>Ga0256845_1000233_pt1 | contig 52716 bp, 50 predicted proteins | sample RiftiametaG_FD_189101 | JGI IMG/M metagenome (GOLD analysis project Ga0256845, IMG submission 189101) | Tube worm associated microbial communities from hydrothermal vent at the East Pacific Rise, Pacific Ocean - Riftia | ecosystem: Host-associated > Annelida > Integument > Unclassified ...
GCGGCAGAGCCAGTAACCGAGGGCGTCCCAAACGTTAGTTTGGAAAGCAGCAGAGCCAGTAACTGAGGGCGTCCCAAACGTTAGTTTGGAAAGCAGCAGAGCCAGTGACCAAGGGCGTCCCAAACGTTAGATAGACATAATATGCGCGTATTATCGTCAAATAGTGCTGCTATCCGCGCTGCCGTCCGGGACGCTCTCGCTATTACTCAGGTTGCTTTTGTCTTCAAATCCGCACGCATTCTGCCTCGATCCTGTGGTGCAACTGCACAGTGCATATTGTCAGATATGCTCCTAGGGAACAATTCCAACGGGAATCGGGTATATTTGGGTGTATGCATCTGTTTTTCTGCTAATTTCCGGAGGTGATAATGAGAGTTTTCAGAAGTAGGGTTGTGATGATATCTGTTGTCGCACTGATGCTTGCAGGGTCTTCTTGTATCTTTGCCCCCAAAGGCAAGGAAAACGGTGAAGTTTCAGATTACTATTCTCCCGTGGACACACCTGAAAAACTTTTGTCTAACTTCCAGCTGGCCTACCAGACGAAGAACCTCGATGCTTACATGGACTGTCTTCATGAAGAGTTTGAGTTTAGGCTTCTGGAGGTAGACTGGGCAGATTACACAGGCAATGGTGAAATCGATGAGTCTTGGGGGCGCGATATGGAAGAGAGCTACACAGGAAATATGTTTGCAAGCAGCAAAGCAGAGGTTATTGAACTCACTCTCGATGGAAACACGCAGACTGTGTGGTATGGAGACTCAACCGGAACTACACTTCAACTGGTGAAATCTTTTGATCTGAAAGTTTATTACTACGACCCTATCGGGGAAGTACAGGGTTCCCACGCTCTTGGAGATGCAGTTTTCCTGTGCAAACCGAATGCAGAGGGTAACTACCAGATCTGGCGCTGGATAGATCAGTCCGAGACTTAATGGTATCAGCTGTACTGTTCTCTATCGTACTGAATGGTTTGCTGCCTGCCAGGGGGCTGTACTGGGTTGTTTTCAACGACAGAGGGCCTTCTGTCGAGCAGAGGCTTGAGGCTGTTTCCAGCGAAATTGCCGCTGGGCCATCTTTACACAGAAGGTCTGTCGCTGGTTGCGTCCAGGCGGATGTATACGACTTGGTTCCGTACAGCGATTACATAGCTCAGGTTGAAGCTGTCAGCATGCGGCCTGTTCGAACATCCTCCAGGTATTTGAACGCAGTAAGTGTTGTACTTTCTCATGACGAGATAGCATCTCTTCTTGAAAAGCCCTTTGTAAAAGAAATCCGCCGGGTTGGTGTTTCCACCTTTACGCCAGAAGAAGAAGTACCAGCTCCTGATGCTTACGGGTTGTCAAGGTCTCAACTTGAACAGGTAAACATTCTGGCTCTGCACCAGCGCGGATGGACAGGGGGCGGTGTTACAATCGGCATGCTTGACTCAGGCTTCGAGACTGTCCATCCATGTTTTCAATCCATCAATCTCATAAATTCCTGGGACTTTGTGAACAATGACAGTATCGTTGGGCGGGAAACAGGAGATCCGCCGGATCAGCCTTCGCATGGAACGAAAACTCTTTCCACAATTGCCGGTTATCAGCCCGGTTATTTCGTAGGCGGATCCTTTAATTCGTCATTTATTCTTGCAAAAACTGAAGATATTAGCGATGAATACCCCCAGGAAGAAGATTTCTGGGTAGCAGGTCTCGAGTGGCTTGAAGCTGAAGGTGCTGATCTTGTAAGCAGTTCTCTGGGGTACATAAACTGGTACGAGCCGTGGCAGCTGGATGGTAACACAGCGGTAACAACCATAGCAGCCGATATCGCTGCCTCCAGAGGTCTTGTGGTTTGGAATTCCGCAGGAAATGATGGCCCCGGTGAAACAACCCTTGTTGCTCCGGCAGACGGAGACTCTGTGTTTGCCGTTGGTGCCGTGGATGGGGCAGGAGTAATTGCCGAGTTTTCAAGCCACGGTCCCACTGCAGATGGCAGAATCAAACCCGATGGCTGTGCTCGCGGCTTTAACTCGGTGTTTGCATCTTTTGGAGGAACAGGATATTCCACCGGTGTTGGTACCAGTTTTGCCGCACCGCTGGCTGCTTCAGCAGCAGCGTGTATTGCCTCTGCCCATTCAGAGTGGGGCATGATGAGGGTGTATGAAGCTCTAAGAGCAACAGCCGACAGACACAACAGCCCAGACAACGCATACGGATACGGCATTTTGAATGCTCTTGCAGCAGTAAAACACCGATCTGTTATAGGCCAGGTTCGCAGAAGTGATACTGGTGAACCTGTTGTGCAATGTACGGTTCAAGTATCCATGGAATCAAGTGCTCCTGTTCAAGCTGTAACAAACGATATGGGCTATTTTGCAGTGGAGCCGGGCAGTTTAGGTAACTTTTCAGTAACCTGCACAGGTATTCAGGGAACACCAATTCCTGCTAAGGGTGTTCTGGGGGAATACGGGGTTGAGGTTGCAGTTTACATTGATCCGTTGAACTCTTCCCGGCCGCCTTCTGTTTACCCGAACCCTTCTTCCAGCGATTTTTACATAGGGTTTGATGTAACCGACACTGTTTCAGATGTCTCTCTTTCGATATTCTCTCTTGCAAATGAAAGAGTTTTTTATCGGGAAAGAACTTCTGTATCTCCAGGTTGCTACAGAGCTCCCGTTGAAGGCCAGGCTTTTTACTGGAACGGTTTGAATAAAGACGGTGAGCCTGTTGCTTCCGGTCAGTATATTGGGCTTCTCAAAACAGGTGAATCGGTTGATTTGCTGAATCTGGCTCTTGTAAGGGGCACGGAAGAGGATTGATTTGAACAACAGACTGGTAAGAATTCTTATGCCCATGGCGGTAATTGCCGGCCTGGCGTATTTCGGTGTCATTGATCTTTCCCTGCTTCCCATGGATGATCCGAACTTTCAGGCCACCCTGGCAACAATTGGCATCTACATGATCTGGTCTGTTCTGGAAAGTGTTCGCGGTACCGATTCATCAAGGCTCACTCTTTACGCAGTGCTTCTTGTCAGCGCTCTTGACTCTTTCCTTTTAGAACTGACCAGTTTTTCCGGCCACATGTATCTCCGGTGGGCAGGTGTAGCTCTTCTTTTCTTCGGTTGTCTTGTCAGACTTCTGGCACTGAAAACCGGCAACACAATGCTTCTGCGTCTTGGCAGAATAGGTCAGCAACTGGGCGTTGCTCTGGGTCTTGGTTCCATTGCGGGAACAGTTGTGGCTGTTTTCCCAGGTATTCCTTCATCCCTTCGGGAAGAAATTTGATGAAAGCCCTGGTTCAGCGGGTATCAGAAGCTGAAGTTTCAGCGAAGGGTATTGTCAGTGGAAAGATAGGCAGAGGTCTTCTTGTCTTTGCCGGTTTCAGAAAAGAAGACACACCCAAAGAACTTCAGTGGATGACAGAAAAACTTACAGGGCTCAGGATATTTCCCGATGACAGCAGCAACATGAACAGGTCAGTGAGGGATGTTTCAGGTGAGATACTTGTTGTTAGCCAGTTTACCCTGCATGCCGACACAAGAAAAGGCAAACGCCCCAGCTTTGTCAAGGCTGCCGATCTTGAAACTGCCGGTATTCTTTACAGGCTGTTTGTTCAGATGATCAGGGAAACAGGCATTCCTGTTGCAGAAGGCATATTCGGTGCCCACATGGATGTTCATCTGATCAACAACGGTCCGGTAACTGTAATGGTTGATTCTCCACTGGAAAGTTCAGTTGGCAGATGAGTTTCTGGTATCCTGTAGAAACTGAACTTGTGCTCGCCAGCAAATCTCCAAGAAGAACTGAAATCCTTGAACTTGCAGGGATTCCACACAGGGTGTTTCCTTCAACTGTTGAAGAAAAACATTTGGATGGGTGTCCTGCAGATATTGTTGTACACTGGGCTCGGGAAAAAGCTGCGAATGTGGCTTCCGGTTTTCCCGATTATCCGGTACTTGGTGCGGATACTATGGTATTTCAGGACAATGTTCTGCTGGGCAAACCATCGGACACTGAACAGGCTTTTGAAATGCTCAGTTCTTTGTCCGGCAGGTGGCACACAGTGTACGGAGGTGTGGCTCTTGTGTGGCACAGCAGGAAAATTGCCTTCTCCTTTTCTCAGTCTACCAGGGTAAAGTTCAGAGAGCTTTCTGAAGCGGAAATAAAGGCATACATTGATACTGGAGAGCCTGTGGACAAGGCAGGAGCATACGGTATTCAGGGTTATGGCTGCGTACTGGTTGAAAAGGTAGAAGGCTGTTACTTCAATGTAATGGGGCTTCCGGTTTCCCGATTTCTAGAGAAGTTCAGAAATTTCCTTCTTCAATAAAAAACGGAGGCGCCTCAGCGCCCCCGTTAATAACCCTGTGCAGGTTAAGCTTATCTGACAACTGCTACAGACTCTGTAACACTCGCACCATCATTGGTGGAAAGCCTTACCAGATAAATACCTGATTCATCAACAGTGATGTCTTGCATCTCATTGATGGAACCGGAAGAAACCAGTCTGCCTGCGATGTTGAACACCTCAACTGTTCCTGCATTGTTTTCCGGTACAGAAGCAGCAACACTGAAGTTGCCGTTTGATGGGTTGGGTCCAACAGAGAGAAGAAGATTGTCGTTGTTGTTCCAGCCTGCATCCCCTATTCCCGTTTCAATATCAAGAAATTTAGCCCAGTTGCAATTTTCAACTTCATGCTGCTGATCCTGATAGCGGCACTGAACGAATGTAGCGAGGTGGAGTTCGTCAACATTCCAGGTTGAATTAATGGTGTAATCTGCACTCACAAAGATGGTGTCTGGGTACGGTCCTTCAAAAACAAGCTCTTCTCCAAAATGGCCGCATACATTATCGCGGAATGCCTGTTCGAATGTGGAACTGCTCCAGAGTCCGGCACCTGGAACGTTGTCTTCAACTATTATCGGCCACAGCATCATGGGAACTGTCCACTGCGGGTCTTCTTCGGCGATGATTCTGAAGCTTAGGGTTCCAGAGACAGCATCACCGTTTCTTGCCACATCAATTGCGATGATTGCAGGAACTGCAAGACGCTGATCGTAAGAACTCTGAAAAGTGGCAGTATTAGCGTTGATTATGCCGTCTATTTTGTAGTAGGGCACGCCAGATACACTGTACTGTGCTCTGCGTACATTCTGATCTGCTTTATTGGCAAGGTAAATAGGGTCGTTGGCTGCAGGCCAGTGTACATGGGGTCTGATAACACACAGCCTGCCGGAAGGCAGATTGGCATTAATGAAATTGTTCAGCTGGGCTTCATAGCTCCAGCAGGGGCCGCAACCACAGTTTGTGAAGTCTTCAAACAGAACAATCCTCTCTGCAGCTATCGACAGCGATACCAGCATTACCAACACAAGAAAAGCGAATTTCATTTCTTCTCCTTTCAGAAGAATGCCAAGGCGTGAATGGGAAGCCTAAAATAAAAGTGTTTTACGAAATAAGCAAGCTCTAGGATAGTGTCCAGTTATTTCATTCCAAAAAATAGCCTCATCTGCGTGGAACCCTTCCAGCCTGTATCCGTGTTGACAATTCAAGGGTATGTTCCTATAAATTGAACCCGGTTTTGAGTGGAGAGGTGTCCGAGTTGGTCGAAGGAGCACGGTTGGAAACCGTGTGTGGCGTCATGCGTTACCGAGGGTTCGAATCCCTCCCTCTCCGCCATTGCTGGAAGGTGAAGGGCTCCGAATAGAGGGCGGTCCGCTCCTTCCCTGTACCCTCGCTCGGCTTTGACCCTGTGTAAAAAAGATTACACTGTTGAATTGAATGTAAATAAATACATAACTGGGGGTGCTTCTTATGGCCGATGCTTTCACAAGCGAAACTTACAATGCATTATGCAGAGATGCGGAGGGTTACCTCGCCCGCGGTTTGGCAGAGCAGGCCAGAGAACTGCTTCTGAAAGCAACCAGTTTGATTGGAACCAGGTCCAGGGCAAGAAGTCTTCTTGCCGATGCATGTATGCAGCTTACCCTGTGGGATGAGGCAAAAGCTCAGCTGGAGGCTCTTGCCACTCTTGAAGTCGATAATGTTTTTACCCATTTCAGGCTCGGGCAGGTGCTCGAGGAAACAGGTGAGTACGAACTGGCAAGAGATAATTTTCAGGTTGTTCTTGATATGAATCCCGATCATCATGGCGCAAAGGTTTCTCTTTCCCGTCTCGATAAGATTTCAGAAATGTCTTCTCCTTCTGAAGCAAAGGGCGGTCTTAGCGAGGGGCAGCAGGTGTTTGCAGATTCTGCCGTGGGCGATGAAGTATTTGCCCGGGATTCTTCAGAAGGTATTGATGAACTGCTGAATACCATTGGCATGGGAGACAAGAAAGAAGTTCCCGGTGTAGATGATCTTCTCGACTCCATAGGAATGAGTCGCGACGAGGAGAAGAAGCAGGAAAAACCGGCAGTTGACTTTGCCTCAATATTCGGAGGCTCATCGGAAGGTGAAACTGTACCGGGCGGGGAGAATCCGCTTTCCGGTGTTTTTAACAGCGACACCGCCGATGAGACCACTACAGAAACAACCGATCCGGGAACAATGTTTGGAGGCGATTCGTCTTCTGAGCCCGATGACCCTGCTGAAAGTGAAGAAGCTGCTACATCAGATTCGTCTGATGTAGATTTGAGTGCTGTGTTTGGCAGCAGTGAGACGGAAACGGCGGAACCACCAGCAGAGCAGAAGTCACCTCTGGGCACATCGGTGGGCGTTGAGGGTATTTTTGGTACAGCTGCGCAGTCGCAAGAGCCAGTTGTCGTTGAAGAAGAATCTGAAGCCACTCCCAGCGTTGATCTTAACTCCGTATTCGGGGCAGCGGATTCAGAAACACAAGAGCAGGAAACTGTTTCTGTCGAAGAGCCGCCTGCCGTGGTTGAAGAAGAAGAGGAAACAGGGCAGGAAGACACAGTTGAAACAGCCCCGTCTGAAGTTGCGGAACAGCTGTCTGATTCATCCGCAAACCTCGATGACATATTCAGCGGCGAAGAGCAATCAGAGGAAACTGTTCCTGTTGAAGAGCCGCCTGCTGTGGTTGAAGAACAATCACAAAATGAAGGTATTGTACCGGAAGAAACAGGGGAGCAGGAAATTCAGAGCAATGACGAAACTGATTCGACAGAAACGGAAACGTCTTCCATGGCTGCTGATAGAGCTGCCGATCTCAATGCCATGTTTAGCGGAGATTCTACAGAAGAGGAATCCGAAGAGGGCAAAGAAGCAGATCTGCCGGATGAAACTGCTGCAAGTCATGAAGAAACGGAAGCTCGGGAAGAATCTGTCGAAGAGAATGCTGAAGAACCGCCGGCAGAGATCGTGGTTGAGGTGCCTGTTGTTCCAGAGAGTCAGGAGCAGGAATCTGAAGAGAAACCTGAAGTTGAGCAGATTAAACAGTCTGTTTCTGAGGGCGGAGAGGCCCGTTATACTCTTCTTCCGGGGAATGACAGTGCACTCTGCGTGTTAAAACTTGATACAGGTAGTGTACGGGTAATCAGAGGTCTGGTTGTGGCAATGGATGGTTCCCTTTCCCTTGATGGAGTAATTCTTTCCGGCAGGGGGATGGCCTGGATGGGGCAGGGAAATCTTTCTCCTGTTGTTGTGAAATACACAGAAGGTATGACTGTTCGTATCGACAGGGTTGCAGTAAGATCAGACGGGCTGTTGCGGGAAACATGCGGTATTGGGTCTGTGCCGTCCCTGTGCACACTCAGTGGAAAAGGAGATAATATTCTCTTGTTTGTCTCTGGCAGGGTCAAGAAACTTCCGGTATCACAGGGCTTAAGAGTTCGGGGAGGCAGTGTGGTTGCCGCAGATCCCGGTGTTGTTTTTGAAGAGGTAGATTCGGAATTTCTTTGTGTATCAGGCGAGGGGATGTTGACAGTTACCGCTTAGTGGTAATTCTATTATCAGGGGTTATGTGGGGATGTAGCTCAGTTGGAAGAGCGCTGCCTTCGCAAGGCAGAGGCCGGCGGTTCGATTCCGCTCATCTCCACCAGAACTTTATGAAACGGTGTAATTAATGAAACGCCATTCGGGTGATCAGACAGGTGCCGTGTGCGGTGTAGCGTGGCAGCTTCAAAATGGTCGAAGCCGCATTCAACGGGGTATGGTTGCCGACGGGTTCAGGGGTGAGTACCCCTATGCCGGTGTTGTTGTTGTAGCGGAGAACCGGGTTACGGAAGATGATTCTTCAGCTTCAATTGCCGTTGAAACAGTAAGGGATGTTTTTGCCGAGGGTGTTGCCTTTGGAGTGGAAGATGCGCTGATCGATTCTCTCATCGAAGCGGCAGAAAGTATAAAAGACAAAAAACTATCTGGATGCAGCGTTGCGGCCATTGCTTTCAGCGGAACCCATGTATGGTATGCATCCGCAGGCAACTGCAGAATTTACAGAATAGATTCAGATGGTATTGAATGCATTGTTCTCGATCAGTCAAGTGCTTCTGATACAGTAATGTCTTCTGACCACGCAGACTACAGCAAAAAGGTAAAGGAGTTGAGATGGTGGCTTGGAAGCTCTTTGCCTGGCAAACCTGTTACTGGTCATTCCCGTATCAGGCGCGATACAACATACCTTGTTCTTACTTCGGGTAGCTGGATTCAGTTCGAAAACAGCGCTTTTGCTGTACACACAAAGTCGATAAAGAAAACTCTTGCTGGGTGGCTTTCCTCTCTCTCTCGGGATTTGAAACTGGCATACAGGAGGCAGGGAGGTGCTTTAGGGGCTGTTTCGGGTATGAAAAGCGAAGGTGGAAGTTCTGTGTCATGGAGGTCGTGGTCTTTTGTGGCTGTTGTTCTGGGTTTGATTGGTTTTCTTGTTTTCGCCAACCCGTTTTCTTCCAGGTCGGGTGATGAGGAGAAAACAGATCTGTTCTCGCCGGAATCGGCAGAGCAGATTGTGCAGCCAATTCTGGAGGATACATTACTGCTTGCTGCAGACAGTGCCGGCTTATCGGGAATGTTCACCACAATTGCAGATAGCCTTGCAACCGAAATACCCGATTGCGAAGATATTACCTCTGAGCTGCCTCTGCAGGTGGTTCAGGCAGGGGGGGAGGTCTCTTTGTTAAATCCAGACTCATTTGCTGTTAGTCTGAACGCTGAGCCCGACCTCCAGTGGGAGAATTTTACTTCCGGTATCTACGCTGTCCGGGGGGATACTGCTTCGACCGTTCTTGCTCAGGCAATCAGTTCATCGTACCCGGAGCTCGAGATCGTGGAAGTTGACCGTATTGTTACAGTAAGGGAGAATGGTGTAGCTGAGTCCGCCAGGTGGCTGGCTTCGCTTTCCAAGGAAAGTGCAGAGGGTACAGTTGTGGTTGTGGAAACAACCAGCAGCGTTGCAGGCGGTGCAGAGTGGATAAGAAAATACCCGGTGTTTATAAACGGTAACCGGGAAGACCGTGCCGGAGAGGCTGGCGGTTTTGTTGGGGATTCTCTCCCAGGGCTTCCATCTCTAAGAAACCCACGTTGTTACAGAATGGTTGTTGTTCTCTGAACAACAGAGACTTGAAAAATTCTAATATTTTATCTATCTTTGCGTGCCGGTCACTCTAGATGGGGAGCTAGCGGTGCCCTGTACTCGCAATCCGCTACAGCGGGGTCGAACACCTGGCGCGGCTTTGTTCTATAAGGTGCTCTTCAAACACTGGTTTAGCAGGCAGAACCCGCGCGGCGCAGCTCCGCGAACCCGGTCAGGGCTGGAAGGCAGCAGCCGTAAACGGAATGCTGCGGGTGATGCGGACCATTTTGTTTGTGCTTTTGTTTGATTCGCTTTGCAGAGCTTGTCAATCCAGGTTGAGTGACCGGTACAGAAAGCGACCTTCAGTTGCAGACAGGAGGGTATGTTGAGTTATCTTGTGTTCGCGCGAAAATGGAGACCGCAGACTTTCAGTGAGATTATTGCCCAGGAGCATGTAACGAAAACTCTTCGCAACGCCATAGAAAAAGAGCGTCTTGGGCACGCATATCTGTTCACCGGCCCCAGAGGTGTGGGTAAAACTACAACTGCCAGAATACTGGCCAAAGCTCTGAATTGTGTCAACGGGCCAACTCCAGACCCCTGTATGCAGTGTGAAGCCTGCGGAAGAATAGCAGCAGGCAACCACCTTGATGTGCTTGAAATAGATGGTGCAAGCAACAGGGGTATAGACGAGATAAGAGACCTGCGGGAAAAAGCAAGGTATACAGCTGCTGAGGGCGGGCACAAAATCTACATAATTGATGAAGTACATATGCTTACCAGGGAAGCATTTAACGCTCTTTTAAAAATACTTGAGGAACCACCTGACAAAGTAATATTTATCTTTGCGACCACTGAACCCAGAAAGGTGCCAGCCACAATTCTAAGCCGCTGCCAGAGGTTTGATTTCAGAAGAATACCTTCCTCTATTATGGCTGAGTACATCAGAGAAGAGGCTGGCAAAGAGAATATATCAATTGATTCCAATGCTCTCAGCCTTGTGTGCAGAGCGTCCGGCGGAAGTATGAGAGATGCCCTTTCCATTATGGATCAACTTGTCAGCTTTTCCGGAAAAGAGATTAGGGGAGAAGCGGTTACCAGGTTGCTAGGCCTGGTGGAGGCAGATCTGCTTGCTGATATTGCCAGTGCCGTTCTTCATTCCAGGGGCTCAGATGCACTTGATCTTGTTCAGGATGCACTGGTTCGCGGATACAGCATTGAAGAGCTCATTGCCGCACTGGTTGGTTTTTTAAGAAATCTTCTTCTGTCCGCTGCCGGGGCGGAAAAGGGTATTACCGATCTTTCAGACAGTGAGATTGTTCTTGTACAGCAGACAGTTGCCGGTGTTTCCGATGTGCATGTACTGAATGTCTTAAGGCTTGTTGCCGGGGCATCGAATCAGATCCGGTCGGGAGCTTCTCCCAGAATATCACTTGAAGCGGCTCTGATAACGGCGTCCAAGCTTGGTATCGCATTTGGAATTGAAAGCCTGCCACCGGTGACAGAAAAAGTTGCTGTGGCAGCAGTGGGCTGTGTACACACGAATAATGGTGATTCCTCAGAAGCTGCAGAGCAGAACAAAGGGGGTGCTGCAGACAGTAATGCAGGCCCGGCAGATATTCCAGACGATGCAGAATTGTCTGCAAGCGCAAAGGAAGACGCTGTGGATGAACCACACGGTAATAACGAAAAGGAAAAGGAGAATTCTTACGTTAGAAAGATCTCCGGTCTGTTTGATATGATCCCTGAAAACAGGTAGGGACAGGTGAAAAAATGAACCGACAGATGAAGAAAATGATGGCCCAGGCCCAGAAAATGCAGCAGAATATGATGAAAGCCCAAGAGGAACTGGCTCAGGAGAGAGTTGAAGGTTCATCCGGTGGCGGAATGGTGAAAGTTACTGTTACCGGGCAGTCCGATGTGGTGGCCGTAAAAATATCCCCAGAGGTGGTAGACCCGGAAGATGTAGAGATGCTTGAGGATATGATACTGGCAGCTGTTCATGATGCAGTTGAAAAAAGCAAAACAGTTGCGGAAAAGAAAATGGGTAGTCTGGGAGTTCCAAGCGGGTTGGGAGGGCTGATGTGAAAGAGTCCGTTGTTGACTCTCTCGCTTTTGCCCTGGGCAGGCTTCCAGGCATAGGAAAGAAAACAGCACTCAGGCTGGCCTTTGCTCTGGTAGACAACAGACAGCTTGCTTCAGATCTTTCAACTGTTCTTGCGGAAACGGCAGCAGGTGTCAGGGAATGTGTATTGTGCCGGAATCTTACAGACGAAGAAGTTTGTGAAACATGTCTCGACAAGTCCCGCCAGAACACAATCTGTGTTGTTCACACACCTGCAGATCAGAGGTCTATGGAAGATACAGGGCTTTACCGCGGGTATTACTTTGTTCTTCACGGAAGCCTTGCTCCCCTTGACGGTACAGGGCCTTCCGATCTTGGAATACCCCTTCTGGTAGAGAGAGCAACAAGTATGGATGCCACAGAGGTTATTCTGGCTCTTGATTCCACCACTGAAGGTGAAGCTACCTGTGCGTATATTGCCAATCAGCTTGAAACGAAGAATATCAAGGTAACACAGCTTGCCCGCGGTCTGCCTCCGGGGGCTCTTGTTGAGTTTGCTGACTCTCTCACTCTTTCCCAGGCACTTAAAGGCCGCCGCGGCTACTGATGGCTCTAAACTGGCCCAACAGGCTGACAATAGCAAGAATTGTTATGGCACCTGTGGTAATGATTCTGCTTCAGGTTGGAACATCCGGGGCGAGGTGGGCCGCTTTATCCGTGTTTGTAACTGCAGCACTCACAGATATGGTCGATGGTTATCTTGCCAGAAAGTACGGCTGGATATCAAATCTGGGAAAGTTTCTGGATCCTCTGGCAGACAAACTTCTTGTGTGTCTGGCGTGGATAGGCCTTTCCGAGCTGGGGCTGGTTCCCCAGTGGACAGTTTACATAGTTGTGGGCAGAGAACTGCTTATCTCTGGCCTCAGATCCATTGCAGCATACGCGGGAGTTCTTATAATGCCGTCGGGTATGGGAAAATGGAAAGCCGCAGTGCAGATGTTTTCAGTTTCATACTACATGCTTCTGTCTGTACTTAATCTCGAGGCTATCCCCCGTTCGGCATCCTTTGTTGGAGAAGCTGCAATGTGGGTCGCTCTGGTGCTTACGGTTGTTTCGGCAATTCACTACTTCTGGAGAAACAGAAATATCCTGCAGAGGCTGGGAATGTGAACACTGTAACAAGGCTCTGGCACCTGAGGTTTGTGCGTTTTTTCGGAGGAGCAGTTGCAACAACCCTGGGAACGGGGTTCTTTCCTTTGGGCCCCGGAACGGTTGGCAGCCTTGTGGCAGCAGTGGCTTTCTACTATTCGCCTGTCAGCACGCTGGCTCTTTTACCGTTTGTTCTTGTTCTGGGCTGGATCGGATGCGAGGCTGGCAGAAAGCTGTGGGGGGAAGACCCTTCAATTGTTACAATAGATGAGGTTGCCGGAACCTGGATCGCCTGTCTTGCTTCTCCTCCTTCGTGGGGCATAAAGGGTATTGCTACTGCGTTCATTCTGTTCAGAGTATTTGACATAGCAAAGCCATGGCCGGTGAACAGGCTTGACGAAATGAAAAACGGAATTGGAATTCTGCTCGATGATGTTGCCGCCGGGCTCATGGCGGCAGCAGTGATATTTATCGCACACCTGGCAGGTCTTTGATGCTTCCTGAGGCAGTACTGATACTTGTTGGAGACGAGCTTTTAAGCGGAAGAACCAGAGATGTAAATCTGTACCGCTTTTCCGGTTTGCTCGCAGAAATGGGTTTTCCCGTTGTTCATGCGGAAGTTGTTCGAGACAAGCAAAGTGAAATAGCTGCTGCAGTAAAGAGTGCTGTGGAAGACGGCAGGGTTGTTGTTGTTACCGGAGGTCTTGGGCCCACCGATGACGATATAACTGTTTCGGCTGTTGCAGAGGCTTTTGGTCTTCCTGTCTCCAGATCGCCTGTTGCGGAAGAAATGGTTAGAAAACAGCAGAAAAGGTACAGTTCCAGTTTGCCTGCCTCAGCGCTGAAGCAGGCAGATATTCCCCGGGGGGCCATTCCAGTGCTGAACCCGGTGGGAATAGCCCCTGGGTTGGTGCTTCCAGTTGGAAACGGAGTTGTCATCTGTATTCCGGGGGTTCCCTCCGAGTCTTCAGCTCTTCTGCCTCTGTGCCTTGCAGAGGCGGGAGTTATGCCACGCAAAGCAGAACTGATAAGGTTTATCAGAACATGGGGGCTGAAAGAGAACAATCTGTTCGATTCTCTTGCTGATCTGGCCGGGAAGCACAGCGTAGTTCCTGCGTTTCTTCCTTCACCTGGCAGAGTTGATGTAAAGGTAAGCGGTTCCGGTGCCGATGATTTTTGCAAAGATGCTATTAAGAAACTTGGCAGTAGAGTTTACTCCACCGTTCGCGATGAAACGCTTGAAGAGGCCCTTGGCAGGAAACTGATGAAGGCAGAGTTTGTTCTTGCAACTGCTGAATCCTGTACCGGAGGGGGCGTAGGCAGTGGTATCACAGCCATTCCTGGTGCGTCCCGGTGGTATGCTGGCGGGGTTATTACTTATTCCGACCGCCTGAAAACAGAGTTACTGGGTGTTCAGAAGCAAACCCTGCAGAATCACGGAGCAGTAAGCGAACAAACTGCTTTGGAAATGGCAAGAGGAATCAGAAGGGTAACACGTGCCCACTGTTCTTTGTCTGTAACAGGTATTGCTGGCCCTTCAGGCGGTACAGACCGGAAACCCGTTGGAACCGTGTGGACCGCCCTGTGCTGCGGCGACACCGAAAGAGCCTTCGTCTGGCATCTTGGCGGAAACAGGGAATCTGTCAGGGAGGGTGCCATCGCCAGAGCACTGGGAACTCTTTTCGAATTATTGTCGTGAGGCTGTTTGTTGCCCTGGAGCTTTCACGGGATTCCATACAGGCAGTGGAACTGTGGCGTAAACCGCTGACATGCAAGTATCCGCTGCTAAAATGGGTTTCTGGAGAGCAACTCCATGTTACCCTTAGGTTTCTTGGGAATTGCGATCCAGACGATGTGATATCTCAGATGAAGTCGCTTGCCCTGAGTGAGCTGTTGCCCGTTGAATACACCTTGTCAGACACCGGAAGGTTCGGAAAACCTCCGTTTGCAATATGGCTGTCGGGAATGTTCTCCAGCAGTTTGTTTACCATGGTTCGCCGTCTTGAGCAGATTTCAGGCGGTTACGGAAAAACGGATAATACCCGAAAATTCGTTCCTCATGTTACCATTGCAAGAGTGAAAACCGGTGTACAGTGCCCACAGCTGAAGTTTGACACCCCCATAGACGGAGTTGCACGGTCTGTCAGCCTGATTGAAAGCGTACCTGCACCGGGCGGGCCTGTTTATTCAACTCTCTACAGCGTTTCGTAGCGCACTGCTTTTTCGCTGTATATTCAGCATGTGAACAGGGTCTTGTCGGGGAAACATATGTTTACTATAATTGATTTCGATGGCAGGAGAAGGTCCCCTCATCAGGGTCACATCAGACTATTTGCTGAAAGGTGTTGCCATGGCAGACAGAAAAGGCAGTGAAGCAGGCAGAAAGAAGGCTCTCGACGCAGCCTTCATGCAGATTCAAAAAAAATTCGGTCAGGGTGCAATCATGAAACTCGGGGATGCTCCCGAAATGCAGGTAGAGTTTTTCCCCACAGGTTCGCTCTCTCTTGATATTGCTCTGGGTATCGGGGGGGTTCCCAGAGGAAGGGTTATCGAGATATTCGGCCCTGAAAGCAGTGGAAAAACAACCCTTGCGCTGCACATGCTTGCCAGTGCCCAGAAAGCAGGGGGAGAGGTTGCGTTCATAGATGCCGAGCATGCTCTCGACCCTGCCTATGCCGAAAAACTGGGGTTGAACATCGATAACCTGATGGTCTCCCAGCCCAGCAACGGCGAGCAGGCACTGGAAATAACAGAAACCCTTGTGCGCTCCAATGCAGTTGATGCCATAGTAGTCGATTCGGTTGCAGCACTGGTTCCCCGTGCCGAGATAGAAGGCGAAATGGGTGACAGTCATGTTGGGCTTCAGGCCCGCCTCATGAGTCAGGCGTTAAGAAAGCTCACCGGTGCAGTTTCCAGATCCAACTGTTCCGTGATCTTTATCAACCAGATCAGGATGAAGATTGGTGTGATGTTCGGTAACCCCGAAACTACCACAGGGGGAAGAGCCCTCAAGTTTTATTCAAGCCTCAGGCTCGATGTACGCCGGGTTGCTTCTATCAAAGATGGAGACGAAGTGGTTGGCAGCCGAACTAGGGTAAAAGTAGTAAAAAACAAAATAGCTCCGCCGTTCAAAAAGTGCGAGTTTGACATCATGCACGGTTATGGCATTTCAAGAACAGGCGAGCTTATTGATCTGGGTCTGGAAAAAGATATTGTTTCCAGGCGAGGAACATGGTATTCCATAAAAGGCACCCAGATTGGTCAGGGAAGAGAGAACGCCAGAAAATACCTTGCCGCCAATCCCGAGGCCGCAGACAGTCTTGAAGCTGAATTAAGAATAGCCTACGGGCTTGTTTCAGACGAGCAAATTGCCGACGGTACCCTAAAAATCCCGGAAGAGGCCCGGAAATAGAAACTGTTGCAGAGGTAAAAAAGATCAGAAGGGGCAGGGTGTGTGTTGCCCTGCCTTCAGGCATGTATATAGTGCCTGCCTCCAGTTCGCCGGAAGAGGGTTCGCCCGCCGACCCGCAGAAGCTCTCCGAACTTCAGAGAGAGTGCGTCAGAAATGATGTTCAGCCTTTTCTCGGCCATTCAGAGCGATCTTCCGGGCAGCTGCGGAAAAAGGTTCTTTCCCTTGGTTATTCCCCCGCAGTGGCAGACAGCACGGTAGCCTGGGCAGAAGAGTACGGCTTTGTAGATGACAGTCGTTTCTGTACAATGTTTATTGCATCGCGTTCCATGGGGCTGGCTGGGTTCAGAATGGAACTTGCAAGAAGGGGTGTTCCCGGGGAGGCTGTTGAAACAGCTCTTGCCTCAATCTCGGAAGGCGAAAGCATTCAGAGTATTGTTCAGAAGGTTTCAAGCAAGTACGGGCACCTTGAGAACCGTGAAACAGCAAGAAGGCGGGCACTGGCATGGCTCACGCGAAGGGGGTTCTCCGGTGAAACTATTCATCGTGTGTTGAAGGAGGCCTTTTGAAGAACCGTGGCAACCGCCTTTTCTGGACGGTTCTCGGCTCTACTCTGCTGGAAGAGCCCATTGGCAGTGATATCTCTGAACTTCCAGCTGTGATGCAGGATGCGCTGAATAATCCACCGCTGCTGCCGAGTGAAAGCGTAACTGTACAAGGTGATGATCTCCAGGGTAAAAGGGGAAGACACATATACACACATACGTGGAATACTCTGCGTGAAATGGGCTTCAGCCGACCGCTGCGGTGTGAAGTGTTTCCAGGAATAGATCTCTTTGTGCCATTTGTAAAGGGAAGGGTTGCAGTGCTTCCCCAGGGTTTCCAGAAAAGAATTCCCCATGTGCTAAGGGCATACGCACTGGTTGGCAAAAGTTCTGCCATGCGCTCCAAGGGTTATCACCTTGTGGTGTCTGCTGCCCTGTACCACGAAAGAAGTTGGGGCATTCTTTCCCGTGGCAGATGCTCTGTCTGCACTGTTGATAATCTGAGCCAGCTTATTACAGCACTTGACTTACAGCACTGAATTTAGCAGATTCCAGACCCCTTGGTACACGTGTGTTCCTGGGGGAGGGCAAGGATACACCCGGCGAAAGCCGAGGCCCCTGATAGCTGACAGCAAGGTAAGATTAAATAAAGAACCCAATCCCTTTTCGGAGGCTTAGATAGTGAAAACCTACTCTGCTAAAGCCGGTGAAATCAAAAGAGACTGGTGGCTGGTGGATGCCACTGACCAGACCCTTGGAAGACTCTCGGCTAAACTTGCCATGATACTGCAGGGCAAGAATAAACCGGTGTATACACCGCATATTGATACTGGTGATTTTGTTGTGGTTGTCAATGTAGAGAAGATGCGCATTACAGGTCGGAAGCTCGACCAGAAGATCTACTACCGCCACACTGGTTATGCTGGCGGTCAGAGGGCCACATCCATGCGCGACATGATGAACAACCACCCGGAGAGAGTGCTCACACACGCCGTTAAGGGAATGCTTCCCAAAAACAGGCTTAGCAGCACTCAACTGAAGAAGCTGAAGATATTTTCCGGTCCCGAGCATACCCATGCTGCGCAGCAGCCCAGGGTACTTGAGATCAAGTAATCAGGGAGCATAATGGAACAGTACATAGGAATTGGCAGAAGAAAGTCTTCCACAGCCAGGTGCTACCTCAGGCCTGGTTCCGGGAAAGTTGTTATCAATCACAAAGCGCCTGGTGTTTATTTTAGCGTGATAAGACAGAAAGATCACGCGCTTGAGCCGCTTGAAACTGTGAAAGTTTCAGCGTCTTACGATCTTGTAGTTAATGTAAAAGGCGGAGGTATTACCGGTCAGGCTGGTGCTGTAAGAATGGGTCTTGCAAGGGCACTTGTTGAAGCCAACCCAGAGTTCAGGCATCCGCTGAAAGCTGCTGGGATGCTGCGCCGAGACCCCAGAGTTGTAGAGAGAAAAAAGTACGGGCAGCCTAAGGCGAGGAAACGCTTCCAGTTCTCCAAGCGTTAGACCGTACACAAACACACACGATGGTATATGGCGGGTATCCGGTGTCCTAAAAGGATGGTACCCGCTTCCATCGGAGGCAGAACCGAAAGGATAATTCAGATGCAGATCCCCTCAATTCAGGACCTGCTGGAGGCCGGTGTGCACTTCGGCCACCAGGAGAAGAGATGGAACCCGCGTATGAAGAACTATATCTTCATGGCAAGAAACGGTATCCATATCATCGACTTGAAAAAAACTCAGAAAAACCTTGAAGACGCAATCAATCTCGTCAGCAAAATTGTTGCAGGAGGCAAGGACGTTCTTTTTGTTGCTACGAAAAAGCAGGGAAGAGAGAGTGTTAGGGAGCATGCCGAACGGTCGGGAATGTTCTTCATGACTGAACGCTGGCTTGGTGGAACACTTACCAACTACAATACCATCTACAAGAGTATTCTGCGTCTTCAGGAACTTGAAGACATGGAGAAGAAGGGCTGGCCCCAGGGTTTTAAAAAGCGCGAAATACTGCAGAAAACCCGCGAGATGGAGAGAATCAACAAGTATCTTATGGGTATCAGGCACATGAAGGGTATCCCGGGTGCAGTGATAGTTGTAGATATCAAGAAGGAATCCATTGCCGTTAAAGAGGCAAAAAAGCTCAACATTCCGTGTATTGCCCTGGTAGATACCAACTGCGACCCCACAGAAGTTGACTATCCCATTCCTGCAAACGATGACGCAATCAAATCTATCGACCTGATCGTAGGGGCTCTTGCCGATGCTGCTCTGCTTGGGGCCGAGGGCAGAAAGCGCCGTGATGTAGAACCGCCTGTGCAGCAGGAAAAACCAAAGACAGAGAGAAGAAAAGCTCCGGTAAAAGCGAAAGCTCCTGCGAAGGCAGAAGCTCCTGCGAAAGCAGAAGCTCCGGCGAAAGCGGAGGTTCCCACTGAAGAGAAGCCCGAAGTGAAAGCTGCCGGGAGCGAGGAGGAATAGATATGGCTGTTGACGCAAAGTCAGTAAAAGAACTAAGAAAAATATCAGGTGCCGGAATGATGGAGTGCAAGAAAGCGCTCGATAAAGCTGACGGCAATATAGAGGCTGCGCTTAAATATCTCCGTGAACAGGGTGTTAAGGTCGCGGCCAAGAGGGCATCAAGACAGGCCAATGAGGGTCTTGTGTTCTCTTACATCCACGGGCCAGGCAAGCTTGGTGTTCTTGTGGAAATCAACTGCGAGACAGACTTTGTTGCCCGCACAGACGATTTCAGGAATTTCTGCAAACTTGTGGCAATGCACATTGCTGCAGCAGCACCGGAATATGTGTCACGCGGGGATGTGCCTGCCGACAAGGTAGAGGACGAGAAGCAGTTTCTTCTTAAGCAGCTTGCAGAATCTAACAAGCCAGAGAATATTAAAGAAAAGATTGTTGAAGGCAGAATGGATAAGTTCTACAGTGAGATATGCCTTCTCGATCAGGAATGGGTACACGACTCTGAAACAGGCAAAGTCGCAGATGCACTGTCGGCTATCGTTGCTAAAATAGGAGAGAACACAGTTATCAATAGGTTTGCGCGTTTTCAGATAGGCGGTTAGTATGAATGACGGATCCGGTAAAGCTCCCCGGGTTCTACTGAAGCTGAGTGGAGAGGTTCTGGCAGGTTCTGTCGGAAGTGGATTTCACCGTGATACCGTCTTCAGAATCGCTGAAGTTCTTGTTGAGGTTGCTTCAGCTGGGTATCAGCTTGGGGTTGTGACAGGTGGCGGGAATTTTGCCAGAGGCAGAGAGCTTTCCGCTTTCACAAGAACACAGGCAGACTATATAGGGATGCTCGCCACAGTGATGAATTGTCTGGCAGTATCCGATTCGGTTGAGAAGCACGGTGGCAGAGCTGCCGTGCTTTCTGCTATTCCGGTACCGGAGGCAGGGGCTGAATTGTTTTCAGCGATCCGGGCGAAAACTCTTTTTGCTGAAGGGAACATTGTTTTCTTTGCTGGCGGAACGGGGAATCCGCTTCTGTCAACAGACACTGCCGCAGCGTTAAGAGCAGCACAGACCGATTGTACTGTTCTGTACAAGGGAACCAAGGTTGATGGTATTTACGATGCTGATCCCGAGAAGAACCCTCATGCTCGAAGATTCAGCCAGTTAAGCTACAGAGAGGTTCTGAGCCGGGATCTTCAGGTTATGGACGCTGCGGCTGTTGCCGTGGCCAGAGAAAATGCTCTTCCGATAGTTGTATTCGATATTACAGATCCATACAATTTTGTGAAGGTCCTCAGGGACCACAGTTTGGGTACGGTTGTGAAGGGGGAATAATAATGTTTGATGAAATACTTCTTGATCTGGAGGAACGCGCAGAGAAAACCATGCACAACACGTCCAGAGAAATGTCTGTTGTAAGAACAGGCAAGGCCAGCCCTGCTCTTCTGGATAACATCCGGGTTGAGGTATGGGGAGACAAACTTCCCCTTAAGCAGGTTGCAGGTATCAGTGCTCCTGAACCAAGGCTTCTGGTTATTCAGCCTTGGGATGCTTCCACTGCGTCAGCTATTGCAAAGGCCATAGAAGCAAGTGATCTGGGTCTTCGGGCAAATGTAGACGGGCCTGTTATACGAATTCCTATTCCGAAGCTAAGTGATCAGCGTCGCAGAGACCTGATAAAGCATGTGAAGAAGCTGGCTGAAGTTGGTAAGACCGCCATAAGGAATATCCGCCGGGATGCAAACGATTCCCTGAAGAAGGCGAAGAAAAGCGGCGAGATAACAGAAGACCAGGAAAAGAAAGCTTTAACAGAGGTTCAGGTTGTGGTTGATAAAGCGGTAAAGGAAATAGACAGGCTTCTTAAACTCAAAGAAGAAGATATTCTTGAAATCTGATGCCGAACCTGGTTTGAAGCACATAGCCATCATTATGGATGGCAACGGCAGGTGGGCACGGAAGCGCGGCCTTGCCCGTATTAAAGGGCACACCGCGGCTGAGAAATCTATTCATGATGCCGTTGAGGTTTGCGGAGAAGCCGGTATACAGTACCTTACTCTGTATGCATTTTCAACAGAAAACTGGTCGAGGCCCCGGGCGGAAGTAAACTTTATTATGAAATTGCTAAGCAGATTCATAAAAGGGAACATAGATGAGCTTCACCGCAAGAACGTAAGGCTTCGAACTTCCGGGCGCCTGTATGATCTTCCTGAAGGGCCCCGTAGTGATCTGGAATCCGCTGTACAGCGAACCTCCGCCAATACAGGCCTCAATCTTGTTCTGGCTCTCAGTTACGGCGGCCGCGCGGAAATCTGCGATGCTTTTTCTGTTATAGCAGAAAAAATTGCATCAGGAGAGCTCAGTCCTTCCAGTATTACCGAGGAAACAATTTCAAACAGTATGTATAATCCAGACATACCTGATCCTGATGTTATTATCAGAACCAGCGGTGAGCAGAGGCTTTCGAACTTTCTTCTTTGGCAGTCGGCTTACAGCGAGTTCGTTTTTACTCCGGTTTTATGGCCCGATTTTCATGCAGAAGAACTAAGAGATTCTCTGAATGAATTCAGAGCAAGAAAGAGAAGATTCGGGGGGCTCAAGTAGAATATGGTATTCCCCAAACTCCCGGGCCGCCTTTTGATAGCCATTCCTGGTATCGCTTTGTTTCTTGTTGTTCTTTTCAAGCTTCCGGTCTTGTGGGGAGTGTTTCTGTTCTCGTCTCTTGCCCTGCTGGCAGGGTACGAATCCACCGCAATATGTGTTTCTCACGAACTTAAAGGATTTTCCAGAGTGCTTGTGGCGTTTTTTGCAGGCGTAAGTACATATTTTATTGCAGTCAATCATGCTCTGCAGATGCCTGCTCTCGTCCTGCCCGGTGCGGCAGTTGCGGTAAGCATACTTCACAGCTCAGGCCCGGTGCACTCAAGAAGACGCATTGCCGGTACAGCTGGGCTAGCCTCTCTTTACGCCATGGGTTTTGGGCTTATGGGCAGGTTGTTCTTAAGTATGGGGCCATGGGTAATTCTGGTGGTACTCGCGATCTGCTGGGTGGGAGACAGTGCAGCTTACTTTGTAGGCGTTTCCATGGGGAAAAACAAACTTATGCCCCGCGTCAGCCCCAAAAAATCATGGGAAGGTCTTTTCGGTGGTCTTGCCGGGTCAATTGCCGGTGCTCTCTCGGCCGGGTATTTCACAGATATTCCACTAATTCCGCTGCTTGTTCTGGGATTTGCCGGAGGTATTGCCGGGGTGTACGGAGATCTGTTTGAGTCTGCACTTAAAAGAGATGCCGGAGTTAAGGATTCCAGCAATATTCTGCTTGGTCACGGAGGAATTCTTGACAGATTCGATAGTGCTGTTGTTGTGGCGCCTGTTGCTGTGGTTGTGCTGCACCTATTTGGAATAATCTTATAATGAGCAGGCGGGTGGCGGTTCTTGGCTCAACGGGATCTGTAGGCAGCCAGGCTCTTGAGGTTATTGAGCAAAGCGGTGAGCTGATGCTTCACTCTATAGTGTGCAGCTCTTCTGTTGACAAGCTTCTGCAGCAGGCTGGCAGGTATTCTCCTTCTTATTCTGCCGCCACTTCTGAAGGTGGCGAAACCGATGTACTGGCTCGCGCGATGGACGATGCCGACATTGTGTTGAACGCAATTGTTGGAAGTGCGGGGTTGAAGGCCAGCCTTATGGCTCAGGAAAGAAAGATACCTCTCGCGCTTGCGAACAAAGAGAGCCTTGTGGTGGGAAGTGATCTGCTGAAACAGCACCTGTCTGATGGTCTGGTTATTCCTGTAGACAGTGAGCACAGTACTGTATTCAGATGTCTGCAGGGAGAGTTCAGACAAGTCAGAAGAATAATGCTTACCGCCTCAGGCGGATCCCTTCGGGACACACCGCTTGATCTCATCTATAATGCATCTCCGGAAACGGTTCTTGCGCACCCCACATGGGAAATGGGTGGAAGAATTACTGTTGATTCCGCCAGCATGGTAAACAAAGCTTTTGAGGTTATTGAGGCCAGAGCGCTTTTCCCGGGTATTCCCGTGGATGTGGTTGTTCACCGAAGCAGCATTGTTCACTCTCTGATTGAATCTGCTGATGGAGCCTGGAAGGCTCTTCTAGGGCTGCCCGACATGAAAATTCCCATTGCATGGGCACTGCTTTACCCGAAGCTTCCCGCTTATGCTGTTGCATCAGAGAACCCGGTCGACTGGGGAAATATTTCATTTCTTCCCATGGACAGTAACCGTTATCCGGCATTTTATGCTGTTCTTGCTGCTGCTGACACCGGGGGTACAGTTACCGTTGCAGCCAATGCTGCCGATGAAATTGCAGTTGATGCATTTCTGAAGAAAGAAATACCATTTGGAGCGATTGCAGAGGTTATTGAAGAGGTAACAAATCTTACGAAGCCCGAGCCTGTAGTAGATTTTGATCACATTATGCAGGCGGATTCCACTGCACGAAAAAGTGCCCGAAAGGCGGTAGATCGTATATGCTCTCTGTTGTAGCTGTTGTTGTTGGCCTTGGAATGATTGTGTTCTTCCATGAGCTAGGGCATTTCTGGGTGGCGAAGGCGGTTGGGCTTCCTGTAGAGCGGTTCAGCATAGGTTTTCCACCGTTTGTATTTCGGAAGCAGGCAGGGGAAACTGAATACTGTATCGGTTCTATACCGCTCGGCGGTTACGTAAAGGTGAACCTCGGTGTAGGTACGGAAGATGCGTCTTTGGTGGCGTGGTGGAAACGGGCACTTGTTGTTCTAGCAGGACCGGCTATGAACCTTGTTCTTGCAGCAGTTCTGATGTTTGTTGTTCTGGGAGTTGTGGGTACTGAAGTTCCTGTGGTTGCCACCACAGTGGGAACCGTTCACATTGACGGGCTTGAAACAGGTGATAAGATACTGAAGGTATCAGGAACACCGGTAGAAAACTGGACGGCTCTTTACGAACTGGTGGAACAGCACAGCACCGGAGAATTTCAGGTTCAGCGCGGTGACGAAACTCTTCTGGTTCCCTTCGATCTCTCCCCAGACAGTGTCCCCGGGTTTACTCCTCTGCTGCCAACCATCGTTGAATCGACTGTTGGCATGCCTGCGTACGAGGCAGGTATCAGATCCGGAGACAGCATAATCTCTGTTAATTCTGTACCAGTTATAGATTTTTCCGAACTGCAGCATGAGATATCGCAATTTGACGGCAGGTTTCTCGAAGTCGTGTTTGTAAGAAGTGCAGTGGTGGATACAGCATGGATAGAGCCTATGGATTATGAAGGAAGAAGCATAATTGGTGTAACATCTCTTGGCGAAACAGAAACCATGAAGCTGCCGTTTGCGAAGGCTTTTACCGTTAGCATTCGGGCTGCTCTTGATGGTGCCGGAACGTTTTTTACCAGCTTGATTCAGATGGCTGTTAAACCAGCAGAGCTTATCAGAATGTCCGGGGGCCCTGTTTTCGTTGCGGAAACACTGGGGCAACAGGCTGGATTCGGCCTTTCAAGATTCCTTGAAACTATCGCGTATTTCTCTCTGGCTATAATGGGCTTCAACCTACTTCCTCTTCCGATTCTTGACGGTGGTCAGTTTCTGTTCATTCTTTACGAAGGTATAAGAAGGAAACCGGCATCGGCAAAGGTGGTTCAGGTAGCACAGCACATTGGAATAATGCTATTGCTCCTGTTGTTTGCTGCCGTGATTTTCAAAGACATTTCCAGAGTGGTAACCAGAGTAAGGTAAACTTTCAGTATCAGTTTTTGCGCTCAATCAGATTGGAACATCAAGTCTCGGCCCTGCATCAGTATTCTCATTATTTTGCTTGACACCTGGAGCTATTGACTGTATAAACGGCTGGGTGCTCGGGTTAGTTACCCTGTGGGAGGTAACAAATATAAACTGTGCCGGGGCCGCTTCGAGCTTGGCGCAGAGGTGCTGGCAGGCTGTTGCTTCTACCTGTCTGCTGTAATAGGGGGTGTTACTTATGAGATATTTGTTGGTGGTTATTGTGGTGGCTTCTATTGCCTTTTCATCAGACAGTGTTTCCGATCTTTATCTTCAGAGGGATTCAGAAAGAGGAAGTGCTATTTACTCTGATGCTTTCATCCAGGGAACCATGGCATATCATGCACCGTATGCCTGCAGCACCTACTACGCTGCAGATGACTTTGTTCCCCCGTCAGACTGCTGCATTACCGATGTTTCTTTCTGGTTCTTTTCCACAGTTCCGCCACTGCCTTCGGCATCGGAACTTGATGTGTCCTTCTACGCCAATGGTACTGAAGGGCCTGGTGACCTGCTGTGGCTGGGGCAGCCTGCTTCTGTTACTCAGACAAACACAGGTGTTAAGTTTGCCAAATATTACATATTCGAGGTTGCGTGTGTGCTGCCGGAATCGGGTTATGTTAATCTCACAGCAGGGCAGACATACTGGGCGGCTGTTGGCAGAAACGCCGGTGGAGACATGTACAGTATTATGAACACCGTTGTTACCGGTTCCGAGTCATACGGTAAGCACGGTTCAGATGATTGGTACACCGGTTCTTCACTGGGGCAGGATCCGGTGAACATGTTCATGGTGATTGAAGACAATTCACCTGCGGCTCTTCAGAACCTTTCATGGGGAGCTATCAAGGCCGGTTACTAGACTCAATGTATATTCTCGATCAAGCTTCTTGTTCACACATGATACACAGAGCTTGACAACTCAGAGATAAAGGAAACTCCCCTTCGCAGGCTGTGTTTGCGGCGAAGGGGAGTTTTGCAACACAGTTGCCGCATAGGTGTTTCCAACAGATTTGTTGTGTTGTTTTGTTAATTCATACAATACTGATATATATTTACGGTATTTCTACTCAGATTTACTACAGAAAGGAGGCGTATGGTGAAACTGATACTATGTGCTGTGCTCCTTGTGTTGCCTTTGGCAGCGACTGCTTTCCCGGTGTTCAGAGACGGAACCGTTGTGTACTGCAGCGGTGACACTCTTAAAGCCGGATCAATCAGTTCGCCCATGGTGACAGACTGGAACGGGGACGGGCGTAAAGACCTTGTTGTTGCAGATGTTGAAACCATCACTGGAACAACCTACGGTCTTTTAAGATTCTACGAAAACACCGGGTCAAACGCACTGCCGGCGTTTTCTTCATTTACCTACCTGCAGGCAGACGGGTTTGATATTCACACTCAGGGTTACTGTTGACCCAAAACCGGAGCCAGAAATCCACAGGTAGTGGACTGGAACAATGACGGTCTCAATGACCTTATTGTAGGAGAGTGTTGGGGAAGGGTAAAACTATACACCGCTGTCACTGCCGACAGCCTTGCCGAGATGGATGATCTCAAGGCGAACGGTGTTTACATCAACGGCGGAATGACTGTTGCTCCCCTGGTTACCGACTGGAACAACGACGGGCTTCCCGATTTGGTGCTTGGCTGCATGACAGCAGGAACCGGCAGTTCTGTTGTTCTTTTTCTTAACACTGGTTCTGCTGGAAACCCGGTTTTGTCGGAAGGGCAGAATGTTCTGATTGACGGCAACGGTGTTGAGTTGTTTGCAGCAACACCTCAGATGGCAGATCTGAATCAGGATGGTCTCTCCGATCTCATTATCGGGGAGATGAACGGCGGGGTGTACTATGCTGAGAACACGGGAACTGCAGGCAGCCCTGTGTTTACAGAACTTGTGCAGCTTGAGTCTTCCGCAGGTGTTATTTCTTTGGGGCACAACACCAGCCCGTTTGTTACCGACTGGAACGAAGATGGATACCCAGACCTTCTGCTGGGAAATGACAGTGGGCTGGTGTACCTGTATATGTCTCCCTACACAGGAATAGAGAGCAATGGTTCTGAAAACAGGCAGATATCTATCACAGCAGTTCAGAATCCATGCGGCGGGGTTATACGGGCAGAGGTAACCCTTTCGTCGTCTGCCACCGCAGTATTTGCTGTTTACTCTGTTGATGGAAGGCTTGTGTACAACAGCGATCTGGGGCTTCTCCCGGAAGGAAGAACCGCAGTAACTGCGGAAGTGTTCGTAGCAGAGCCCGGCTTGTACTTCTGTACATGCCGGTCTGGTGGAAACTGTGTGTCGGTACCTGTTGTGTTCATGGGAGGAAGCCGATGAAACAGCTGATATATACTGTTCTGATGTGTGCTGTTGTTTCCTTCGGAGCTTCATCAACACAAACCGACTGGTCCGGGGGCTCTGGTATCCCCGGACCTGTCAACCAGTGGGAGTCATTTTTCGATGTTTGCGACGGGGTTGACTACAGTACCGCACCTGGAAGTGTCAGGGGGCTGTGGGGCTTTCTGCAGGATCAGATCACTGAGATTCCTGGAAGTCAGAACTACGCAGTTCGTGTAAGATCAGGTGATATGGATGGTGATGGCGACACGGATCTGATTGCTTCAGCAGAAATGCAGGACAAGATCACTTGGTGGGAGAACACAGACGGTCTGGGCACATCCTGGGCAGAGCATGAAGTTACAACGTCATTTGATGGTGCCTGGGATGCCGTGCCGTCTGATATAGACAAAGACGGCGACACAGACCTGTTCGGTGCCGCAAAGAACAGTGATACTGTTATCTGGCTGGAGAACATGGATGGTGCAGGTACTGTTTGGAACAGCCACACGATAACAACTGCTTTTGATGGAGTGAAGGCACTCGCAGCAGTTGATATAGATGAAGACGGCTGGACAGATGTTCTGGGTGCCGCAAAGAACGGAGACGAAGTTGCCTGGTGGAAAAACCCTGGAACAGGCACCACGTGGCAGAAAACAACTGTGGCTTCGCAGTTTGACGCCGCAAACTCGGTTGTTGCGTACGATATAGACAAAGATGGTGATGCCGATGTTCTTGCTACAGCAACTCTTGACAAGTCAATTGTATGGTGGGAAAACACCACCGGTTCCGGAACAACCTGGGTTGAACATGTGGTAACCGATAATTTCTGCGGTGTAAGAACAGCGGAAGCAGCTGACCTTGACAACGATGGAGATATTGACATTGCAGGGGCAGGCGGCGACTGCAAAGCTGCAGCGAACAAGGTCTGCTGGTGGGAAAACACAGATGGAGCAGGAACCGCATGGACAAAGCACATCATTGGGTCGGATGTTGATGGCGCCCATGTTGTTCTTGTGGATGATCTTGACAGTGACGGCGACATGGATATAGCTGCCACAGCAATTTTCGCGCACAAAATTCTTGTGTGGGAGAACACAGGATCAGCTGCCGGCTGGGCAGAACACCAAATCTGTACCTACAGCAGCCCAAGATCCATGGTTCTCGCAGACATGGATGGAGATGGAATCGTAGATGTGGCAGCAGGTTCTGTTTCAAATGAGTTGATCTCATGGTGGCGGGTTCTGGGGTACAACACGTGTGCCACGCTTACATCCTCTATTCTTGATACTGAAGGAGATTCACAGTGGGGTGAGCTTTCCTGGGATCAAACCGCTCCTTCCGGAACCTGGGTTAATCTGCGGGTTCGCAGTTCCTGGGATCAGAATGATCTAGGCAACTGGTCAGATACTCTGGCCACATCACCTGTTGATATATCTTCACTGGTGAACGACGGAGACCGTTTCTTTCAGTATATGATTGAGCTCAGGAATTTCAACTGCGACACATTTCCTGTGGTGAAGGAAGTTTCACTGAGCTGGACACCGCTGGGATTACAACAGAACACACCGGAGCAGTTTATTTCCTGTACAGGAGGCAACCCTGCCGGAAGCACTGTAACGATGAGTTTCGGACTTGCCGAGTCCGGGTGTTTTCAGATCTGTCTTTTCGATATTACAGGCCGGTGTGTGTACAGTGAAGAACCTGTTGTGTGTTCTGCCGGAAGCTACACCAGGCAGTTCGGCGATCTTGATACAGGAATATACTTTGCCAGAATGGTAACACCGTACGGCACATTCTCGAAGAAGTTTTCTGTTATCCGTTAGACGATGTGTTCAGTGCACAGGCGGATATCCGCCTGTGCACCGGGAACAGCCAGTCAGTTCAGAACAGTAAACCGTTTTGTTGTAGTGCTGTTGTTGAATACAGCTGTTGCGAAGTAGATACCTGTTGAAAAATCACTTACATTCACGCAGACGGTGTTGTCGCGGAGTTCAGCATGCACCTGCTTCACTTTTCTGCCTGCAATATCGAAAACAGATATGTCAACATCTCCTGACTGTCCGCCGCCTATGCGTCTGACAGACAGTGTTTTCTCTATGGCGTTAAAAAATATCTCCACATTCTTATCTTCTGTGCCGAATACTGTTTCGTCTCCGATGGAGTTTGAAGTCTGCAGCAGGATGTGATAGACAGAGAGGGGAGGTATTGTGTAAGAGAACTGGTTGCCGGATACGGTAAAGTCGTCTGCTCTGTGAATGTCTGTACTGTACCGGTTGAAGTACCATGCTTCCGCAAATGAATACTGGTTTGTACTCTGTATTTGAAAACTGCCGGTTATCTGATCGGTGGAACTCTTGTTGGTAACGATAACATGCAGATAACCCGGATTGCTGTTGTCAATTGACGCGTAAACAGAAGTGTTTACCCTGTCGTTCATGGTAGCCGCCACCGAGGTGTTTCCGAAGGAGTGCCCGCTACCATCGTAGTTTGTAAACATATTGTATGCAGTGGTGATGTAACCCGATGTGCTTCCCCACAGGGAAGCGAAGTAAACCCCGTATTTACCGAAAATACCAAGTGCTTCCACCTGGGCAATTCCCCCTGAAATATGGTTTGACGCTCCATAGCCGTATTCTGTAACAGACACTTTCGTGTCTGGAAAATACTGATCTATCGACTGCTGCACGTGGTCAAGTTCCACCACAGGGCTGTAATACTGCCCGATCCAGCTGGGTTCAACATACGTAGAGTCCCACAGACTGCGTGGCACCTGCATTCTAACCTCGCAGACAGCGGCAGAAGTATCACCTGCAAAAACACCTGTAGGCGCCGGATACCAGTGGATGTCAAGTACATCAAGCAACCTGTAACCCACCGAATCTGATGCATTGCTCATAATGTCGAGATACGCATCTACAAACCTGCTGTAGGTACCGGAATAGCTCGACCAGTCAGGCGCGTTCTGCAGATTCAGCTGTGCTGAAAACCCGTACAGATCCGGCCCGAAAACATCTGCTGAAGAATCCATGCCCTTTATCGTTGCGGCAAGGGCGATTGATTTCGAAATAAGTTCTGCCACAGTAACCTTTGCCGGATGAATCCTCGGGTGTGTGTAGTACCAGAGGCTTGGCTCATTGTCCATAATGTAACCTTTGACTCCTGTTGAAGAACTGGCTGTTCCGTAGGAGTTTATAAGAAAGTTCAGCATTTCATCTATGTAAATAACGCCATCTGTGGTGTCGGGTACGAGGGAAAAAGGTGTGGTCTTTTTGTTCACAACAGCTACCCATCTTGATGAGGGTGCCGTTTGTGCCTGTGTAACAGTGCCGTTTTTGTCGCGGGCTACAAACCCCGCAAGCGGAAGAGTGAGAAGGGAATAATCATCCTGAGCGAGAGATATGTTGTGAAAGGTTGTCAACGATATTCCGGGAACACCGTAATTTGATGGTGAAACTCCCAGACTCCATGGGATGTAGTTGTCGCTTGCGTTGTAGTAGTCGGTTCCTGCGTTGGAGGCGTTGTTTTCCCAGTTAAATCCGGTCAGCCTGTTGCCCCCCATCCTTCTGGCAGTTGAGAACTCGCAGGATGACATCATGTTTACCCCATAGACGTACGGAGAAATATCCTGATGCCCTGCGTCTGTGTTGATCTGGTAGTTTACGCTGATCTGCCCGTGGCTTGCGGCAGAGGCAAGCAGCAGAGCAGCCGTGAAAAGAGAGTGTACACAATACCTCATTTCAGTTTCCTTCCATGCCTGTGCTGTGTGACCCGGTCAGACAGCAAAACGATTACAGAGCTCACAGCATTTTGGTTGCGCACTTCCATTATGGATACTATTTCGCGGTTGATATAAAATATCACCCAGTACTATGTCAGATAAAAAGCGGAAACGCAACCGGTTCCAGCATTGGTATTCCAGATGTCGGCTGAATTCCACAGACGAAAAGTTACAACAGTTCATCCTGAAGAGGCCAAGGAGTCTGACCGAAAATACAACATCGGTATCAGACACCACACAAACGCCTGTAAAACACGCGCTTATTGTCAGACACGCTTCTGGGTGCCAACACAGAAGACAGAATTTTTCCCCGTATTTATCGTCTTTCCAGCTGACCTGGAGCGGAGGGCGTAAGCAGAGGCTGAAATGCGGCTGATCCGCGCACTTCTATGCTTACCACAGAAAGCACTTTCCAGACAGAAGGGTGTTCTCTCCGGTAAGCGCAACAAAATACAAACCTGCCGGGTGTCCTTCCTTTTTCAGAATATATGAAGTCATGAAGCCTGTACCGCTGCCTCTCCACAGGGTTGAAATCTTTCTTCCTGCCAGATCGTATAGCGTCAGCTCACCAGTTATATCTGCCGGTAGCATAAAGGTTACTGATGAAGAGCCATGGGAACCGGTTGCAGTGCGCAGATACCATGCAGCCTCCTGCTGAACACCACCACCAGAAGTCATTGTAACCAGACTGGCTGTAACTCCTTTCATGGCAGAGTAGTCAAGTCTCAGCCCCGGCTTGTCTATGTAGCGAACAAGTTCAGGAGTGAAGCCTTCGGAAGAGACAATACCAAAGTTGACGGGCAGGCCGGGGAAAACAATTTCCGGTTCAAAGGGGAACTGTGATGTAGATTCATTTACCGCAATAACAAGAATTGTGTCTTTGGTGGAGTTCTCCAATGCAATGAAGTTAAGAAGCGTATCTGTCTCACTGGTATTAAAAGCAGCGTTGTTATCAAGAACCGTCCAGCTTGAGTCAATCAGAGCACTCAGATAATCAGTTTCGCTGGCTCCGTTGCCTGTAAGAGAAGCCACTGCATTGTGCACTACCCCTACCATGTCCACATTATAAGTGTCTCTGCTGGGTCCCCAGTTCTGAAGAAGGAATGGAGCCCGAGAGTAACCGTCATCTGCTCCATTGCCACTCATCATGGAAAGATCAAGGGCATAAAAAACAAGACCTCGTGCCCCGGCAACAATAGGAGTTGTAACGAGATAGAGCATTGTATCGGGAGATGCGTAATAACTGGGCAAAGCAAAGGCGTGCCTTCCGTATGACTGAACAACAGCGAAAAGAACATTGTTCCGCTCAGTCTGCTTCACTCCGATATTCATGCCTGTCTGGTGTGCTTCAGGATACCATTGAAACCGCCACTGATCCGCTATGCTGTTGGCTATTTCACTGAATGGTGCATAGTACCCATCTTCGTTCGGAATCAGAACACTTCGGTAGTAGTCTCTTGTGTGCATTACCCGCATAGATGTTAGAACAGTATCACCACTGCAGTAGTTTACCTTCGCCGCTGTTATAGCGCCTTCAGGAATACCTGTATTAATGGAACTAGTACCACTGTAAACATCTCCGCCATCCAGTGTGAATACTACAGAGTCGAAGTATCTGAAATCATTGTGAAACAAATCAAATCCGGTAACTTCCCCGGGTAGTTCCAGAATTGCAATAGAATCAACCTGATCCAGCTCTTTACCCGTTGAAGGAGACCTGACAGCGACAAGCCTCTTCTGATCGCTGAACCATCCAACAAGCAGATCTCTGCCAGCAAAGAAAGGAGGGGAGTTGCTGTCGACCCTTGACACACGGACAATTTCCGGCATTTCGGAAGAGCCGAAGAGATTGTGAAACTGTGATGTGCCTGCTGATGGATACAGTTGCCACTGTTCCCTGTCGACCTGATTCAATGTAATGTAATTGCCATTTTCATCAGCAATTACAAAGCCATTTTCCGCGGTAGCCTGAGAAACAACAACCTCATACCGAATACCCCAGAATGTTCCCCATACTGCGGTTTCAGCTTGAAAACCTAATTGGATAGGAGTATCGAACACGGTTTCCATGGAGGAAGAACCACCGCCAGAGGCTGTGTAAAGCATCAGAAATCTTTCTCCGGACGAGTTTTCAAGCCCTACCAGTATAGCCAGTCTTCCATGGCCTATGATTCCATCAACCTTCTGAAGGTCGGTCCAGTAATCAGTTTGCCCTACGCAGAAAAAAAGCGGTGTCATGGTATCGGAACCAGGAAATTCGGGTAACTCGGTGAACACAGGCATTCCATGGTGGCTCACAAGCACAACTGCGTCCTGAACAGGTCGGGTATGTTCCCATAAAACCACACCGCTGTTTACATACCGGGGAGCTTCCTGTGCAGCGTAACCTGCTCTGAAATCAGAGGCTGCCATGTGATCTGGAAGAAACGGAAGAGAAGCAGACCAGCAGGTTTCAAGGCTGAGATCCATGTCAGCCCACAAAATATTATCAACTTTGACCTCAGCGGAATCACCGGAAGCAAAAACCCTGACAATTTCATCTTTGCTGTTCAGTGCCTGAATCTGGATAACATCGGTTTGAACAAGATCGGTAGCTGCGGTAAATACCAGATTAGCCATACTCGTGTTCAGCAGGTCTGTTCTTCTGTTGTTGTTCTTCACCGGATACATGTCCATACCGATTACATCTGTGAACCGTGACATTTTGTTAAGAACAGATGTTGTGTCAGTGAAGTACTCTACGAAACCTTCAGGATTAGTTACTCCGTATTTGGTAAGGTAGCAGAGCACCGGGAGGTTCAGTTCCTGACGACATGTTTCATTCCAGAAAGAGACAAGTTCAATCCACTGATCAGCAAGTTCCGGAAATGCTACATATTTAGCGTCAGGCTCATCGAAAGAGAAACAACCAATAACATCGCCTTTATACATACCTGCGGTTGCGGGTATGTAGCGTTTCAGGTAGTTCACCGTTGCCTGGTTGTGTTCCTGCTCGTACAGGCTGGTTCTGAGCCCTCCAAGCACAAGGTTAAGACCGATGCTTCGTACAGTTCCAGCAAGGGGGAAAAACCGGTCGCCACTGGCTCCCGGCTGCTCAGGAAACCACACATCAGACAGTTCAGCCCGGACCAGAGCAGCATTGAATCCGTGTTCATAGGATTCTTCAAGAATTGAGTAGATTGGATTTCTGTCGGAGAACCCGAATATTCTCTGCCATGTAATAATCAGGTTATTGGCAGATCTTATATCCCACACTACGGGGAAAACAACCTCTTGTTTTGCTGAAGCAGGTGAATAGTACGAATAGTTGTATCCATGGTTTTCACACATATTCTTTGCCTGCAAGGAAAGAGTCAGCACCAGGGTCAGTAACAGATATTGTCTTCGCATTGTTTCCTTTCTGGTATCAGAGCAGTTCAGCCTGAATAGCTTCTTGCCTTGCCTGCTGCTCAAGCTGATCAAGTTTTGATGCTGTATCTGCCGCTGCTCTGAAAAACACAGGCCACAGTTCTGTGTGAGATTGTGCAAGGTTTTCCAGTTCATCAAGAAGTTCCTGATCCGGGGCTTCAGACCAACCCGCGCTGTCGGGCATGTACGAAAGATTTCTTGCCAGCATTCCAGCTCCGGTTGTTACAAGCTCCATCTGTTCTGTAGTGAGCTCCGTTGCAGATTTATTACCGCAGGAGGCTGCAGCAAGAAACAGCGCCAGAACGAAAACTGTTTTCCCCATGGTGTTCCTGTGTCCTGTGTTATGAAACGGGCACATTCCCGGTCTACATTACTATAATACATAGATTGGTCGTGACTGGTTTTCTTATCTTGAAGGGGGAAACTTGAGGTTCTTTATTCTGTTGCCTTTGTTCGTTTTCGTTACGCTGTACGCCACAGAGTTTGGTCGTACCAAGATAACCGGAACCGATGGAAATTGGTGGCTTATTCAATCCACGCATTTCGATGTGTATTTTGAAGAGGGAAGTGAGAGTGTAGCAGAAAGCACAGTTGTAATTGCCGAGCGGGAAATCCAGTTGCTTGGAGATACTTTTAATTACCTTCCCTCAAGCCCCATACCTGTGATTGTGTATCGTTCACCTGCCAGATTTCGTCAGACCACTCTGAACCCCGGAGACATGGGGGAGGGAGTAGGCGGTTTCACAGAGTTTTACAAGGGCAGAGTCGTTGTTCCGTACACAGGAATATGGAGTGATTACCGGCATGTTCTGGCGCACGAGCTAAGCCATGCCTATGTGTTTGATATGATGTTCAGAAGGGAGCTCACTGATATTATCAAAAGCAGGGCACCTCTGTGGGTGATGGAGGGTCTTGCAGAGTACACATCTCTGGGTTGGGATACAGCAAGCGAGATTGAGTTCAGAGATATGGTTATAAACAATGTGATTGCCAGTGTGGGAGAGCTCAGCCGAAGAACAGATTACCTGGTTTACCGGGAAGGGCAGGCAATATATCACTTCATGAATGAGCGGTATGGTGAACAGAGATACAAGGATTTTGTCAGACATATGAAAGACAGAAACGGTATTGAAGGCGCTATCTCAGAGGCATTTGACATGACGGTGAATCAGTTCAGTGAAAAGTTCATAGAGTGGGCCCGAGAAACCTACTGGACTGATGTTGCTGAAGGTGAGAGCCCCTCGGATATTGGTACGCCTGTGATGCAGGGTGAGGGCAGAAGGGCATCAAGACTGAATATTGCCGGACCGGTAATTTCCCCCGATGGCTCGAAAATTGCCGGATGCGAGTATTTCCACGCGAGATTTTCAGGCGTTGTTCGCTCAGCTGTAGATGGAAAAGTGGTTTCCAGGCCGGTTAACGGAGGGGGAATTTATGAAGAAGCAGTTTCACCCATGTACCGTACCATGGCTTTCTCTCCCGGGTCAGATTCTATTGCAGTTGCCTTCCATCAGATAGAAAATGATGGTATAAAAATTTCCGCCATAGACGGAGAGCCTGTTACAATTCCAGTTGATTTTGAGATGATTCGTGATCCGGTGTGGAACCCGGAAGGGGGGCAGATTGCCTTCAGTGCTCTTCAGGACGGCTCGCTTGACATCTGGCTTTACGATATTGATTCACAGCAGCTTTCAAGAATCAGTAACAGCGATCAGGGTGAATACGATCTGTGGTGGGGTAGCAGAGGTATTTTGTGTGTGTCTGAAGAACCCTCTCTGGGAACCAGAATCCTTGAATGCTGGAGCGTTAGCGGGGAAAATGAAGTGTTGCATGTTTGCAATGAAGACATTTCCTCGCCGGTTGAAACCCCCGAAGGAGTGGTTTTCATTTCATCTGAACAGGGAGAGCCCAACTTTTATCTTATTCAGAATGATTCTCTTCCAATTGTCAGGCTCACTGATCTATACATTACACCTCAGTTTCCATCCTGGGCAGATTCATGCGGTATCGCTCTTTTTCAGGCGGCCGACTGGGCGGGCTCCGGGCTTTTTGTGGTAAGTGATTTGGACACAAGAAGAATTGATGAACCTTTCTCTGTCCATCAGTGCGGAAACAGGACTGTACCGGAAGATATAGGCCTGCAAACTCCTGAAAGCTGGCGGATTTCTCCATACCAGCCGGAGTTCTCGCTTGATCAGGTATCAGCCAATGCAGGGTTCGATTCTTATTCCGGCCTTACAGGAAACTCTTTCTTTCTTTTCAGTGACGTACTTGCTCTGCACCAGATGGGGGTTCTGGCTAATTTCAGCGGTCAGGTCAGCGACATGGATATTGCGGTGGATTACAGAAACATGCAGCACAGATGGCAGTACCGTGGTGGAGTTTACCGTTTTGTATCGAGGTATCTCTTTAAAGACACCCTGGGCAACAGAGACTACGTACGCGACATAAATCTTGGAGGAACTCTGGGGCTTAACTATCCCTTTACAAAGGCACTGAGGGCAGGTCTTGTTGCCAACTACAGAAGGGTTTCCCGTGAGGGCCTGTGGTCAAACGATTTGCTTTTCAGAGAAAACATTTTCTCTGTAAAAACAAACCTTGTCTACGACAATGCGCTGTGGGGTGCTGTGGGCCCTCGAGTCGGCAGCCGTATGAGTGTCAGTTTTGACTACGCACCGGGTTTTTGGGATAACGCCGAGTATTTTACCGCAATGCTGGATCTCCGCGAATACACATGGGTTTCATCTGAGGTTACTCTTGCCACCAGACTGGCAGGCGGTATCAGTTTTGGGGGAAATCCTCAGAGATTCTTTCTTGGCGGTGCCCTGCCTCACAGAAGAAGTACAGGTGATGTTGAGGGGGTGGGAGATGTTTTTCAGTTCTATGCCAGTTACGCCGACTTGCTTCGCGGATGGGACTATGTGTCTCTGAATGGAACCAGGTACGGGGTGGCATCCATCGAATTCCGATACCCTGTTCTTAATTACCTCAGCCTCGCGGCTCCTATCCCCATAACATTTACCAGAGGCAGAGGGGTTATATTTACAGATCTCGGGTTCGTCTCTGACGACCTCAGCAGCTTCAAAGGAGCCAGTGGAGCTAATGGCTACAGGCTTGAAGATATCAAGATGTCTTTCGGAACAGGGTTCCGACTGAATGTTGGCTATTTCGTGTTGAGAACTGATATTGCGTGGCGAACTGATCTGGCAAGTGTAAGTAAAAAGCCGGAGTACTACTTCACGGTATCCACAGAGTTTTAAGGGGAGATAGTTTATGAAACTGGTTTTATCAGTACTTGTGCTTTTTTCCGCCGGTGTTTTTGCCTGGCAGTGCCCTGTCTGCGGTGTGCAGAATGAGGGGTCCTTCTGTGTTCAGTGTCACCTGCCGGAGCCACCATCAGGGATGGCTTTTGTTCCTGCCACAACAGTTGAGATCAATGGAGACCCGGTAGATGTTCCTGCTTTTTTCATCGACAGTCTTCCCGTAACCTACCGGGAATTCATTCCATGGCTCAACGGATCTAGTTTCGGTCTTGATGAACTCGGTATGATAATTACAGGTGGCGGTGATGAGTCCATGCAGTTCCTGGCGTTCACACCGTTTATAGGAGCACAGGAAGGGGGTATTACTGTTCCTTCCCAGTGTCTCGAGAACCCTATCGCCTCAATAACCTGGAGTGGAGCTCAGTCTTTCCTCTCGGATTCGGGGAAAAGGTTACCCACCCTGGCCGAAATGATGGCTGCCTCTTCTCGGGGTCTTATTGGTGTCTGGGATTCCTATGAAGTGATGCAGGTATTTGCAGGGCAGATGCAGGCCTCCATGGGAGAACTGCTGGGAACTCTGGGCCTTCAGGCGATGTTTGCAGGATACAGTACTGCAAATGAGCGAATTATGTGGGAGCTCACCGGTACCGTATTCGGCGGAGATCCGCTGGCTACAGGTGTGTCTGTTGATGTGCACTACATAACTCTTTTCAAGGCACTCAGTGAACCGGTTCTTTCTTCAACAGACAGAGAAATGGGTTATTTCAATGTAATATTCAGGGGGGCTATTGAGGTTCCCACAGATTTCTGAAAGGAGTCAGATAATGAAAGTACTGCTTGTATCAGCAGTTTTTGCTGTTCTTGTTCTTACAGCCTGTGGAGGCAGAGAAGTTACAAGGACAGACACAGACACAGTTACAGACCTCAGTGGATACTGGAACGATACAGATGCCCGTATTGTCGCCGATTCCATTGTTGACCAGTGTCTCCACGGCCGCTGGTTTGATGTGCGTGAAACACGCGACAGCAGGGTCTCAAGTCTTCCGGTTATTGTTGTAGGAGGTGTGCGTAATCAGAGTATAGAGCACATAAATGTTGATGTGTTTATGTCTGAAATTGAAAGATCTCTGCTTAATTCCGGGCGATTCCAGATAGCTGCAGGCGGCCGTGAACGTGGCGAAGTTCGGGATGAAAGAAGAGATCAGACTGTTTTTGCTTCACCGGAAACTGCTGCAGAATTCGGCCGTGAAGTTGGGGCAGACTTTGTAATGACAGGAACAGTGAACTCAATTGAAGATCAGGAAGACAACACAAGAGCCATTTTCTATCAGGTTAACGTCGAGCTTATCGATGTTGAGACTGCGCTGAAAGTGTGGATGGGTTCAACAGAGATCAAAAAGATTATAGAGTGGTAGCATGAGAAGTCTCCTGGTTGCTGCGGGTTTTCTGCTTGTAATATCGTGTGCCGTGGCGTACACAAACACCATGGCTCCTGTGATAAAAGATCTTGGAAACGGGAACAGCCACAGGGCTTTGTCTACGCTGAAAGATGTTTTTCCCGACACCACCGGCAGAGACCGCCTGCTTTACCTTATGGAGCTTGGAAATCTGGCCAGATATGCTGGTATGCAGAGCATCGCTCAGTCGGTTCTTCTTCAGGCAGATCGGCTTAGCGACAATCTTCGAGGCACAGATCTGCAGCAGCAGGCTCAGTCAATGGTCACCAGCGATCTTGCACTGGATTTTCGCGGTGCAGACTACGAGAAGGTTTTCATTAACTACTGCCTTGCTTCAAGTTACGCTGAATCAGGAGACATCGAGGATGCCGTTGTAGAGGCAAGGCGGGTGAATGAAAAACTGAAGGAGATCAACACTGCGTACCAGAGTAACCCGAACCGCTATACAGATGATGCCTTCGTGAGGTATTTCATGGGTATTCTCTACGAGATGGACGGTGACTACGATGATGCCTTGATCAGTTACCGTCTGGCACTGGCAACCTACGATTCCGTTTATGTGGAAGATTACCAGCTTTCCGCCCCCACTCGGCTCAAACTTGATGCCATGCGCCTGGCAGAATACAACGGGTTTGAAAGCCTTGTCTCAACCTTTGAAACCAGGTGGCCCGGGTTAAACTGGCAGGGAACAGGGGCATCTTCAACAATGGGTGAAATCGTAGCTGTGGTTGAGCTTGGTAGTATTTCATCCAGAAGAGCTTCGGATTTCACAGTGTATGCTGATGACAGGGTATACAGCCTGGCTCTTCCGGTAATACCGAAGTTTGCAAGGCGAAGAGTAACCGGGTCAATTACTGCAGGAGGTGAAACAGCTCCCCTTTTTCTTGTGGAAGATCTGAACGGAATTGCCCGGGAGAACCTTGAAGACCAGGCTGGAAGAAACATCGCCAGAGCAGCTGCCCGGCTGGCAGTGAAAGCCGGGCTGTCCAGTCTTGGAGAAGACATCACGGAACAGATTACCGACAACGAAAATGTCAGCTCTGGTGTGGGGCTTATTCTCAGTATAATAGGTGCTGCCACAGAGCAGGCTGATCTTCGGGCATGGCTGACTCTTCCTGCACAGATTCAGATGTGTCGCCTGCAGGTACCTCCCGGATCGTGGCCAGTAACTGTAACCGTCAATGGAAAACAGTACACCCGTAGCTCTGTTACGGTCAGGCCGGGAGAAATCTCCCTGATCTTTATCAGAGAGGATTTCTAGTTTGAACATCGCTTCTATTATCGATCATACCCTTCTCAAGCCCGGTGCCACAGCTGGAATGATAGAGAAACTCTGTGGCGAGGCTGTGGAGTACCAGTTTTACTCGGTGTGTATAAATCCTGTCTGGGTTCCTCTGGCCAGCAAGTTGCTGGCTGAAGAGACTCCACTGGTGTGTTCCGTAGCTGGTTTCCCGCTGGGGGCTTCACCGCTGGTGGCAAAGGAAGCAGAGTGGGCGGTGGCAGGCGGTGCCGGAGAAATAGATATGGTTCTTCCTGTGGGGCTTCTGAAGCAGGGAGATAATTCAGGAGTGCTGCATGTGATAAAGGAAGTTGTTAATGCTGTTTCTGAAACACCAGTTAAGGTTATTCTTGAAACCTGTCTTCTTACCGATGAAGAGAAGGTAACCGCATGTTCCATCTCAATGGAGGCGGGGGCTGCTTTTGTTAAAACCAGTACAGGCTTTTCAAAAAGTGGAGCAACTCTGCATGATGTTCGTCTGATGAGTTCCTCTGTCGGCCAGTTTATAGGTGTAAAAGCCTCCGGAGGGGTTAGAAATTATGATACAGCGATTTCCATGCTTGAAGCCGGAGCAACAAGAATAGGTACCAGCAGCGGAATAATGATAGTTAACGGTGGTAAATAAGGTATATAATACAGAGAAAGCGGGCAACCGGAGGGGTCGACCGATTGCCCGCCAGAGAACCCGGTATGTGCTGGCTAGGTTTCTACTCTCTCAGGCTGGTCCGGGAGGGGGTTCAGACCGGCCATACTACAAGAATAAAAACAGGGAGTGCTGCGATCGCCATCGTCAGCATCAGCCAGCTCTTGATTCCGGGCTTGTACATACAGCATCCTCATTTCTTTGAACCGTGTTCGTACACCCATTATAGGAAGCAATAACCGTGCCAAAAAATAACACTATTACTTTGAATGAATCACAACAGCAGGCGGTACAATACAATAGTGGCCATCTGCTTGTTCTTGCCGGAGCTGGAAGTGGAAAAACCAGGGTACTTACCGCTAAGATTTCTCTGATTATTGACACTGGTCTGGCCAGTCCATGGCAGATACTGGCAATGACATTCACCAACAAAGCGGCAGGCGAGATGCGGGAAAGAGTTTTCCGGCAGTTGAACAACCGCAGTATTCGGCTTCGCATGGGTACTTTCCACAGTATCTGTGCGTGGATACTTAGAAGAGAGGCTCGCACCCTGGGGTTTTCCGAGAACTTTTCGATCTATGACGGAGATGACCAGAAAACTCTCATCAGAAGAATCTTGAAAACTGTAGATACTCCCATGAAAGTTACCCCCGGTGCAGTTCGGGGATACATTTCAAACTCAAAGAATGACCTTGTATCCGTTGAAGAGGCTCTTTCCAGTTCATCTACACCCTATGCGGAATCCATGGCAATTGTTTATCAGAAGTACAACAGCGAGCTTGAAAAATGTGGGGCTTTTGATTTTGACGATTTGTTGACACAAGTTCTTCTGGCATTACGGCAAAATAATGACATCAAGAGTTACTACAAAAATATGTTCACCAGAATTCTTGTTGACGAGTTTCAGGATACCAACAGAGTGCAGAATGAAATTCTTAAAGAGCTTACAGGAGAGAACACCATTGTAACCGTTGTTGGTGACGATGATCAGTCTATTTACGGCTGGCGCGGTGCCAGAGTAGAGAATATTCTTCAGTTTCCCCGGGAGTACCCGGAGGTGAAAACAATCAGGCTTGAAACCAACTACCGCTCCACAGGGAATATTCTAAAGGCAGCTTCCGCACTGGTGAAGCACAACCGCACCAGACATGGTAAAACTCTCAGACCGGTGCTGGGGCCTGGTGAAAAGGTTCAGATAAGCCAGGCTGTTTCTCCTGATGACGAAGCTCATTACATTCTCTCGGCGGCCAGAGATCTGAACACCGACGGTACTCCCTGGAAAGAGATTGCGGTGCTGTTCAGAACAAACGCGCAGTCCCGTCCCCTGGAATCAATGTGCCGACGGATGAGAATTCCTTACGAAGTTGTGGGTACCGTAAGATTCTTTGAGAGAGCGGAGATAAAAGATATTGTTTCATATCTCAGGGTGATTGTGAACCCCACCGATGCGGGTAGTTTCAGAAGAGTTCTTAACAAGCCCGCCAGAGGCATAGGCGCGAAAGGGCAGTTGAGTTTCTTCAGCTGGCTGGAAAACAACGGTACCGATGTGGTTACGGCTCTGGAAAAGGCTGGCTCCATTTCCGGAATAATGAAAAAAGCACTGGTTACCCTTGAGTCTCTTGGCAGAAATCTTCGATCCTGCATGGATGGCGTGTATGCCGGAGACAGTGCCAGCGAAATCGTGGATCGAGTTCTCGATTTCACCGGGTTGCAGAATCTGTACGGCACAGGGGAAGTGGCAGATGAAACAAGGCTTGAAAACATCAGAGAGCTTAGAAGTTATGCCGCCGAGTACGACACCAGGAATCCGGAAGGTGGTCTGCCCGGCTTTCTTGCGGAGCAGAGCCTTCTTTCCAGCTCCGACTCGTACACCGGTGACGACAAGCTGGTTCTTATGACGCTTCACAGTGCAAAGGGGCTTGAGTTTGACTGTGTTTTTGTTTCCGGTCTTGAAGAGGGAATGTTGCCCTACATAAAGCCTCAGGAGTATTCACCCCGTGATCTGGAAGAGGAGAGAAGGCTTCTGTATGTGGGAATAACCCGTGCCAGAAAGAGGTTGTTTCTAACCTGGTGCAGTGACAGAATGCGCCCGGGCAGTTTTTCCACAGGCCCCAGCCGCTTTATTACTGAGGTTGCCGATGATCGCGATCACGACACACATCTTCCCCGCAGGGCAGCTGGAAAGCCTGTAAAATCACAGGCGAGTACGGAAACACCGTCAAGGTCTGCTTCAAGTTACAGCAGAGGTAATCTGGTTAAGCACCCCAGATACGGAAAGGGTATTGTAATCTCGGCAAAGCGCAGGGGAACTGAATGGGAACTGAAAATTGACTTTGGTTTTGACGCTCCCAAAATTCTGCTTACAGGTTATGTTCCTATACCGGTGCTGAAATTGAAAGCTCAGATGTCAGATATAGAATAGGAAAAAGGGGTAACTTATGGAACTGTATATTGATACCGCTAATGTTGAAGAGATAAGGGAAATTGCCAGCTGGGGGGTTCTTGCTGGTGTTACAACAAACCCAACGCTGGTGGCCCGGGAAGGGCGCGACTTTCTTGAGGTAGTAAAAGAGATATGTGAAATCGTCGACGGCCCTGTAAGTGCAGAGGTAATCAGTGAAGATATGCCCGGCATGGTGGAAGAGGGCAGAGAGAAAAAAAACTGGCATGACAATGTAGTGATCAAGCTGCCGTGTACACCTGCTGGAATAGCAGCTTGCTCTGTGCTTGAAGCAGAGGGTATTCCCTGCAATGTAACCCTTGTGTTCAGCGCTGCACAGGGTTTTCTTGCTGCCAGTGCAGGCGCTACATTTGTAAGCCCGTTTGTGGGAAGGCTTGATGATTCTGGAACAGATGGAATGCAGGTGGTGGAGGATATTGCTGAAATATTCGAGCGTCACGGATTCAACACAAGAATTATTGCAGCTTCAATAAGGAACCCGAACCATATCACCGCCGCTGCTCTGGCAGGGGCCCATATTGCCACGGTTCCCTATTCGGTGATAAAAAAGGCAATTTTGCATCCTCTTACAGACAGGGGTCTCGTTTCTTTTAAAAATGACTGGGAAGCAGTACAACGGTCATGATACCGGCAAAGGTTATCAGAGAAGATATTCTCAGGATGATTTACAGTGCAGGCAGCGGTCACCCTGGCGGCAGCCTGTCGCTGGTTGAGATTCTGATACACCTTTACTGGAAAGAAATGCACATAGACCCTAACAATCCCACCATGAGCAGCAGAGACCGTCTTGTGTTGTCCAAGGGGCACGGAGCTCCTGCTTTGTACTCTGTTCTTGCCAGACGCGGCTATTTTCATCCAGACAAATTGAACACTCTGAGGAAGTACAGTTCCGGTCTTCAGGGGCATCCTCACATGCAGAGTCTGCCAGGGCTGGACTGCTCTACAGGAAGCCTTGGTCAGGGGCTGGGTATTGCTGCAGGTATGGCTCTGGGACTTTCAATAAAGAACAACCCGGGAAGAGTGTTTTGTATACTGGGAGACGGAGAACTGCAGGAAGGCAGTGTATGGGAGTCGGCCATGTCTGTTCCCGCGCTGAAGCAGACAAACCTCACAGTTGTAGTAGACAGAAATCATGTCCAGCTTGATGATACTGTAAGCAGAGTAATGCCCATTGAGCCGCTAGCAGAAAAGTGGAAAGCTTTCGGATGGGAAGTTGCTGCCTGCGACGGGCATGATCCGGACGATCTGGAGAGAGCATTTTCAACAGAAACAGACAGACCCCTTGTAATACTTGCTGAAACCATTAAGGGCAAAGGTGTTTCATTTATGGAAGGTCAGGCTTCCTGGCACGGGAAGGCACCTGACCATGAGCAGCTTCAAAAGGCCCTGGAGGAACTTCAATGAAAGCAACAAAAGAAGGCTATGTTGAAGGTCTTCTGGATGCCGCCGACAGAGATCGGCGTGTAGTTGTGGTGGACGGAGATGTAAGCAGATCCACAGGAACAATCGCATTCAGCGGGAAGTATCCCCACAGATTCTTCAATCTCGGTATTGCAGAGCAGAACATGGCAGAGTATTCAGCCGGGCTGGCTCTGGCTGGTTTGATTCCATTTTACAGTACCTATGCTGTGTTTGCTGCTGGAAGAGCATGGGATCAGATAAGAACCTCAATCTGCAATATGGGGCTGAATGTAAGAATAGGTGGAGCACACGGTGGAACAAGCGTAGGGCCGGACGGTTCCACCCACCAGGCACTTGAAGACGTCGCCGTGATGCGTGTATTGCCAGGTATGACGGTATTGGTTCCAGCCGATGCCAACCAGACAAGGCAGGCTGTTCTTTCTTCCCTGGATATTGATGGCCCTGTTTACATTCGCTACGGCAGAAACCCTGTTCCTGAAATCTACAGCAGAGAAGACACTGTTGTGCCGGGCAGAGGCCGCATACTGCGCCGTGGGAAGCATGCCTCAGTTATGGCGGTGGGAGCTATGGTTTCGGTTGCCCTACAGGCAGCAGAAATTCTTGCAGAACAGGGAATCGAGATTTCCGTGGCCGATATGGTAAGCGTAAAGCCTCTGGATGTTCAGCTTGTGCAGTACCTTCAGGAGATTTCCGAGGTAATTGTAACAGCGGAGGATCACCAGATAACAGGTGGGCTTTTCGGCGCAATATCCGAGTACGCATCGGAAAACTGCCCTGGAAGGGTTGTTCCCGTTGGTGTACGCGATAGCTTTGGCTGCAGCGGTACTCCGGAGGAGGTAATGGAGCACTGTGGTCTTACTTCAACAGCCATAGCGGAAAGGGTAAAAGATGCATTGGAAAGCAGCTGAATCCATTGACTTGAGGCAGCTTGTTCAATAGCTTTTGCCGTCGGTGTTACCTTATTGTCAATTAACAATTTAACCGCAACGCGGAGGGGTAAAGTGGCTAAAGTTCTTGTTTGTGATGCAGTTGCCGATTCGGCTCTTGACATGCTCAGAAATGCGGGGCATGAAGTAACGGTAAAAACCGGTATGGATCAGGACGCTCTTCTTGAAACTGTACCTGCTTACGATGCTATGGTTGTCAGAAGTGCTACAAAGGTAAGAGTACCAGTGCTTGAACACTGCAAAAACACTCTGAAGCTCATCGTTCGCGGTGGGGTTGGTCTTGACAACATTGATGTTAAAGACGCTGAAGCTCGCGGAATCGCCGTAAGAAACACGCCCAGTGCCAGTTCTGTTGCAGTCGCTGAGCTTGCAATAGGTCACATGCTTGCATGCTGCCGCTACATTCCCGTGGCAGACAGAACTATGAAGCAGAAAGAGTGGAACAAGAAGCAGTACGGCAAGGGGCTTGAGCTTTGGCACGGAACACTTGGCCTTATCGGCTTTGGCCGTATCGCAAGAGAAGTAGCGAAGCGGGCAAAGGCGTTTGATATGGATGTAGTATTTTTTGATCCTTTCATAGAAGACAGTGTTCTTGACGGTGCCCAAAAAGTTGATCTTGATACACTGTGTAAACAGTCAACGGCCATCAGCCTTCACATTCCCCACAACGATGCCACCCATTACATTCTCGACAAGCCTCAGTTCGACATGATGAAAGACGATGTGGTTATAGTGAACTGCGCAAGAGGTGGTACCGTTAACGAGGCAGCGCTTGTTGAAGCTCTTGACTCAGGAAAAGTGTTCGCGGCAGGTGTTGATGTTTATGAAAAAGAACCCTCAACCTCTGAAAACAGTGCTCTTATTGCTCACCCCAGAGTTGTTGCCACGCCTCACATCGGTGCGGGCAGTAGAGGTGCTTCAGGAAGAGTTGGCGCCGAGGTTGCAAACACAATAATAGATTTTTTCAAGTAGAAACCAGCCTCAAACCGAAAGGTAAAAACATGCTCAAAAAGGTACCAGCGATGCTTCTTGCACTGCTGTTGGCCACCGGCCTCGCCTGGGCACAGGCAGAGGATCCGCCTCCGGCGGCAGCAGATTCAGAGGAATTGCTGTCTGGCGCCGAGCCGGATATTGTAACTGAAACAGCAATAACTGCGGGTGGTGGAATGACAGCTCCGGGCAATATTGTTGTTTCCGACTGGCCCAACGATGCCGGTGATGCACTTCTGGTTACATTTGATCCTGGCAGTGAAACAGACAACGACAGCTTCATAGGTTACACCATCTACAGAAGAGTTCAGGGAACTGAAGAATTCGAGATGGTAGGCTTTGCAGAGCTCGATGAAGGAACAAGTTTCACCGACGGATACGATCCCGACTTTGTTGTAGAGCCTGGTGTTCAGTACGAATACAGGGTTGCAGCCACTTTCCTCAGCGATGCCGAGGTTTCCAGCGAGGTTACAGCAGCCCAGGAAGTAGCTACCGGTCAGATATACCACACCGGCAAAACCAGGGTTCTTTTTGGTTGTATTATCTTTCTCGGTCTGATACTGTTCTACTTCTACGCCGCTCAGCGCGGTGTTGAGATGTACCTTCGGCCAATTGCCGGTATCGAGGCTATAGATGAGGCCATCGGCCGCGCCACCGAGATGGGAAAACCCATTCTTTACGTACCCGGTCTTTCGTATATCAGCGATGTTGCAACAATAGCCAGTATCACCATTCTCGGCCGAGTTGCAAAGAAGGTTGCCGAGTACGGAACGCCTCTTCTTGTTCCCAACCGCGACCCCATTGTATACACAATCGCAGAGGAAACTGTGAAACAGGGTTACATGGAGGCTGGCCGGCCGGACGCGTTCGACAAAGACAGCGTTTTCTTCCTTACCCAGAGCCAGTTCGCGTTCGTTGCCGGTGTAAACGGGATAATGATGCGCGAAAAGCCTGCAACCAACTTCTATCTGGGTATGTTCTGGGCCGAGTCTCTGATTCTTGCAGAAACAGGTTCTCTGTCAGGAGCCATTCAGATAGCCGGAACAGATGCAGTTACCCAGCTTCCCTTCTTCATCACAACCTGCGACTACACGCTTATAGGTGAGGAACTCTACGCGGCAAGTGCATACCTGGGCCGTGAGCCCAAACAGCTTGGCTCCATAAAAGGTCAGGATGCCTGCAAGGGAATAATAATGGCGATTATCACCCTTGGGCTTTTACTTTCCCTTACCGATCTTATCGCTGGCACAGAAACACTGAACTGGCTTAGAAACATTGTAACCATGTCTGTTGTGGATTAGCCCACCGAAAGGAGAGGATGAAATGAAAAGAACTGTTCCTCTTGCGATAGTCATGGTGGGCGGAATACTGTTTATGATACAGTACTTTGTTCCACACCAGTATTCGCAGACACTGTTCAACTACTACACCGAGTGGGCACCTATTGTAGGTGCGTTTGCTCTTGTCCTGGGTGTTGGCAGCCTTACAAGGCTTCACACACACAAAATAAAGAGGAAGGCAAAGAACTGGCAGTACAGTTACGCCATTCTTATTCCTCTGTTTGGCGTACCGCTCTTTGCGCTTGTTCTGCCCCAGAGTATTGGTGGCGGTATTATGGAAAGCATGGGGGGAAACAGGCTTACACAGGGCGTTTTTGACTTTGCGTATCTGAATATTCAGATACCGATTCAGGCTACAATGTTCAGCCTTCTTGCCTTCTACATTGCCAGTGCCGCTTTCCGTGCGTTCAGGGCCAAGTCTGCTCTGGCAACGGTGCTTCTATTTGCTGCTGTGGTGGTTATGCTGGGCCAGGTTCCAATTGGTGAACTTATTGGAAAATGGTTCCCCAAAATTGGTCTCTGGATTCTGAGGTATCCAAACCTCGGCGCCAAACGGGCAATCGGTCTTGGTGTTGGTTTTGGTATTCTTGCTACATCACTTAAAATAATCTTCGGCGTCGAGCGTAACTGGCTCGGCGGAGCCGGCGAGTAGGGGGGTGGATATGAGCATCTGGGAAAAAATGTTAAATCTGGACAGACGCTGGATATTCCTCCTCATTGGAATTGCCTGCGTTGTACCTTTCTTCACCCCTCTGGGGCTTCCGATTCTTCCCTCGCAGGAAGTTACAGGTATTTTTGACTACATGGAGGAACTTAACTCGGACAACGCTATTTTTGTTTCGTTTGACTTTGAACCTGGAACTGCTGCGGAAAACCAGCCTATGGGCATAGCGGTTCTTCGCCATGCAATGGCCAGGAATATTCCTGTTTTTCTTACTGCTTCAGCTCCCATGGGGCAGGGGCTTGCCGCAATGGCAGTAGATGAACTCACCGATGAAACAAGATCCGACTTCTTCTCTTTCGTTGCCTGGGATGAGTGGAGTGATATCCGCGAGCAGGGTATCACAGACAGGGCAGAGATTGAAGAAGCATGGCTTGCCGCGGGAAACACTCTTCCCGAAAACGCCCGTGGGTTTGTTTTTGAGGGCAGAGACTTGGCAAACCTTGGCTACCTTCCTGTGTTCAACCTGGTTATTCTTGGTATGAGTAACTCAATTGTCTCGCAGTATCCAACCGATGTTTCCGGTCATTCGGTTGAAGATATGCCAATGTACCAGGATCACAAAAGCCTCAGGGAAGTTGACCTTGCTGTTACCAATGCCGGCAGTGCTGCCTGCATGTGGTGGGTAACTTTCGGGCGCGAGAAAATAGGTCTTCCTGTGGCTTTCGGTGTTACAGCCGTTATGGCAACCGACTACTACGCCTTCATACAGTCCGGGCAGATTGTCGGGCAGATGGGTGGCCTTCGCGGTGCCGCAGAGTACGAAACACTTCTTCTTGACAACGGGCTTGCCAGCGAACCCGGCAAGGCATTCATAGGAATGGATGTTCAGAACATAGCGCATCTTCTTATCATCTTCCTTGTGGTTCTGGGTAACATCGCATTCTTTGCAGGGGGCTTTAACAAGAAGACTAAACTGAAGGGAAGGAGGTAGATCATGACTGAGACTGTAGGAATCTGGGTTGCAGCCCTTTTTACGATCGGAATCTATTCTTTCCTGTACAAGGAGAACCCTCTTTATCGATTTGCAGAGCACCTGGTGATTGGAATCTCTCTGGGGTACTACATGGTTATTAATTACACCAGAGTTATCAGCCCAAAATTGATAGAACCTCTGAAAGCAGGTGAGCCGGGATCCTGGGTTTTGATAATACCAGCTATTCTGGGCCTTCTTTACATAGCAAGGTTCTTCCCGAAAGTCGCCTGGCTTTCACGCTACCCCATGGCTTTCCTCATGGGTGCTGGTATGGGGATGGGTTTCCCGCTTTCAATGAAGGCAAGTGTACTCAGGCAGCTTGAGGCATCCCTTGTACCTATCTACGAGGCTGGTATGCCGTGGGATGTTGTGGTAGGTAACATCGTTATGATCCTGGGTACCCTGGCGGCCCTGATCTACTTCTTCTTCAGCAAACCGCACAAAGGGCCGTTCTTCGGAACCGGTTCAAAAATAGGGATATGGGTTATCATGGTTGGTTTCGGAGCCACATTCGGCTTCACTGTCATGGGTCGTATCAGCCTTCTGATCGGCCGTGTTCAGTTCCTTCTGGGAGACTGGCTGCACATAATCAAGTAGCATTGTCTGCACAAAAAGAGAAACCCCCGGTAAAAACCGGGGGTTTCTCTTGTTGACAGAGTTGCATATGGCAATGAGTCAGTTGTTTTAACCAGAAGAGGGAAGATGCTTGGGTTGTAATTCATGCGGCCAGCAGTGTCTGTGGCGCTCATTTCCTGAACCGTGAAACAATCAAAGAACGCTCTTTGCTATTTTCGGGAACAAATGAATTGCGTAAAGCGGTATGTTCACAAGCCATTTTTCTTCCCTGTATCCGGAAAGAGAGGTTCGAAATGCTTTCGCAGGTGAATACCGATTGTAGTAATTCTTAAGGCTTTTCGCCTGAAGATTTTCAGATGCCTTGACTTCAAGCGGCAGAATCATTCCGTTTTTTTGAATAACAAAGTCAATCTCACCTGTGGAACGGTGGGCACTCCAGTAATAAGGATTGATACCTGCGCCGGCAGTAAGCTGCTGCAAAACGAACTGCTCGGCTAAAGCTCCTTTGAATTCCGTAAACAGCGTGTTGCCCTCAAGAATCGACTTTGGTTCAAGTAGGCTCATTGAGCACAGCAATCCCACATCCAGGGCATACAGTTTGAATGCACTGCTGTCACGATATGCAGAGATGGGTACACCTGGTTTTGCAATTCTGTCTACTCTGTTTGCCAGACCACAGTCAAGAAGCCATTGAATGGCCAGCTCGTATTCCCGGGCCCGGGCTCCGCTTTTGATCAGTCCGAAAACAAATTTCCTGTTTTCCCTTGCAAGCTGTGAAGGAAGGCTTTTCCAGACGGATCTGATTCTGGGTACAATTCTGTCTGGAGCGTGTTTCGAAAAGTCATGTTCGTATGAATCAAGAAGATGCTTTTGAACAAGCTGAACTTCGGTGAAATCGTGCCTCTGCAGGAAAGTTTTTACAACTTCAGGCATGCCTCCCACCACACAGTACTGCTTGAGAAGTTCTGTCAGCTTGGAGGCGAACACACTGGCCATGTTGAAGTCCAGTCGATCTATGATGTCGTGCAAAGGCTTGTTTTCTGTAGCTAGCAGGAATTCCGAAAAGGACAATGGAAACAGGTCTAAAAATTCTACCTTACCAACGGGAAAGGATGTACCGGAATGCAGTGATACACCCAAAAGAGATCCTGCTGCAACTATATGATGTTCCGGAGCATTCTCGTTAAAGTATTTCAAGGATGTCAGCGCATCCGGTACTTCCTGTATCTCGTCAAACAGAACAAGAGTGTCACCAGGAACAATTGCGCATCCGGCCTCTACCTGAAGGCCAAGTAACAATCTGTCTGTATCAAAGTCACTGCTGAACAGGGCTTGCATACGGGGATTCTTTTCAAAATTGATGTAGGCATACTGTTTGTAGCAGCTGCGCCCGAATTCTTTCATCAGCCACGTTTTGCCAGTCTGTCTGGCTCCCCGGATTACAAGTGGTTTTCTGTTTGTTTTGTCTTTCCAGCTCTTTAACTTCTCTATGGCTTTTCTGTACAAATTGACCTCCTGCACGGCAAATATAGCGAAGCAATCACAAAAGTCAATCGACTTATGTGTGTTCTGTACACATATCTCGTTCGACTATTGTGTGAATTTGCTGTTTGAAGTGGGTACTTCCTTCGTGTGTGAGCTGTCATACAGAAAAATCGGAAGCAGATTGTCAGTGTGTTTGTGCATCCCGAATTGTATTCCCGTATAGTATTGAAGTTGGCCATTTTGTTTAACAGCTATTTGCAATCAGGTTGGGCTTTGTTAGTCGTTACGCGAAGCGTTGCCCCGGAAAGGCGGGAATCCAATGAAGGTCGTATTTTCTGTTTTGAGTGTGCTGCTGGTGCTATCGGGCTGCGGAGATTCAACAGGGCCTTCAGGCGGCGGTGGAACAGGCGAACTGTCTGATGTGAAGTCATGGATGTACCAGATACAGGATCAGCACATGGATGGTGCCATACAGGCACTGGGAGCTACACACTACGACATGCTTGTAATCGATCAGACCCGTTCCATTGAAGGCGAGGAGGGTTGGAACAGTGCTGCAGATGTTGAATACCTGCAGTCAACAGGGAAGATGGTTATCTGCTACATTGATGTGGGCGAGGCCGAAGACTATCGCTGGTACTGGCAGGCTGGTTGGGAAGTTGGTAACCCTTCCTGGATAGCAGGGGAAGACCCGGACGGATGGGACGGCAACTACCCGGTACTTTTCTGGAATGATGACTGGAAAGCAATAATGGCGGAGTACCTCACAAGAAT
>Ga0256845_1000234_pt1 | contig 52612 bp, 50 predicted proteins | sample RiftiametaG_FD_189101 | JGI IMG/M metagenome (GOLD analysis project Ga0256845, IMG submission 189101) | Tube worm associated microbial communities from hydrothermal vent at the East Pacific Rise, Pacific Ocean - Riftia | ecosystem: Host-associated > Annelida > Integument > Unclassified ...
TATTTTGTTCTTCATTGTGGTATTATATCGTATAAACCTTAGATAAATTCTTTGTATGCCCCGCTTATATCCCCATAGCTGAAGCTAGGGGCTTTACGCTATATTTTGGTAAAATATAATACCTGAATTCTTGTACGCATTCCACCTGAGGACAGGTGGAACGAGATTGGTAAAAAATATTATAATTTTTTCAAAAACTTAGTCAAAATAAAAATCTTCGTACCATTTACACGACCTTGGATATGTGTTGGGTCATTTTGTACCATTTGAATATTTTTGACAGTTGTACCCTGCTTGGCTGTGAATCCTGCACCCTTTACTACTAAATCTTTGATAATAGTTACAGAGTCACCCTCTTCCAAGATAGTACCATTAGTATCTCTTACAGGCTCTGCACTATCGTCTTTTAGCCCCTCTTTTGCCCACTCTTCGACATCAGGTTCGAGATACATCATATCTAGCTGGTCTCGTGAACCTAGAGCTGTAAAGATACGATATGCCATAACCTGAACAGCACTATTTTCACTCCACATACTATCATTTAGACAATGCCAGTGATTTACATTGTTAGATGGTTCATCAATTGATGATGCACAAGTAGAGCAGATAACTATCGTCTCATCTCTTGATTCTACTTTATAATCTCTTAAATCATCTGTTGAACTACAGAGTTCACATATATGTTTACCCATAAATTTACCCTTATAAAAAAATTAACTGTATTTTATCAAAGATTCTACTCTATTAGCCTTACTCCCTACAAATTCACTCTTCTCTATATCATATAAAATATCTAACATTTTTCTAGCCAATCTCTTTCTATCATATTCAGAAGCCAACTCTGTACATCCTCTTTGTAGAGATTTATATAATTGAGTATCTTCTTTTAAAAGATATAACTTTTCTATAAAATCTTTTTCATTCTCAGGCTCATAACATACTCCTGCACCATATCTCTCTATAATTTTTTGTGCCTCTCCTTCAACACCAAGTAGTGTTGGCTTCTGCATAGCTGATGCCTCAAATATTTTGGAAGGTATAACACTTTTAAATGTATCTGATTTTTTTAAAGGAGCTAGAGATATATCTACTATAGATAAATATTTAGGTACATTCTCCTTGGCAATTGGGTCTAAGAAAGTAATATTTTTAAGATTTAAATCCTCTGATAATTTAACTATAGTCTCTTTCATAGCTCCATCCCCTATAAATAAAAAGTGTATGGAGTCATCAACTATCTTAGATATACTATTAATTATAAAATCTAAACTATGTGCCATTCCATGTGTGCCTATATAACCTACTACAAATTTATTATCTAAATTTAACTCTTTTATAAGTTTTTGATTTTTGTTTATTAAATTAAAAAAATCTATATTTGAGCCATTAGTAACAACATCTATTTTATCTCTTGAAATTCCCCTAGAAACTAAATTTTCTCTAAAAGAATCTGTAACAGCAATCACTCTATTAGTATCTCTATAAAGAGCCAATTCTATTTTTTCTAATAAATTTAAAATTTTATTTTGTTTTATAGCCCCAACACTCCGTATAGATTCTGGCCAAATATCACGAAGCTCAAATATCCAAGGTTTTCCTTTTATCTTGCTCAAACCCCAAGCAGACCATGTTGTAAAGAACTGTGGAGATGTGGCAATAATTATATCCGACTTTTGAAATAGACCAACCCAAAACGCCATAAAAGAGAAAGAAAAATAGTCAATTACCCTTTTTATAAAACCTTTGTTTGAAGTCATATAACTCCAAACTCTAATCACCTCTATACCATCTACTATCTCTTTTTGATAAACTCTATTTTTGTAACCTTTATAAACCTTTCCATTTGGAAAATTTGGATTACAAGTTATAACTGTTACGTCTACTCCGTTCTTTAACCACTCTTGACAATGTTCATAAGTTCTAGTAGCTGGAGCATTAACCTCTGGTGGAAAATTATCTGTTATAAATAATACTTTCATAATATAAAAACCCTTGTGAATATTTTTAATAATTTTACACCATTTTTCTTTTAAATAGTATTATTATATTGATATTTTTATAACTTTTAACATAATAAAATATTTATTAATAAAAAAGTCAATTTTTGTTTTTAATAAACTTACAAAAATATTAATTGTGTAAAATAGTTTTATTTTAAATATGAAAATTAGTTGTTTTATTATATAATTCGCCAGTGAATTAGAAGGTTTTCACAAAAATAATTAAAAAAAAGGATTTACAATGAGAAGTAAATTAATTTCAGGAACTATATTATTAAGTATAGTATTAGCGACAAATGCTACAGCAGATGTACCATCATCACCAATAAATCCAGGGGCATATGGATTTACCCATAATAGCGCTAGATTAAGCTTTAAAGATACAGAAAATAATGAGAGTGGATTTAAAATCTACCAATTTGCACCTGATGATATAGGAGTTATAGCTACTGTAGACGCAAAAGAGGGAAATAGCAGTTATCAATATGCTACTCTAACAGGATTATCAGCATCAACTCTATATGGAGTTAATATAGTAGCTTATGATAGTGAAGGTCATGAGTCTGCACCTTTGACTAAATGGTTTAGAACAATTGCTCCACCACCAACACCTGCACAACCTACAAATGTAGGAACATATAGTCCAACTGAACATTCTGTTAGAATGAGTCTTCTTGACAATTCAAACAATGAACAAGGATTTAAAATTTATGACCGTGATGGTTCAATACTAGCAACTAAGGTATCAGATGCAGCTACAACTACTGGTCTAAATGAGTACAGATATATAGATATAACAGGTCTTTCTACTTGTACACTCTATACTACCAATGTTGTTGCATACAATAAAAATGGTGACTCAGAAGCTACAGAAAAAAGTTTTATGACAACAGGATGTATGGCTCCAGAAGAGGCTCCTCTAGCTCCGTCTGCTGTAGGAGTATATAATATTACAGATACCTCTGCTCGTGTAAGTTTTATGGATAACTCAAACAATGAACTTGAATTTATAATATATAACAATGACGACAACTCAACTTTGGCATCACTATCTAGAGATAGATACCCAAATGAGTATCAATATGCAAATATATCTGGACTAACTCCTAATACTCTCTATTCATTAAGAGTCGTATCAAGAAATAGTGCAGGAGAAACAAGTGCAAAAATTAAAAATTTTAGAACTCTACCATAGAAACATTATATCTCTATAGTGACTTCTAAAAAGTCTAAAAAATTAATACTAACAACTATAGCAGTTGTTTTAGTATTAAACTCTGGAGAGTAGAGATACTCTCCAAACTCAAAACTATCACTATCAATAGATAAATGAGCCAAAATATCCTCTCTAGTTACATTAGGATGAAAATGTAACCTAGCAACTCCCTTTGATTTTCCACTCAATCTATCTACTATAACAACTCTATTCTCTTCAAAAGTCCATCTTCTTGTGTGTAAAATAGGCATATAACCATCATGAGTAGCCTCAATAGAACTATTTTCCTCCTTTATATCAATAATTTTAGCTCTATTAGCAACTCTAAATCCACCCCAAACTTCACTTTGATTCTGACCATTAACCTCTACAGTATTATGAGATAGTGTAGACCTCTCAATATCTCTTCTCTCACAGGTCTCATATGTACTAAGACCTGTATCAACAATAAAATCTTTGTCTTTAATTCTAAGCTCAAAATTAAAAGTATCAGAGTGTGCATGACCAGGAATATACTCTGCTCCTATTTGACCTATATCAACTATGCACTCATAGTTACTTTTCGTTACTTTTCTATAACCACTATCTAATAAATTTATAGATGAAATATCTAAATTCAACTCTTTGGAGTAATTCATCAATTGTACTGTCGTAGGAGCAATACCTTTTGCACTATCATTAAATAGTGGAATATCTCCATTTTTATAACTTATATTTTGTAACCATCCCAACATTAACTCTGCTTTTAGTCTTAAAAAATCTAATAACTCTCTATCTTTCCAAAAATTATTTTGAACAAGATTAATAGAATCAAGAAGCCTAAAAAGCATTATTTGATGATACATTGGACTTAACTCAAAATGTCCACCATCCTCTAATATCTGTTCATCCAATTGCTCCAATAGAATCTCTTTTGCTTTTAGATATAAAATCTCATCTTGAAAATAGTACGCCCCCAAAAGGAGAGAAAATCCATTCTCCAAAAGATGATTACCCAATAGATGATACTCTAAATTATCAAGCAATATATAATATTGTGCATAGAGACTATCATCTATCCTTTGATTTTTAATATTTTGATAAGAGAGATATTTAATCCAATTAATCCCTCTAAGACTTATAGGAAAAGGCTCTAATCCATCCTTTATATCTTTGATACTCTTAATAAATGACTCTATTAATTCTTTTTTATCAATATCACTATCCATAGATAAAAAATCAAAGTAGGTCAAGTTGTAAGTCCAAAGTTTACCATGTTTATCATAATTCCAATCTATACAATCTATATCTCCAAATTTAGTAGAAAGATTTAAAAATTTAAACTCTCCCTCTTCAAAATAAGACTCAGAAATATGAATACTCCTTTGTAATTCTAAATTGACCGATTTTGACTTTTTGGAAAATAAAATCGTACTACCCGTAATTTTTCTAATTTTAGTTCGACCTAAATAGTAAAGCCTAAAATATATCTGTCTGAATTTTAGAAACTTTACTGTATTATAGAGTCGAATATAGTTACCTAACACTATTGAGATACTCCTCTTTTTTGAATTCTAGCATTATAAACCATAAACTCAAAATAGTACTTAAAATAATAAGAACAACTACACCAATCTTATTCAAAGACGAAACAGAGTCTTTATATCCTTTTTGACAACTACAAGGTGAAGATAATTTAATCTCTGCTACATTGGATAATCTTATCTCACTATCTACTACTCCATCACAACTAGGAGTCTGCACAGTATAATAAACTATACTAGGGGTCTGCCCATCAAATTCATCATATGCCAAAAACTTAACTTCTCCCTCTTCTACACTCCATACACCTTCACCTTCGACTACCAAAACATCCAATAACTCTATATTAGAAGGAACTATCCCACCCTCATTCCATAAGGTTTCTCCATCAGTAGTACGAAGAAATTTAATAATTTCTCCTCCATTACTTGAGAGAATATCATTGGATAGAACATCTATATCAGTTATTGAATCATTTTTATTTGAATCAAATATATCATCATAAACTACAAGTTCTTCACAATCTCTCTTTATATAAATACCCATATCAAAAGAACTATTACATTCGTTATTATCTACATTATTAATAGTAAATCTATCAGTTTTATTAGTATCTCTATTAACATCAGAATCTCTACTATCATTACTATCTTGATTTTTAAAAGTTGCAATATAATTTTCATACTCTATTGGAAAATCTGAAAATCCAATACAATAATCTCCATTAACAACTCCTCTAAAAATATACTCTCCTAAAACATCTGTTCTTGTTGTATTTAGCTCTGTTATACAATCACCACTATAGAGTGTTACCTTTACATCTTCTACACCAAGCTCATCAATATTTTGAATACCGTCTCTATTTATATCATCCCACACCCTATTTCCTAAACAGATTTCTCCACTATCATCAAGCGTATCACTATTTGGGCGAAGAGCCACATCTATTGTAGGTATTGTTGTAGTTGTTGACCTAGTTGAATATGATGTAGTAGTTGGTATAACTGACGGTGTTGACGGTGTAGTTGGAGGTGTTGAAGAACTTGGTGTACACTCTAATACTTTTAACCCTCCATGTCCATCAGCTACAAAAATATTATTATCAGTAGAAAAAGTAACTCCTCTTGCTTGTCTAGTAGAAAAAGAGTTTAAAATAGTAGGATTGCCTATATCACTAATATCAATAACCTTAACTCCTCTATTCAAATCAACTACAACTGCTTTTGAATTATCTTCTGATAGAGATATTTGCATTGCTGTACCATTAATATCCAAAGTAGATACAAGAGTTATATTCATAGGGTCAGAAATATCTAAAATCTTTATACCCTTGTCTGAGTCAGATACAAACGCTTTGGTCTCATCGCTTGAAATAGTTACATGTTGAGCATAACTAGTATTATATCCACTTAATAGGATTGGATTAGAGGGGTCAGAAATATTAACAACTCTGAGACCAGTAGAAGAGGTTGATACAAATGCTTTTGTTCCATCAGCAGATATAACGACATTTTTAGCTACACCTATAACACTACTGTTAAGTTCGGAAACAACTGTAGGATTTATAGGATTAGATACATCTACAATTTTTAATCCACCACTATAATCAGCAACATAGACTATAGAGTCATCACTAGAAATAGCGACTCCCAAAGCTAAACCATTAGTCAGATTATTCTCTCCAAGCAAAATTGGATTAGCCTGATTAGATATATCTACTACTTTTAGACCACCTGAACTACTAGCAACAAACATCTTATTCCCCTCACTAGAGAGAACAACCTCTTTTACTATCTCACCTATAGTATAATTTACATCATAATTTCCAATAAGTGTGGGATTGGTTAAGTCCGTAATATCTATAATCTGAAGACCAGCCCCTCCCTCTGATAAAAAGGCTCTTGTCTTATCTTGTGATATAATCACTCTCTCTCCAAATGCAAAAGATAGTTGACTAGAATCAAAAGACCCTATTATATTTATATTACTACATGGAGTAGTAGCATTAGAATAACTAAATAATGTAATTAAAAATAGTACTAATATATGGTATTTTATTTTCATTTTTATCTCCTTATCTGTTTTAAATAATAAGTTTATTAAAGTGTTAAAACAGTAAGGTATTATACCATAAAAAAATTATTTTTAATATTTATTAACCTTAATTATTCTTCTTTGTTTAATTGAGTTGAGAATTTGAAACACACTATCTGTCGTATTGTAGATAGATTCAAAAGATATAGCAGGAGTCCCATCCTCTATTGATTTTTTAAAAGCCTTAAACTCATTAACAAAACCTTTATCTTGGTTAGAATTTTTCTCTTTTTTCTCTTTTCCTCCCTCATAGATACTCAACTCTCTAAAGTCAGTCATCCTCATACTTATACCGTTACCAAACACCTCTATATACTCTTTTGGCATACTACTATCACCATAAGCATAATAGGCTATAGTTGCTGTACTTCCATTTTGATAATTTAGAATAATATTAACATTATCCTCATCAGGAATTGAGCTATCATTTTTCTGTATAGTTGTGGCATAGACAGAGACAACTTCACTACCTATCAAAAAGCTACATGTATCTACAAAGTGACAAACTTCACCAATAATCCTACCTCCACCTATCTCTCTATCTTGAATCCATACATCTTTGGGAATTACTCCTGCATTAATTCTATAGTTTACAGAGATTTGACCATTTAGACACTTTTTCATATTTTGAATCATTGGAGAGAATCTTCTATTAAATCCAACTTGAACTATTGACTCTCCACTATAAGCCTCTTTGATACTCTCTAACTCCTCCTCATATATACATAGTGGTTTTTCGACAAAACAGTGTTTTTTGGACTCTATAGATTTCAAAACTAACTCAGCATGAGTATTGTGTTGGGTTGTAACAAAAACAGAATTTATCTCACTGTTACTAAATATCTCACTACTATCAGTAGTAATATATTTAAAATCATATTTTTTACCAGTCCCCTCTGCACTAACACCTGTAGCTGTACAGACACCAACAAGCTCATACCCATCTACCTTTTTTATATTTGGAAGGATAACAGATTTTGTAAAATTTCCTGCACCAATTAAACCAACATTTACCCTATCAGTTCGTATAGATTTATCACTTCTTTTTACTATCTTATGCTCATCTAGGTTCAATTTACCTTTGTACTTTAGAACTATACCCAAGTACTTCTCTTTGATTTTACCCTCAAGCAAATCATAAGCCGTCATAGCATCATCATAATCGTAACTATGAGTAATAAGCTCTTTTGGTCGAACTTTGCCCTCCTCTATCAGACCCAAAAATGCCTCAAAATTCCTCTGCTCTGTCCATCTAACTAAATCATAAGGATAATCAACACCCTTCTCCTCATAATCAGGGTCATACCGTCCAGGACCATACGCCATAGAGAGTCTTAAATCCAACTCTTTTTTATAGTACTCATTTCTTGGTATATCCATTCCAACCATACCTAGAAATACTACTCTTCCCCTCATTCTCGAAATCTCTGCTGCATCAATTACGGGTTGATTAGAAGAGGTAGATGCAGCGATAATTACAGCATCTACACCATGTCCATTAGAGAACTCATTGGCTTTTTTAATCATATCCGATGCGTGAGCAACCTCATCAACACCTAATTTTTTAGCCAACTCCATCTTGTCTGGGTCAACATCACTCCCTATAACCTTACAACCGTTAGCTTTTAGTAGTTGTACAGCTAACTGTCCCAATAGACCAAGCCCAATTACGGCTATTCTCTCCCCTAATTTAGGCTCTGTTTGACGAACAGATTGGAGTGCAATAGCACCTACAGTTACAAATGAAGCATCAACATCATCAACTCCATCAGGAATCTTGACCATCAGATTTTTGGGTATATAGTTTATCTCACTATGGTTAGCATATCCTGCTCCACCACAAGCAACTCTATCGCCAATATTGACCCCACTTAGATTCTCTCCAACCTCAATAACTCTACCTGCACAGCTATACCCTAGAGGGATAGGAGAATCAAGCTTAGTAAATACCTTCTCAAGAGTATTCTTAAACCCCTCTTTTTTCATCTTGTCTATGGTCTGTTTGACTAAATCCGGTCTATCTTTTGCTTTTGCTAATATAGATTTTTTTGCAAAATCAACTAACATCTTCTCTGTACCTGCACTTACTAAACTAACTGTTGTCTCTATCAATGCACCATTTGCTTGACATACTGGAGCAGGAACATCAAAAAGTCCTAACTCACCTGTTTTAAAACTCTGTATCAACTGTTTCATATATATTTTTTTCCTATTTAATTAAATTATCTATCTCTTTTTCTATATCAAAGCTTATATCTTTAATACCATTTTGTATCATCTCTTCAACTTTTAACATAATAAATGTTGACCACTCAATCTCTCTCCAATTTCGCTTTTCATCATCAAAAGGTTGCAAAACAGACTTCTCATGACCTGCATCTTTTGGAACAAATCTTTTTACTATCTTTTTATTCTCATCCCAAATAGTCAACTTTCTAAAATCCTCTATATGAGCAATAATCTTCTCATTTTGAAAACTTATATTCTCCATAACACCCTCAAATGGGTCTGAACGAGTTGAAAATGTCAAAACACTTAAATCATCCAAATCTGTTTTGATTGTCAATACAAAATCATCATCTTTATGTTTACTATTTGCTGATATTAAAGTCAACTCAAATTTAGTAGGCAGAGTCTCTTTTGCCATTATTAGATGTATTGATAAATCTATCCAATGACCTAGGTTACTAACAACCCTACTCCCTTCAGTTGATTTTCTATACCAATGGTCATCTGAAAGTTTATGTCCCATAATAAAACAGTTTAATGAGATAGAACTATCAGTTATATAGGATTTAATAGTATCAATAGCAGGACTAAAGGGACGATTATAACCCACATATATAGTATTATTACTTGCACGAACGCTCTTCAATAAATCTCTATACTGCTCCATATTAATAGATATAGGTTTCTCTACAAAAACATCTTTTTTACTATTTAAAGCCTTGATGGCATATGGCGTGTGAGTAGCATGATTAGATACTACATAAACCAACTCTATATTATCATCATCTAAAATATCCTCTACATTAGTAGTATATTTATAAGCTTTATACTCTTCAAATAGAGATATTGCTTTATTTTTATCTATATCCATACTACTCCCGATAATATCACCTCTATTTTTCCTTAAAAAGTATGCAATATCAGTAAAGGCATGATTTCCACAACCAATAATACCAATATTTTTACCCTTACTACTCAAATTATCGCTAAGGGGAGATTTATCATACTCTTTTTGCATATGATAATGCCCTTTGACCTTAATATGTGTACGAGATATTCCATACATATATGTATATTTTAAAACCTTTTTAATCTTGGAACTTCTATTACCAACATACGATTTACTCATTTTATTTATTTATCCTTTATATGTCAAAGTTTCTAAAATTATATCAGATTCTTCATAAAAAGAATGTTTTTTCTTAATAAAAAAAGTTATAATTTTTATTAAAAAAAATTTTTTTACAATATTAATATTATTAAATATTTTATAATATTAATATTAATTAAAATGTGATATAATGTTGCTGTTACAATATATTTTGTAACAACAAATATCTTTTACAATTTTTTTGTTTAATAATTGTAAATATAGTAAAAAAAGGAAACATCATGTCAATTCAAAAAAAAACAACAAAAAGAAACATAATAACAGTCACAGGATTATCGTTATTATTAACATCAGGAGTATCTATAGCTGCTGTTCCTAGCACACCTGGTCCATATGTAGGGGTATACAATATAACAGAAACCTCAGCAAGAATATCATATATAGATAACGCTTCCGATGAAGATGGGTTTAAAGTATATATTTATGACAACACAAACGGTATCTTAGACTCAAGTATAACACCTAACCCGATTACTGTACCTAAAAATGATAATGGTTCCCAATACCAATACACAGATTTAACAAATCTTAATCCAAATAGCTTTTATCAAGTTAAAGTCTCTGCCTTCAATAGTGATGGAGAGTCAGCAACAACAGACCCATCTAGTGAAAAAGGTGGTAGATTTAGAACAGAAGATACATGTAGACCTGAAATGCCTGGCGAGTATGTAGGTGTATGGAATATAACAAACTCAAGTGCTAGAATCTCATTTAAAGACAACTCTGATGATGAAGATGGATTCAAAGCATATGTATATAACTATAATACTGATGCCCTCGTAGATACAATATCTATGGATGCTGTTGCAGGTACAAGTAGTAATCAATATACAGATATAACTGGACTAGACGCAAATACTCTATATAAAGTAAAAGTTGCAGCATATAATGGATGTGGAGAGTCGAAGAGAACTACACCATCTAGTACTACAAATGGTAGATTTAGAACAAAAAATGACACCTGCCCTCTAACTCCAGGAGAATATGTAGGAACATATAATGTAACTAGTACAAGTGCAAGAGTCTCTTTTGTAGATAATTCAGATAACGAAAATGGATTCAAAGTCTATGTTTACGAATATAATACTGATGTATTAATTGATACAATTGTTGTACCTTCGGTAAGTGGTGTTGGAAAATACCAATATGCAAATATAGCTGGTTTAACTCCAGACACTCTATACAAAGTTAAAGTCTCTGCATTTAATAGTAGCTGTGAATCACCAACAACGACTCCTAATAGTACAAACAACGGTAGATTTAGAACTCAACCATAAAATTTTATTATATAGAATTACTCCATCATTTGATGGAGTAATCAAATCAATCAACTATCTTATTTATTGTTAAATCAAAGTTTTTATATGGAACACCATACTCAAACTCATCCTCATCCTCAAATCTATTATCGAGAAATCTAAACTCATTAACTACTCCCGAAGAACCATACTCTTTAGAATCATTCTTAATAAACAGCACAGGAGAGTAGTTTACCCCAGCAAAAGAGTTTCCTGTTACATTAATATCACCATACTCTCCCCCCAATATATATATACCAGCAGCCAAAGGCTCATCATACTGAGTATTTATAAATTTAGAGTTTTTAATAGTAAGCTTTTTAGTATCACCCATAATCATATTAAATCTAGAAGGAACATCATCATTACCAAATATACAGTTATCAAATAGAACCTCTCCAGCCTTTTGAAGTCTTACTCCATAAGCTCCCTTCTCTACTCTTGATGATATAAATTGTGTATTTATAAACTTCAAATCCTCATGTATATTTTTAGTTGGATAACCTTGAACAGGATGATACCCTTCAAATCTACAATTTATAAAAGTTCCATAAGAGGTATCTCTTGTAACTCTCCCACTAGGAACACCTACTACCTCATTAGATATATCAAATCCATTTTTATGAATCGTATTTGTATTGGATACAGTAAAATGGTGATTAGCAAAAAAGTTTACTGAACTCCCTGTACTATTTACTAATCCATCTGATATATCTACTCGATTCATTAATATATTATCAGAAGCAACAACATGCAAAGCAGTCCAAATATTCACAGAATCAGCTGATTTAAAATCCTCTATAAGAATATCATCTGATTCATAAACAAGTGGACCCTCTATTTTTATATTTTTCTGTTCCATATTTTTAATAGCAATATTTCTGGAAAATGTTATAAAAATCGAATAAGGCATATCTAAAGAGTGGTCGTTATTTATTTGAAGATGTTCTGGTTCATCTCCTGCATCCAAATCATAACTATGATATTGTGACGAGAAATCTACTACTTTCATTCCCTCTAATAAAATATTTTTTGAATCATATATATGCAAGAGAGAAGCTACATGTTCACCAACTCGCGGATATTGGGTAGGACAATCTCCATCTAATTTTAAATCTTTTATCCATATTCTATCAGTGTCATCTTCTGTTTTTAAGGTCAATATATTAGCAGAAGTTCCTGCATCTGTTCGTATACTCTTAAATGTTGAGCCATTTCCATCTATCAATGTTTTCCCAACTCTTGTTAACCCTTTCACAATATATACACCTGTTGGCATAGTTATACTACCCGATACAGAGAGTGCTTTTTTAATTGCTTCTGTGTCATCTGTATCATCATCAGGAGTAGCTCCATATTTTGTTATATCTACTGCCGTATCGTTACTATCCTCATCTCTACTCTCTGCTACATAGACCTTCATACTATCACTAGCTTTAGCCCCATCATCATCTGTCACAGTCAAAGTTAATATATCAACACCTTTGGTATCTGGAGTATAATCAAACTTAGCATCATTAGAAAGAACTCTATCCTCTATCTTCCACTCATAAGAGACTATAGTTCCGTCACTATCAGAACCACTACCTGTAATAGTTATACTGTTACCTAAAGTTACATTTATGTCTGCCCCTGCATCGACTGTTGGCGCTACATTTTTATCTTCATTAGAACTACATCCCAAAGTCCTAAAACTTTTTGTTATAGGAAGAGAATTCCCCACACTATTATATGAGACCAAATCTACTGTATACAATTTACAAGACTCTAAGTTAGTCAGGTTTATATAGCTATACTCTCCTGTACCCTCTTTTGCACCTATCTCTGCAATTATACTATTATCATAATATACTCTAAATCCATCTTCATTATCAGATAAATCCTTGAAGCTTAAACGAGCACCTGTAGCTGTAAAATTATACGCACCTATATTTGTAGGTGTTGCAGGAGAACTCTCTTTGGCAGAATCACACCCTATAGTTCTAAAACTTTTACTCAAAGGAGCTGACTCCCCACTACTATTATAAGAAACCAACTCTATAGTATATAATTTACATGATTCCAAATCAGTTAAATCTATATAGTTATACTCTCCTGTCCCCTCTTTGGCATCAACCTCTGCAATTATACTATTATCATAGTATACTCTAAATCCATCCTCATTATCAGATAAATCCTTGAAACTTAAACGAACTGATGTATCCGTAAAGTTATATGCACCTATATTTATAGGTGCTTCTGGCGTTTCATCTGCCATAAGATTGACTGAGAAAAGCACTGCAACAATTAGCGTTATTTTTTGTTTCATAAAGATACTCCCTATTTATTATAATGGGAGTATATTACTTTTATACTTAAAGAAAAATTTTTATTTTTAAAAAAAAATATTATATTATCATCTTAATTAATATACATTATAAAATATTTTTTATTATGAATTTTCCTGTTATATTATATGTTTTACTATTTATTAACTCTCCTTTTACTCTATTATCCTTAAATTTCAACTCTTCCAAAACTCCCTCTTTTTTCCAATAAAAATTTAATGGTGAGTATTTATATCCATTAAAAATATTATTTTCAATATAGATTTTTCCAAATTTTTTCCCATAAATATATATACCAGTAGATGGATTAATAAATTCACAATTTTGAACTACTATCTTCTCACAATCTCCCATAATCATTCCATAGGTTTTAAATCTTTTATTTCCAAAAGTGCAACTATCAAAACGAATATCTCCTCCTCTCTCTACTCGAATCCCCCAAGTAGCTTTTCCCTCTTTTGTTGGTATAAATTTTGTATTTTTAAATAGTAGTCCTCTATTTTTTTCAATAGTGGGATAGGCATAAAAAGCTCTCTGTCCCTCAAAATGACAATCTTCAAAAGTACCAAAAGAGGTATCTCTAGTTACTCTACCTCTAACTCCTTTTACTCGAATCTCATTAGATATATCAAACCCCTGCTTATTGCGTGTCTCTATATTTTTTAGATTAAAATGATAATTAGCAATAAAATTTACAGAACTTCCACCTTGATTTGGTACTCCATCATCTACATATATATGATTCATTTTTATATTATCCGATGCAACAATATGTAGAGATGTCCATATATTAGGCGATTGTGATGATTTAAAATTCTCTATATCTATATTATCTGACTCATAAATCATCAAACCCTCTGTTTTTATATTTCCTCTCTGTCTCATATTTTTAATAGTTACATGATTAGAGAAACCTATATATACAACATGATACATATCCATTGAGTGATTCCTATTGAGTAGAGAAAAATTAAATCTATCACTACTCCACCAATTAGAGACATGATTAATAGTATCTACTCCCTCCAAAAGTATATTTTTAGAGTCATATATATGAAGCAAAGATGATACATTATCCCCCTCTTGTGCATTTCCATTGGTATATGCCCCATCCAAAAGTAGATTTTTTATCTCTATTCTATTACCACTTAGTGTCATAATATTTTTTGAACTTCTTCCACTATCTGTGGTATCTAATTGACTTATAAATGTTGAGTTGTTTCCATGTATTATAGTTTTTCCTATTCTAACCAACTCTTTTACATTATATATCCCTGTTGGCATAGTGATACTACCATTTATAGCCAATGCTTTTTTTATAGCTTCTGTATCATCAATCTCATCATTAGGAACTGCTCCAAAGAGAGTAATATCTATAGGCATATCCTTTGCATTGAGAGAGGCAACTAAACTCAAAAATATTAAAATAATTTTTACTATTTGTCTCACATTTTCACCTTTGAAAAGTAAATCTATATACTTTTATCTGTTAATTTTATAAAAAAATCTCTATACTCTTCTATAGTTTTATCTCTATTTACTTTTTTTGAGATATACTTTTTTACATTTTCTGACCACTGCAAAAATTCACTGTTATCAAAAAGTAAAACCTTTTTAATAGATTCCCAAAAAGCATCTGGCTCTTTGAGTTTTAAACTAAAACCTACATCTATACTCTCCAAATTAGTCCAAGGTGTCTTGTCACTTATCAATGGAATAAGTCCAACCTGCATCGCCTCAACTATAGCATGTCCAAAATTCTCCCCTTTGGTTGGTAGAAAAAAGAGATGATAATTAGATAGAGTTTTATCTATTATATCGGGATTAACAAAACCTTTATATGAGACTTTAATATTATCAGGCAACTTCTCAATCACTTTTTTACACTCATGCCAGTAGTTTTCATCCTCATTTGGACCATAAATATCAAAAATAATAGTTCCATCAATCCTATTTTTTTGAAAAATTTCAAGCCCATAGAGAAGATTTTTAACAGGTACAATTCTTGATATAAAGACTATCTTTAAGTTATTTATCTCTTTATGAGGTAAAATATAGCTCTCTTGACTTCTCTCTTTTATATTTTGGATTAATTCTATTCTATTAGAGGGAAACATATTTTGTATATCTACAGAATCCTCTTTGCTAGTAGAGTGAAAAATAATATTTTTAGATAGATTAAATAGTTTATATAAAATAAGATAAATCTTCTTTTTTGTAGCTTTGATAGATAATGCTCCATTGGCCAACTCTCCTCTAGGAGCTAACACTATTCTCTTATCAATAAGTTTAAAAGACTTTAAAAGCATTATAGATTGAGTCATTATATCAAAGAAACTATTGATATATACTATATCATACTCTGCCGATTTCATATATTTATAGATATTAAATAGACTTAATTTAGATAGATAAACAATAGATATACCATTTTTTGACAAAAAAGTATCAAATTCAATATCTTTATAGGGTTCTGTAGCACCCAAATCTCTATTTGATGTTAAAATTGTAATTTTAAAATCATCCTTTAAACCATTGACCAATCCCACAATAGAACGAACTGTTCCCCCCGATTTAGTAGCAGGTAAATACCACCTAGTAATTATTAATAGTCGTTTCATCAATTATCCTTTAAAATTTGATTATTTATAGAACTGATGAAAATCAAAAAAAGCAGATTATATGCCGCAAAAAAACTTCCATAAGTCACCCCTATAAAAATAAATATATATGTATATATATATAAATATCTATTCTTCTCTTCCATAGCACGATTTAATAGCGAAAATATAAAAAAATAGAAAAAAAATGCACCAAATCCAAAACGAACTAAAATTCTAGTCAAAAATGATTCACTACCACCACCATCACTAAGATTCAAACTTGGGTCAACCAAAGACTCTATCTGAGGAATACTAAGCCCCCATGGATGCTCTGTAAATAGCCTAATATGTTCAGACCATATATTTACTCTAGCTATATCTGTCAAAATTTCATCTATAGTGCTATACCCTCTAAAAAAATATTTTGATATAAACTCATTATTTAAATTCAATAAAAAATATATTATATCCTCAATAAAAATTACCAAAAGTATAGGTAGTCCAATTAGAAGTGTAGGTAGGATAATTTGATAAAACCAATTCTTTCTCAAGGGATATATCTTAAGTATAAAAGAGAAAAATAGTACAAATAATAACACCATAATAACTGTTCGAGAGATACCAAAATAGATAAAATATAGACTTAAAATAAAGAATATAGCTTTTTTATAACCATTTGGATTAAAAAAATAGTTCAATAAAAAAATTATAAATGAAAAATAGATACTTACTGTAACATTTGGAAACATTGATACTCTACCTGATAGAAATTCATCATAACTAAATCCCCCCTGCCCAGGTAAAAAACCATAATAACTATAACCACTATAATATAAAGGAACCGAAGCAAATACAGATAATAAAAAAAGAGTATTTATTAATCCTAAACTCACTCTTAACCTAAAATTATTAACAATAAAAATCATTAAAATAAATAACATAAGAGCAATCAGTGTCTTGAAATCAAAACGAATTAAACTCAATAGACCTGAAAAAAATAGAAACAGCAATACCCAATATGTCTCATTAGAGACCATAGATTTTTTTACATGAAGAAGCCCATATACAATAAAGAGCGATATAGGCAGTGTTATCATAATATAACTAGGTGTCTTTATATAGACTAAAATCCAATAATATACAACCATATATGAAAATACCCTATTTAACTTATGATTTTCATCCACAGAATTCGTTGTACTACTCATCAATGAAACCTCTCTTGCTCCTTAAGCACCTTGTAGTGTTTTATATCTCTTTGACTAAACTGTTTAGCAGGAGCTCCTCCTACTATCGCATACTTAGGAACATCTTTGACTACCACACTTCCTGCTTGAACAATAGCCCCCTCTCCAATAGTTACACCACCTAGAACTATCACACGATTACCTAACCAAACATTATCTTCAATAGTCACATCTTTGCATATATAAGTGGTATCATAAGGAATTGTCTCTCCTTCATAGTTATGATTTTGTGTAATAATGGAACACTCTTTTCCTGAATGAAAATTATCCCCTATCTTTACCACTCCACAACCACCTATCTCCATTCCATTAAAATTAACATTTTTACCTAAAAATGTCTTTTTAGTTACTACAGTATAGCCATTAACATAAAGTGGTTCTATATAACTACCAACTCTCGTTTTTACTCTATAAGTATAAAAATATTTTAATATCTTTCGTATATATTTCATAAATTCTACCTCTAAGATTTTTTTATAATATTTTGATATATATCAAAAACTTTAAGACTGTTTATTTGACTATTAAAATTTTTATTAGCATTTTTAAACGCATTTAAACCCATCATCTTTAATTTGCTAGGATTTGAATAAAAATATAAAATTTTATCAGCCAAATCATATTTATCTTTTTCTTTAATGACTAGACCAGTTACATTATCTATCATAGTATCCTTTAGAGGATTTTTTATAGCGACAATACTCGGTACTTTATAAAATGCCGCCTCAAAAACAGGTCTTCCTACAGCATTTAAATGAGAAGGAAATACCAAAATATCTATAAAATTATATATATTATTATGATTAGCAACATATCCTTTTAATTCAAAATTTGAACCAAGATTATATTTTTTAATCTTATTTTCTATCATCTCATCAAGATTCTCACGAAAACCTAAAATTTGCAATAATTTATCCTTGATACCATGTTTAATTTTATTATATGAAGCACCATAAACAACAAAATTTATATCTAATTTATTCTCATTTATACAGATATTTGCCGCATCAATAAACTCTAATATTCCTTTGTATCTCTGAAAATTCGATACAATTCCAACAGTAAACTTCTTGCTCTGTTTATTCAATTTAATATTATCAAGAGTAATCCCATTATGTACTACTGTACTAATAACACCACTTGGTAGAGATGCTTTTACTGTCTCATCAATAGGTATAAGCATATCAACATATCTACTAATTATTTTTTCAATAATATAATTTCTCCAAGAATCCGATTTTCTCTGTACAGACCTAACATTAGAAACAACTCCCAAAGAGATTTTTTTTCCAAAAATTATACTAAATATCTGTGTTATCTCATTAACATGGACAATATCGAAATTCTCTTTTTTACACCTATTCATTACCTTGATAAAAAAAGGTAAATAGTACATCTCTCTCAATAAAATCAACCATCTAAATTTTCTATAAAATCCTATTCTAGTATTATCAAATTGTGGTACTCCTCTTACATAAATAGTTGATATTCCCTTGGCTTCCAAAAAATCACTAAATTCTCCTTTTGGGCATAATACTGTAGGCTCTACACTATTGGGCAAATTACTTATAAGTTCATACAGACTTCGTGATGAACCACCCAACACAGAGACATGTTGAATATATAATATCTTCATATTCAATCCTTTTTTTGATTTAAAAAAAACAACCAAGGCATTTTATGTACATGATTAGCTACAATAAATGCTATTATAAAGAATATAGCTACTGTAATAGCTGTCCCATAAGCAACACCAATAGCTCCATATTTATGAATCAAAATATAGTTCAAGATTAAATTAATAATCAAACTAAAAAAAGTCATGGCTGAGAGAAGCTTAACTCTCTTTTCATAAAAAATATAGTTAGTTACAACCTTATACATACCCAATAGACTATAACCTAATGCAATCCAAAAAACATACTGCATAGAGTCTATAAACTTCTCATCTATAAAAAACTTGAAAAAAAGTGGATTGATAAGCTCAATAAAAAACGGCAATATCATGAAAAAAAGTATAGCCATATAGGAAATCTTTATAATCTTTATCTTATTCCCTAACAATCCTATCTTTAAATTTTTGAAAAGATAAGGAACCCAAGCTTGATTGAATGATTGCTGAACAATCATAGCAATCATTGCTACCTGTGCGCCAACTGCATATACACCCAACTCCTCATTTCCCAAATAATAAGAGATAAAGAGACGGTCAGACATCATAAACAACGCACCACTTACGACATGAATAATCAAAGGAGTACCCAAAGAGAGAGCTTTTTGAATATATTGCCACTCTATCTGCAATACAATAAGATTCATCTTAACTAGTAGATATAATCCCAAAATTGTAAAAAGTATATAGGTAAATAGAATAGCAATAACTCTGCCCTCCCAATTTAACTCAAGTAGCACTACTAAACCTATTGTCAAAACTAAATTAAAAGTTGTTAAAGCGAGTTGATACTTCGCATAATCAATAGCTCGTTCACTTATCTTGTAAATTGATAAAATAGTTTGAGGAACTATCTGCATAAAAGCTATCAGAGGGATTATCAACATCCAAAGCAGTGATATATCAATAAAACTATGAAGAGATGACTCAAATATAATAAAAATCAAAAATACAAATAAAATAGTCACTAGAGGAATAACCAAAACAGAACTTACCCACTTAGCAAATGAATCTTTGTCAAGATGATAATACTCTAATTGTAGTGTTGAGTGAATATTTATAGAGACAAAAGGCATTGTAAAGATAATAAATATCTGAATAATCGCCAATAATCCATACTCCTCTACTGTTAAATAGTTAGTAAGTATAGGTAAAAGAAGAAATGGAATAGCCGAATTTAATATAGAGGTCGTAGTATAAATAGAAAGCGATTTAAAAAAGTTCATAATAGTTCCATCTTTAAACCCATTTTTTCAAATTCCAAGTAAGACTCTGATATATTCTCTATAAATTTCTTATTAATAAACTTATCATCCATCTTAAATACACGATAGATAGAACCTTTAATAAATGAAGGGAGTGTTACAATTGCCGTAGAAAAAAATGTTGCAAAATCAGAAGGCACGACTTTTGCATTAATCATCTCTAGTTCAATAAGATTATCAAACTCTTTATACTCAAAACCAAGCTCTTTTGAGATTCTTTTTACCTTTGACTCATCCTCTCTTCTATGTGTAATATATATTAACTTCTTGTTTTTATAAAATCGTATAATCTTGGCAAACTCTTTTTTATAACTCTCTTCACTTACAACGCCTAACTCTATAAGTGGCTGTCCTATAAAATATACCAAATCTTCTCTATCTTTTTTGTTGATATACTTTTTAAAAAAACTATACTCATTTTTTATTACTCTCTCATTCTTAATATCAAATATAGTAAAAAAAGTATATTTAATTGGACTTAGCTTATAACTGAGCATCTTATAAATAACTCTTCTAATCTTAACCTTATAAGGTTGATAGCTCATCTCTTTGTGATAATCTATCTGTGCTAATCCATCATCAAGAAGATATATATCCTTATCATTAAAATAGTTCACAATATGATTTACATGGTCACTTCGATACTCTCCCACAAATATTTTATCAATCTCTCTTTTGGAAATATCAGCAAATTTGTTGTGAACATATCTTGCAAAAAAAATCTTATCCGTAGCTTTTTGAGGTAAAGAGAGATAACTAATAGAATCCCAATCAGCAAAATCTAATAATCTCTCCATCTGATTTAACTGCTTTTTATTATCAGTATAAAGAATTAATAGTATATTATTTTGAGTTTCAAAATGATGAATAGCCTCTATCGCATTCATTAGATGTAGTGGTCCAGCAACTATAAATAGGTTATATCTACTCATCTAATGCCCTCTGAAAAACAGACGCTATCTTAAAATCTATCTCCTCATCAATATCAATAGACCTCTCTCTAGTCATTATATATGCAAATATCTTATCCTTTAAAAAAAAACTCTTCTCTTTTAAGAGTCTATCTGTCCGACAAATATAAATAGCACCATTTAATCTATAGTAGGTCTCTAAATCTTGACTCCGTCGATTTAAAACCTCATCTCTTAAAAATCCCTCCATAGATAGAGTACTATCCAAACTATTTGACCACAAAGGGGAGTGTTCCATCTCACATACACTCACAATAGCATCTGCATCTTTTTTATCAAGCATCTCTATGGCATTATCTATATCCTCTACAACTCTTAGTGGTGATGTGGGTTGAAGCAATACAACATAATCATATCTATCCATATTTTCAATAGCATGTTTTATAGTATCAAAAGTAGTAGCAGTATCTGTAGCCAAAAAATCAGGTCTTTTAATCGTATCTGCTCCAAATTGATTAGAAATATCCAATATCTCTCTATCATCACTAGTAACAACTACCTTGTCAATATATCTACTATCTAGCCCAACCTCTATACTATAAGCTATAAGTGGTTTACCATTTAAATCCAACAGATTTTTTCTAGGTAACCTTTTACTTCCACCTCGTGCAGGAATAATAGCTAAAAAAGTTCTATTTTTATACATCAAAATACCTCATGATACTCATCATTAGCCTTTTTGAACTCTTCGAGTCTACCAATATCAAGCCAATACTCTCTAATAGGAAATGAGACTGTTTTCATATTTTTATCTATAATCTTCTCAAAAAGGGTAGGCATATCATAATACTCATTATTAGGGATAAACTCCAAAACTTTAGTATCTAATATATAAACTCCTCCACTTACAAAAAAACGGTGTATAGGCTTCTCTTCGATACTAACTATATCTTTTCCATCTACATTAACAACTCCATAAGGTACTTTGAAATCATACTCTCTTACCCCCATTGTTGCTATAGAGTCATTATCAATATGATATTTCATCATATACTCAAAATTCAAATTGGTCAACAAATCACCATTCATCACAAAAAATGGCTCTGTTAACTTCTCTCTCATAAAACATAACGCACCAGCTGTTCCCATCCGTTTATCTTCATGAATATACTCTATATTGACTCCGAAATTTGAACCATCCCCAAAATATTTCTCAATAATCTCTGATTTATAACTTACACTTAGGATAATATTCACAAATCCATACTTTTTGAAATTGAGTATAATAGTCTCAAGTATAGGTTTACCCCCTACTTTTAACATAGGTTTAGGAGTATGATTGGTCAATGGTCTCAATCTAGTCCCCAATCCTCCTACCATCAATACTACTCTATTACTTTTTCCCTCAGGCTTCAAAAGTACATCAATCTCTTTTATACCTACTAATCTACCACTATCATCTACTATTGGTATCTGATATATATTTTTGGCTAAAGCTATCTCTAAAATCTTCTCTTTGCTATCAGAAACATTACAAACTGTTGGTGTTGTAAAGATAACACTCTCTATACTGTCTGATAACTTAAGATTATTTAGAAGTCCCCTTCTTATATCTCCATCTGTAAGCGTTCCGATAAGTTTCTCTTCACTATCTATAACTAAAGCTATTCTCATAGCACCACTATCTATAATTTGCAAAGCTTCTCTTATGGTTGAGGTTGGTTTCAATAATATTTTTCTATAATTTTTCATCCTATCTCCTTTAGAAGTATAAAACTCTCTGCATATTCACATCCTGCCGTTGCACCTCTTATAGTTGCTAATGCTCTTAGACCTCTCTCACTTCTAGGAAAAGGATGCTCTCCAATTTCACTCTCAAAGATTTTCATAATATCTATCTTCTTCTCCAAAAACTCACCTATATCAACGAAGCTATTGGGAACAAAACTATCCTCTTTGGTACTTGGTGCAAACTCCGTCTCACTAAGTACCTCCATCATATAAATCTTTTTGATAAATGGGTATCTAAACGATTTTGTACAACTATATGAGGCTTCAAATATCTTACGATGGTCACTATGAACATCCCCTTTAAATGGAAGATATATAGTTGTAGGTTTTACAATATTAATAACTTTAGAGATTTTTAATATCAATTCACTCATACTATACTCATCAACCTGCATTGTCTTTAGTCGTAGATTATGAACTCCATCAAAACTATAAGCTTTAGCGACCTCATCAATCTCAATCTCTCGCTTTGAATAATAACTATTCTCCTCATTTATACCAGTACATATCAACCAATATATCTCATCACCTTGGGCTTTGTGCTTTAGTAGAGTTCCCCCACAACCAAGTGTCTCATCATCAGGATGAACAGAGACTATCAATATTTTTCCCATTATTGACCCCTCAAAGCATCATAAACTTTAGGAATAAACTCTCGTACAGCTATAGTTTTTATCAAAGAATAGGCTCTTTTAGCACTATTCCCATCCCCATATATATTATCTAATTTTGATATTTTTTCTTGAAACTCTACACTATTTACTCTATCAATACTTTGACTAATACTACTCTTTTCAGTTCCACAAAATATTACATTTTCAGATGAATCTCTATCTCTCTGTCTCAAACCTACATTAATAACAGCTTTGTTAATTGTAGCAGCCTCATGAATCCCTGCTGAGGAGTTTCCTATCATAAATTCACAATTAGAAAATATAGATAGAAATATATCTCTTTCGAGATTTCTATAAAAGATAAATCTACTACTTCCACTATACTCCTCAATCACACTATTTATCTCCAAATAACCGGGGTCACTATTGGGATAACTGACAATCGCCATTATATCTTTCTCTTCCAATACAGATAATATATTTTGAAATGTTATCCTTGGATTCTCATCTTGAAGTGGATGATATATAACAAGAGCAAATTTTTTTAAATCATCTCGTTTAAAATACTCTTGGATATTTTTACTCTCAAAATCATTAAATTTATCCAAACTAATACTACCAATACTATATATACTACTTGGTTTTTCACCCATAGCTATTAATCTCTTTTTATGATTTTCACTAGAGACAAAATGAAGTGAAGATAGTTTTGAAGTAGCATGTCTAATATATGTATCTTGATGCCCATCACTCTCATGGTCTCCTCCATAAAAATGAATAGTTGGAATATTAAGATAAATTCCCAAAAGCCCACCAATAATCACATCCTCTCTATCTCCTGCATACAAAATAATATCAGGATTATAATTAGCTACAACATCTATACTATTTTGCAAAAAAATACTAGCAGTTTTTAATCTTGAACTTAAACTATCAGAGTTTATTAGAGTCTCAATCCCCAACAAAATATCAAATCCATCTTGTTCTATAAACTGTTTAGTATAACCAAACTCTTTTGATAGATGCGCTCCTGATACCAAAATCTTGAACTCAATAGAATCATCTCTATCTAGTAACTTATATAATGGAGATAGTAGGTCATAATCTGAACGAATAGAGCTTAAAGCTAATATTTTCATCACTCACCTCCTAATATAGCACGAGAATCATCTAAGCCATAGTTAAAAGCAACATCTAAAGAGGACAATCCCTTAATAAAGTTCCTATTTTTATATTGATTATAGTCCAAAAAACTCATCTCTTGATATACTAACTCTATTCCTCTATCCAAAAAATGCTTTTCATCTTGATAGGACTTTGCTCCTACCCCCGATAGATATGTTGTTGCACCCACTTTATCCAAAAGCCCAAATATCAAATCCTCTTTTTTTAGACTCGAATCTATATCGAGAGTTGATGCCTTTATAATTTTAGTATCTATCTTAAATATATCCAAAGAGATTTGCATAGAGTCAAATAAAAAATCATTGAGATACTCATACTCTTTTTGATAAATTGGTTGAATTTTCTCATATATCTCATCAAAATATGGATGTTTTTTATAATTAGACTCAAAAAAACTTAGATGCTTCCTCCTCCAATCGCCATTTTTTATAAAAATCTCACTAATACTCTTATGTCTATAACCCTTTTTATCTATAGAAATAGTCAAAAGATGCTCTCGTCCCTGATTTGATAAAAAAATATTTCTATGCTGATAGGCTCTATCTGCTAACTGCACATTATCCATATATATATATATATCACTCTTATTTATCTTGTCAAGTAGACCCAACCAAGGAAAGTAACTAGGTTGGTGAATAGAAACTATATTACTCATATTAACTCATCCTTTAGATACTCTTTTTGGGAGATTTTTCCAATAATCTCATCCCACCTCATAGGATTCATACCTGTTGCTGGTCTCTTTACTGTTAAGTTACTTTCAGAGAAGACTTCTCCTATTTTTATATCACGACTAGCTACAATAGATTTTCTTGCAACTTCCATATTGGGAATCTCACTAGGTGAGGCTTTTTTTATTGATGAACCTAATGCTAACTCAATATTTCTTATTGAAGCAACCATTGAGTTCAACTCATGAGGTTCCAAAGAAGCTCTATGGTCTGGTCCCTCCATATCCTTATCAAGAGTAAAATGTTTCTCTATAACAGATGCACCCATAGCTACAGAAGCTATATCAACCTCAATACCTAAAGTGTGGTCACTATACCCATACTCTATATCAAAAGTTTTCCCAATAGTAACCATTGCTCTTAGATTTACATCCTCCATTGGCGTAGGATACATAGTATTAGCATGAAGTAGAGTAATATTCTCTTTTGGAGTTCCCTCCTTGATTAATACATCCAAAGCATCCTCTATCTCTCCAATATCAGCCATACCTGTTGATAGTATTACTCTCTTTTTTAGACTACCTATATGTCTAAGATATGGTAAATTAGTAATTTCACCACTTGGTATCTTAAATATCTCTAATCCCAAACTATCCAATAACTCTATACTTTCGTGGTCAAAAGGAGTTGATAAAAACATAATCCCCTTTTTATTACAATAGTCAATAAGCTCATAGTGAGCATCTACATCTAATTCCAATTTTTTAATCATATCAAACTGCGATTCATCTTTATCTGTAGTTACTTTTTGATACTCTGCTTTTTCTGCACTTTTAGATATTACATTTTCTGTCTTAAATGTTTGAAATTTAACAGCATCCACACCCGACTCACACGCTACATCAATTAATTTTTTTGCCAAATCAAGAGAACCATTATGGTTTACTCCAGCTTCAGCTATTATAAATACTTTTTTTATCATTAACTTCTTCTTTTATAATTATCTTTTGTAAATTTTATAGCAGGATTTCCAAACACTGTTTGACCCTCTGGTACATCTCTAGTAACATAAGCTCCTGCTTCAATAACTGCATTTTTTCCAATCTTCAATGCTCTTCCATGTCTACCCTGTTTTATGATAGCTCCTGTTCCCACATATACATTGTCCCCAATCTCAACATTTCCATTACATTTTACAGCAGGTGCAAATGTAACAAAATCACCAATCACACAATCATGTGCCACATAGCTATATATATGAGCATGAAAACCTACTCCTATCTTAGCATTTGATGTTATAGTTACAAATGGACACAATATAGCCCCTTCTGATATATCAGAACGCCGAGAGAGGAAACAACTATGATGTACAAATGAAGGGAAAGTAGCATTTTTGGATTTAAAAAAATCAAAAAGTTTAGCTCTCAATCTCCCATTAGCTACAGCTAATATAACTTGACTACTACTTGGTAAATCAAACTCTCTCTCATTCCCCAAAAATGGAGCCTCATAATCATAAATATTATACTCTTTATCGTCTATATCAAAATAGCCTAATATATTTAATCTCTCTTTAATTCTATTATTATCTTCAATAAACTCTGTTAAGTCTATTGCCATTCCACCTGTTCCTGCTATAAAAATATCACTTTTCATTTTTCAAATCCTATTTTATTAAATAATACTACTAGTGATATTTACAACTCTATCCTCTAACCATTCGGCTGTAGATAGGTCTCCACACTGTGCATCTTTGAACATATCTAACTTACTCATCAATCTCCAAATAGGTCGTGTCATAACCCTATTATCTCTAGTATATTTTAAAAAATCATCTCTTTTTTCTCTATTCTCTAATATCAGAGCATTTAACCAATAGTTTGAAGTTGACTCTTTTGGCTCTTCAATAAACTCTAAATCTAAATCTTTAAAAAACTCTTGATATTTATGAGCCAACTCTCGTTGTTTGCCAATAAAAGTTGTCAAATTCTCCATCTGTGCCACACCAAGAGCAGCAGCTAAATTAGTTAATCTATAGTTATAGCCAATCTCATCATGAACATACTCATAAGGGTGTGCTACTTTGGCTGTGGTTGTAATATGCTTGGCTCGTTTTGCTAACTCCTCATCATCAGTTACAATCATTCCACCTCCACCAGTAGTAATAATCTTATTCCCATTAAAAGAGAAAATTCCAACCTTTCCAAAAGAGCCTGTATGTTTACCCCTATAGTAAGAGCCTAAACTCTCTGCTGAATCTTCAACTACAGATATGTTATACTCATCACAAATAGAGACTATCTCCTCTATCCTACAAGCATGTCCAAAGGTATGCATAGGAACACAAGCTCTTATAACCTTATTGGTTTTTTTATTAATACACTCACCATCTCTATTGATAAATGTAGACTCTTCCAAAAACTCTTTTAGTTTCATAGGCGATAGCCCCAATGTATCTCTATCTACATCCACAAATATCGGTTTGGCATTACAGTATGAAATAGCATTAGCAGTAGCTATAAATGTCAAAGGTTGAGTAATTACCTCTGAGTCTCTATCTACCCCAAGAAGTTTGAGACCTATATGTAGAGCTGATGTGCCATTTGAGGTAGCAACTGCATATCTACTTCCCACAAATTTTGCCACCATATCTTCAAAATCGATAACATACTGACCAGCAGAGGAGACAAAAGTAGAGTCTATAGCCTCATTTAGATATTTTTTTTCATTTCCAATAAATTTTGGCTCATGTAGAGGTAGAAACTCTTTTGTTTTATAAATCCCTTGAATAAAATCAATAATACTCTTATAAACAACTAAATCTTTTAATTGAATAGTATCAACAACGCTCTTATACATAATTACATCTTTCCATCTAAATACTTACCTGTCTCTTTATGTCCAAAATTAGGTATCATCTTAAAAAACTCATCAACTATCTCCTCTTTATTCCAAACTAGATTAGATTTAAATCCCTTCATAGTCTGTTCAAAAGAGTCTAGTAGTAACTCATCAAAATTAGCTCTATTCTTAATCACACCCAAGTTGCTAAATCGTTCCATATCCAAGGTCTCACTATCCGTAAAAAACTCCTCAAAATCCTTCTCTCCTGTAGTATCACTAGAGGTAAAAAGACAAGGGTATTTACCCTCTTGTGGTAAACTCTTGGCTAATCGTCTTGCTTCATCTTCATCTCTACATAAATAGGGTTCATACCCTAAATTATCCAAATATTTTATTGCAATATCTGCAAAAGAGATTAGATGCAGATTTTCACTCAATTTTGGAAAAAAAATATCTCTATTCTCTCCAAAGATACAAGACATTAAACAGAGTTCTCCACTCTCTTGAGGAGTAACAAAATATCGTTTTATATCATTTGGTGCAACAATAGGCTGTTGCTTCTGAATCCTTTGATTAAATCCATGAAGAAGCGACCCATCAGAAAAAGCGACATTAGCAAATCTAGCCATAGAGACATCTATATCTTTTGACTTTCGATGAACAAACATCTCCATAATTCGTTTACTTGCACCCATCATATTTACAGGATTAGCCGCCTTATCTGTAGAGACACAAAAATATTTTTTTGTTCCATTTTCAATAGCCTGTTTTAGTGTCTTGTCTGTATTAAAAATATTGACATCTATCATTCTCATCAGAGTAAAAGGGTCTTTTTCACTCCGTACATGTTTAAGTGCAGATAGATTTAAAACATAATCATACTGCCCATCATTTTTTATAAAAGCATCATACTCCAAAGAGCCTACATCCAGAGCAAATGTTTGAAAATCACCATCGATATATCCAAAGCTACTCCTTATATCACGCACTAACTCAACCATATTATTCTCAGAAATATCTACAACATGCAACTTTTTAGGTTTTCGTTTAAATATCTCTTTGGTTACAGCCTGTCCAATAGAACCTGCTCCACCTATAACTAAAAATGTTGAAGAAGAGATAATATTTTCCAATTTTTGAGCATAATTTTTCATATCTGCCCCAAAAAGTTCCTCTTCTCTTCCTATCAATCCCAATATTTGACTCATTATTACTAAATACCTTTTCTTCTCAGAATAACCATTACTGTCTTAAATATAACTTTCAATTCAATCCATGCTGACCAATTTTTTATATATATTAAATCATATTTTAACTTTTTCTTTGCATCAGAGATATTTCTTCCATAAGGATACAAAACCTGTGCCAATCCAGTAATTCCTGGTCTAACTAAATGTCTATCTTGATAATTTGAAATACCTTCAAGATACTCATTGACTAAAATATCCCACTCTGCTCTAGGCCCAATCATATGCATATCACCTTTTATAACATTGAACATCTGTGGTAACTCATCAATTCTCATCTTTCTCATAATCATACCATAAGGAAAAATCCTAGAATCATTCTCCTCTGTATATGGATTAAAATGGCTATTAACATGCATACTTCTAAACTTATAACATATAAAAGTTTTTCCATTCAATCCTACCCTCGCCTGTTTAAAAAATATTGGTCCAGAAGACTCTTTTCTTATTCGATATATAGTGTACAACATCACTGGAGACAACACTATACTTAGAGATGCTACAATAACATAATCTATAATCCGTTTTTGTATATACTCCCCCCTACTATACTCCCTTAAATTTTTCTCTTTTAAAGCTCTTTTTTCTATACCTAAATTTGAAATACCATAATTAGCTAAATTTATTGTTTTACTCATCATTACCCCTTTGTTTTATTTTTTATATCTTTACTTTTAATGCCATTAATAACTATCCCTATACTTTTTAAATTATATTTATCAACCATCCTTTCTAACTGATTTATATAAGCTTTTTTTGCTCTATTTACTCGGAAAACAACCAAGTTTGTATCTGTATATCTCATCAGATTAAGTGTATCAATCATAGAGCCAACTGATGCAGAATCTATAATTATATAATCATATCTCTCCTTTAATTTATCAAGCATAATATCCATTCTACTAGATAGTAATAACTCTGAAGGATTAATTAAAGTTGAACCAGCAGGTATTACATCCAAGTTTGGATAGAGAGTAGAAAAGACAATTTCACTTATATTCTCTTTTCCACTTAAATAGTCACTCACCCCTATATCATTATCTATATCAAAATATTGATGTAGAGATGGATTTCTCAAATCCAAATCAATTGTCAACACATTGTACCCTGATAACTGAAGTATCGCTGATAGGTTTACAACTGTAGTACTTTTCCCCTCCCTATCAGCAAGAGAGGTCACTAAAATAGTTTTTGATTCCTCCTTTGATTCATATAAAAAATTTAAATCTGTTCTTAGTTTTCTATAACTATCACTAAAAAAAGATTGAGGTTTATCAAAAATCCAAATTTTATAATTTCTCCACTTTTTATAAAAAGGTATTAACCCATTTATCTGTATTGAAGTAATACTCTCTATATCTTTTATAGTTTTTATTTTATATCGTAAACCATTTAATATAAAAGCCAAAACACTACCAATTAATAAACCTACAATCAAAGATGAAAACATAATCATTTTTCTATTTGGCTTAACAGACTGTTTTTTAGGGTATGCTTTTTCAATAACCTCATAATCCGATACTGTCGCAACTTTAATCATATCATTCTCAGCCTTCTTCTGTAGAAGATAATCATACATCTTAGAATTTACCTCATATTGTCGAGTCAATTTTATAAGATTAGTATCCTCCTTCGGTAACTTTAAGAGGTTTTTTTCATAGCTATTTTTTATCTTCTCTAATCCACTCAATCTGTTTCTAATTGATTTTCTCAAATTTTTAATATTAGATATAATCTTTCTTTGAAGAGATTCAATCTGATTTCTAACTACAATCAATTTAGGATACTCTCCAGTATACTCCTCTTCAAGAGTAGCTCTTTCTGTTTTTAATTTCTCTAAAGAATTTATATAACCTGCTGTTATATCATCACCCAATTCAGATAGTGCTGAGGCAACAGACTCTACACTTCGACTATCCTTTATAACTCTCAATATACTATTAACTAAATTCTCTTTTAGCTGATTTTCAGAAATTTTAAAATCTATCTTACTCAAATTTCTAATCATTGTATCTGCTTGAGTAGATTTACTTACAATCCCATTGCTAACTTTAAAATCTCTCAACTTATCTTCAGAGCTAGTTAACTTCTCTTTAGTCTGAGCTAACTGCTCATCAATAAAATCTAATATTTTTCTATTTCGTCTATTTTTTCTCTCTAAACCATTCTCTAAAAAGATATTGACCAAACTATTTACATACTCAGCCGCTCTTTGTGGAATAGTGTCTTCATAATTTATAACTATAAGTGGAGCCTGTTTATTTAACTGTTTTATTGTGAGTTTTTTATTGACTATTCTCTCATAAATAGAGAAGTTATCCCCGTTGAGAGTAAAATAGACCTCCTCCTCTATATCTCTATTCTTTTTAATATTTAGACGAAAATAGTCTGTTTTGATTGTAGAGCCATAGGAGTATATCTTTTCAGAATTCAATAAAATAACACTATTTTTCAAAAAACCACCTATAGTTTTTTCTACTATTTTTAAAGAGTAACCATTCTCTCTTGGTATTAACTTTATCTTCTCTCCTATAATAGCACTATCAAGTATCTCTATACCAGATATTCTAATTGGATTATCAACCCCATACTTCTCAACATACTTCTCAACAAACTTATGTTTATTTTTAATAAAAACCTGTGTCTTCAAATCAATCTTATCAAGAACTTTATCATTTACTGTAAAAGTTTTTAATATCTCAATCTCTTTATCAATCTCTTTATTAGTTGAATAAAACGCATTTTGAAGCAGGTCATCTGTAGCTCGATTTTTATTATTATTTTTCACCTCAATAATAGAGTGTGTACTATAAACTGATGGAGTAAAATAGAGATAAACTGCAGAAACAAATAGTGAGAGAAACATTATAAATAGAACAAACCATTTATAACTACCTATTATTGCTAAAATTTCTCTTAAATCAACCTCATTTTTATATCTTTCTTTCGAATTACTCATATGATTATCTCCTAATCTGATAAATATTTCATACTAACAAATGGAGATAAAATATGCCCTATAAGTCCAAAGATAGGGTCAATATCTTTAATACTACTATTAAATGACTTCATATCATTTGGAAGAACATATACTATATCATTAGGTTTTATCATTAGATTTGCAGTTCTTAGAGAGTTAACATCTGTTAGATTCACTGTTTCTGCATCAATCTTTCCATTTGAACTTCTTAAAATCATAATAGCCTTTTTGTTTGCAGAGTCTGTTAAATCACCCGCCTTAGCTAAAATCTGCATTAAACTGATTTTTTCATTAATTAACTCAATCTCTCCAGGACTCTTCACCTCCCCCACAACATAGGCTCGTTTGTTCAAAACCTCCAAATATATATCTGGAGACTTCAAATATCTTCTAAATGCACTCTCCACTTTATTCAACGCTTGAGTCTGAGTCAATCCTGCTATATGAATAGACTTAACTAAAGGCAATCGAATGTCCCCTTTAGAGTTGACCAAGAGACCTCTATCTTGTGTTCTTGTCTCCAAAGATGAGCTACTAAATTCAGGATGTTGATATACAATTACTGAAACTCTATCATGTGGAACAATCTTATATTCAAACTGAACATTATCAAATGATGAGTCCTCAACCCTATTATCTTTTGAGTTATCTAAATCAACCTTGTTAAAAAGTATAAAATCCTTTTTATTACTACATCCAGATATCAATACTAAAATTAAAAAATATAATATATATCGAGTCATAAACATTCTCCTAACTTTATTAAAAACTATTATTAATTATACAATGACATTCTACAGTATATAGTATAAAATATATTTTAATATTCTCAATATTAAGGTCAATAATAATAATTTGTTTTTAATATTTAAAATTATACTGAAAATCATATTAAACATAATTTAATAATTTTAAATATATAAAAATCTAATAGCCAAATATAGAGTATTTTACAAAAAAAATCATTCTAGTCTTCTCTTTAGGATATGGGTAATCCTTATATGCTGTTTTTATAGTTTCAATGGTATTATTATCCAATAATCTATACCCAATCTTATGTTTAAGTTTCAAATTACTTATGTTTCCATTTGGATGCAGGAAAAACGAGACTATATTTGTCCCCTCTTGACCTGTTCTAGCAGAAGTAATCCCCCCTGGATACCCCCTTCTCCATAGCGTCTCTTGCGTAATTTTTTGTATTTCATCAAGATTTTGTTTTATAAATCTCTTCTGAATAGGGGTATATGAGTGAAACTCCTCACCATAAAGTTTTTTTACTTCAGAGCTAGGGTAACTTTTATCCACTTCAAGCTCTATGTTATCTCCTGATACTGAATTTTTAATTTCAATTTTTTGTTTAATTATAGGATTAGGTATATATAGCATTTCAGACTCAGGAATAAACTTTTTGTTAGAAAGTAGTTTTCTTTTCTTAATTTTTTTCTTAACAAACTTTTTTTTAGAAATGTGACTTTTTTTTATATTTTTTTCTACTATTTTCTTAACTTTTTCTCTTTTTAACTCTTTTTTGACTATTTTATCTTTAACTATATTCTTCTTTTGAGGAGAATTAAGTATATCTATTTTAATAATACTCTTCTCTATAAATCCATTTTTATTCAACTTTATCTCTCTAAAATTATTAAGATAGAAATATATCAATAAAATGTATACCAAAAGTGTAATAGTAAATGCAATCAATATACGCATATCTTATCCTTTATAAAGAAATTTGAAACAATAAAGATAGTATAATCAAAAAATTTTAAAAAAGGAACCTATTTAATAATGAATTTCAACAAAAGCGAAATAGCATTTAGAGAGGCTTACGAGGTTATACCTGGAGGAGTTGACTCACCTGTTAGAGCATTTTCAAGTGTTGGTGGGACTCCACCTTTTATGGCAAAAGGAGAGGGAGGACACCTAATTGATATAGATGGAAATAGATATATAGACTTTGTACAGAGTTGGGGACCACTTATCTTGGGTCATGCTGATTCAGATATAGAGGAGGCTGTTATCTCTGCTGTTAAAAATGGACTTAGCTTTGGTGCGCCTACACAGATAGAGACCCAACTAGCAACAGAGGTTGTAGAGATGTTTGAGAGTATCGACAAAATTCGTTTTGTTAGCTCTGGGACGGAAGCTGTAATGTCTGCTATTCGTCTAGCTAGAGGTTATACAAAAAGAGATGATTTTATTAAGTTTACGGGATGTTATCACGGTCATGCTGACTCTCTGCTTGTTCAGGCAGGTTCAGGAATGGCAACATTTGGTAACCCATCAAGCCCTGGAGTTCCTGCTGATTTAACTAAACATACTCTTCTTGCGACATACAATGATATAGAGAGTGTCAAGAGATGTTTTGAAGATAGCAAAGAGGGCATATCTGCTATCGTAATCGAACCAATCGCTGGAAATATGGGTCTAGTACCTGCTGATGAGAAGTTCTTAATAGAGCTTAGAGAACTATGTGATAAAAATGGAAGCCTATTGATTTTTGATGAGGTTATGAGTGGATTTAGAGCCTCTCTCTATGGAGCCCAAGGTATCACAACCGTAAGACCTGATATTTTGACACTAGGAAAAGTAATTGGTGCAGGTATGCCTGTTGGTGCTTTTGGTGCATCAAAAGAGATTATGTCACAGCTATCCCCAGAGGGGCCAATATACCAAGCAGGTACACTATCAGGTAATCCTATCGCCATGAGTGCAGGTCTTGCTAGTATTAAAAAGCTCAAAGCAAATCCAAAAATCTACTCTATTCTGGAAAAGAGAGCAAAAAGGTTAATGGAGGGATTCAAAGAGGCTTCTGATGCTGTAAATATTCCAATGGTTACAGATGTCAGAGGCTCTATGTTTGGATTCTTCTTCTCTGATAAACCTGTCAAAAATTTTGATGATGCGTTGGATAATGATTCAGAACTATTTGGAAAATTTCATGGTAAAATGCTTGAAAAGGGTATATATCTAGCCTGTTCATCTTATGAAACTGGATTTATCTCTACAGCTACGACTGATGAGATGATAGAGAATGCTATTAAATCAGCCAAAGAGTCTCTAAAAGAGTTAACATCCTAAAATTTAAAGCTGTAGGGTTGGCTTCAGCCAACCAAAACAAAACGATATAAGGCAAAAAATGATAATAATCCCAGCAAGAATCGGTTCAAGCCGTTTTCCAAATAAAGTTCTAGCAGATATAGATGGTATGCCTATGGTGATTCGTACAGCAAAAGCCGTAGAGTCTATTGATAGAGTAGCTATAGCTACAGATTCTCAAGAGGTTATAGATATAGCAAAGGAGTACAATATCCAAGCAGTCATGACATCTATCAATCATCAATCAGGCACAGACCGTATCTATGAAGCTTCTCAAAAGTTAAACTTGGATGAGGATGAGATAATTATAAATGTTCAAGGAGATGAACCATTTATAGAAAAGGAGGTTGTTCAAGCTGTTTTCAATTTAACAAAAACCAATGCCTCAAATAACTCTATAATGATGAACTCCTGCTATAAACTAATAAGTAACCCTGAAGCAGATGACCCCAATATTGTTAAAGTCGCAACAGATAGTAGTGGAGAGGCACTCTATTTCTCTCGTGCCAAAATTCCCTATCCTAGAGACCACCATTTCAATAAATACAAAGGGCATATAGGGATTTATGGATTTACAAAAAAATCATTAAGAAAATTTTGTGAACTAAAGGTATCTCCATTAGAGGATATAGAGAAGCTAGAGCAGTTAAGGGCTTTGTATCACGGTTATGAGGTAGCAATGGTAGAGGTAGAGACCCAAAGTTTTGGAATTGATACTCCAGATGACTTAGAGAAAGCACTTAAACTCTATCATATTAACTAACTGTTAATATTTGATTGTTTGTCGGTTTACGATAATAGAGTATAATATCAATCAAGAAAGATAAATAGAGAGAATTCAACTCCTTTTTCTCCTCTGTTTTTGAGATAGAAATTATTAATACTTTTGATAATAAACTCCCCCCTCCTACTCCTTTATCACTTAAATTTCTTCTCCCATCTTTCTAATACTAAATTCTAAAGGAAAAGAATGACTAAAAAAATCTTGCTGGTCACAACACTTCTAAACTCTCTACTTTTTTCAACTACTATTACATTTGAAAATGCTCCTACAAACCCCTCACATAGACTACCTAGTGGTAAAAATGAAATTTTATCTTTTAATCATATATTAAAAGACTCAATAGATGCTGTTGTGAATATATCAACTAGAACTATCAATTATCAGGGAAATTTGAATCGCCAATTTTTCAAAGAGTTTTTTGGAGGTCAACTTCCACCCCAAAAGAGTGAAAACTCCCTAGGTTCAGGTGTTATTGTCTCAAAAGATGGATATATAATAACCAACAACCATGTGATTGAGGGAGCAGATGAAATATCTGTAACTATAAATCATAGAGATAGAGAGTTTTTAGCAAAAGTAATAGGTAGAGACAAAGGAAGTGACCTAGCCGTTATAAAAATAGAGGCAAAAGGGCTAAAACCTATTATATTTAGTAGTATAGAGGATGTACAACTTGGAGATGTAGTCTTTGCTATAGGTAATCCATTTGGAGTAGGTCAAACTGTAACACAAGGAATAGTCTCTGCACTAAACAAATATGGTGTAGGAATCAATCAATATGAGAATTTTATCCAAACTGATGCCTCAATAAATCCTGGAAACTCGGGTGGAGCTTTAATTGATTCTCGTGGAGCTTTAATAGGTATCAACTCAGCTATCCTATCTCAAAGTGGAGGAAATAATGGTATAGGTTTCTCTATCCCTATAAATATGGTTAAGAATATTGTAAGTAAACTTGTACTTGATGGTAAAGTAGAGAGAGGTTTTATGGGGGTCAATATCTCAAAAGTTACAAAAGAGTTAAAGAGCCTCTATAATCACCAAATAGGTGCAATCATAACAGATGTACAACAAGACTCTCCTGCCTATAGAGCAGAACTAAAAAGAGGTGATTTAGTATACTCTATCAATGGAAAAGAGGTAAAAAATCCACATGATTTACAACAGATAGTCACCTCATTTCGCCCTCATGAGATAATAACCCTATCAATAGAGAGAGATGGTAGAGAGATAAAAAAAGAGATAAAACTTGGTAACATCGCAGGTGAAGAGTTAGCCTTAAGCTCTATAGACAAGAATTTTGAAGGGCTATATATCAACAGATTAAATGATGCAAATAGAGAAAAATTTGGTATTCCCTCTACTGTAAAAGGGGTTGTTGTAGAAAAAGTTGATTTAAACTCACAAGCCTATATAGATGGATTCTCTGCTGGTGATATTATTATACAGATAGAAAATCTCGGTATAGAGACAATCAATGATGCGACTATCGCTTTCAAAAAATACAAAGGAAAAACTAAAAGAATATATATAAATAGAAGAGGAGCAATAATGCTTGTGGTAACAAAATAGTTACCTCCCCCTACTCCTCGAAAATTATAATATCGTAACTACTAGTAGTCACAACAGATTTGTGTTTGGGGACTAATCCGTTACGATTTACCTTACTTAACTCCTCACGCAGAGCTTCAATCTCTTCGCTCATTTCATCCATCTGTTTTTTTAACTTTAGAATAACATCGACACCAGCGAGATTTATACCCATCTTTCTAGTCAATTGAAGTACTAATTTTATCTTGTCAATATCTCGTTGTGAGTAGAGTCTCATCCTCCCCTGTGTACGAGAGGGCTCAATTAGCCCCTCCTTCTCATACTGCCTAAGGGTCTGAGGATGAATATCCAAAATAGAAGCAACAACAGAGATAAGATATACTGGTTCATCATAACTATGCATTAGAAGACTCACTACTTGGAAGATGCTCTTTTAAAATCTCTATTACTTTATCATCGAGCTCTTCTACTTTAGGCAGAACTATATTAGCAATTAAGTATAGATTTCCCGAAAGCTTTGTTTTTCTATTAGGAACACCTCTACCTTTTACTCTAAACTTCTGCCCATTCTTTGTATTTTTAGGTACTTTTAGTGTAATTGCATCATGAATAAGTGTTTTTATTGTAACCTTTCCACCAAAAAGTGCATCTCTAAGTGGCACATCTATAGTTAAATATAGGTCATCACCTTTTCTCTCATACTCATCGGAATCTGAGACCTCCACTTTAATTAGTAGGTCTCCCCTATGATTACCTACCATATTTCCTTTACCTCTAACTCTTAGAGTCTCACCACTTTTAATTCCTGCTGGTATCTTAATATCAAAATTATCACTATCTGTTGAAATATTATGTTTTCCACCTTTGACAGAGACATAAAAAGGTATTGTTATAGATATTTTATTGTCAATATCATGAGACTTCTGGTGTCCACCACCTCCAAAAGCAGAGCCACCAAATCCTCCAAATCCACTACTTGCACCTCCACTTCTTCCACCACCTCTAGCATGTGACCCAAATGGAGAAGAAGTAGAAGAGCTTCCACCACCAAAGATACTTCGTAGTAAATCATCTAAATCTACATTTCCCTGTTGCTGAGCAAAATCATGGAAGTTCTTACCACCAAACATTTGGTCACCATACATATCATACTCATCTTTTTTCTTTTTGTCTGATAGTACCTCATATGCAGCATTTATCTCTTTGAACTTCTCAATAGCCGACTCATCCTTATTTACATCAGGATGATATTTTCTTGCCAATTTTCTATATGCCTTTTTTATCTCATCAGCAGACGCTCTATCTCCTACTCCTAGTGTTTCATATAAACTTTTTGCCATTATAGTTCCCTATACCCTTGTATTTGATTTAATGTGATTATATCAAAAACTCTTAGTCTATGTCAATCAAGGTTTGATTTTTTTTACTTTTTACTCATCAATATCGTAACAATTATAACAGGAGGTAATAGTAGAGTAAAAAGATATGGGCTTATCTCTAAAATCTTGTTATTATTGAGATAAAAAAAACCTAAAATCAACATACCATAAGCTCCTAGACGATAAAAAGAGAGTGCTGCCTTGCTATCTTTTGTCACCTGCCATATAGAGCGACGATTTCTCTTTAGATTCTCTTTTTCCTCTTGTACTATCTCCTGCATCGATTTTTTTTCGTTATCGTCGGGTTGAGGGCAACCCGACCTACCCTCTTCATTGTATAAATCATATGGGTCTTCTATCTTCTCTATTGTATCTCTGTTATCTTCTCCTATTACAAACCCTGCATCTACTCTGTGTTGTACCATATTTCTATAGGAGATTATAGATGCGAACATCACTAGAGATGAGGTTATAAAACCTATCTGAGAGTTTATAAGCCATACTCTCTCTCCACTTAAAAAGCAGAAAATTATAATCCCAATATCTACAATTAATAGTGCATTAATAACTTTTCTCATTAGTATCTATCATCCTCATCACTATCATCATACTTTTTATATCTATAGCGAGGGTCATTAGCAAGTTCATCTAGTGAGTTTTTTTGTCTCTCATAAGCTTTATATACATTTAGTATAGCAGCAGCCACTCCCCAAAAAACACCCAACCATAATAACCAAGGATAGCCAAAAAGATTTTTCAGAAATATCCCCAATCCAACACCTATTACTATAGCTACAACTATAGATATACCCAAACTCAATCCATCTGCTGCTACTACTATTTTTTTTAGTTTAGGCTCTTCTTCTTTTGACATTTCTATTCCTTTTTTATCTTTTTTGGCATTATATCTAATCAAAAATCTAACTCTACTTTATTCTGTTTTTCTTTATTTAATTAAAGAAAATAATTTTAATTTATAGGCTTAAGTTTAAGCTAATTTTAGTTATAGTAAAAAAAATTAAAGGAATGTTAATATGAGCCACACAGAAAAAATGAATTTTATAGAGAAACTTATAAATGCGATACAATCATATAGAGGCTTTACCTCTTCAGAAAAAGAGTATGCCCAGACAAATATCTACAGATGGGTAGACAACAATAGTAATTTAGATATACTTATAAAAAAATTTGCTGAAATTTCACTTGATATTAAACCTTTTCTTTTAGAAAAAAGCTTAGTCAGAGCTTAAACCTTTACAAAATGACTCTATAAGATAGATTATGCAAGTACCATAAAATAAGATACGAATGGTAAGTAAAAAAATCACACTTTTACTGTAAAATACCAACTAAAAAATTATAGAAAGTATCTAATTTGGGAAAACTAATCTTTTATAAAAATAAATGCTATTGGATAAGTATCCTCGCCATAACTCAAATATGTATTGGTATGGGTATATTTATACAAGATAAAGCAATAAATAATGTTATTAATCTAAACTTCTACATACTCTCTCAAATACTTTTCATCCTTATTGTTATAATACTATTTAAAAAAAGGAGCAAAGAGATAGAGTTAGAGTCCTTAATCAAAGAGGAGATAGAGAAAAATAGAAAACAGGCAATAATGTTATCTCAACAGTCTCGCTTAGCTCAAATGGGAGAGGCGATTAATATGATAGCCCACCAATGGAGACAACCACTCAATATTTTAAATGGGTTGGTAATACTTATGAATATGAAATTATCGAGACAAAATAGTAATAACGAATATCTATTGGAAAAAGAGTTCAAAAAAATAGAGACCACAACAGCTTATATGTCTCGTACGATTGATGATTTTAGAAATTTTTTTAAACCACAAAAAGAGAAAATAGAGTTTGACTTAAAAGAGACAATAGAGAGTGCAACTAGACTACTTCAACCAATTATGCTATATGATGATATAAAAATCAACCATACATATAGAGATAAAATTAGACTAACTGGCTACCCAAATGAGATAGGACAAGTTATTATAAATATTATAAATAATGCCAAAGATGCACTAATATCCAATAATATAAATAGAGACAAACATATTCACATCTCTCTATATAAAGAGAGTGAAAAAATCGTAATAACAATTCAAGATAACGCAGGTGGAATAGATAATGAGATAATCGACAATATATTTGACCCATACTTCTCAACCAAATTGAAAAAAAATGGTACAGGACTAGGGCTATATATATCTAAAATGATTATTGAAGAGCATATGAATGGAAAACTTAGCGTAAAAAATAGTAATATTGGAGCCATTTTTAGAATAGAATTTAGCTCTCCTTAATTTTAAATTATCCAAAATTATATTAAAAATATGATAGAATTCGCCAATTTAAATATTTGGAGATAATATATGAGTGAACTTTGCTACTATGAAGCTTTGGAGGTTAGCCGAGACTGTTCGGGGGCAGAACTAAAAAAATCTTATCGAAAACTTGCAATGAAGTATCATCCTGATAGAAATCAAGGTGATGCAGAGGCTGAAGAGAAGTTCAAAGTAATCAATGAGGCTTATCAGGTACTAAGTGATGATAAAAAACGAGCTATCTATGACCAATATGGAAAAGCAGGATTAGAGAGACAGGGTGGAGGTGGCTTTGGTGGTCACCAAAACATGGATGATATTATGGACATCTTCAACTCTATGTTTGGTGGAGCTGGAGGGGGTGGCTTTGGTGGATTTGGAGGTGGTCATAGACGACGACAACCTGACCAAAAATATAACTTAGACTTTGAAGTAGAGTATCCACTAGAGTTTAATGAAGCTATCTTTGGAGTAGAGAAGAAGATAGATATAAAATACAAAGTCCCATGTAAAGACTGTAGAGGCACAGGTGCAGAGAGTGGAAAACTAGATACATGTGACTACTGTAATGGTCAAGGTCAAGTAGTTATGAAACAGGGCTTTATGTCATTTGCACAAACCTGTCCAAAGTGTAAAGGTGAAGGGAGAAAAGCAACAAGCTCATGTAGGTCATGTTCAGGTAGAGGATACCATGAAGAGCCAGATACCATCACTATCAATATCCCTGCAGGTGTTGATTCAGGAAACCGTCTAAGAGCACAAGGGTATGGAAATCAAGGAAAAAGTGGTAAAAGAGGTGACCTATACTTAACATTTAATGTACGAGAAGATGAACATTTTATACGAGAAGGTTCCAATATATACACCGAAGTCCCTGTATTCTTCACTCAGGCTGTCTTAGGGGAGACTATAGAGATACCATCTCTTGATGGAAAACTAAAACTCACTCTAAAGGTAGGAACAAAAGATAGAGAGCAGTTTATTTTTCATAATGAAGGTGTAGCAGATGTACATACAGGACAAAGAGGCAAATTTGTAGCACAGGTAAAAGTCATCTATCCAAATAAGTTAAAAGATGAGCAAAAAGAGTTACTAATCAAACTTCAGGAGAGTTTTGGGGTAGAGAGTAGACCACACAGTAATAGTTTTGAAGAGGCATTCAAAAGAGTCAAAGGGTGGTTTAAAAAATAGTGAATAATATATATTCACTATCTCTTATGCTCTATTAAATTTCCCTTTTTTCCTTGGTCTTTTAATAATCTTACAATCTCCTTTTTTACACTCTTGTCTGCATTCTCATCAAGGATAACATCTAACATCTTACCAATATGTTCATTCTGCTGTCTAGTAGACTCCATATACTCTTTGTGACGAAGCTCATCTTGATGTATCTTTAACTCATTTTTTCTCTTTCTACTATTTATCAAATAGACCATCAAAAGAGCTAATACAACCACTCCCATAACCATCATAGCAATCATCTTATAAAAAGCTATATTTTTATCTGCTAACTCCTTCTCATTTTTTAACCTAGCTAAAGCTATCTCCTCATCATTTTTAGATATATCTTTTTGAATCTGAATCTTAGCCAAAGCTAACTCTTTCTGCTCTTTTGAGAGACTCTTTTGAGTCTCTAGCTTAGCCATAGCCATCTTCTCTTGACTCTCTAGTTTTGCTAAAACAATCTCCTTCTCTTTGATTAATTTAAACTCTATAGAGCTATTTTTATCTACTACAGACTCTTTTTTCATAGACTCAAAATCACTACTAATTGACTCCTTTATTTTAGAACTCCTATTAGCATCTCTCAATATTCGTATATCACCCTTTTCAAAACTCTGCCCTTTACAAGAATTTATCAAAAATAATAATAGTACAAGTAGCACACTTAAACTAACTCTTTTTTCCCAATTCATTAACATCTCCATAAAATATAAATGATATAATAATATCAGGTATAATTTAAAGAAATAGTAATAAGTTCATAATTAACTAAGAAAAATTCAGATAAAATAGAACTTAACGATAATAGTTATTTATTGGGCAAATAGATTTTCGTATAAATTTAAAAACAAGGGGCGGTCATGAAGACACATAGATTTTCGTTAGTAGGTAAACTTTTATCATTATCTCTTCTCATATCAACATTGAGTGGTGTAGAGGTAAATATAAAAGAGGGACTTCCATTCGTTAATGTCGATATTAATGGTGAGGCAGTTAGAATTGAAAGGATTCAAGATACAAGCAACAAACTAAAAAATTCATATACAAAAACGTCAAGACCCGCTCCCCCTTTTAGTATACAACCTTTTCAACCTATTGAAGGTATAGAGACCGTTACAGAGCTGGATGTTATTGATTTTATATCAAAAGAACTTAGTGAGAACAAAGGAATTTTAGTTGATGCTAGAATGCCAAAATGGCATAAAGTAGGAACTATTCCAGGAGCTATTAACATACCTTTTTCCATACTATCCACAAAAGGGAATAACCCTTTTATAGCACAGATATTTGAGCTATTTGGAGCTACAAATAAATCTGGAAAATGGGACTTCTCAAAAGTACAAACAGTTCTTATTTTTGATAATGGACCATGGTGTCAACAGGGAGTTCGTGAAATGAAAAATCTAGTTCACCTAGGATACCCAAAATCAAAAATAAAATACTACAGAGGAGGAATACAATATTGGCAGATTTTAGGTTTAACAACTATAAAACCTCAAGGATAATAGCGTTTATTTTAACAGAAAGGAGAAAAAATGTTAGATAAAGACCAATACAATCAGGATGAGTATAATGACTATTATGCTCAAGAGACGCGTGGAGCAGAGATTTCAAGAGGAAGGGGTGAAGAGGGTAGAGGTAAAAAAATGACCGTTATCTTTCTACTTCTAACTCTTATTCTTGCTGTTGGCTATTTTGGTTGGAAAAGCATGAACTCTTCTACTTTAGAGGAAGCGACTATAGATAAAAATGAGATTATATCTAACTCAGAGGAACCAAAAAAATTAGAGTATGAAGAGAAAGACAAAGAAGTAACATCTACATCTACACTATCAGAACAAGAGGATGATATAGTTAAACAGATACAAAGTATAAGTAGTCAAAAGAAGATGACTCCCCAAGATGTTGCTAATATAATTAAAATAGTTATGAAAAAAATAAATAAAAACAATAACATAGAATTAAATACCACTACTTCTACTCCAAAACTAACAAGCAACCCAGAAGAGGAGGCACAAGATAGTCAACTTATGGAGTCTCTAACAAGTACAGATGTAGATTCTCTATCATCCATATCAGAAAGCGATGAGAAGAAAAAACCTACGCTGAGCAAAGATATTGATATATATAACAAAGTTGTACTACAAAAAGATAAAGCTAATATTAATGATGCACTAAGCCAACTCTCTGATGAACTCTCTACTGTTGTAGAGTCCGAAGATGATTTAAAACCTACTAATAGCAATGTATATACAGAATCTATCGCCAAGGAGGTAGAGACTAGACAGAAAGAGATGAGATACTATATCGTTAAAAAAGGTGATACTCTAGGTAAAATTGCAAAGAGATTCTATGGAAATGTCATGGATTACAAAAAAATATTTGAAGCTAATCCTGATGTTGTTAGACGAGAAGACAAGGTCTATATCGGTCAGAGACTTAGAATTCCTTAACACCTAATACCAAACTCTACAGATAAGGGGGTCATTATCTGTAGACAAAACTCACTACTCAAAAAGGAAAAATAATGAAAATAATAATTACACTCCCACTCTTTACTGCATTACTATTAGCTCAAAATCCCAAAAAGGAATATATCCCAGTAAAAATTACTAATGATATGCCTTTTGTCATGACAACTAACTCTGGTCAAAGTATCAAGATACAGAGAATCCAAGATACAGACAATCGTCTAACTGATGACTATACAAAAACATCAAGAGCATGTCCACCTTTTTGTATACAACCTACAACACACGACAAAGATATAAAAAATATCGAGGAGGTAGAGTTACTAAATTTTACCAAAGATAAAGTAACCAATAACAAGGGAATTGTCGTAGATACAAGACTAAAAAGTTGGTTTGAATTAGAGACCATCCCATCTGCTGTCAACATCCCATATACCGTTATACAAAACGCCTCAAAAGAGAAAGCCAAAAAGATATTTAAAATATTAGGAATGAAGGTAAAAAAAGATGGAACTTGGGATTTCTCAGATGCAAAAGAGTTAGCTATATTTGATAATGGTGTATGGTGTGAACAGTCAAAATATTTTATAGAGGGTCTACTAAAACACAACTATCCAAAAAATAAACTCTTCTATTATAGAAGTGGTTTTCAAGGTTGGAAACTTCTTGGTCTAACAACCATAGTCCATAAAGAGATAAAAAAATAGGAATTATTAAAGTTTTATAAGTTCTATTTTGATAAGCTATATTTTAATATAAGATGTTAAAATATAGCAAAAAGTAAACAGATGACAAAACTACTAATACTCCCAATATTTGCAACTCTTCTACTCTCCCAAAACAAAAAAGATGAATATATCTCAGTAAAAATTACAGATGATTTACCTTTTGTTATGACAACTGATTCGGGTAAAAGTATTAAAATACAGAGAATACAAGATAGTGATAATCGTCTCACAGATGACTATACAAAAACATCAAGAGCCTGTCCTCCATTTTGTATACAACCCACAGTCATAAGCAAAGGCATCAAAAATATTGAAGAGATTGAACTACTAGATTTTATACAAAATAGAGTATCAACCAACAAAGGTATCGTAGTTGATACGAGACTAAAGAGTTGGTTTGAGCTAGAGACTATACCCTCAGCTATCAATATCCCCTACCCTGTTATACAAAATGCTTCAAAAGCAAAAGCAGAGAAGATATTTAAACTTTTGGGAATGGAAGTAAAAAAAGATGGAACTTGGGATTTCTCAAAAGCAAAAGAGTTAGCAATCTTCTGCAACGGTATATGGTGTGAACAGAGCAAACACTTTATCGAAGGTATACTAAAATACAACTATCCCAAAGATAAACTTTTCTACTATAGAAGTGGTTTTCAAGGTTGGAAACTTCTCGGTTTAACAACTATTGTACATAGAGAGATAAAAGGTAAGTAGGTCTAAACTACTCACCAATATATCTCAAACTCTCCTCCAAATAATCCAAAAAAAGTTCTGCATTTTTATCTCTAGTCAAATAGATATAGAACTTAATCTGCCTAATCGTAGTATCTATCTCAAAAGGTTTAACACTATAGTTCTCCAAAAAATCACTAATCTTTAAAATAGCCAAATTAACCTTGCCCAACAACATCAATATCTCTGCATCACTACAGACCTCCCACCAGTTGCTTTTATCTATTCTCCATATTCTCAAAAGCTCCTTATATAGAGTATCTATCTCCTGTTTATCAGCATACTCTATCTCTATAGCATCTACAATATTATAGAGATAAGCCAAATTAACAGCATCATAATATTTTTCATTATCAGCTTTTAACTCATAAGCATCCTCATATAGACACAAAGCACTAGTTATCAACTCCATATCTATACTATCTTTTGATAGTGCTTTGCGTTTATAGTTGGAGGCCAAAAGAGTCAAAACCTCAGGCTCTTGTAGATGATAATGGCTACTATGATAGAGCGAACGCAATATATGAATCGCACCATCCCAATCTTGGATACTATCATGCGACAATAGGATTGCTCTAAAATGTCTCAATCTATTCTCATGTGTATATTTAAATGTACTCTCTCTCTTATCAATCCAAGCCAATACCTCCAAAGCTTCATTGATTCTCTTCTCACTCTTTAATTTTTGAGCAAACTCAAACATAAAAATAGCACTCTTATTCTCTAATCTGCTATCCATTAGTCTATCCACCTCATCCTTTGATAAATTATTCAACTTTACACCTTTTATATCTATATTATTTAGTTTGACCAAAATATGTTTTGTTCTATCTCTTTTTGATTTTATAGATTCTATCTTTTCATACTCCGATAGACTCTCTTCAAACTCATATTCAGTAGCAAACTTATCACTCCACACTCTATCGAGCAGTTTAAACCCCTTGCATAGTTTTGTTTTTGATTTTGTATGAAATGAGGCTCTATCTTTTTGACCCCAAGAGAAGATAGTTGAGCGACCTACACCTATTTTTTTTGCAAAATAGTCTTCATTTATAAATAAATCATTATAAACTCTTTTCATAATTTTAAATTTTTCACTATCCTTTAGAGTAAAATTATCCTCAATCCAAGCCTCATTTTCATCTATCATCTGTTATGCCTTTTATATTTTCTATTTATCTATTGTACATAATTTTTCATTGAAATATTACACCTCATTCATAATCAACTCCTTCTATTGGGATATTTATATTATGACAGAAGGAAATTGGACTTTTTGGATTTTTATAATATTTTATAATAAAATTATCTATAGATTAAAACTCTAAACCTCATCATTATCAGGTATATTAATCTTTCTTTTGCCAAATTTTTGAACTCTCTTCATCCACTTCTCCTTATCTGCTTTTCTCACAAAATTATAACGAAGTGGAATTGGACTTTTTGGATTTGATAAATCAACAATCTATCAGGATAAAACCTCATTGGTCAAGAGACCTCGAATCTTTTCACTCAAATCAGAGACAAATCTATCACTATTTAGACTCTGTTCATCTCCTAATCTAGGAATATATAGAGTAAAAATATCCTGAATATCAAAAGGAATATTAGTCTCAGACCTACCCTCTCTCAAAATCAAAATATTTTTAAAATGGTTAAAACGCATATGTTTTCCAATAAAAAATCCCAACTCAATAAGTACATTTGGGTTATCTCTATACTCCATCTCTTCTCTCTCTTTTTCAGATAGATAACAGATAAGATAATCAGCTTTGTTCATATTCTCTAAAAGCTGTGGAGTGATAGAGCCTACATTTTCATGATTATCCCAATGTACCAACTCCAATTTCTCTTTGAAGTCTGTTCCAATAACCTCTTTTACCTCTCCAATTACACCTCTATCGGCTCTACTAGAAAAAGCAAAAAATATCTGTGGTCTTCTATCAAAAAAATAACCTATATGCTCATCTTTAAAATCTCTCAAATCATTCTCAAAATCATTGATTACTGATGAGGTATTGCTCTTTTGAAATCTTCTCCCCTCATAGAGTTGAAAGAGTTTTCCTAGAGTAAAAGAGATTTTTTTCAACTCCTCCTGAGCCTGTTTATTGGGTTTGAGATACTTCTCAGATTCAAAATTTACTACTCCTAAGATATGATTATTATTATCCATCTTGTTATCTCTACGAATAGGAATAATCACAGAGGTTTTGATTTCAACATTGGGATTAATTGTCTTGTATGGAGGAAAATTTTTCTGATTCTGCCAATGGTCTATATACTCAGCACAGGTATTTAGAGTATCTTCTTTATCTACAGGTGTTATCCATAGTCGTTTATTTTTAGCAAAAGCATAAGGCATCTGACCATTATACTCATCACCATTTTTAAGCATCAAAATATCCTCTACATTGGTATTAAGGCTATATTTTATCAACATAACCTCTCCACCAACTGTCTCTCGAATCAACATCAATCGTACAAATCGTATATGCAATACAGCTGATAGATAATCCTCAATATATCGCTGAATCTTTTTGAAGTTCTCTTCTTCTAAAATATCAACACTGTTTGCAAATTGCAACAACATATTTCCAAATGTCTGTCTCATGGCTTCCCCTTTTATAAATTCAGATAACTATCATTAGTATTAATAATTATAATATATTTAATTGATAATCCAATTCAAAGAGATTAATATATTGCATTTTTTAGAAAAATAGTGATATATATGAAAAAAATATATCAAAATATTAACTATAGAGGTTTTTTATTGTTCTTTTTAAGCAGGTAGTTGTAGATACATCTCCTCTTTCAACTCATAATAACGAGGAATTCTCCTCAAAAGCCGAGTAAGCATTCTATTGTTTGTCCTAAGGATACCTAGCTTATCTCTCAAAGAGTTCTGATACCCCTCAATTTTCAATATCTTTACATCCAACTGATTAATATATAAGTTGCTCTTCTCCAATATATTTTGGTCAAATATAAACACATTTCTATCTAAAAATGCCTTCTGTAGGCGTTTTAAATTTTTCAGTGTAGAGTTGAATCCTCCTATTAGAGACTCTACTCTATATATATCTTTTTTCAAAACAGAGCATTGAGCTTTTAGTTGACTACCCAAAATAATCAACTGTTCTCTTCTCACATTTTTTTTGATTTCAAATTTAAATATCTGATATAGAAGCCTATCAATATATCCCACTTCACTATTTAAATCATTAAGCACGAGAGTGATAGCATCATATAGTACAGAATCAATATCTGTATTATTCTGTTTAAGCTCTCTCTTGCAATCTAATATATTTCTCTCTGTTAATGTTTTGATTATCTCCCAAAAAACAACCTCTGGACTCTTTAATATATTCTCAATATTTATACGAATAGACATAGCAACTCCCTACTTTTCTAAGAGATTATATTTAAATTTTTGTTAATTGTGGATTTATGAGTGGGCATCTCTGCCCATGTAAGATTTTTAAGAGTAACTATTTGATAAGTTCAAATGGATTTTCTACTACATTTTTTCTATCAACAATATATGGAATCAAAGCAGTCTGTCTAGCTCTCTTGATAGCTACAGTTACTAACTCTTGGTGTCTTTTACAGTTTCCTGTCAATCTTCTTGGCATGATTTTAAATCTCTCACTTAGACTGATTCTCAATAGACTCAAATCTTTATAGTCGATAAAATCAACTTTTGATTCACAATATTTACAATATCTCTTTTTAAATTTTCTTCTCTCTGCCATATTTGTCTCCTAAAATGGTATCTCATCTTCATCGATGTCAATTACTGGAACAGACGGTTGTTGTATAGGTTGCTGTGGTGCTGGTGATGGTGGTCTCTGTGAAGCCTGTTGCTGACCATAACCTTGCTGTGGTTGTGGTTGTTGACCATACCCACCTTGCTGTTGTTGAGGCTGACCATAACTCTGCTGTTGAGGTGCATTATATCCACCTCCACTATAAGAGTTTTGATTTGATTGCTGACTACCGTAACTATTTTGAGCCTGTTGCTCTGCATATCCGTTAGTTCTTTGACCCTGTGCCAAAGCTTGACTATCTGCTTTGGTATCTAACATCTGTAAGCTCTCTACAGTTACTGCATGTTTGCTTCTCTTTGTGCCATCTTGAGCTGTCCACTGCTGAAATACAAGCCGTCCATCTACTAAAACTTTGCTCCCCTTGCGAAGGTATTGATTGGCTATCTCTGCTGTACGCCCAAAAAATGTCAAATCGATAAAGAGAACTTCCTCTTTCTGCTCACCTGTTTGAGTCTTGAACTTTCGGCTTGTTGCTATCCCAACATTACCTATAGCTGAACCACTTTGTGAGTATCTAATCTCAACATCTCTTGTAAGGTTTCCTACCAATACTACTTTGTTATACATGGGGTTTCTCCTAAGTTATTACGCTTCTGTTGTCTCTGCTACTGGTGCCTCTTTGCTTTTAGCCGCTGCTACAAGCTTCTCAAACTGTTTAACCTCTCTAACTTTAGTATATCTAACAGTCAGATACTTAATAACCTCTTCATTGAACTTCAAATTTCTCTCAAGTTCACTAACAATAGTACCTGGTGCTTTGAAATACACTATAGTATATACACCTCTCTCGTTTTTCTCAACAGGATAAGCAAGTTTTCTCATACCCATCTTATCAGTAGCAAGAATCTCAGCACCCTCTTTTACAAGAATATTTTCAATCTTTGCAATATTTGCTGTCATCTCTTCATCTGTTAGTGTAGGTTTAAGTACATACAGTGTTTCGTAGTTGTTCATTGTGTTCCTTTTGGTTTAATAGCCCATCTGTCATAGTCAAGTGACTATCCAAAAAAATGAGCAAGAATTTTGGAAGTGGCATTCTATCATAAATGAGGTTTGTTTAACCTAAACTAGATTCTCAAACAGATATTATCTTTTTCAATCCCCTTTATATCGGGTCATAGAGAATTAAAATAACCTTTTGATGTTAAAGTTTTTACTCATCCCACCTCAAACCACGCTCTTGTTCCATCCTCTCTGAGGTGGAACAGATAGGCAAAAACAACAAAAGCCACGCTCCAATAACTCACCAAAATCTATCAATTTCAATCAACCCCAAACCACCCTCATAGTCTCTAGCACTACTATAACGCCAATGAACAGCCCTATCAACATATCCTCTTTTGACAGGATTATAGTGAATATAATCAATCTTAACTTTTAACATAGCCTCTGATTGTATAAGCTTTGGTTGATAGCCCTCTTCCCATACTTGATAAGTTTTCTCTTTTCTGTGAGCTTTTTTATAAAATGCCAATTGGTCAAGAATTGTTTTAGCGTTTTCTCTTTGCAAAAGTTTTAATATCTCTCTTGCTGTAAATTTTTTGAATGATTCCATACTCTTTTGTAAATCGTCACTAC
>Ga0256845_1000235_pt1 | contig 52609 bp, 40 predicted proteins | sample RiftiametaG_FD_189101 | JGI IMG/M metagenome (GOLD analysis project Ga0256845, IMG submission 189101) | Tube worm associated microbial communities from hydrothermal vent at the East Pacific Rise, Pacific Ocean - Riftia | ecosystem: Host-associated > Annelida > Integument > Unclassified ...
CACTCGTTGATAGCTTATCAGTGAATACTCGATTACGTTTAAAGAATGAACGTAGCGTCAATGAAACAGATCTTTGTCGTATGCCTTTGGCAAGTTTACAAAAATCATTGGTTAAATTAGATGAGCCAAATTAGTGGGGACACGTCTTTCTTTACTCTATCAATTTATTTGTGATACTGTACCTTATGGTCAGACAAATACGAATAGAATATCCCGGTGCGATATACCACATTACTTCTCGCGGAAACGCGCAACAGGCGATATTTGAGACTAAAGCTGATCGATATCACTTCCTTTCTGTTCTAGAGCAGGCTTGCAAACGCTATCAATGGAGCGTTTACGCCTATTGTTTGATGGATAATCATTATCACCTTTTAATCGAAACAAGAGAAAGCAGCCTATCGAAAGGGATGAGACATCTTAATGGTGTATATACCCAATGGTTTAACAACACACGCAAAGAAAAGCGATATGGTCATTTATTTCAAGGCCGTTTTAAAGGGATATTAGTGGACAAAGACGGTTATTTACTTGAACTATGTCGGTATGTGGTTCTTAACCCTATTCGAGCGAAAATGGTCAAGCAATCCATTGATTACCCATGGAGCAGTTATCGAGCGACGGTTGGCTACCACGAGGCTGGCGAGTGGTTAGATGTTGATTGGACTTTGAGTCAGTTTGGTCGCCAGAAAAAAAGAGCGATTGAAAAATACAGTGAATTCGTTGAAGAGGGGATTTACAATGATCCACCACTCAATGATCTGCAAGGGCAGCTTGCATTAGGTAGCGATAAATTCGTGACTAAGGTACTGGCAAAACTACCGAAAGAGAGTCAAAAGGATCTTTCAGAAATACCTAAAAAGCAACGACGAAAAATTTATGCTTTAAGTACCTACTTTAGAAACAAAGATAGATCAGCCGCGATTTATGATGCGTATTACTCTGGGGGTATAGTCAGCGGGAGATTGGTGATTACTTGGGACATCATTATAGTACCGTTAGTCGCTGGCTAAAAAGACATGAAGAGCAAAGAAAGACGTGACCCCATGAATTCTAGCCAAAATGGTAAAGCATTTATCACAAAGAGCGAAAGGGGAAGTAAGCTGACCGTTTATGCCGATACAGCAAAACATGATACAGTGGGTGTAGGTCATAAAGTGACATCGCAGGATAATTTAAAACTTGGAGATCAAATATCACAAACTAAAGCTGATTCATTCTTAAGTTCAGATTTATCAACAGCAGAAAGTGGTGTTAAATCTCTGGTTGGTAATCTCGATTTATCTCAAAATGAATTTGACGCATTGACTGATTTGACTTTTAATGTTGGAATTGAAAATTTGAAAAATAAAAGCCCAGCACTGAATGCAGCGATTAAAAAGGGTGATTATAAAGCTATGGGTAAGCAGCTTACCTACACCAAAGATAGTGCGGGTAACAGACAAGGTGGTTTAATCACACGAAGTAAAGAGCGTGAAGCTCTTTTCAATAAAAAGTAGGAAATCATGAGAAATATTATAAAAATACTCTTTCTAGTTGGAATCTCGCTCTCTGTAAGCGCTGGTGAGCAGGGGTGTCTGAAAGATAGGTGGGAAGAAGTGAGTTCTAATGACAAGGATAAAGAGTTCGATTTAAAACATGACCTCGATAAAGATGGTGGTAATTATTCGTGTAATAGCTACTTGAGTGCGGCGGAAATTAACATGTTTTTATCAGAGCTTAAAGATGCGATTAAGGCTAATGACGTTAAGTCTGTCGCGGAAATGGTTAGATACCCGCTAAATGTGGCACTAGATGAAACTTTTATTGATAACGAAGGACACCAAAAACATTCTTCATTTGACGTTAAAGACAAGCAAGAGTTTATTGATAACTACAACAAAATCATGACTGCAAGCGTTAGAAAGATTGTAGATTGTTCAACGTTAAAAAATATGTTCGCGATGCCATCTCAGGGTGTGTTAATGGCAAATGGTGAATTTATATTTGGTAGAAACTTCAATCTTGAAAAGAGAACAATACATATTTTCAGTGTAATCGCCGGAAAGCGTTCACATGAAAAATGGCTTCATGCAAATTGCAGTAGCTAATATAACAACTTGTAAAACGCCCACTCAAATACAGCCTAACTTTCAGTTGGGCTTTTTTTGCTATCGAATTTTGTGAGTAATTTCATCAGTGATGGAATGGGGACGCGTCTTTCTTTACTCTATCTATAGGCTTAGGATAAAGCGACCTTATGGCCAGACAAATACGAATAGGGTATCCCGGTGCGATATACCACATTACTTCTCGCGGAAACGCGCAACAGGCGATATTTGAGACTAAAGCCGATCGATATCACTTACTCGTCATAAAATAAAAACAACGACTGTAAGCGACAGCGACGTAATACGGCAGCGAAAGACGTGTCCCCATTCATCCTGTCCCCATTCATCTTCCATTCATCTTCATGCCCGGTAATACACTTGGCAAACGCTTTATCCGGTGAGGCCCTGGTGACTTCCCTTTAGCCACTAAATCAGCCGATTGGAGTTTACTTTTAACCCAACTATAACTCCGCTTCCCATCATGCTCTTGCTGATACCAACGATGAAAATGACGAACATTCCATCCGGAATATCGACTGGAATATAAATCGGTTAATCGAAAGACCTCATCAACGGGGGCGGCTCTGGCTGACAGACTGCTCATACGCTCCCTGTAAACCCGTTTCTTCATATCGGTTTATATATCGGCGGAAACTCCGGCCACAAACCCCTAGAAGGCTAGCCGCTTCATCTTGGCTTAATCGTTTCGACTGATAGCCTTCGTATGCCTCTTCAAATCTCATCTGTTTTAATTTCTCGTGAAAAGCTGTCCGATTCATATTTCACCCCAAATAGGGTAATAATAGATCCGGACAGGTTACGTGTTAATTACTAGGGCAGATAGCTTACTCGTAACACGGTTGCCGTGAGGGGGTAGCCGTCCCCCTGTTTCCATGACAAAATTGAGCTCTCTTACCGGAGCCTTTATGAACACCATCAACCCTAAGATCAAACACTTTCGATATTGTGCCGAACTTATTATTGGGGGCGGAATATGAGATAGGAGACTGTCGATTAGCTTGCTTTTCTATTAGATAAAAAAACCCCAGGCTCTTTCGAGTACCTGGGGTAGGGGAAGTCTGTATCTTGACCTATAAATGTATTGAGTAAACTGCTAGGGGGAACAAAATATATTCAATACTATAAAACTAGACCATATTTTGAAAAAAGCCAGTCTTTTTCAAAATTATTATCACAAACCGGCTATTTCTTTAAATTAAACATCGATGACAAGAAGTCCCCTGTGATGATTTTGACTATTCAGAGCTTATTCAACAAGCTAGTGTAAGACGTGGCTTGAGCTGGAAGGTTAAATTAATATCCAAAAATTAAGCAATGGATTTTAAATATACAAGTCTTGCCCTATGTCTCACTGGGTGGAATAAATGGGTTAATCCGTCACATAATCCATAATCTCATTCGCCGCCTGTATTCCCTCAGCAATAGCGGTAACAACTAGATCAGCGCCACGTACCATATCACCACCGGCAAAAATACCTTTAACGCTGGTTTGTTGCGAATATTCTCTATCGTCACTTTCTGACAGCTCCATTTCGACTAACCCTGATCTCTTTAGTTTAATTCCCGACTTTGAAAACCAGTCAGCGGGACTGGCTTTAAAACCAAATGCGGTAATCACAATGTCAGCTTTTAAAAATTGTTGACTATTCTGTTCGGTTTGTAATTTGATAGCGTCACTCTCTGGATCAATTTGTTGAAAAGTTTTTTCAACATTTAAACCAATGACTTGATGACTTTGTTGATCAATTGCGATTGAAGAGGGGGCGAAATTAAATAGAAATTTAACCCCTTCTTCTTTAGCATTTTCAACTTCTCGCGGTGAACCAGGCATTGACGGTTGATCTCTACGATAAACGCAAGTAACGGATTTTGCATCTTGTCTGATAGCGGTTCTTACACAATCCATGGCCGTATCACCACCACCAATAACTATGACTGATTGGTTCTTGAGATTATAAAACGGAAAATCCGCCATTTGATAATCCTGCTGTTGATTAACATTACCAATTAAATAATCGAGCGCTTTGATAACACCCTTTGAATCTATGCCAGGTAAACTGGCCGACACGCTGGTATAAGTCCCCATCGCCAGAAAAACCGAATCGTACTTTGATCGTAATTGATCAAATGAAATCGTATCTCCCACAACCGTATCGCCGATGATAGTATTTAATCTGAATTCGACCCCAATGTCTTCGAGGAATTGACGTCTTTTGACCATCACCTCTTTTTCTAATTTAAAGCCGGGAATACCGAAGGTGAGCAATCCTCCGATTTCAGGATATCGATCATAGACCACTGGTTTGAAACCATTTCTAGCTAACTGATCCGCGCATGCTAAACCAGCCGGACCAGCACCAATGATTGCGATTTTTTTAGATGATAGCGGAACCTGACTAAGATCAGGACGCCATTTTTTTTCGATAGCTCGATCAGTGATATTTTTTTCGATAGCACCAATGGTGACAGCGCCAAAACCAGTATTTAAAGTACATGCCTGTTCACATAATCTGTCTTGTGGACAAACCCGGCCGCAGATTTCTGGTAATGGGTTGGTCTCATACATTAGCTCTGCTGCTTGTTGGTAATTTTGCTGAGCCACTTGTTCGAGCCAATTGGGAATGTAATTGTGTAAAGGGCATTTCCATTCACAATAAGGATTGCCGCAATCCAAACATCGTGCAGCTTGATTGGATGAATCGTCCATTTCATTGGTAGTGTAAATCTCTTTAAAATCAATACGACGCTCTTGTGAAGATCGTTTAACGGGCATTTGTCTTGCGTGTTTTAAAAAATTAAGTGGATCTCTTTCTATTTTTGAGTTTCCCAGATCGTTTTGATCAACTTTTATTTTGCTCATTTTATGATCCTCAACGGCACCGATTTAAGTGAACGTATTTTACCCGTTCCAACGATTGCAAGGTTACTACTGGGGTCGTTGTGATCATGTTGCTCATCTGATTGGGGAACCGTTTGACTGGTGACCTTGGGTATTACGAGTTTAAAATAATCCAGATAATGCTCAAAGTTGCGTTTTATTTTTCTTGCCCAAGCACTATTGGTTGCAAGGATATGTTGTTGTAATAAATCTTTTAATTGTTCGGTATAATCGTCACACTCAGCTTCCGCAAAGCTGAAGATTTCCACATGGTTCGGATTAATATTTTTTTCAAGAGTTTCACGTAAATCCAATACAAAAGCCACTCCGCCAGTCATACCTGCGGCAAAGTTTTCTCCCACCGGCCCTAATACTAAAACAGTGCCGCCTGTCATATATTCACAACCGTGATCACCTAACCCTTCAATCACCGTAATGGCACCTGAATTTCGTACCGCAAACCGTTCACCAGCTTGGCCTGACGCAAAAAGTTTACCGCCGGTTGCGCCGTACAAACAAGTATTACCGATAATCGCTCCTCGACTGGCAACATATTGAATATCGGCGGGCGATCGTACAATAATACTCCCACCAGACATACCTTTTCCAACGTAGTCATTAGCATCACCCGTTAAGACTAAATTCATACCCGGATAATTCCACACGCCAAAACTTTGCCCCGCAATACCAGAAAAAGAAAGATTAACTTCAAGTGCATCCAACTTATTTGGTTTTTTAGCCAAATACCCGGCAAGGGTTGCACCGACTGAACGATCGTAATTTTTTAATTCATAACTAAGATTGATGATCTTGGGATCGGTAGTAAAACGACTAACATCTTTTAATATTTTCTGATTCATTAATCCTTTGTCAAAAGGTGGGTTTCTAAGGTTTTGATAATGCACCTGACTCGAATCTGATCCATTGGAAGAGTTTGGACGTTTAGCCGAGTCGAGAATAACCTGCAAATCCAAATGTTTCTGTTGTGCTGTATGACCTGTTATCAAACTTAATAGATCGGTTCTGCCGATCAACCGGTCGAGGCTTTCAATGCCTAGTTTTGCTAACCAATATCGCACTTCAGTTGCCACAAACTCAAAATAATTGATCACTTTTTCTGGCAGTCCTTGATAGTGCTGTTCTCGTAGTTGATGGTTTTGTGTGGCAATACCGGTGGCACAATTATTTAAGTGGCAGATGCGAAGAAATTTGCATCCCAAAGCGACCATAGGACCTGTTCCAAAACCAAAACTGTCGGCTCCCAATATAGCGCCTTTAATCACATCCAGACCGGTTTTTAAACCGCCATCTACTTGTAAACAAATTTTATCCCGTAAGCCATTTTCTATCAGTGCCTGATGCGCTTCGCTAAGACCTAATTCCCAAGGTGTTCCGGCATATTTAACCGAGCTTAGAGGACTAGCGCCGGTACCGCCATCATGACCAGCAATGGTAATCATATCCGCATAAGCTTTAGCTACCCCGGCAGCGATAGTGCCAACACCGGGACCGGATACCAGTTTAACGGAAACCAACGCGGTAGGATTAACTTGTTTCAGGTCAAAAATAAGTTGAGCGATGTCTTCAATTGAATAGATATCATGGTGGGGTGGGGGAGAGATCAAAGTGATACCGGGTGTGGCGTTTCTCAGTTTAGCTATTTCCAAAGTGACTTTAGCGCCGGGTAATTGTCCACCTTCACCAGGCTTAGCGCCTTGAGCAATTTTGATTTGTAATACTTCAGCACTACTTAAATAAGCGGCATTCACACCGAATCGTCCAGAGGCAATCTGCTTAATTTTTGAATTGCGGATTGTGCCATAGCGTGCTGGATCTTCGCCGCCTTCGCCGCTATTGGAGCGACCGCCGATGGTATTCATTGCTATTGCTAATGATTCGTGAGCCTCAGGACTGAGCGCGCCAATGGACATACCGGCAGAATCAAAACGTTTTAAAAGCGCGGCTTTATTTTCAACCTTCTCTAGAGGCAAAGGCGTATCGGCAAGTATTGGTTTCATCATGTCTCTTAATGTCGCAATAGGACGATGATTAACTTGATCCGCGTAGGCTTGATAATCTTCATATTGGCCCGAATTAACGGCTTGTTGCAACAAAGTCACCACATCAGGATTATAACTGTGAAACTCACCGCCATGAACAAATTTAAGTTGCCCGCTTCGTTGCATTTTTTGCTGAGGCAACCATGCTTTTTGAGCGTTAAGCAAAGCTGCCTGATGCAAATCGGTAAAGGTAGCGCCGCCGATCCGTGACAGGCAATTTGGAAAACATCGCTTGACGATGCCTTGATCGAGGCCAATGCACTCAAACAATTGAGCACTTCGATAACTGGCAATCGTTGAGATCCCCATTTTTGATAGGATTTTCAAAAGCCCCTTGTTTATGCCAATCAAGTAATTTTTACGCGCGGTCACAATATCGGTCGAAAGTTTTGATTCGGTGGATAAACGATTAATAATCTGTAAAGCCAGATAAGGCGAAATGGCTGTTGCACCAACGCCTAATAACACTGCAAATTGATGTGGATCACGAGTCGTTGCTGTTTCAACCACAATATTCGTGTCGCAACGTAAACCTTCCTTGATTAAGCGCTGGTGAACGGCACCGGTTGCTAAAACGGCATGCACTGGCAGTTTTCCTTTCTGGATATCGCGATCGGTCAGTTGTAAGATAACGCAGCCAGCTCTCACCAGATCAACCGCTTTACCTGCAATCTCTTCAACCGCTTGCTGCAAATCGCCGTCAATCGAATAATTTAAGGAAATGGATTGAAATTGGTAATATTCTTGGTCGAGTGCTTTCAATTGCTGAATTTTGGCATAATTTAATACTGGCTTGCCGATAATGGCACGATAAGCCAGACCGTTGGTTTCTTGAAAAACATTATGCTCACGACCAAAACAAGTTTCTAAAGACATCACCGAGGCTTCTCTTAACGGATCGATGGGTGGGTTCGTTACCTGAGCAAATTGCTGCCTGAAATAATCAAATAAATTTCTGGATTTTGTAGACAAAACGGCCATCGGAGTATCGTCGCCCATCGAACTGGTAGGTTCCTGGCTATTATTAGCAATCACCTGAATAACTTGCTCACACTCTTCTAGAGAAACATTAAATAGTTTTTCAAAGATCGGTAAATCTTTGAGATTTTCGTTAATATAGTTTTCAGCGGCTCGTTTTTCGATCCGCGGATTACTTTTAAGTCGAATGGTGTTTTCTCTTAACCATTCTAAATAGGGGTGACGGCTTTTAAGTAGATCATCTATCTTATTGGTCCGCCAGATCCTGCCTTGTGTGGTATCGGCAGCCAACATTTCACCAGGTCCTACCCGGTCTTTTTCAACCACATCCGTTTCTTTATAATCCCAAACGCCTATTTCGGAAGCAACCGTTAAGATTCGATCTTTAGTGATCACATATCGAGCCGGTCGAAGTCCGTTTCGATCCAAAGTACAAGCGATTTGTTTACCGTTGGTCATAACGATACCCGCAGGACCATCCCAAGGTTCCATGTGCATCGAATTAAATTCGTAAAAGGCTTTTAGTTCAGGATCCATATTTCGCCTTTTGGCCCATGCAGGTGGGATCAAAAGTCTGAGCGCACGGAAAATATCCATGCCACCAGCCAACATCACTTCGAGCATATTATCAAGTGAAGAGGAGTCTGAGCCGGTTTGATTAACCAGATGTTTCAGCTGGGGTAAATCAGGTAACAGCGGACTGTAAAATTTTGACTGACGCGCCGTTGCCCAGTTACGATTGCCGGTTATTGTGTTGATTTCACCGTTATGTGCTAGATAACGAAACGGTTGAGCGTATTTCCACAAGGGTGCGGTATTGGTGGAAAATCGTTGATGAAATAAGCAAATAGCCGTTTCTAACTTTTTATTCGCCAGATCCGGATAAAATTGATTCAGATAATGAGGCATCACTAGTGCTTTATAGACGATAACGCGACAAGACAATGACACGACATAATAATCTTCATCATTCTTTATTTTGTCAGCTGCACGGCGACGGGCGATAAACAGCCTTCGCTCAAGATCTTCTTCTGTCCAGCCTAGAGGTGCCTGAATAAAAATCTGCTCGATATCTGGCAGTGTTTCCAGCGCAACTTCGCCACAAATATCCTTATCGATAGGAACCTTTCGCCAACCAGCGATTGTCAGTGTCTCTTTGCGTAACTCATCTTCCAGTATGCGTTTACTGGTTTGGGCTTTTTTAGAGTTATTGTTTAGAAAGATTTGACCAACCGCAAACCGCTTTCCCAAAGTAAAACCATGTTCCTTTGCGATACCCTTGAAGAAATTAGTGGGTAATTGCAACAATAAACCACAGCCATCACCTGTTTTACCATCGGCTGAAACTGCGCCACGATGAGTCATTCTTGTCAAGGCGATGAGGGAAGTTTCCACTAATTCATGGCTTTGTTTACCATCCAATTGAGCCATCAACCCGAAGCCGCAATTATCTTTTGCCTGTGAAGAATGGTATAGGCTCATTAGCCACCTCATGGTTTTATTAGATTAAAAAGAGTCAACCTGGAAAACAACAACTGAAATATAATCAATAGCTTAATAGGGCTTTCTAGAATTTAGATTAATTCAACGTTACAACGTTGATATGACTAAATGATACCCAAGGTTTATACTAGCTAAGCTGATATTCTACAAGAGATCAATCGCTTATTACCAATAACTAATCTTAATAAGAATGGCGCAATTTAAGCCTGTCGCTTTATGAGCTCATTGATAGTCCGTCAAAAAACAATCTTAGCAGCCGAATAGCTATTCAGATGTATTCAGAGATGTATTCAGAAAAAGGTAGAGGGTTGACGGATCTTTAACAAAAAGAGGTATAAAACAAACAATCTTTGGTAGCAATTTCAGGCACTGTTGTAACCATAAAAAGCTGTATATCCCGTTGAGTGAATAAACATCCGTTGCGATTAACTAATAGATTTTCTATTTGATCGATCCCATGATCGTCGATTGCTTCCAGTTGAATAGGTTTATCTTTATCGCACCAACCAATAAACTCGTCTCTAAGAGTGATGTCCTGATTAAGTTCCTCAATATCTGAACGTAACGTGATATCTGTTATAGTCAATTGGTGGTTAGAAAAGCCAACGGAGGTGTCTCCTTTGAGCTCAACCCTGATGGGATGTCGCAAAATATTCACGGTGGTTTTTCTTTCATCAAATAGCTCCTTATTCATAAAATATAGATTAAGTCCGTTAGTGGCGATCTGATGAGAGGCTCGATCATTAGCGCCACCACATTCTATTGTGACGATTGGTGCACTAAATGATTGTTCCATTATGGCGCCCACATATAATTGAGTAAAAATCATTTTTTCAGCGAAGAGTTCGGCAAGTTTTAAATGTTTGGATTGCTCAGCAACGCTAACCGAAAAAGCAGGACTAGTACCTGAGGTATTATGTAGATCGATGATTGCTTCTGGGTTTACTTCACGAATTAATGAAACAATCTGTCTGGCTCTTTTGGCAACTGCTGACTCATCCTTTTTGTCTGCTGAAAAAAAACGATTAAGATCATCACTATGAGCCACATAACGATTAGTTAAAACGGGCTTTGTTTTAGCTGCTTCAGGGTTACAGATTAGAATTCGTATATTGGTCGCGGGAGTATCTAAGCCCTTAAGCCATAGATGGCAGGCAATAATTCCAGATGGTTCATTGCCATGGATTAAAGTGGTCACAACACGGCACCTTTGTTGATCGCAGCCTCTAATATCGATGACGGTTAAACCGTTAAGTAATCGTAAAAAATCTAATAATTTATCTGGAATGCAACGGCGAAACTTATCATCGTAATAACTAATTTTTGAACTTAAATCACTCATTTCCAGCATTGCTCCCATTCACTGACTGGTTGTCCACACATCTGGTTTTCAAAATAACGATCTAGCATGGTTGAACAAGCTTGGTCGTTAGTCATATTTTTACGTAAATGCTTCACTGTCTTTTTAGTCCAACTGGCACCGTTGATATTTTTTGAAAGTCTCCTCTGAATGATCCCTAAATATTTATCTCTTTCAGTTAGTTCAACATCAAGTGCACTAAGACCGTCATTAGCGACTTGCAGCATTTCATCGATCACATTGCATATCGGAACTTCGACCGGTTTGTTCTGGTATTTTTGAGGCCAGAGTATGGTTGCGTTTAAACCATTTTTGGCCGCACGATAAAAATTATACTCAGCGAAACGAAATGGTATTCTTGCTATATACTCGTCAATTTTTTCTTCTAGACCAACGGCCATTCCGATAGAAAAAGCGGCATTAGCAGCCATATCTAAAGCGGTAGGGCCGGCTGGTAAAGCGCGAAACTCAATTCGCATATGACCATTTCCTTGATTACAATAGACGGCTCGATTCCAAGGCCAGGTAGTCCCCATGTGTAGATTAAGCTCTGCTAATTCAGGTAATTGGCCTTTGACTGAATCTTTACAATCTAAAATTTCTGGAAAAATAGGCTGATAGAGATTGACGGTTTCAGAAAACAACTCCCAACCACTTTTTCTAAGCCAGCCGTGACCAAAAGTGACCCGCGATGGTTGCCGCCAGCCAGAGGCGTCAGGCATCCGATTATCAATAGATTGTTTAAACAAGACCACACGCGTTTCGTCCCAAAGACATTTATTTAACAGTAACCCAGAGTTAGCTGACACCCCTAATGCCATTGGTAAAGTGAGTTGTGCTGCGTTAAAGCTATTGGTAAATTTTTCTGGTTTTGTCATCAAATGGACTTGAAAAGAAGTATTCGCTCCTTCCACACACACTTCGGAAGTTCTAAAATCTACCGATTCATCGCCGTCAATTTTGATGTGGAATGACTCACCTCGATGGCGAAGCAGCTCTTTGGCTAACACTCTATAACGACCAATATCGGTCATGTTTTTATGACTAAGATCATCTTGTTTTAATGTCGGTAAAATACCAATTGCTAACGGTCGGGTTTTAATTTCAGCGGCAGCTTTCCAAAGGGTATTAAATTTGGTTAGCATTTCCTTGGTGAGTTCGCTAAAAGGTCGCCCAGCGGCGATGACTGGTGAAAGATTAAGCTCCAGATTAAATTTATTCAGTTCTGTTTGAAACTGCTCATCCTCAAGCATTTCCAAAAGCAATAAATTAACCGGGCTGACTTCGGATTTTTCGTCTATTAAATAGATCTCAAGTTCTGCGCCAATACAAAGTGGCTCTTTGCCAAAATTAGGCCGATTTAATACTTCTTTTAGTAAATCCACCTGGTCATGAATGCGTCGGTTAAAACGCTCATAATCGTCCGCAGAATATTCCCGTTCGATAATGTCCTTACCCATAAGAATGCCTCGAAGTTAGTTCCTTGGTCCTATATATCCGCCTAATCACTTTACACTAAATATCTTGCCAAAGATCTCTCAAGTTGATTTGCTCTAAATCAATATTAATCATAATATTTGAATTAGAATCCATTACTATCAATATAATTCAACAAAAAGAGCGATTGTTTATGAAAATGCCAACAGATAATGATATTGCAAAACAAAGCACTCCTGAGCTAATTTCCAGTATTGCGGATAAATTGCAGATCAATGAAGACTATAGAATGCCCTATGGTAATTTAATGACAAAAATTCACATTGATGCCCTAAAAGCGCCAAAAGTTCATTCTGGTAACAATCTGGTGCTGGTATCGGCGACGACCCCAACACCAGCCGGTGAAGGAAAAACAACGACTACTATTGGTTTGGGACAAGCATTTACCCAGTTAGGAGACTCGGTCTGTCTGGCGCTTAGGGAGCCATCTTTAGGACCTTGTTTGGGAATGAAAGGGGGAGCTACGGGCGGCGGTTATTCGCAGGCGATCCCGGCAGATCGGATTAATTTACATTTTACTGGTGACTTTCATGCGATTACTACCGCCAATAATCTGATTTCTGCAGCAATCGATAACCATGTTTATCAAGGTAATCCTCTCAATATTGACCCTCGACAAATTGTCTGGCGTCGAGTTATGGATATGAATGACCGCAGCTTGAGGAAAATTGTACTTGGTCTTGGTGGTAAAATGCAGGGCATACCTAGGGAAGGTGGATTTGATATTACTGCAGCATCCGAAATTATGGCTATTCTCTGTTTAGCTGAATCCTTTAAAGAGCTGGAAGAACGCCTCAATCGCACATTAGTTGGTTACAGCTATGATGATCAACCCATTTATGTCGAATCATTGCAGATCACTGGCGCTTTGTTAGCGCTGCTAAGAGATGCCATGCATCCTAATCTTGTGCAAACATTAGAAGGTACGCCCACATTTATTCATGGCGGCCCTTTTGCCAATATTGCTCATGGTTGTAACAGTGTGGTTGCAACTAAAATGGCTATGCATCATGCGGAGTGGGCTATTACCGAGGCCGGATTCGGTTTTGACTTAGGTGCGGAAAAATTCTTTGATATAAAATGTCGAATGGCAAAACTCGACCCAGTTGCGGTGGTTTTGGTGACAACCGTCAGAGCGCTTAAAATGCACGGTGGTATGAATAAAAATCAATTAACCGAAACGAATACAGAATTCGTTACAGCGGGGCTGGTAAATCTTGATAAACATATTGAGAATGTTCAGCTATTCAACAAAGCGCCGGTAGTAGCCCTCAATCGTTTTAGCGAAGATAGTGATGAAGAAATTGCCATTATTCGTGATCATGTTGAATCAATGAACATTCTATTTGCGGAAAGTAATCATTTCAGCAAAGGCGGTAAGGGGGCGATTGATCTGGCGAAAAAAGTAAAACTGGCAGCCAAACAGAGTAAGCCTTTTAATCCATTATATGAGCTAAACGATGGGGTAGTTGATAAAGTCAAAAAGGTCTGCTTGGCGATGTATGGCGCTAAAGATGTGGCCTATACCAAAGAAGCGGAAAAAGATTTACAACATGTTAAAAACTTGAAGCTAAATCATTTACCAATCTGTATTGCTAAAGCGCCTAGTTCATTATCCGATGATCCAAGATTGCATGGAAGGCCGAGAGACTTTCAGGTGACGGTTAAAAACATTCAGGTCAATGCTGGCGCTGGTTTTTTAGTGGTGTTAACCGGCAGTATTATGCGCATGCCCGGATTACCTAAAGAGCCAGCGGCACAGCGAGTCCGGTTAACTGACGATGGCGAAATCATAGGAGTAAGTTAAGGATTTGTTAAGTTTATATTGCGTAAACTCAAAATTATGAAAAGTGTATCAATAGCCATATCTTTAATTTTATTAGCAGGTTGTGCCGGTCTTTCAGGACGAGAAGAAAAAACGGTATATGTTGCTAATGAATATCTGGTTTATCAGAATCAGCGTTTTCAAGAAATGCCTGCGCTTCTTGGTTTATTTAAATGCGATGAGTCTGTAGATCTGTTTATAAGCCCGTTGGTTAACACCGATAAAGAAAGATTTTCCAACGTCGTTGCTGATTTTATCAAAATGTGTGGTAAGCCGAAAATTATTACTATTCAAGTTGATAATTCAATATGACCCAATCTATATTTTGTTCTAGCTTTTTAAGCTTCTTTCAATGGATGCTTTAAATCAACACCCCTTTTAGATCTCTACTAGTTGTAGCAGAATGAAATTAAAATTAATGAAAACTCAATAAAGGCTATTGATCTTTGTAAAATCGTCACCAATGGCGTGGTGAAATAACAAAGACCAACAGGCGCAGGATGTGGTATGGGTTTAAATAAATATGAACGGCTCCTCAACCTCTTCTAGCGCCATCGTCATCAATGATGTATTTCCGCCCGCAGCGGTGGTATCAATACTGACGGTTTTTTCTGTGACCATGCGATAGAACAGTCTCTCGATATCGTACTCACATATCAGCGGTAAAATCGCACCGTTTCGCTTGGCCAATTGTTGAGAAAAATAATTCTGCCAGTCGCTGCTAGGGTCCAAAATAGCGCCTGCTATCCGTGGATATTGCAATAAAGATTGGAGCTCTCCAATGGCGGTAACATGAAATAATGAATCGCTAACCCCAATATCGGTTAACGCATCTTCAATCACTTTGGTGATTACTGAAAATGTGGATTCTTCAACAATTACGACTAAGGTATTACCAGCAGAAATTGCAGTAAGTACAGATGCGAGCCAATTTTCTAAAGAGGTCTGCTTATCAAAAAGACTTAACAGCAACCCTCTTGGTTCATAAAATAATTCGTTTGATTCTCCCGTTGGTCCAGACAGCTGTTTTGGTAAATCCAGTTTGTTTTCTATATGCCATAACAACTGTCGAATACCAAAAATAGCTTCATCTAGTAATCCAAATTCATTCAGTAAAATATCGTCATTGGCAATCTTGGCTAATAGCTGGCGAGCCACCGATATTCGATTGGCGGAAGATTCGTATCGCCAATCGGTTGCGGCATTTAAAATAGATTTTTTTTGCAAAAAATCTAAACTCGAATGTTTTTTTTCAATTGCGGTGGCCTGAATTTCTTTGTAAGCCATTTGTGAAGGGGAGAGATTAGCCTGGCTTTCTTTCTCTTTGTCTTTGACTAGCCGAGACAAATAATTGGGGCCGCCGGCCTTTGGCCCTGTGCCGGATAGTCCCCGACCGCCAAAGGGCTGAACGCCGACCACCGCGCCAATAATATTTCGGTTAACATACACATTACCTGCCGGAGAGCGAGCTGCTACATATTCAGTTTTTTCTTTGATTCTTGAATGGATCCCCATCGTTAATCCAAATTGCGTATCGCTGATTGCTTTAAGAACCAAATCCAGTTCACTATTTTTATAACGAATAATGTGTACGCAAGGACCAAATATTTCAGCCTTTAAGATGGACAGGTTTTTAATTTCATAGAGTCTAGGTGCAAAATAAGTTCCCTCCGATCGAGCGTTTTTCCTAAGCTCACATTGGTATAATAATGTGGCTGAATTTTTCATTTTTTGGGCATGATTTTCTAGTCGATCCAGTGCTTTTTGATCAATAACCGGTCCAACGTCAGTGCTCAGTAATGCCGGGTCGCCAATGGTTAATTCTTTCATGGCACCGATAGTCATTTCAATTATTGAATCGGCTATTTCTTCCTGCAAAAAAAGTACTCGCAGTGCAGAACATCTTTGACCGGCGCTTTGAAAACCGGATGAAATCACATCATCTACCACTTGCTCTGGCAAGGCGGTAGAATCGACAATCATGCAATTTTGTCCGCCGGTTTCCGCGATAAGGGGAATGGGAGCACCGCCTCGCATTGCTAGAGTATTTGCCAACCAATTGCCAACCTGTGTTGACCCAGTAAAGATTATGGCTTTGATTCGATCGTCTGGTACCAAAGTTTCACCCACTTCCGAACCAAAAGCTTTAACGATCGAAACAACACCGTAAGGTAATCCACATTGGCGCATTAATTCTAATGCTCTTTGAGCTATTAAAAGTGTTTGTTCTGCAGGTTTGGCGATGACTGTATTACCACAAACTAACGCAGCGACAACCTGTCCTAAAAATATCGCTAGTGGAAAATTCCAAGGACTAATGCACAATACAACCCCTCTCGGTACAATCGCATTATTGACCATTAATTGGCTCGCATTACCTGCATAATAACGACAAAAATCAACGGCTTCGCGTACTTCTGCAACACTATCGGCTGGCGTTTTTCCCGCTTCTTTGATGCAAATGGCAATCAGTTCATCCTGATATAATTCCAGATTATCAGCCAGTTTAAATAAAAAACCGGCTCTTTGATTGACCCCCATACTAGACCAGCTTGAAAAAGCATTTTCTGCGCCTTCAAGCTTTTCTAACATGGATTCCGAGCTATCTTTTTCAATTGAAGCCAATATATTTTGATTATTTGCTGGATTGACAATTTTTATTCTTGACTTATTTGCAGTACGCTCGATAGGATGGAGTTGATTAGCTCGTTGCCAGTTTTCTAAGTTAAGTTTCATATTTTGTAGATAATTTATGTCCGTTAAATCCACCCCTCGGGAATTTTCTCGTGATCCTCCATACAGTTGACAGGGTTTTGCAATTTGCGGATTGCGTTTGTTTTTGGTTCGGATTATTTCTTCAAGTGGATCGGTTAATAGAGTTTCGACGGGCACCTTTTCGTCAACGATATTATTGACAAAAGAGGAGTTAGCCCCGTTTTCTAATAAACGCCGGACTAAATAGGCAAGTAGATCAACATGACTACCCACTGGCGCATAAATCCGGCAGGGAACTTGTTCATCTTGCAAAATCTGATCAAATAATGATTCGCCCATACCATGCAGTCGTTGAAATTCAAAACCGTCATGTTTTTCGCCAGCATTGGCATAGAATGTTGTTTCTCGATCAATTTCTAAAATAGTCGCAACGGTATAAGCATTATGGGAGGCAAATTGAGGGTAGATTGTATCCCTTAAATCCAGTAATTTCTTCGCACAGGCCTGATAACAAACATCCGAAGAATGTTTACGGGTAAAGACCGGAAAATCTTCATATCCTTCTGTTTGAGTTTCTTTTATTTCGGTATCCCAATAAGCACCTTTAACCAAGCGAACTATCATGCTTTTTCCGACTTTTTGGGTTAATTCTGCAATCCAGTCGATGACAAATATTGCGCGCTTTTGATAGGCCTGCACAACCATACCAAACCCTTCCCAACCGGCTAGTTCGGGATCGGAGAATATGGTTTTAATTACGTCCATAGAAATTTCCAAACGGTCGGCTTCTTCCGCATCAATCATTAGACTAATATCCTTTTTTTGGGCGGCCAAGGCTAATTTTTTCAGACGAGGAATTAATTCATTCTGTACCCGTTGATAATGAGAGAATTCATAACGGGGATGTATTGAGGAGAGCTTTATTGAGACGCCTGGACTTTTTCTTGGTCCGCGACCTTTAGCAACACGACCGATTTCTTCTATGGCTTTTAAGTAGGTTTGAAAATATCGATCGGCATCTGCCATGGTTCTGGCGCCTTCTCCAAGCATGTCGTAGGAATAGGTATATCCTTTTTTTTCGCTGGTTCTGGCACGCTTGAGCGCTTTATTGATATTCACGCCCATAACAAACTGGGCTCCTAACAGCTCCATTGATCTTTTTACCGCTTGACGAATCGTCGGCTCTCCCAGTCTGCCAACCACACGTTTTAGCGCGCCAAATTGATTAACTTTTTTCTTATCGCGGTAATTGACTACTTTACCGGTTAGCAGCAAACCCCAGGACGAGGCGTTAACAAACATCGAACCACTATTACCAATATGAGATAACCAGTCACCATCTTTTAGTTTGTCCCGAATCAAATCATCCGCAGTTTTTTTATCAGGTACCCTAAGCAATGCCTCTGCAAGGCACATTAATACAATACCTTCTTCCGTTGAGATAGCAAACTCCTGCAACAAAGCATCTACGCCACCTTTACCTTGTTGTCGCTTACGTATTTCAATAATTAACTTGCGTGCACGTTCCCAAGTGCGGGTTCTTGCTCTAACGCCGGTCTCTGCGAGAGGAATAAGGAAATTAACCACATTGATTTCATCGGCGCGATAAAAGTCTCGGATTTTTTGACGAGTTGCACTGCAGGGGGGAAGAGGGTAATTAAATAGCATTTTAAATTCTCCAGAAGCGGTATTCGCTAACAATCAATAATAAGCATTATAAGGGAGAGTTTTCGGTATTAGTTATCTAATGCTAGGGTTTTGCATTATAATATATGGAAAATAAAGCAATGTACGGAATATTATAATGAATTATATTTTGGATAAAATAGATAAACAAATCCTAAGAGAATTACAATCTAACGCCCGGATCTCCAATAAAGATCTGTCCAAACGTATTCATTTAAGTCCAAGCCCTTGTTTAGATAGAGTTAAACGTTTAGAAAAAGAAGGCTTTATCGATGGATATGTCAGTAATCTGAACCCTGAAAAATTGGGTTACGATATGTTTGCTTATGTAACGGTGACATTGGACAAAAGTACCAACAACGCATTTAAACAATTCCAAAAAGAAATTGTCGATTTTAGAGAAGTGATCGAGTGTGATATGGTGGCAGGTGGGTTTGATTATTTACTAAAACTCTGTCTCAGAAATATGAAACATTACCGCGCTATACTTGGGGTGATTTCTGAGTTGCCGGGTGTTTCGCAAACTCATACTTATATTGTGATAGAGAAGGTTAAGAAGAATATTGGATTAAATATTCTCTAAACGAGCCTTATAGTTCTTAGAGGCGACCTATATTTTTATGAGTGCGGAGGATTGATTGGTCTAGCGCTCTTTCCATGACTCCAACTGATTATCTAATCAATTCCTTTTTTTTTGAATTTGTAGGCAAGAATGTTTTTAAGTCTTTAGCGGTTACAGGATCAAAAATATCACCAAAGAGACTATGTAAAATCATGGTTTCTTGTTTGGTTTTTTCTTGTTTAAAATCTTGCCATGGAACAATGTAAAGCACTTGAGGTAGTTCCTTATTACCTTTTATAAAAGTAGTTTTCAGATCAACTCGATCCTCTTCTTCGGCAAAGCCTTGGCAAGAAAATAAAACGAGGAATAAGCCAAGTAATATACGTTTGATTTTCATGAGTTATCACCCTTTACATTTAGTTTAAGTTCCTCTACCCAGTCTTTTGTTTTTTCATCTTTATAATCAATAAGTGACAAATACAATTGGTAGTATTTAATTGCCATAGGAATGTTTTGTAAATATATGTCGTAGATAAGAGCTAAATTATAATGTGCTAAAGCATAGTCGGGTTTGTTGATGATCGCTTTTTCATAAAGAGATTTCGAGTCACTAATTTCACCTTTTTGGTTCTTGAGATAACCCGCTAGATTTAATGCTTGCGCCATATTGGGGTTTTTATTGAGTGCGATTTGAATATTTTGTTCGGCTTTTTCTTTTTGATTTTGTTTAAGATAAACTAATGCAAGATTAGCCCAAGGGCCAGCGAGATCCGGTTGTATCTCTGTCATTCTTATAAAGGAACTTTCTGCAGCCTCCAACTGATTGTTATTAAGTTGAGTGATCGCTTGTTGGTAAAGAGCAATTTCAGTCATTGAGTTTTTATTTAGAGGGGTAGAGTGACTCTTTTTAAGTTCTTCTAAAGTTGTTTGGGTCGGCGTTGAACTACAGCCAACCATTAGTAATGATATAAATATCCAAAATCTAGTGTAATACATTGATATGCCCCTCTAGCTTAGGTTCTCTTTGATATCTTACCGGAAATAATTCTTTTAATTGGTTATGGCTTTTTATAACCCATTGATCATACACACCATCTCTAACATGTATCAAATTAATTTCGTAAAATTCAATCGCCTTTTCTTCAAAAGGAAATGCTTGATCTTCTAGTAATATTTGATATTGCTCCAATTCATCTTGGTTGAGGTTTTTGGGGCGTTCAGAGTTAAGTAAAGCAGTACTAAAGTCATTGTAAAGCTCTGCAATTGCATGCGTTGCTTGAGTGGCTGTTTCAGCTATCCCATAGGATGAAGCTCGGGCATACAAATTAACCGCGCGTTGCATTGCTTGTTTCTTTTTCTTCAAGTTTCTTTTTAATGGGAGAATAAGTTTTGTCTTGTCAAATGTGATATTGTTTTTTCTGCCAAGTTGCAAGGCTGCACTAGACGCAATAAAATTTGTTCGTGCTGTTTTTAGCTTTGCAGCTGTTTTTTTGTCAGAATTGATTATTTTATTTTGCCACAAGTTTATTTTATTTTTATTATTTCTCATAGTATTTAATTTTACCAACTTAAAAAGAGACTCCATGTATTGAGGGTAAGGGGAGGTAAAGTTTTTTGCGTATTTTTCATAGGAGCGGATTGCTGAAATATAGTCTTTTTTGGATTCGTAAATCTCACTGGCTTTCCATAAAGCCGCTAGTTTGTATTTTTTATCTTCTTCATGAGTGGATAATTGCTCTAACTCTTTTGCTGCCGCTATATCTTGTTTAGTATTCAAATAGGCCACAGACAGCTTTTTTGCAACGTCTCGTATGAGCTTATGTTTAGGGTATAAGCGTCTGAAAGTTTTAATATATCCAATGGATTGAGCCCATTGTTTAGTCTTGATTGTTAGAGCTATTGCATCATATAACCCGTTAGCAGCAATGGGTGATTTTTGTATAACACGAATAATACGCGCGTAATGATGAATCGCTTCATTAATCTCATTTTTGTCCGCAGCCGATTTTCCTTGATAATATATTGAAAGTGCTAGCGCTTTTAATATGGAGGCTCTATTTTTAAATGCTAAATTTTTGTTTTCCAATAGAGAAAAATATAAATTTTCCGCATCAACATATTGAGCAGTTTCAAAATAGGAGTGAGCCTTTATTAATTTGATATTAGATGTAGAAGTTTGTTTTTGTTCTATAAATAGGTCCGCCAAAATAATCGTTTCATTAAACATTTTATTTTTATAAGTAAGTTCGCTGGCGTTGATAATGATTTTTCTTGTTCGAAGATCTCTAGGGTTTTGTTCGCTATATAGTGTTGAGTAATGAATAAGTTTTTTTAGCCAGCGGGAAATATTTTTTTTATTTTTACTGGCTTCCAACATCTGTGAAGCTAAAGAGATTGTTTCATAAGCCGCATCTTTATTAATGATAATGTCAGAGTCAAACCCCGATAATTCAAAATGCTTTAATGCTTCAATTGTATTATTATTTTCAGCTAGTAATGAACCAAATAAAAAATGAATGTTATCTTGTCGAGAATAAGAGCTATAATGTTTCAAATAATTACGATACCAACGCTGAGCATTCACAAAGTCGGCTATTTTTTTAGTTGATAAAAACTGTTTATGATAGTTGGCCGTCACCGTTAGAATGTGCTGCCTTAAACTGTTTTTGGCTAATTCCATTAGTCTTGGACTCTTGCCAATATTATTATGCCAATATTGGCTATTAGGATGATAGTTTTTATAAAACAAATCCAGAGACTTACTCATTTTTGATGAAAATCCACTATTTTCCCAAATTGAAATTGTTTTCAATAAGGCTTCTGGAACAAATTCGGATTTAGGGTTGTGTTGTGTAAAATAATTTAATGTGTTAACCGCATCACTAAATCTTTCCTGTTTTACATAAATATCACTGACATGAGAATAAGTATAATAAAGATGTTTGAAATTTTTTGTTTGTTTGAAATACTCATTGAGAGGTTCAGCTCCTCCTAAATAAGAAAATGACAAGCCGATTGCTCTAAAATATTCATTAAATAGAGATTTTGATTGAGCTTCAAGCAAAGAGTAATCATCAAACTGGTTGTATTTAACCACTTGTAGAAAATCATCAGCGGCTTCTAGGTAAAACTCTTGTTTGAATCGAGACCATCCACGTTTATACAGAGATTTTTCATAAAAAACACTGTTCTTTTTAGAACCCACTATTTCCGTATACTTATCTTCCGAAATGGTATATTTTTTTGAGCTGAAAGCGGCTTCTGCTAAACGAAATTGCCCTTCTATATAATATTTTGATTTTGGATAATGATTAACTAATTTCTCTATAGTAGCGAGAGTTAACTCATAGTTTCCTTTTTGATCATAAGCTTTAGCTAACTGATAAAGAGTTTCATCGTTATTTTTTGCATTTGGATAATCGTTTAAAGAGGTGTTGAGTAGTTCAATCGTTCTGTTTAGTTTTTCATTATATAGTTGATCGTCAAGCGCTTCGATAGTATCACTATTGTTGTCCTGTAATAACTGCTCAGATAATTCAAACTCGATTTGAGCTAATCGATTAAGTGCGTCGACACGAGATTTATCTTGTTTGGAAGCATATTTCAAATAATTAGCATACGCTTTGCGAATATCTTCGCTGGATTTAGGTGCGAGATTTTCTCCTTTCTTAATGATGCCTGAAATATCTACATCCGCTATTGTTGCTCGTTTAACTGGAGAATTACTACAGGCGGTAATGATTGCTAATGCTAAAGCAAAAATCGTGAGGCGATTAAGTGTTGAAAATAAATACATTACTTGTTCACCAAATTATTGTCATATAGCCTTGCTAATCCAAACCTAGATTGATCCATATAACTGTTCAATTGCTCAATTTTTTGTTTTAATAAGTTGTTAATCATTTTTATAATTATCGTTTCATATTCAGTTTTCAACTGAAGGAAATCATTGTTTAACTTTTGGTTATTTATTTTAGCTAATTGAGTACTGTAGCTTTTAAGTACTAAATAATTATTAAAAAAATAATTAGGATATGTTGGTGAAAATTTCACTAAATTGTTATTGATATTAGTGGTCACAATTCCATTTAAAATAATAGGATATTGGGAAGGTTTAATTTCTGATTGTAGGGTATTATATATTCCTGCTACTCTTCTTTGATAATAACTAACGGCTTGTGAATAACCGGTGGAAGCCGTTGTGTGCTGTTGAAGTTTTTCATAAAAATATGGCATTAACAGATGCGATTCGTCGACAGGCAAGTCGGATGTGTTCTTCTTTTTTAAAATTCTGACTGCATTTAGTGCCCCAATATAATCTTTCTGATTAGCGGCGGTCAATGCTATGCCTAGTAGCGCCCTGTTAGTGTATGGGCTATTCAAGCCTACATTTCGAAATGATTCGCGTGAGTTTCTATAATATTCTTGTTTAAGAAATGAATAACCCAAGATTAAATAAAGCCGATTTAAGCTATTCCCCTCCGATTTTTGTAGTAGATTTTTAATGAGGTTATGTCCATCTGTCCACCAACCTTGTCTGATATTGGCGATCGCCATATTGATTCTCGCTGAGGGATAATATTTTGATGATAATGATATTTTTTCGTACTCGGTAATCGACTTTCGATGTTCAGCTAATTTTTGTAGTGATATACCTTTGATTAGCAAAGCATGATTATAGTCTTCGCCGGATAAATCGTTAACAGCATTATCAAGATAATTGAGTGTTTGTGCCCACTCTTTGCGCTGAAAAGAGAAGTTAGCGAATAAATAGGTGATATTAGATAGTATGTCTATATCACCATCTTGTTTGAGTAATTCAAATAATTTTTTGGCCGAATTAAATTCATTTTGTTCCAATAATATTTTCATTATTTCAATGATGGCTAAACTGTCATAGTTATTTTTCAGCATAGGCAAATTTTTCATTATTAGCCCAGTTGCTAGTGTTCTATCTTTTCCAATATTTGATGAAATAACCTTTTCTAGGGAGTCAATATTCTGGAAGGATTGCAATTGTATTGAAGCGTGAGATGAGAATTTAGAATAAAATTTAGTTGAAAAATTTTGATGCTTTTGATCGATAGCCTTAAGTTCGGTTGTAAGATCTTGTATTTCGGACGATAAACAATAGTTGCTAAAAAACAGCAGCAACCCTAGGGCTGCTATGTTTAAAGAGTCATATTTTATTGGGTGATAGAAACGTTTAAGTGACATTCATGGTCCAGTGTATTACATGTGTTAATAAGGTTTTGCTGATAGCAATAATTCCATAAGTATTATAAGGGATAAAAATTAACTCAACATTCAATAGGTTAAACGAAGTTTAAAAGTGTTCTATTGAGTTAATTTTTTACGTTTGAATTTCGCTATGAAATTTCGTAAGTAAACGGCCCTTCTTCCGTTACGCCTACATGGATTTTAGATATTTCCTGATTATTGGATAATCGCGACAAACATTCAATAGCCATTTCCGGTAGCATCGTTCGGGTTAAAATATTTTCAATGTTTCTGGCTCCCGTATCAACTTCCTGACAACGCGCTACAATGTGTAACATGACATCATCATCATAACTAAAGTCGGCATCATAATGATTACGTATTCGTTTTGCGATCCGGTTCATATTGATTTTACTAATTTTAATTAAATCTTCATCACCCAACGGGTAATAGGGGATAACAGTAGTTCTACCAAGAAATGCTGGTTTAAAGTAGTTAAGCAATTGAGGTCTAAAATTATCTAGCAGTACATCCGGATCGGGTCGCTCTTCGCTTTGTGCACACATGGCACGAATATGCTCTTCACCCGCATTAGATGTCATAATGATAATTGTATTTCGGAAATCGATATCTCGACCTTCACCGTCCTTAATGGTTCCTTTGTCAAATAGATTATAAAAAATATCCTGCACCCCTGGATGTGCTTTTTCCATTTCATCCAGTAAAATAATACTGTGTGGCTTTCTGCGTGCTGCTTCGGTTAAAACGCCACCCTCGCCATAGCCTACATAACCAGGAGGCGAACCCAGTAGCATAGACACTTTGTGTTCTTCCTTAAATTCTGACATGTTTATGCAGGTAATATTTTGCTCGCCGCCATAAAGGACCTCTGCCAGAGCAATGGCCGTTTCTGTTTTACCAACGCCACTGGGACCAACCATAAAAAATACACCAACAGGTTTGCGTGGATCAGTTAACCCCGCTCTTGATGTACGAATGCTTTCTGCTACAGCGCTTAACGCATGAGACTGTCCAATCACTCGTTTTTCAAGGGTGTTTTTCAAATCCATGATTGATTCTATTTCATCGGCTACCATTTTTCCGACAGGAATACCGGTCCAGTTGGCGACGACTTCTGCAATGGATTGACTACCAACGTTGACTTGGATCATGGGTGAGTTACCTTGTATTTCAGTAATTTCCTTCATTAAGAGATGTAACTCATTTTTAATTTTTTGACGTTTCTCATCGCTAAGTTGTTTGGGCGCTTCTTTTTTCTTTAAAGCTTCTTTTGATAAGGATTGTGCATTGAAATCTTCTTCAATCTGTTTTTGCAAATGATGTATTTGTGAAACTTTTCCTTGTTCTTTTTCCCACTGGGCTTCTTGAGCCACTAAAAGAGCTTCAAGTTCTTTTTTTTCATCTTTTAATTCATTGATTTGTTTATCGTGATTGCCGAGTGTTGCATTTTCACGTTCAAGCGATTTAATGGTGGTTATACATTGAGTGATATTACGTCGTGTATTTTCGACCGTAGCAGGTGTGGAGCTCTGGCTCAACGAAACTCGAGCACAAGCAGTATCTAATAAACTGACTGATTTGTCTGGTAATTGTCGAGAGGTAATGTAACGGCTGGAAAGCTTGACAGAATCAATAATTGCTTCATCCATGATACGAACGCCATGATGACTTTGAAGTACTTCAGAAATAGAACGCATCATGTTAATCGCTTTTTCTTCACTTGGTTCTTCAATTTTAACAACCTGAAATCTTCGAGTGAGTGCTGGATCCCGTTCAAAGTACTTTTTGTACTCTGCCCAAGTGGTTGCAGCGATGGTTCTTAATTCACCCCTAGCCAAAGCTGGTTTTAATAAATTTGCTGCATCGCCTTGTCCTTCTTTGCCTCCAGCTCCAATAAGTGTATGGGCTTCATCTATAAACATTACGATTGGTTGAGGTGATGCTTTGACTTCTGCAATGACCGATTTAAGCCGATTTTCAAACTCGCCTTTAACGCTGGCTCCTGCTTGAAGCAATCCCAAATCCAAAGTACGAACACACACACCTTTTAGGGGTTCAGGCACATCACCGGAAACAATACGCAATGCAAAGCCTTCGACTACCGCTGTTTTCCCAACTCCGGCTTCCCCGGTCAGGATAGGGTTATTTTGACGACGGCGAATTAATATATCAATAATCTGGCGAATTTCATCGTCACGACCTAGGATGGCATCAATTTTTCCTTGTTTAGCATCTTCGGTTAAATTGATTGTAAACTTGTCTAACGAGGGTGTTTTACTTGGCATTCCTGATGCTGTATTTCCATTGTTGCTTGATGTATCCCCAATTGCAGTACTGATGGACTCGCTGGTTGTACCGACAATCGTTTTGGCAACTTCACGCAGAGATTCAGGTTTGATTTTTTTCAGTTCACCTGATGAGGCCACTGTTGAACGTCGCAGATTGTCATCTAACATTAAAGCGGTCAGTATGTGAGCAGAAGTGGCAATAGGATGACCATACTCAACCGAGGCCAACATCCATGCGTTCTTGGTGATATCGACAATACTTGGAGAGAGCGCGGGAGCTCTGGTGTTACCACCCTTGATCCTATCGAGTTCTCTGTTTAACTCTTGGTGAAGCTTACCTAAATCAATTTCAAATTTCTCGAGCAACGCCAATAAATCGCTATCGGGTATTTCCAATAATTTTAATAACCAATGTTCAATTTCAACATTATAGTGAGTACGAGCCAGACACAATCCCGCTGCACCTTCTAACGCATTTCGAGAGGTTTCGTTAAGTCTGCCAACTAAAGATTTCAAATCAATTGTGATCATAATATTCTCTTTTCCTTCTTGTTTTAATGCGTAAAATTTTAACAAATTCCTCGGATTTTACTACAACATTTAATGCCGCAAATTTTAACAAATCGTTCTTCTTCATTATAAAATTCACCTACACCACCAGAGCGTATTATCCAGTTATAAATTTTTCCATATAAGTAGGCAGTGCCTGTGGAAAAACAAGGTAAAACCTTATATTTTTTCTCGGTATCTTCTTCATAAGTCAATGCGGCATGATGAAAAAAAGCGAGTACCTTTTTTTCTGACATAAAAAAGCCCTTACAAGTCGATTTCATCTCGGGCCTATTGGTATAATGTTTTCCTTGAGTGATCACTTCAATATGAGATATGGGGATCGTTTTATCTATTGAAGAACATGCGGTAACAAAATAGGCTGTTGCCATGTAAAAAATTAGCTTGATCATTTGCATTTAGTTCTTGTGTGTTAATTAATGTCGAGAGGCTATCGCAATATCGACAGTTTCATTTGAATTAGCTGTTTTGTCTGTTTTACTTGATAGCCATGTGGTCCATCCGACAATGGCTGGCTCAGTAGCCGATAATACTGCGCGTTCCGGTATATCTTTTTTGTTTATACGCATTACAAAACTGTAATCATAATCAAACCCCATGTATAACCGAATCATTTCGTCGAGGGATTTTAAAACGCTAGAGCGCGGTGAGAATTTTTTTAATTGTGATTTAGTCAAAGGTCCTAAAATGATTTTAATTTTGCCCTGCGCAAACCAACCCTGTCGACCAAGCATAACTGATTTCCCCAAACAATGGTTTTGACCAGCAGTGCTATTTTTGGGTAACCGTGTACGTACATCACTAAAAAGGTCTTGCCATTGGCCGACAAATTCTTTAATTTCCACGGGAATGTTAAAATGATTTTTTATCATTTGTTTTAAGCTCGATGCAGTACGCACTTTACTAGTTAGCAATCCTGAATAATAAATTAGAGATTCGTCTTTCATGTATAAACGTTTAGTGAGGTTCTTGGTACCCAAGCCTATTAGAGAGAGCAGGGCTTGAGTGCAATGATCTGTACCGGTTTTATTTTCAGGATTAAGTCGTTTTCTTTCATATTCTATAGGAAAGTCATATTTGCATGAAGCCTGAAAAAACAGAGAGATTGTTCTATGATTAAAAAGGTTAAAGAACTCGGTAATTGACTTATCTTTAAGTCGTAATCTTTGTAAAGCGATTTCTGTATAATGATGCGGCAAAATACCGCCATTTCCGGTTAGCCCAATGAAGCTAATCCCCATTTTCCATTGATTAGTTTTTGAACCTTTTGGGGGAGCTGTAATAGTGCTGATTTCAGAGGATGGAAATGAGAGAGATTGTTGCTTACTAAATCTGATAAATTCAGAAGAAGGGCGCATAAATCGGGCGATAGTGTTATTTCTGTTACTTGTGTTTGTTACGGACAATGCGACAGGTGCGTTAGAACGTTCTAACAAACGTACCGCTTGTTTAAATGAAAACACATACGGACGATCCGTAAGTTCTTCGATTACAGAAGTATTTTTTCGCCGGCTCTCGGTGGACATTTTTTTAAATAACCTTCTTTGCTTTTTAATTTAACCAATAATCTGGTAAATGAATTAATTGAACAATACAGTCCAAAAAAGTGTTCCAGCACTGTAGAGAAAAGATAAGCACTGTTGCCGCTGAGTAATCGATCATCAAGTTCAACTTGAACTTCCATTCCTCTGCACATTGTTGTATGACCATCAATATTTAACGGTGCGCTGATGGGTTTGGTGCTAACTGACACGATTGATTCAATCAGTGATCGGGTTACCGCCGAATCTCTAAAATCGTACAGACGAAGTATTTCTTTTAATGCCATAGTGGCATCTTCCCCTCCTGTCAGGGATAGAAAATTAAGGTTTAAATGAGAGATTAATCGCCATCGTGCATGATTGCGTAATGGTGCTCTCACTGTTGCTGTTGGTTGAATCAGACATCGAATTCTTGTACAAGGAGGCGCACTATCTACACATTGAAGTTGTGGTTGGTCAATTGTGTAAGGCAATTTGGGGGGTAGATCGCGATTACTACAAGTTGTCTTAATAGTAATGGTACGATCATCCGGCACGTTTGGATTAAAAGCCAAGTCAACCAATGATAAAAACATATCGGTTCCCTCGTCTCGGTCAAATATTCCTAGTTTTGCATCTCTTCGAGAAGCAAACCAAAATGAATGTGAGTCGGTATTTTGTTGTTCATGGTTGAGTCCATAAAATGGGGCGTATTCCACGTCCTCACCGGAAGAGGATGTAGCGACAACTTGATCAACAGAGTATATTTCATAGCTTGTTGGTCGTCGGGAATCAGGAATGATTTTATATTCGTGGTGAGTATGATCTAGTTTAATAGGATCAGCTGAGTGTTCAAAAAGATTAATGACTGGAGTACATCCCAGTGAAAAAGTTGTTTCGGAAACGTTGTGCTCAAGTTCTACATCAGAAGTATTAAGATAAATATACAGATCAAGACTGCTGCCAGCTTGTTCGGAAATTTTTTCCGCCAGATTGGTAATATCAACAAACATGAATTTTTCAGGACATATAAAATATTCAGTTAACAAACGGTACCCTATAAAAGATGAAGGAGGGTAGGGAAGCAGTCCTTCGTCGATACCAAAACCAACGGGTTTAATCGTATTTGCATTCAAAGATACTGGGTGGGTATCATCTTCAGACAAAGCCATGACTATTTTATTACAATTATTCAACAGCATTTGATACAGGGGGTTAATGTGCTGAGATTGGCCTTTTAGATAGAAACGTAATTTTTCAGGTTTTAGTTCTGCAAAAGTAATTTCTTTGGAAAATGTTGATAAAGAAATTTTTAGTACGCTTTCCGCACCGCGCACTTTTGATGACCCTGGTGTTGAAAAAGGTCGGCCGATCAATGACGCAGATAACACTTTTATGGGATATAGTTCGGTATCATATACCGTTGAAAATCGGCAATTTTCGCCTTGAAATTGTTCTGTTTCCAATAGTGTATCTTTGGATATAACATAGTTTGAATCTAGTAGCTCTTCATCGGCTTCAAATTGCACAATCGACATCGACGGGATCGGTCTTTGGTAGTGCGGATATAAAATATTAAGGAATGCATCGCTAAGTTCCGGAAAATCATCATCGAGTTTATGCTGTATTCTTGCATTTAAAAAAGCGAAACTTTCTATCAACCGGGATACATGAGGATCTTCAATAGTGTCATCATTAATACCTAGGCGACCTGCTATTTTTGGATGTTCTTTGGCAAACTCTGAACCAAGCTGGCGCATAAACACTAGCTCTTTTTCGTAGTAGGGTAGTAGTTCATCAGCCATGACTAATTTCCTTAACACTTACTGTTCGAGTGACTGACTCAAGTATTGAATCATATACGACAACTTCAGGTAGTGGATCAGCATAAATGGTGGCATCAATCCTGAATCGTAAAGTTCGGTCAATACTATCAGAGTTTTCAAGAAAAGAAACTTTTACTGACTTAAATCTAGGTTCAAACACTTTCAATGTGTGTTCCAATTGACGGCTGAATAGTTGCCGTTTTTCTATATCAACAATATTAACTGTTGCTAAATCAGGTAGTCCATAGTTAAATAAAGAATGTTCAATTTCTAAATAGTCTTCAGAAGGCTCTGATAAACAAAAACGTGTATTAAGTAGAAGTTCAAGATCACGCCGTATGCTACTTCGCAATTGTTTAAGTAATTGATGATGTCCTATTTCGACTTCAGTACGATTGTACGGCTCATCATCAAACAATCTATCAAGTATCGATGGGCGTAATTTTTTCTTTTTACCAACTCGTGCCATTATTATTTTCCGAAAGTCGCTAGTTCAGTCACTAACTCCAGTTCAGAGACCATCTGATCGAGTTGATAGTGAGGTTTTAAATGAATGACACATAAATATACACCCTGTTTAGCAGGGTGTTCTTTTACACGAACAGAACCTTCTCTTAGTGGATATCGAGCCTGCTCTTCCCAATCAAGATCTTCTCTGCCGGTGGTGTATTCCATCAGCCAGTCTCGTAAGTGCTTTTCACATTGTTCTGCTGAAAGAAACGAACCGGTCTTGTCTCTTACCATTAATTTAATATAGTGAGCTATTCTCGCGCCGCATAATACATGTTGTAACATGGCAGATAGCCTTGCATTGGCACTAACTTCTGTACTGCTATAATTTGGGGGTTGGTGAATAGATTGATTATTGTAAAATGTTGCGTAAGGCGATAAATAACCTTGGCATAATGGGATGAACCCCATTTCACTAAGCTTTTTTTCCGCAGCATCTGTCACGATAACATCGGTCACTGACTTAAAGGCTATATCATTTGAATCTGTTTCATGTGCATCAATGGGCAGCTCTCTCACTAATCCACCAGACAAGTAGTTCCTTGGAACGCCTCTTATATGACCAAACCAACCAATGCTTGAGAATTCACGAATTAAAACAATACCAAAAGCATAACATGCATTACCCCATAAATTATTTTTACCGTCTTTATCCGCTATTTCACGGAAATGGATTCCTTTGTAACTATCTGCTTTTGTACGATATGATCGGCGCATAAGAACTTTTGGTAGCGTCAAACCAACAAATTTTGAATCAGTAAGGCTTTTTAATGATCGCCATTTAATATATTCAGTTTGAGAAAAAATATTCTCCAATTTGATTGGAAGGCCAAGTCCGGAGTAATCTTCCAAACCGAATAATTCGCTTGAAGCTGATGCAATAAAAGGAGAAAAGGATGCGGCAGCAATTTGTGCAATCCCCGCCAATGTTGATACGTCATTGTGAGGATGTTTTTTAGATACTTGATGACATATTTCGTAATCTCCCAAGATCGCTCCATAAGGTTCTCCGCCCGGAGTACCATATTCCTCACTATATATTTTTTGAAATAACTGACTTTGGTCAAACTCTATTGCTTTGCCAATGTCTTTGACCACTTCTGACCAACTAATATTTAGCATCTTAACTTTTATATTTTGGGTCCCTTCAGCTTGTTTGGCCAGTAGCCAAAGTCCACGCCAAGAGGCTTCCAGTTTTTGTAATCTTGGGTGATGGATAATGGCGTTTATTTGAGTATTTATTTGCTGATCTAAATCAGCAATAATTTGTAAAATGGCATTCTTTACTTTTGAAGGCGAAGATAATTTTTTTTCAGGTATTAGTTTTTCAATGCAGTAGCGCAATGCTTTGCTTTGATCTTGTTCAGTCAACAATTGATCTAAATTAGTAATATAATTAGGTTGTCGAAGCACTGTCTCAAAATCGAAACGGTCTTTCTGTTGTTTAATTGTTGAACTTTGTTGTTTCGATACAGTACTTGCCATATTTCTATACAGTTATAGAGGCAGGGATGGCAAGCATCCAAACGGGATGTTTAAGAAATAACAATGCGCCAATAGTTGTTACTATTAAGAATATAAATTGCAATACTTTATATTTAAATACATGCGTATTTGTGCAATCAAGCACCATCTTTATAGTCGTAGTTTCAACAACTCTATATTGGCACATTATTTATTTTTGATCACTAATAAAAATTCTCGTTTACCCAGCTTTAGGTATTTTTGCAACGAGCCTAAGTGATGCTGATAGTTCTTCCATTTGTAACCATGGACGCATCCAAGCGATTGCGCTGAAAGAGCCTGGTTGTCCAGGAATTTCTCTGACCTGAACATTTGCTTCAGCTAATGGATAACGAGCTTTCATTTCTGGGCTGGCATCTTCACTGTTATTAACGTAGTTAGAAATCCATTTGTTCAACCATTCTTCCGCATCAGATGCTTCCATAAATGAACCGATTTTATCTCGCGCCATTACTTTCAAAAAGTGTGCAATGCGTGCGGTAGCCATGATGTAGGGTAGCCGTGCCGAGATTTCTGAATTTGCGGTTGCATCTGGATCATCAAATTTCTTAGGTTTTTGGGTCGTTTGCGCACCAAAAAATACAGCATAGTCAGTGTTTTTGTAATGGCAAAGTGGCAAGAAGCCTAGTTTGCTCAATTCAGCTTCTCGTCGATCAGTAATTCCGATTTCGGTAGGACATTTTTGATCAATGTCGCCATCATCACTGGTAAATACATGAGAAGGAAGTCCTTCAACTTTCCCCCCACCTTCTGCTCCACGAATACTGGTGCACCAGCCATATTCAGCAAATGAACGTGATAAAGTAGCGCCCATTGCGTAAGCGGCATTCATCCAGCAATAGCTATCGTGATTTTGATCGAGCTGACGTCCTTGACTGTCAACATTACCTTCTTCAAAGTTAAAGGATTCAATGGGTTTAGTCTCTTCACCATAAGGTAATCGGGCAAGCACTCTAGGCATTGTTAAAGTGACAAAACGAGAGTCTTCACTGTCCCGAAAACTACGCCATTTTATGTACTCTGAAGAGTCAAAAATCTTTTCAAGATCGCGAGGCTTGGACAATTCTGAAAAAGACTCGAAACCGAACATTTCCGGTGCAGTAGCGGAAATGAATGGACAAAAACCTGCAGCCGCAATATTTGAAATATTTGAAAGAAGGTCAATATCATCAGGATGTGAAGAAAACTCATAATCGCCTATTAAAGCCGCATATGGTTCGCCACCGGCCGTTCCAAACTCATTTTCATATATTTTTTTGAAAGTCTGACTTTGATCAAATTCGACAGCTTTTTCGAGATCTTTTGCAATTTCTTTTTTACTGATATTCATCACACGAATTTTTAGCTGTGAGCTAGTTTCAGAATTCATCACAAGGTGATTCAATCCACGCCATGAACCTTCCAGCTTGCTGAATTTATCACTTTGCATGATCGTAGAAAGTTGTTTCGATAAAGTTTCATCAATGGCATTAATGGCAGCATTGATGGTTACTGTTAAGCTTTTATCCCAAGTGACCGTACCATTCATGGCTTCTTGAGTTAAGGTTTTCAATAGCTCTTCAGTCTCATCTCGAGGTGTTTGTTTGGTCGCACCAATCGCTTGCTCTAAAAAACTGACCTCTTCAACCGCAGCTTCTTCTTGAGAACTTGCTTGTTCTTCTTGTTTACTCATTATTTATCACCTTCTTCGTTGCTATCGCCATCAGTACCTAGTTCACCAGACAAACTTGACATGGACTCTTTGTTACTGAGAATGTCTTCAAGTAGCTCTTCGAGTTCTTCGGAACGATCAGCTTTACTTAACAGATCTCGTAATTTATTACGTGTATCCATTAACTTTTTTAATGGTTTTACTTGCTCAACTATTTTATGAGGTTCAAAATCTTCCATGTGTTTGAAGTCAAGAGCGACAGACATTTCACTACCATCATCCTGCATAGTGTTGTCGACTTTAAAATTAAGGTTAGGAGCTGTTTTTGCCATGATATCATTAAAATTATCACGATCTATTTGCGAAAATTTTCTATCTTTTAATGCTTTTTTGTTAGTGGTATTATCCCCAGAGTAATCCCCCATAACTCCCATAACAAAGGGAATTTCTTTTTTAGAAACGACTCCATTGGTTTCTACATCATAGGTGATGTGTACGCGGGGTTTTCTTACTCGTTTTAGTTTATTGTGAATACTCTCAGCCATTTTAGTTTCTCCATATATATTCTAATTGAAATAGGTAAATCGTCTAAATTGTCACTAATATAAGATAAATCCTTTATTGTCCTTCATCATTTTGCTGAACGCCAGTGAGAGAGCTGTATACGCCCCGCGCCGATGAATCGGGTATTAATTCGTTCATTAACTGGTCGAGGGACATATCCCCCCATTTACCCGCTTTATTCAGTATATACGAGATTGGTGAATGTGGTTCAGTCTTCTTAAAATACTCAGCAATGATATTTAGCTGTTGAAACGCTTCAGCTCGTGAATTAAGAACCGAACCAATCGTCGCTGTAGCGGCGGTTGGGGATCCTCTAGTTTGTCCCTCTTCATTAACTTCAGCTAGAGCTTCCACAGGGAGTTTATGTTTTGCGATGTGATTAATCGCGCTTAAGGTATCTTCCAAAAGTTCTATAATTTTGCTGGTTGAAGGAGCGTCCATATTGCCACAATATTCGGTTAATTGATCACTGAATTTTTTATACTCGGTAAGACACTCGCTAACATCATCGTGTAGATCGAGATAATATTCATTGGATGATTGTTCAACGGCGTTTTCAATATCATCCATGCTAAAGCCAACGCTGTTTATTTGTGCGGCGCGCTTATCGACATCAGATATTCTTTTTATATCAACAGCTTGCTTGTATTGCCAAAAACTATAAGGACCAGGGGCAATATCCTCAGTGATATAGGCGCTGCGAATGGGAGCTAACAACACTCCATCAGCACCTTCTCCGTTAAGACCAGAGATAGGAGCGACGCGAGCCTCAATACCATCCTCGTCAGGGCTCGGATATATATCATCGTCCCAAAATTGCTCTATCAACTGTCCTATCAGGGTAAAACCATCTCTTAACCCCTGAAACCCTGCTTTTCTAATCAAGGCTTCAGTATACCAACAGGCTATTTCCAGATCTTTCGTTTCATCGGTCAGTATTTTAGGTGCTAACGAGATTATTTTATTCCAGTGTTCAAGGGCTTCAGTGTTGTCGCCATCAAACATGTTATTACGTTCGGCCGCTCTGGCTGAATTACGTGCGTCTTTAATTTCTGAATACATTGAAGTGAGCGACGAATTCATCCGAACATCATCACCAACTGGATTTTCTTCAGATATCGGCTGCACTAGAGCAGTAACATCGATTATTGCTGACGTGGACATTTAATTCTCCTAGAGCCTGTATTTTTTTTACTATCCGCATGAACAGAAATACTTAAAATAAGGTAACGATTCAGCTTACCTTTAAAATTCACCATTTCTGCGTTCAAAAATGATTATATAACGAATACGCTCATGTTTTTTGCCTTTTTATATGAAATCTAGAATCATTAATTTATTACATCATTGATTAATAAACGGATTTACGTCACACTTTTTCAATCAACGATTCTAATAGAATACATTATACATAAACGTAAGGAAATTGTATAATTATCAATAGCTAAAGGTTTGACTATCGTTATCTTATGTCTGTGATGAATACAATGGTTGACTGCTTGGCTTGCAGTTTCGTAATTATAAAGAACTATGCTATACATGCACTTCATAAAGATGTAAGTTTTGAATAGGATGTAGAGCTGATTTAAGAACCTGTACTAATTGACGGGATGGAGATTTATTTTCCCTATAAAACTAGTAATTGGCTTAGGAAATATAGTTAATCGTTAGTCAATGTAACAACGCTCAATGAATAAACTCAGGATTTCTAATCACAGAGATGATGATATGCCAATTGAAATTACAATAGTTAAATCTCCTAGAAATATGAATGTAGCAAAAACCAGTCACGCTTTTTTTGAGCAGGGCGGTACGTTGGGGCGTGGTCCAAGTAATGCGTGGGTTTTAGATGACCCTGATAAGTATATGTCGTCAACACATACTCAAATTAGCTATGAAAATGGTCAATATGTGTTAATTGATTTAAGTACTAACGGAACATTCCTTAATGGCGCAGAAGAACCTCTTGGTAACGGTAATAAAATGAACCTTAATCAAGGTGATCGATTTGCGATTAGTGATTATGAATTTACGGTTAATATCACTGCTGGAACTAGTGATGATATACTCAGTCACCCCGTAGGCTCCAACCCATTTAGCGATGTGGATTTGGCTAACCATCACCCTGTTAACCATTTTGCCACATCGACTTTCCCACAAAACGATCCGTTTGGTATGGCTGTCAACCAATCAGACGCCATTTCGAGTCTTGATCAAGTCGAAACTGATCCGCTAGCAGTGCTGGACAAAGCAAATTCGGATAATCTATCCTCTTTGGAGAGTAATCCGCTACCTGAACTGGGATTTGGTGATACTGGAAGTGTTGCAAGTGGTGCAATTGAATGGCCAAACGCTAATATTGAATCAGGTATGATACCTGACGATTGGGATACTGATGATCTAATGAGTTCGGAACTTGCTGCCAACTCCATGCCCTCCACAAAAAATGCAACACCTATCACTTCAACTCCGGAACCTATAAGTTCTAATGTGGTCAATGTTAATCTGAGTCAAAAGCCGGGAACTGAAACCTTATTAAAAAGTCAGCATTTAGTATTGAAAGAAGAGAATAAACAACTGATGTCTCAAATTGTAAAACTCGAACTTTCTTTGAAAAAATACAAAGCTAAAAGTAATGCTGAAAACTCCACCAATAATACAAGCACTAAACGTTCAATAGACTCACAGGATCAAACATTGATCGAGTCAATGGGGCTTGCCAAGTGGAATTTGGAAGAGGATAAAATCATTCAAATCAGTAAAACTGTTGGAATAATGGTTCGAGAAACCATGGAAGGCATGATGAGAGTGCTAAAATTTAGAAAAAAAATCAAAGAAGAATTCAGAATTAACGTAACCACCATTCAACCCATTGAAAATAATCCACTCAAGTTTTCCGCTAATGTCGATGATGCGATGGAAAACATGTTTATAAAGGAAAATAAGGCTTATAAGGAACCCGTTGCCGCGTTGCGTGAAGGTTTTCAAGGAGTTGCTGAGCACCAGATAGCTGTTCTTGCAGGTATACAGGCCGCTTTTAGAGGTATGCTCGATCGACTCGACCCGCTTAATCTTGAAAAGAGATTTGAAAAGTATAAAAAGCCTAGTTTAATCAGCTTGGGCCAAAAAGGGAAAAGCTGGGAATCCTATCAAAAATATCATAAAGGTTTAATCGATAATTTAGATGACTCGTTTCAGCATTTGTTTGGTTATGATTTTGTTCAAGCTTATGAAGATCAAATGCAGCGTTTAGTCAGTACACGATTAAGTAAAAAGAACCAATAGAGATCTTTGCACAATACTAGCGCAAAGGTTTTCAATAATAATTTTATTATAAATAAGTTTTAGGGAGATATTATGTATAAATCCAAGGTTATTAAGCGTTTTTTGTTCGGTCTGGTAATGGTTTTCAGTACTTCTTGTTCTACCATTAATACTAAAGTAGGAGGTATGTTAGATCTAGATACTGACCTGCAAATCAGTTTTTTTGTTGATTCGGATGTTAATCCCGATGATAACAGAATACCTTCACCTTTGATTGTCAGGATGTATGAGCTCAAGTCCCCCAAGCTATTTGAAAATGCTAACTTTATTGATATTTATGAGAGAGATTCCGAAGTGCTTGGCGATGACATGATCACCAAACAAAAACTAAAACCAATAAAGCCCGGGGAAAACAAGAAAGCCAGTTTCGTACTGAGTAAAGAAGCTAGGTATATTGGATTATATGCAGAATTTTTGAAATATAAAGATGCTAAATACAAGTTGATCATACCAGTAGCCCAAACCAATATTGTTAGCTCCTCAGCAAAAATTCAATTGTCTGGTAACAGAATAATTATTTTAAAGTAAATAAAAGAGACCTTTAAGGTTCGTCTTGATTTAGTCGAAATCGAAAACATTAACCATTTTTAGGCAGGTTTTTATGTCATTAGACAGTAAAGTAGTATGGTCGGAAGGGATGTTTCTTAACCCTCATCATTTTCAACAACAAGAGCGTTACTTTGAACGTTATGTTAACGGGAAGTGTTCAGCATTTGGCGCTTACGGTTGGGGAATACATGATGTCGAAATCGATCAAGAACTACTCAAACTGGGGAAAATATCAATTATTAAGGCTAAAGGTGTGTTTCCCGATGGAACCCCTTTTAGTTTTCCCGATCAAGATGACGGGCCAGCCGTATTTGAAGTTCCGGAAAGTACTCACAATAAAGTTGTTTATTTGGCAATCCCTGTTAAACGTCCTGGCGCTGTCGATGTAATGTCAACCGATGATACTCAAGGATTGGCCCGCTATTATTCTTCTAAACAAAGCATAAGAGATGTTTCTTTCGAAGGAGGGGATACTCTTGACATTAACGTAGGAAAACTTAGGTTGCGCTTATTACTGGAATCTGACGACATGAGCGGCTACGCGGGAATTGGAGTTCTCAAAATTGCAGAATCCAGAGAAGACAAAAATATACTACTTGATGATGAACATATTCCGACGTGTCTAGATAGCTCTGCTTCACAAAAGCTCTCAGGTTTTTTATCTGAACTTGTCGGTCTGTTACATCATCGTGGTGAATCTATTGCAGGTCGTTTGGCTGATGTTCAACGAGGTGGGACTGCTGAAATTGCAGATTATATGATGTTACAAATGATCAACCGATTAGAACCTTTCGCGCGCCATTTATCACAAGTTCAAGGCCTTCATCCACTCCAGCTTTATAGTGAAGTGATTCAAATGGTTGGAGAGTTTTCAACCTTTGTAGCAGAAAACAAACGTCCACCAGACTTTCCTGCTTATATGCATGATAATCTACAAAAAACCTTTATTCCTGTTATGAACTCACTCAGACAATGTTTAAGTATGGTTTATGAACAAACAGCCATATCATTGCCCTTTGTAGAAAAGAAGTTCGGAATTCGGGTTGCACAAATACCAGACCGATCACTTTTGAACAATGCCATGTTTGTTTTGGCGGTACGAGCCGATGTTCCGGAAAGTACGCTTCGAAACCAGTTTCCGGCACAAGTAAAACTCGGTCCTGTTGAGCGAATAAGACAATTGGTCAATGCCGCTATGCCTGGCATACCTTTAAAAACATTGCCAGTCGCTCCTCGTCAAATTCCATTTCACTCAGGATACAGCTATTTTGAACTTGAACGAAACAATGAATTTTGGAAAGAACTTAGTCATTCTGGAGGCTTCGCACTACACATTGGTGGAGATTTTCCCGGTTTGGAACTTGAGTTTTGGTCAATCAGGCTATAACCCTTAGTCAACGATAAAGGAGTAAAAAATGTCTCCAGATAGAAATGATAATCCAGATAAAACGGTTTTTCGACAGCCCGTTAATCGAGGCGACGGTACTATTGTGCGGCCTATGCCTGGTGGTCGAGCATTAGGCGGACAACCGTCGGTTCCGGTACCAGATGTATCGCATCAACAACCTGTATATAACCAGCCTGCGCCATCAAATGTTTTACAATCACCCAATGTTGGAATCTATTCAGGATCGTTTAAAACCGCATGTGGATTAAATCCTCTAGTTAATACTGCCGCAGTGTTATTGGCTGTATTTAGTAAAACAAGGCAATCAATTAGTCATCCAAATGTTGCTGGTTTACACCAACAATTGGAACGGGAATTAAGAAACTTTGACAGTGCTGCCAGAGATGCCGGCATTAAAGCAGACATGGTACTCGTAGCGCGATACATATTGTGTACTATTTTAGATGAAGCGGTACTCAACACGCCATGGGGAGCAGAAAGTGCCTGGACGCAAAAAACGCTGTTGAGTATATTTCATAATGAAACAGCCGGCGGTGAGAAGTTTTTTGTGATTCTTGATCGAATGCGCCAGTCACCTGCTGATAATCTTGATTTTTTAGAATTTATGTATATTTGTATTAGTCTTGGGTATGAGGGTAAGTATCGTATTGTGTCAAGAGGTCGAGATAGTCTTGAACGACTAAGAGATGAAATTTTTCAAATCATTCGTAATCATCGGGGAGAATATGAACGCTCTTTGTCACCTAGTTGGCAAGGTTTAGGAAAAATTCGCAATACTCTAGCCAGTTATATGCCGATGTGGGTGATCGCCAGTGTACTCAGTGGAATAATGGCATTGAGTTATTCCGGTTTCAGATATTGGTTACATGAATCCACAAGTCATGTGGCAGAGCAATTAAATGAGATTTCAAAGACCGATATTACTGCAAAACCAAACCGGTTAGATACCAAGTAAATTTTTTTACCTGAGAGTTATATGAAAAAAATTATAGCGTTTATTAAAAATAAAATTGTAATTTCAATGATTGGATTAGTGGTTCTGTCTTTACTAATTTGGTTTATGGGGCCTTCTTTCAAATTCGGTGAAAATAATGCAGCGCCATTAGGAGGAGAAACAGCAAGACTCATTACCATCATTATTTTTGCGGTTATTTGGGGACTTAATAATTTAAGGATCCAGCATCAGGAAAAGAAAAATAATAATGAGTTGGTCAGTGATTTACAGCATGAGTCGGATTCAGGAATTAGCAACATAATTGATGATCAAACCTCTGATGAAATGAGCCAGATGGGGGAACGTTTTACTCACGCGTTAAACACCTTAAAAAAATTGAAATTTAATGGAAAGGGATCAAAAACTGCGCTGTATGAATTACCTTGGTACATTATTATTGGCCCACCAGGTTCTGGAAAAACAACAGCGCTAATTAACTCAAGTTTAGACTTTCCCCTTGCAGAGCAGTTTGGCAAAGGCGCTTTACAGGGGGTTGGTGGAACTCGAAATTGTGATTGGTGGTTTACTAACGAAGCAGTACTTATTGATACCGCTGGTCGATATACCACTCAAGACAGCCATAAAGTGATCGATAGCACCGCGTGGGAAGGTTTTCTTAATTTATTAAAAAAACATCGCCGCAGAAGGCCTATTAATGGTGCAATTGTTGCCATTAGTATTCAAGAGCTTCTCATGCAAACCGAGGAAGAACGTGTTAAACACGCTAAGATTATTCGAACTCGAATTGATGAATTAATGGAAAAACTGGAAATAAGGTTCCCTGTTTATCTTATGTTTACTAAATGCGATTTAGTTTCCGGATTTACTGAATTTTTTGAAGATCTTAATAAAGAGGATCGCGAACAGGTGTGGGGAATATCTTTACCAAATGCACCTGAAGCATCTCAATCGCCTAATTTTGAATTTTTAAATCATGAATATAATCATATCATTAAACGACTCTACGATCGTGTTTTATGGCGAGTTCATTTTGAGAGAGATCAAAAACGCCGTAGTTCTATTCAGGGTTTTCCACAACAAATGGAAAATTTGAAAGTTGCTATTGATCACTTTGTACAACAGACATTTGTTAAAAATCGTTATCGTTTTCAACCCTATTTGCGTGGGGTTTATTTTTCAAGTGGTACTCAAGATGGAACACCAATCGATCGCCTGATGTCTTCAGTATCATCCAATTTTGGTTTTGATCGGGAAATGGTTGGCGCGACAAATCAACAAGGTAAAAGTTATTTCTTAGGCCAACTTTTCAAAAATGTTATTTTCCCTGAATCAGAACTGGTCGGTTCAAATCGGCGACATGATAATCTAATTAAGTGGTCACAAAGAGCGGCATATGTTGGTATGGCCAGCTTGTCGGTAGTTTTATTGATTATGTGGGCAGGTAGTTTTGCACGCAATGAAATGTATATGCACGAGGTAGAGTCCTATGTGGCTGAATTTAATTCTGAGAAAAAAAGAGTCAGCGCATGGTCCAGTGATATCCGCAATACACTACCCACTTTAAATGCTTTGGCTAAGGCGAGTGTTGTTTATGATCAAGAACAGCATCCGTGGTTATCCGGTTTAGGTATGTACGATAGTAGTGTTGATGATGCAGCCAATGCCGCTTATAACTTTCAGTTAGAAAAACTATTTCTTCCAAAACTGATAAAGTATATGGAAATTCATTTGAAGCGAGGGCATAGTGGAGGCGATCTTTATAGCACCTTTAGAGCGTATGTTATGTTCAATAAACTTGAACATATGGACAAAGATACTATTTTGGAATGGTTTACTGCAAAGTGGGAGAGCGAGTTAGAAGGTGAAGCTTCAAAAAGAAAAGAATTAACCGCTCATTTGATCGCATTGTTAGAAAATCCGTTACAGCCATCTAAATTAAACAAGCAAGTTGTTGCTTCCACTAGGAATTTATTGCTTCGCGTACCGGTTTCTCAACGCATTTATGAGCGCATACGTACTCAACCAAGATACAATCAACCAATTGATTTGTTAAACGAGTTTGGAGAATCGGTTAGAGAGTTTTATATCACCAGTCCGAGCATTAATAAACAATTATTCATTCCGCTACTTTTTACTAAAGAAGCTTATGAAGATATTGATTTTTCGGCAGATTCAACCGTTATTTCAAGTATAGTGAATGAGCGTTGGTTACTTGCTACTGATGAAAAAGCGAAAGTTGATTTCATAAAAGACGATCTTAGTGAAATCAGTCAAAAAGTTGAAGAGCATTATTTGGCTGATTATGCCACACATTGGCAAAAAATTTATGATGTATTGGAAGTTAAATCTTTTAAAGGTTTAAGACATGCTAATGACGTTTTAACCGCTTTTACTGATCCGGTATATTCTCCATTACTTTCTGTGTTGCACGTCACGACTGGTAATACTCAACTAACCAATCCAATCGATACTGACTTATCATTGGTCAAAAATACAAAAGTTAAAAAAATTGCCAATTTTGCGGCTTCGAAGGTTAAATTAACCAGAGTTGATAAACAGTTTGACGACCTTAATCGATTACTCCGTGAATCGTCAAAACGGCCAGCACCGATCAACACTGTTCTAATGAGGTTGTCACAATTACAAGAGTTCGTAAACGAAATAACCTTGGCTCCCGATCCCGCAAAAAAAGCTTTTGAGATTGCCAAGATTCGATATCAGAGTGGTTCGGGAAATGCTATTTCGTCGTTACGTGCTTACGCAAAAAACACGCCTAAACCTATACGACGTTGGTTGAATAAATTATCGGATGAAACGTGGAGAGTAATCCTCCGTGCAGCGCGACAGCATGTTAACACCGAATGGCGAACAAGAATTTACCAACCATACTTGCAAGGAATTGCCGGTCGATATCCAATAAAAACGAACTCTCAAAATGAAATTGCATTATTGGATTTTATAGAATTTTTTAAATCAGGTGGAACGATGGATGGATTTCATAAGGAATACATCAAGCCTTTCATCAATGCACGTCAGGGCTGGCAAAATAGAACCATTGATAATTACAGCCTTGGTTTATCATCGGCATCGATCAAGCAAATAAGAAAGGCGCTACAAATAAAAAATATTTTTTTCAGAAACAGTCCCGAAATACCGAGTTTAATTCTGAAATTAAAACCTCATTTTATGCCTAAGAGTGATGTAAGATTTAGGCTTGAAGTTGGTGAAACCAGACTTTCTTATAGTCACGGGCCTAAATTCTGGAATACTTTAAAGTGGTCAGCAAACGATGAACAAAGCCGTGTTCGAATTATTTTTGAAGATCTTAATGAACAACAGCATGCTGAAATTTTTGACGGACCCTGGGCATGGTTTAGGCTTTTAGCACAATCAAAATTGGCAAAAACGAGTCAGTCAAATGTCTATCTGGTAACCTATGATATTTCAAAGAGAAGTACGCAATCAGAAATATCACCTTCGCGACAAGCTAAAAGACATTTTATCACGTATCAAATTAAAGCAGAAAGTGTCAACAATCCATTTGAGAATAATTTATTAGGCTCATTTAGATGCCCGGAGAATATTTAAGTGGAAGCTGAAAAACAACTCGGCATTTATGGAAAGTTACCAATGCATGGTGACTTTATCCATCGAAATTTACCAACTACTTTTATTACGATCTGGGATGAATGGTTACAACTCTTTGTTGCCGGTTCGAAAGAACAAATGGGAGATGATTGGCTTAATATTTACTTAACCAGTCCTATTTGGCGTTTCGTTCTTTCCTCGGGTGTTGTCGATGAAAAACATTGGGCCGGGATCATGCTGCCCAGCGTTGATCAAGTGGGTCGTTATTATCCGTTTTCTGTTGCCATGCCATTAGAACCACAAATAAACCCTCTTGAGTTTATGACATTAAACACTCATTGGTATGAGCAAATTGAAGATCTTTCGCTACAAGCTTTAGATGATCAGTTTTCAGTGGATGAACTCGTTGATAAAGCGAGTTTGATTGAGTTTAACTCGACGATGAGCTATTTAAAAACGGGACAATTGATGGATGCCAATGCATTACATATTAATATGCAATTTGCTGAAAAGAGTCCAATGTCTGTCTATGCGCATTTTTTGGATTCACTTTTATTGAAGACAATGAATAGTTATAGCATGTGGGCGACGGCTGGTTCAGAAAGAATATCTCCTTGTTTATTTAATGTACAAAACCTACCATCAGTCAGCAATATACCGGCCATGATGGATGGTCAATGGCCGCATAGAGGATGGTCACAAACCTATACAAGTCAATGAGTAAAATTCATAAATGAATGACATAACAATAAGACGCCCCGTTCAATGGTTAAGCGCAGAAGAAACAAATGTTGGTTGCGTTAGGCCACTGAATGAGGATTCTATTTTATCACGACCAGAAATCGGTCTATGGACCGTTGCTGATGGCATGGGAGGACACGATGCAGGTAGCGTCGCCAGTAAGATGATTATAGATTCATTAAACGAAGTGGTTGATAAAAAGCATTTAAATGATTTAGTGACTTGTATTGAAGATAAAATAATCGACGTTAACCAACGTATATTGAAATACTCTGAAATGATGCTGGAGGGTAGAATTGTTGGTAGTACCGTCATAAGTTTGATCATTAAGGGGCGCGTAGGCGTTTGTTTGTGGGCTGGCGATTCAAGGTTATACCGGTATAGTAAAGGATCTCTTCAACAACTTACTTGTGATCATAGTCACGTATCAGAGCTGCTAAAGCAAGGCGCCATTAGTCTCGAAGAAGCAGAAAATCATCCTGAGGGCAATGTTATTACACGTGCTGTTGGCACTTATGAAGATTTATATATTGACATAGAAACATTTGAAGTCAGAGTTGGCGATATATTTTTGCTTTGCAGTGATGGCTTATACAATTCAGTTGAAAAAGAAGGTATCATGCGTTGTTTACGTGAGAACAATATAGAAGTAGCGGTAAATCAACTCATAGAGACATCTTTGAGTAATAATGCTGCTGATAATGTGTCAGTTGTGGTTGTAAAAGGTATCCACAGGAATCGTATTTAAGTAGTACTATCGAGTGCCCGTATTCTTATGTCTAATCTTGACGATGAAAATAATAATTTGAATGAAAATAAATCTGAATTGAATAAAGATGTTGATTTAAAAAAAACGGGTTATTCGGTGAATGAAGAGATCGATAAAACCCAAATTGCACCTAAGGTAAAAAAACACAACAAAAAAACTCTAAAACATGAACAGGCTCATGTACCTCCTAGCAAAAATGACAATCATAAAAACATCGATGCTACTCGATTTAAAGCACCCCAAAAAAAGCATTCCATTAGTACTGATTCTATTAATACAGGGCAAAAACAAGAAAGTGGACAAAAAACTCAAGTCAAACCTCAAAACGAGCAATCGGCTAGCGTCAATACTCAATCAATAAATACCTCTTCAAACGCCAATGTTAAAATATTGAAAGAACGATTTATACTGGAAGAAGTTCTTGGTGTTGGTGGTATGGGAGTTGTTTATAAAGCTAAAGATCTGTTAAAAGTAGAAGCCCAAGACAGTGATCCTTATGTCGCAATTAAGGTTTTAAGTGAGGAGTTTAGAACTCATCCTGAGGCTTTTATTTCTCTTCAACGAGAATCAAGAAAAACTCAACGTATCGCCAATCAAAACACCGTAAAAGTCTATGATTTTGATAGAGATGGTGATGTGGTTTTTATGACAATGGAATTTATGGTAGGCCTACCATTAGATAAAATGGTAAAACAATACCATGCTACAGGGTTGCCCAGAAATGATGCTTGGAATATTTTGTATGGAATGTGTTCTGCATTAATACATTCCCATGAAGAAAATGTTATTCACTCAGATTTAAAGCCCGGAAATGTGTATGTAACTGAAAATGGCACGGCTAAAATTTTTGATTTTGGTATCGCTCGCGCCGTTGCAAAGATTGATCGAAAAACCGGAAAAAATTTAGACCGAACTGTATTTGATGCAGGCAATCTTGGAGCATTAACACCAGCTTATGCTAGTCGTGAAATGCTTTTGGGGAGTACGCCCGATGAACGTGATGATATTTATGGGCTTGGGTGTATTGCTTACGAAATATTAACGGGTGAACATCCTTTTTTCCGACTTCCGGCAGATGAGGCATATAATAAAAAGCTTAAACCAAAACGGATCCCCGATATTAACAAACGACAATGGAAGGCAATTGAATCAGCATTAGCCTTTGAGCGAAAAAACAGAGTTGAATCTGTTGAGGAATTTTATAGGCAGTTAACCTCAAAAGGTAAAACAAAAACCATATTGCAAGTTGCTGCTGTGGTATTGCTGAGTATTGCTGCTTTTGTCTATTTACAAGTCATTGATAAGCCAGTACCACAAGTATCTAATGATGAAATTAGAAACACATTGGAGTTTGAAATTCGTTACAAGCTATTCAAAGAAAACATAGAGCGATTGTTAACCAATCCCCGTTTTTCAAATGAATGGGAAGTCAATATTTGGGGAGAAGTCGAAGGTGTTTCGGCACTTCTTTCAAATGAACCTGATGAATGGCTCACTTCAACAAGAGAAAATATTTATCAACTTTATATTGCTAAAATTAAAGAGGCAACAAGCCAATCAAAGTTTGAACGTTCAAGACATTTAATCGATAATTCCTATCGATATACCGATAATCCAAAGTTACTTGATAGCGAAAAACTAATTTTGGCTGACCTTATTCGACTGCAAAAAGAAAAAGCAGAAAAGGATAAAAAATTAGCGGAGGAAAAAAGCCGTTTAAATAATAAAAATAAAATACAAACCATTACAAAAAAAAACAAAAACAATTTATATAGTGTTGCTATGGCAAATGTTGAACGACAATTAAACTGCACGTCAACTTTAAACATGCGAGGTTTAAAAATAGCTATCGATAAATTACGTTCATTGGACAATAGGCGATATTTGAAATCCAAAAGTCAGATATCGGCAAGTCTGGCTAAATGTATTATAAATATAGGTAAAAATAATCCGGAAAAAGCATCCGATCTAAAACGATATGCCCTTCGTATATTCAGAAATAACGCCAATATAGCGGGGATCATTATTCAACCTAAAGATGGATGTAGCCCTGCTATAGCGGGCTTGGGTTCCCGTGGGGACAGGGCGGTTTGTCGTGACAAGCTAAAGTCTGGGGGACTAGGGCCAACTCTAGTTGTTATTCCGAGTAATAAAAGAGTAAAATCATTCGCCATCGGGAAATATGAAGTATCTCTGGCAGAAATTCAAGGCTATTGTGAGAAAACCAGTGTTTGTAAAATTAATATATCCGGAAATAAAAACTTACCCGCGACTAGCATTGATATCAATACAATTACGAACTATTTGAAATGGTTGAGTAAAGAAAGCAGAAGGGTATACCGCTTGCCAACAAAACGTGAATGGAAGTATGCCGCCAAATCCAGTTCTCAAAATCTTGATTCAAACAGAAATTGTCAATTAAGCAGTCGAGGTATCCAAAAAGGAGGCTCTTTAGTTAGAGCCACTACTGGGAAGCAAAACACTTGGGGACTATTCAATTATGCTGGCAATGCTCAAGAGTTAGTATATGATACAGGCAAAAAACTGGTCGCTGTTGGCGGTTCATTCAAAACGCCAATGGAAGTTTGTAATATTAAAACATTAATTAGCCATTCAGGAAAACCTGATAAATACACTGGTTTTCGCATAGTGAGAGATATTGTAGAGAACTAAATATGAATATGGTTGAATTTTCCGCGCAATTACGTGAATTGGCAGGTGACTATTCAGATCAGAGAATAGCATTTGATGATTATCGAGCCAAAAGAAAAGATATTTTAGATAAAATTGACAGCAGTATGAATGGCATCAATTTTTTTGGTAAGTCTGAAGAAGTTTCAGATGACGAATATATATTGTAAGAGTATATAACGGTCATTACTCACAACACAAAATGATAAAAAGGTATTTTTATGGAAATTGTAAAATTATTCCAGGCTGGTGGTACTTTCATGTACCCAATATTAGGTATTTTTGCTATCGGTCTTGCGATAGCTTTGGAGCGCTATTTTTATTTAAGTAAAACTAGCAGGTCAACCAATAAATTTTGGAGCGAACTCTCACCTATGTTAAAAGCACTGGACTTTCAACGCGCGATCAAATTGACACAATCTGCAAAGACGCCTATTGCTAACGTTCTTAATTACGGTTTTTCAAGACACAGTGAAAACAAAAAAAGAGAAGTCATTGAATCTGCAATGGAAGAGGGAATGATGGATGAAATGCCATTGCTTGTTCAACGGACACATTATCTGGCCACCTTTGCTAACATTGCCACACTTTTAGGATTACTGGGAACCATTGTAGGGTTAATTCAGGCATTTACGGCGGTTGCAGCAGCCGATCCCGCTGAAAAGGCTGACTTGCTTTCAGCCAGTATTTCAGTTGCTATGAACACGACAGCATTTGGTTTAATGGCAGCTATTCCATTACTGCTCGCACATTCATTTTTGGTTACCAAAACAGCACACTTAGTTGATAGCCTAGAAAAAGCCGCCATCAAATCGCTTAATTTAATGGTTAGGGATTAAATGAAAAAAAGAGGTTACAAGCAGTTACAAGAAGCAGAAGAACTCAATATTACGGCATTTTTGAATTTAATGGTGATATTGGTCCCTTTCCTGCTGATTACTGCCGTATTTTCAAGAATGTCAGTGCTGGAATTGAACCTGCCTGCGCTTGATGCCAAAGAGCAAAAATCGAGCGGAAAAATTCAATTGCAGTTAGAATTGGTATTACGAAAAGAGAGTTTCGACATTCAAGATGTCAATCTTGGGCTTATAAAAAAATTTGCACGTACTCAGGAAAATACACGCTGGGATTTGTTTACCGATTTATTAGTCGAAATTAAAACCCGGTTTCCAAGTGAGAAAAATATTACTCTATTGTTAGAGCCATCAACTGATTATAAAACAATGATCAAAGTAATGGATCGAGTACGAAGTGCTGAAGTGGTATCGGCTTTCAGTGTCGAAACCATTGAACTATTCCCAAATATATCAATTGGAGATGCACCCACTGAAACTTCTATATCTGAACGAGGAGGCGGGCAGCAATGAATCATTCAAAACTTTCAGGGCGCGCCAAAAGAATGGAGCATTTTGAAGGGCTTCACAAACGTTCGGGGCTCAACCTTGTTTCATTGATGGATATTTTTACCATACTGGTTTTTTTCTTATTGGTTAGTTCTGGCTCCCAACAATTACCTAATAGCAAAGACATGACATTGCCAAAATCTATTGCTGAAAAAGTGCCGAGAGAATCTTTAGTTATCGCTATTACTAAAACGGAAATATTAGTTCAAGGTCAAAAGGTTGCTGATATATCTCAAATAATAGGAACTAGTCAAACCGTTATTATTGAACTTGAAAAAGAGTTGAAATTTCGCTCTTCAAATAGATTGGTTTTGTCGCAAGCGCAATCTGACGGTTTATCCGTGACGATTATGGGAGACGAAAATATTTCCTACGATCTATTAAGAAAAATTTTAGCGACCTGTCGTCAAGCCCATTATACGAGAATTGCATTTGCTGTATTTCAGACAGCGAAGGCTAAGGGTTAAATATCCATGAACCCTATTTCTTATCAAGAGCTTGCGCTCGCATGGCATCCAGAAAGCAGTAAAGAAAACAAACCTTTTCTCATCTTTTCTTTTGTTTTGTTCATATTATTTTTTATTGTTGCTATTGTTTTGAGTTCGATTGAAGTACCCAAAGAGCCTCGCAGAGAAAAAGTACAAGTGCCTGAACGCGTTGCCAATTTTATTTTGGATAAGCCTAAACCAAAGCCAAAAATTATTGAAAAACCAAAAGCTAAACCGAAGCCAAAACCCAAACCAAAAATAAAAAGGCAAAGACCAGAAAAACAAATAGAGTTAACCGAAAAACAGGAAGTTGCTCGAAAAAAAGCAGAGGAGAGTGGTTTGCTGGCTTTAAGCGACATATTTACTGACTTAATAGACACTTCTAGTATTGATACGATGGTGGGTAATAATATTAATAAAAATAATGACGTAACCAAGGTGGCTAAAGTAGATACCAATTTACTTACGTCAAGCGCTTCTGAGGGTAGCGGTGGAGTAGAAACAGGCGATATTTTATCTTCTAATGGTGGTCAAGTTCGTTTGGACTCCCAACAACGAGCTATCGCACGTCAGTTAATTACCGCAAAAGCGAGTAAAAATTCCGGAATAACTAGCAAGAAATCCGGGAACGCAGTGCGAACAGGCAATTACCGACCAGAAGAAGATATTGCTTATGTGATGGACAAAAATAAAAGCAAACTACATGCGCTCTACCGAAAAGCTCGTAGAAAAAACCCAGGGATCAAAGGGAAAGTTGTACTTGAAATTACTATATCGCCAGAGGGGAAAGTATTGTCAGTTAAAATAACATCAAGTGAATTAAATGATCCGAGCCTAGAATCAAGAATTGTTTCCAGAGTAAAGCAGTTTAATTTTGGGGTGCAAAATGTGAAAATTGTAACAGTTACCTATCCGATTGAGTTTTTACCTTCATAATCGGAAAATACGTCTGCAAGCTATTAGACTATGTCAAAAAGTTGCCCAAAAAGCAGGTAATGAAAAAACAGTCCTATAAATAAAGGCCTTTTATATTCAATTTCAGAGTGAGGTTTTAAACCACCAGCTAACCACAGAAAAAATATTAGTTCGATAGAAATACTTGAAAAACATATTGATGAAAATAAACGGAGTGAAAATTATAAATATGTCTTTTATAAATATATAGATTGTGGATATATTCTTGCCTAATCATTGGCAGGTTCTGTCAAATACTTTACAGAATCATCGGATCATAATCCATTGATTATCTTTATTTAGATAAAACATAAATTTATATATGTGCAATAGGTCTGCTTTATTATCGTAGTAAAATATTGGTTGAGCATTAAATTGATCATCTCGTATTCGAGCTAATTTACCATTAGCCAAAACTTCAAGATTCATATCGTCGATGCGAAGATCGTATAATTCAAGAGATTGATCCATCATATCTTTGCCGACACTAAGTTTTTTTAGACCTTCATTTTCTCCTGTCAAGTTATAAGCTATTGCGATTTCCTTAGCTCTCATTGCATAATGCCGTTCTAATTTTTTTATATTTTTAATTTTTAGAGTTGAATGTATTTCTTTATAAGTATTCATCAGAGAGTTGAAATTCGTTTGATTATTCGTAACTATTCAGCGTAATGACTAAAAAAAGGGTAATAATTGCTTGACACGCTTTTTGTGTGTTTTTACTGAAATTTGTTTGGTTCATAATAACCCTTTAAAGATAGCTTTAAAAGATCAATTTGATCCGTAGTGATCTAAATATTTACTCAGCATAGCCAGTAAGGTGCTAAAAATGATTATCGCTTAGAACGCCATTTAGAGGGCAAAAAAGCG
>Ga0256845_1000236_pt1 | contig 52231 bp, 49 predicted proteins | sample RiftiametaG_FD_189101 | JGI IMG/M metagenome (GOLD analysis project Ga0256845, IMG submission 189101) | Tube worm associated microbial communities from hydrothermal vent at the East Pacific Rise, Pacific Ocean - Riftia | ecosystem: Host-associated > Annelida > Integument > Unclassified ...
TAGAGCCATGTCGTCCTTGGATTTCGCGGTAGGCGGGGCCTGTTTGTGAGCCACCCACGCGTAGTAGCCGCTTCGAGAAACTTCAAGCATTTGGCACATGAATGCGGTGGGAAAATTGGCCTGCTCGGCGAGGATGAATTCGTAGGCTACGAAATATCCCGTACGAACAGACCGAGTGACTTTTTTAGGATGTCACGTTCCATCCTCAAGCGTCTATTTTCGGTCTTGAGATTCGCATTTTCATCCCGGATTTCGTGGGCGCCTCCCACTTTGTCGCAAGCCTCATCGGCATGGTTCATCCACGTGTACAAGGACTTGTCGGAGATTCCCAGCCGGTTCGCTACATCCTTGACGGACGCGCCCTTGGCGTGCGCCAGCCGAACGGCATCTTCCCGGAACTGAGCCGGGTATCGCCGAGGGGCTGATTTTCTCGTCTTCGTTGTTTTGTTCTTCACGGTCGTTTTCTTGGACATATTTCACTTCACGGGTGTCCGTGAAAACGGATCATACTCATGCTGTTTCGGATTGTCACCGTGGAATTCAAATCGCACTCCACTGCCATCGCTGCATTGCCGAACGCCCCAAGCACCGTGCTGTACAAGAGCGAAGCGTATGAGTTGCCGATTTTGAGTGCGACGACATTGATCGCATTGCCTCCGATCGAGCTGTTCACCGCTGTCAATGAACTCCCGCCGCTCAAGTTTATCCCCGTGCCGGTGTTCCCGACGACGCTTGAGTCGTGCATCTCGATTATGCATCCGTTCGCGTCGATGCCCGTCGCCGGCCCTCCCGCCGCTACCGAGGCGTCATCCGTCATCCAAAACACGCCTCCACCCGCGCATAGAATTCCGCGGCCGTCGCCGTCGCCAGTCGTGATTTTTACGTCCGACAGGTACAAAGTTGAGCCCCCAGACATCTTTACCGAAAATCTCGGTTCACCCTTTTGGTGCGGCTCGATTCCAAGAATGCTCCGACCGTAAGTCAGGCCCTCACAAAAGCTCTCTGTCGCATCCCATCGGCCTTTCGTCGAACACTCACCTGGGATCGGGGGACGGAGTTGGCGGAGCACGCGTCCATCACACGCGACACGGGAATCTCGATCTACTTTTGCGACGCGGGGAGTCCTTGGCAGCGAGGAACCAATGAAAATACAAACGGCTTGCTTCGTCAGTACTTTCCGAAGAAGACGTCTTTGCAGGGGTATTCGCAGGCGGACCTGAACCGTGTGGCTCGGCAACTCAACGCACGCCCGAGGCGTGTACTCGGCTATCAGAGCCCTTCAGAGGTCTTTCGGAGTGTGTTGCGATGACTGCTTGAAACCAAGAGTGACTTTTTTAGGATGTCACGTTCCATCCTCAAGCGTCTATTTTCGGTCTTGAGCTTCGCATTTTCATCCCGGATTTCGTGGGCGCCTCCCACTTTGTCGCAAGCCTCATCGGCATGGTTCATCCACGTGTACAAGGACTTGTCGGAGATTCCCAGCCGGTCCGCGACATCCTTGACGGACGCGCCCTTGGCGTGCGCCAGCCGAACTGCATCTTCCCGGAACTGAGCCGGGTATCGCCGAGGGGCTGATTTTCTCGTCTTCGTTGTTTTGTTCTTCACGGCCGCTTTCTTGGACATATTTCACTTCACGGGTGTCCGTGAAAGCGGATCATACTCACAAGGCTTCGTTCAAAGCATGTCGAGAAAGGGAGACTGCTACGACAATAGCGTGGTTGAAAGCTTCAACGACAAGATCAAACAGGAACTTCTCCATCGACAAGTCATGCCGACCGAATAGACCCGAAACGCCATCGTGGACTGCATCGAGATGTTCTACAATGCCGAGCGTCTCCACTCGACCTTAGGTTACCTTTCTCCCAATCAATTTGAATCCCAACACGCTGCCACAATCTTGGCTGCCTGAAATCAAAACTGTCCGAATTTGCGGATCATGGTCAGACACCCGCCAATCCCACTTCAAGAGGATGCGGATGATTCCCAGGTAAGCCCGGCGCAGCGCAAACGGGTCTGCTGAGCCCGATGGTTTCTTGCCGATGCCGATGATTGCCACCAGCGTGTCCACGCGATCACAAATAGCAACCACCGCACCAGCCACAGAGCCAGGTAGATCGTCACCTTGCCCCCTGGGCAGAGAGTGCTCGCGGATTCCGGTGGCCACAGTGTCGGATTCGCCGGCGCCGCGAGCGTAGTCGTCGCCCATGATGCCCTGGAGTTCCGGGAACTCGAACACCATACCGGTAGTAAGGTCGGCCTTGAACAGCTCGGCCACACGGTCCACGTCGTCGACCACCTCGGCGCCAAGCTCAAGGCGCTCGCAGAGCCAGGCGCCGAGGTGGTCGAAGCGAGCCGCGAGCACTCAAGCATAGCCTCGGGAGACGAGCTAGCGATCCGAGACGTTGGTGTTGCTCACGGCCACGAAGTACGGAAGCAGGCGACCGGCGTTGTCCTCGACGGGGAAGTAGCGCTGGTGCTCCGTCATCTGACTAACCAGCACCTCTTGAGGGAGCTCAAGAAGGATCTTCTCGAAGCGCCCCGTGATGGCCACCGGCCACTTGACGAGATTGGTGACCTTAGCCATGAGTTCAGGCAGATGACGCCGGCGGCCACCGCCTCTTCGCCAATCCTCGCCACGTTCGCGGCATTTCTTGAGGGGGTACTCCCGACCAAAGCGGCGCCGGCCATTTTTCGGGGTGGATGTCTGGCGCCCGCGGAATGCGCGGGCAGATCGCCAGAGATGGTGCCGAATTGGATTCGCGGTCGTGGCGTGGATCAGCCCACCCCCGTCGCTTGGGCGGCAAGGCTACGATCACAAACGCGCTGACCTTCGCCGGCGATACAGACATCATCAGGGCCGCGCTCATCAACCTGGACAGCCCGCTCTGTTAGCCCTTCCGGTCGTCCACCGGGATGCTGTCGATGCGCTCGATGGCCCGTCACGCTTTCTCTCGGACTCTGAAGATGAAACAGGTTGAACCTAAACACAGAAAGAGAACGCTCAAGATGTTGGACGAAGACAAAGCACCGCAAGCCACAACCTAGTCCTCGTCGGCCGCCGGCTGTAAGCGCACCGACCCGCCCAAAGCCAAGCCCGAAGAGAGCACACTTATCGCCCGGACCGCTCAGGCTGCGATCACGAACGCCCGGACGTTCGCGGGCGATGCCGAAATTATTGAGGTGGCGCTTGCTCGGCGGGGATCAGGGGATGCCCATCTGTGGCGGGTGCGTTGAGCAGGAGGTGATTGAGAGGCCATGTCACCCGTGATGGTGGGATTTTCCCGTCGGTGCCATGGCCCTCGTGGGATTTCTTCCGGATCCAAAGCACCGAAGAAAAGAGGCCGACGGGAGTCGTCCCGATTTGGAACGGGAATCGAAAATCCCCGGCAGAACATGCGAGCCGGGTTTTTCTTTACGTGTGCGAAGATCATTGAACAACTGCGGAGCATCGCAGCTTGAGAGCGCACGCCGGCCTGTGTACGCTGTACGCGATATGTCCTCGCCCAAGAACCCACCCAAGCCGGATCTGGCCAGACCGACACCGGACTTTGTGCGCGACGGTCCGAAACCTCGCGTTGGTGAGAATGTGGACAAGCTCATTGATCAGGTCAACCGCTCGAAACAAAAGCCCCCAGCTAAGAAAGACTGACGCGGGGCCGCAAGATCGTGAATCTCTTTGAGATACTGCCTCTCCTCGTGATCGTTGTCACCTGCGTTTTTGTTGGTTGGCAAACGTGGCTGTCGGCGACTGCCAACAAGCGAGCCGCAGACGCACTGGAGCTGAGCGCCCGCGCGAACGTGACGCAGAACTTGATGGCTGTTTTCACCATCGAAGATGCGGTCTCCGATGCACGATCGCAATTGGAGGCAGCAGCACACCTTGCCAGTTCCGAAACTTCGGACGCGAATGACGCGCATCGAAGCGCGAAGCAAGAAGCATATCTGAACGCGGTGGACCGACTGTGCCGAAGTATTCGCATGGGGGTGCTCAATGAAGCAGGCTTCCAGACTTACTACCGCGACACGTTTCAAAAGCTGCTCATGGGATTTTCGGAGTCGTTCGGGCCGGGCCACAGCTTCAAAAACATCGTGTACGTGCATGAGTGCTGGGCCGAGAATAAAACCGCTGTTGACATGAGGCCAACTCTGGACTCTTAGGTTCAAAGTTCATGGCCCGCGGGTATTCGTCTCTCGCTGGGTTCAAAGCGCCGTTGCCTGGCGCTAATCTCGGGCATGGAAACGATTGAGGCCAAGAGCAGCATCCCACCTGACCGGAACCGGGGACGATTGCCCACGAACTAACCCCAGCCGAGCCTGTGCTCGTCGCTACGCTCCGGCGATCGAATCCTCCGGAACCCGTCCCACCCCTTGCGCAGAGTCCGGTGGGGCAGACAACCAAAAGGAACTGACACCTTGAGACGCACACAAACGCCGATGCGCCGGAGATCGTGGACCTTGCTTGCTCATTGTTATCCAAGCTCGCAGACTTCTGGAATGGAAAAGCTCAGTAGGCGGGGAGCTATCGTCGTTCTTTCGCTCGCGCTTCCCGCGTGTGGAGACCAGCCGGTCGACGAGACAGAATCAGCAAGCGGGGAGAACGGAGAAGCCGAAGGCAGTGGCACCGCAGACACCGGAGCTATCCTGGACCCCGCTTGCGGTGAAGCTGATCACGACCTAGCCTCTACTTTGGCGGAATTCTAGCCCGGCTCGAGCCGATCGTCGCTGGGTTGCACCGCGCGGCGACGACCGACTCAAGCCGAGTTGATCGATGTTGCGGAAACGGGCACCGAGGATCAGGAGAATATGGACGCGCGCTCTGTTGAGGATCAGGTTGGAGGTGCGAACCAAACCAATCCGACACAAAAAACCCGCACGCTATGCTACCTGAAACCTTCGGTGTTTTCCTCCTCGTATTTGAAAACTGTTTCACCGCCCCAAGCTATCAACGCTTCTTGACCCTCATCAACGGTTGATTGCTGTGTACGGGCAAACACACGGCGACGGGAGTCATACGAGGGGCGGGGGGCGTCGGAGGGTGCGTGGGAGCCCAACGCAGTCGGCATCGCGCTGCGGACAGCGTTGGGCTCAAGACTCTTCCGAACGACGAGGTCGTCAAACGGACCGCCGACGACACCCTGGGCCGGCACACGGGTAAACACATCTCGTCCGCGAGTATTGATCGAGACCCGCGGCTCTCGACGGAGAGCAGCCCCCTCTTTCATTTCGGTCACAAGTGGGTCGTGCTAGCGGTCGTCGTCGAGTTTCCTCGCTGGAACGAGGTCTTCTCCTTGCTGGTGTTGCAGCGGTTGTATCGCAGCGAGAAGATGAACACGATGACCGGGCTTGAGCATCAAAAGCTCACAGAGTTTGCCGTACAGTTCCTTGCGCTGGTCGCTAAGAAGTTTCCGATGCTGATATTTCTCGTCATCGGCGCCGACACCTACGTCAATCGCACCATCGTCCGAAACCGTCCGAAGAACATTGAAGTCCACGGTCGTGGAATCATGGGTGCGGCTTTGTATGCGCTCGCTCGCTCGCGCCCGCCAAGCAAAAAATGGGACGCCCTTGGGTCAAGGGTGAAAAATTCGTCTCTCCCAAGAACCGCCGCACTCCTTGGGAGACCCTCGAACTCAACATCTCTGGTCGGCCAGCGACCGTGCAGCTCCGCGTCTTCAAAGCGGTTTGGTACAGGGTCAGTGATAACAAGCAGAGGCTCTTCGTCATGGTCCGCGACCGGCCGGGTCACAAGAAGGACGATGTGCCCGCCTGTACCGACCTCAACTTGACCGCGAAGCAGGTCATCGAACGGTATTGCCAGCGATGGTCCCTCGAAGAAACCTTCGGTTGGGCCAAGATCCGTCTCGGCTTCGAGGACCCGAAAAATCGAACCGAACACGCCGTGCAACGCACGGCTCGGATGGCGATGTGGACCGACTCCCTCGTTGTCCTTGGGTACGCGGACTGAGCCAAACGTCGTCGGCACCTCCCCATCCGCCTTGCGCCCTGGTACCGGACGATGAAGTCGCTCAGCGTCTCCGACATGCTGGCCACCCTGCGCCGCGAGTCCTGGACCCCTCTGGATTAGTGAGCAGGCGGGTGTCGACCGCTTCGAGCAAAAAAATCTCGAACCTCTGCTCGACGCCGTGGGGTACGCCTGAGAGGTTTGCCTATCCGCCAAAGTCAAGGCTAGAAGAGGGGCGACGGAAAGGACGCGATCGTCGTTTACTATGACTTTGTAGAAGAATGGGACGTTGTTCGTGTCACCGTTGAACACAAACATGATGGTCTCTCCGCGACGCCCAAGGCCCTTTTTCGACCGGGCGTGAACTCTCTCGGGACAGGAATACCCAGCCCCGGCGATAGCCCTTGACGCGGAGGCGAGGGCTTCGGGATCGGATATCTTGTTCGGATTGACGGGCTTCTCTGCGTCCTCGTCCGTCGATAGATCGGGTGCCGTTCGTAAGCTCCCCCTGCGCCTCACCCCTGGCGACTTTTGCACCGGCCTTGGCCGCCTCGATAGCATCGAGTTCCGAGGTCACGTCAGCGAGCCCACCTTTCACCTGCTCGTCCCCATTGGCGATTTTTGTCTTGAGCGCTGCCTCGCGCTTGATCAGCTCCTGCTCGTAGTGCCCTTGGGTTTCGCTATCGCGCTTCGCGGTGCTCGTCGGCGTTCTTGCATTTTCAGGGGCCGCCTCGTTCGCGCTCACGTCGTCGCAGGCTGAGCCGACCACCAACAAGGCGAGGAGCGAGACCCGCGATCAGCAGGGATCCCATCCAGGGGCCCGCAAACGCTCTGAGTTCCGAGGACGAGCTGCCTCCGTGTCGTCCATTTTCCGACATTTGTCGCTGGCGTCAGATCGCCCCGACGCAAACACCGGAGGCGCGGCCCCAAAAATGCAGCCGGGTTTCCCTGATTGAACTCCTCTTGGCACAACAACGAGCATCGGCACTCGGGCATTGTTTACTTCACCCATTCCGACCTCCACTGCGGGCGGGTCCCCGAGATCCTCACCCGACGTCAAGCTGCAATGGATGCGGCATTCGCCGACCACCCCGAAGGTTTCGTCGGTGGCGCTTCCCTCGTCGTGGCATCACCCAAGACCGTGTGGATCAACCCGTCCGAGGACCGACCGAAAATCGAGATCGGGCTACACTAAACTCTCAAGCAATTTGTCTCATTTTTGTTGACACGCACGGGGGAGTCATAGAAAGCTCGATTCGCCACGCCTGGAAGCTAGCGCCGAAGAACGTGCCCTTGGCTAAACCGGCAAGAAGCGCAAGCGGCCCTGCATGAATTCTTCCAAGAAGCCGCTCAACCCATGCAAACAGAATCATGAGCCTACTTCGAAACCAATCCCAACACCATCCGAATTCACCGAATACAGGTGGCGTCGTTGAATCTGACCCGCTCAAAGGGCTAGGCTCAAGCCTATGACGGCCCAGCTCGATTCGATTGAGTTTACCCGCTATCGATGTTTTCGAGAGCGCCAGAAGGTCGAGTTCGGCCGCCTAACGCTCGTTTATGGAGAGAACAATTCGGGCAAGAGCGCGGTTGTTCGCCTCCCGGCCTTGCTTGCCGACTCAATGCATCAAGAAAGCGAGGGACTCAATTCAAATTCCGAATTACTTCGTGGCGCTAGCACTCGTGCAGTTCAATGGCGCGGCGGTCTGGGAAGCGAAGTGAGTCCTGACACGGAGATTGCGGTACAACTGAAAGACGGCGATCGATGCGAGTGGATATTGGCATGGGAGGACATGAAGCGAGAACTTGGTGTATCGAAGCTAACGCTTGGTCAAGTCAAAGATGGCGAGTTTGACGGAAAGGAGATGTCGCCCCCGTTTTCTGGGTTGTTGCCGCTATCGTCTGATAGCAAGATCAAAGAGCTCTGGAAAAAGACCTCGTGGCTAGGCACCACGAGGGTTGGCCCTTCTTCTCGCGGAATACCGCTTGGGCGCAAAGGACGCATTTGGGGCGATGGATCGATGGCCGAAGTTAAAGTGTTGGACTCCCAAAAACTACGAGCCGATGTGTCGCGCTTCTACGAGGCCACAGTCAGGCAGAAGATCGGCAAAGAGTCTCTTGGTGGCGATGCTGAGCGGCTTGTTCTCGAGCCAACCGGCACAGCAAGCCACACTGTGGCTTTTGGCGAGTCTGGTTCGGGATTGGAGTATATGTTTGCAGTAGTGACTGCTGCGGAGTCTCTGCGCTTGGAAGGCGGGCTGTTGATCGTCGAAGAGCCTGAAGCTCACCTGCATCCCAGACTACACCAGGCCCTAGCGGAGTTCTTGATCAAGGTTCTTGCTGACAACTCGACCGCGCAAATATTGCTAGAAACCCACTCAGAGGTTTTCCTTCAAGCTGGAATGGACGCAGCGCTACCAAGTGCGCTGGGGCAGCAGGAAGTGGCGATTTATTGGACAAGAGCACACGACGATGGTTCTGCAAGCGTTGAGCGAGTCATGCTCGATGAGTTGGGGCGGCCGATCACGCCGCAGCTCGAGGAGGCATTTTCCACTATGGGCGTCATGCGCAAAGAGACCTTGCGTAAGAGGTATAGCGATGCAGATTGAGCTGTCCTCTGATTTGCTGAAATCGTCAGAATCCAAGCTTTCCTTGATTGGGTTGCTCGCTCATGGGTTTTCTGGGCGTCATGTGGTTCTTGTCGACCCGAGGGAAGAGGGTGCATCCAGCGCGTACGAAGCTTGGCGAGAAGAACTGGGTGATCCCAAGCTCAAAGAGGAAATCAAGTGGGTACTCGACGAGGGGGACCGGCGCGCGTCGGTAGGAACCAGAGTGCGACTCAAAGTCAGCTCCGTTTCAAACTCCGCAAGTTCGGTGCTACTTGAAAAAGCTCTTCTCCTCTGCAGCTACCCATATCGGGTATTGCTCGAGAACGGGGTCACCGACCGGGACTTTCTGCTTGTTGTTGCGGGCCCGCACCGGGATGCACTTAATGCCGCGTCTGAGAAGGGATGGCTACTGTTCGAGACTGCTGGCGGTATTGATGGTGTGAAGATGAGAGTGGAGGAACTTGGCAAACAGATTGGCGCAGGAGAGCGCTTCTATTGCCTGGTTGACAGCGACGCTAAAGACGAGAAAACAAGTTCTGAAGTAGCATTGACTATCCAAACAAGCATCAATGCGATTGCTAAGAAAATCGGCGTGGCCCCTGCGAAAATAGGGAAGGTGCTCGAGAGAAGATCTGTCGAGAACTACGTTGAGATCCACGCTCTTCAATCTTGGCTCAAGAAACAAATGCCCTTAGGCATGGTGAAAAATGTCGAGGAAGCGTGGAAGAGAGCCAACGATGTGGAGGGGGAGCCACTCGAAGACTCGCAACGCGGAACACCCGGGTCCAAAGAGCGCGCACTGTTCGCGGCACTTGCCCTAGAAGACGTGTCGGATAGAATTTGGAACTTCTTTGATTTCTCGAAAGGTCGCGGAAGACCGCCTAGGCGAACAGTGGACTCGGTGTGGTCAGAACTTTCAAAATTGCAGCAATCCGCCTTGGAGGACGGTTTTTCCAAGAGTCTGCTTCGCGCCTTCTATTTGTCGCCCAACGGCAAAACAGATCCCTCTGCGGACGCGGAACTACAAGAAATCATCACCTCCATACAGGAGCGACAATAAGATGGCCCAGTCCTATCTACGTAGCCCCACCATTCAGCGACTTCCAGAGCTACTCGATTGGCTGCAAACTGGCGAACTACAAATTCCATCGTTTCAGCGTGCCGTGGTTTGGACGGGTGAGCAGCGCCTTTCACTGTGCGACACGATCATGCGCGGCCTGCCGATGGGATCAGTGATGGTGTGGCGCACAACTCGTAGTTTTGCAATTGGGGGATTCTCGGGCCCTTTCAAACCCTCCAAGCGAGAGGAGGATGTTCCGAGCCAAGGTTCCCATCAATACTTGCTCGACGGCCAGCAACGGCTAGTAACGATCTTTGGCGCGCTTGGCCCTGCATTGTGGACGCGGGAAGATGAGACGGTTCCTTGGCAACAGAAGTGCCAGCTCGCTCCTGATCGAACAAGCTGGCGCATCGGCTATGACCTGACCGAACCCAAAGAAGGGGAGTTTGTATTGATGGATGAAGCTGATTCTGGCCGGACGATTCTGCCGCTCGACGTGCTTCTGGACGACTCAGCCTATGACGATTGGCGTGAGGACGACTCGCTTACCAAGGAGCAGAAGAACGTGGCCAGGAAAGTTAGGTCCGCCTTTGTCGACTATCTTATCCCGGTTGTGCCTCTTGCGACGGACGATCTGGCTCCAGTAACTCTCACCTTCAAGCGCGTCAACAGTGGTGGTACGTCCATGGGCGACTTCGACATGGTTCGTGCATTGTCATGGACTGGGGAGTTTGACCTGGAGACCGTACTCGAGGAGAAAATCAAGCCCGACCTTGAGGCGCTCCGCTGGGAATCGCTGGACAGAGAGACTCTCTTAAAGATCATAGCGACGATCTTCGGAATGCCACCTGGTGAGATTGACTGGGAGAAACTCTCCGGGGCAATCAACGAAAATCCGGACAAGTTCACGGCAGTTGGTGAATCGCTTAACTGGGCCGTAGCACTGCTTCGAGAAATTGGCTTCTGTGGGCCCAAGACTCTGCCGTACTCGAATATTCTGCTTTTTGTCGTCCGTGTTTGGCATGTGACAGAAGGGGAACTCCCGTCCGACAAGAAGCGACGGTTAAAAACCTGGCTTGTGGAGGCCGCTGTTACCGCAAGATTTGGCGGGGCACCACCACATATCGTCAATGCAGCGTGGCGAGAACTCTGCGACAAGATGGACGACAAGCCCATTCAAAACCAACGGTCAAAGCGCCGGCATCCAAGAACCAGTCATGGCGTGAACTTTAGATGGGCGCGATCTGTGCTAACTACCGCTGTTCTCGCTGAACACTTGCCACGGGCTTCCGACGGAACGATTATTTTAAGCGTTGCGAGTAAGGTGGGGTTCTATGGCAAGGATTGGTACAGGAAGTTGCTGCCGGCTGACGGGAACAAGAACATGTTGTTTCGGTCAGCGGCCAATAGAGTTGTCTGTGACCCAGAAGATTGGAAGAAATTGGAATTCGCGCTCCGCCAGCCTGACTGTGATCAGGCCCTTCTCGAAAGCCACGCAATCACAAGCGAGGCTTCTGCTTGTCTGGTGAAGGGCGACAAGATCGGGTTCCTTGAGGCTCGATTTGAAAGAATTGTGGACTTGGAGAATGAATGGCTCGAGCGACATGGGAGTGACTTGAAAATCGATCCGCAAAACGAGGGAGTGCCGACACGTAGTGCTCGACTTACGTAGCACTGCTGGGAGTCAGTCAGTAGCACCTCGCTGCTCCCAGTCGTGACCCCGAGAGTAAACCCCTTACAGACCACCTGTGCCACACCCCATGCTTTTCGGTGTAGCGAACGGCATGGATAGAAATTTGAAACGAATCACGTAGTACCAGCCGAGTAGGTCCAGGTGAGCGTAGCGTTTGCGATCACCAAACCCTCGATCTGCGAGCAGGTAATCTCAACATCGTCGGGAAGAGCTTCATGGAGATGCTCGATGACCTCGGTCTCGAAGCGGTTTCGATTGCCCTTGAGGTTCGACTTCTCGACCGTCATCCACACCAAGGGCGTCGCCCGACCGTGCGACGAAATCAAGCGCAGAGCGAGCGTTGAGTGGTCGTCCTTGTCCTTGTCAAACTCGGTCCAATCGAGTGCGACGACGAGTTGCTTGCGCTCGGCGATGACGTAGCGAGCCCCGTCGGGTTGCAGCTCCCAAACTCGAAGCTTGGCGTTGCTCAACAAGCGGTCAACTTGCTTGGTCGCGTATTTTGGTTCGAGGTCGTAGTCGTCGGCGAGTGCCCTCCCGATCGCGCAAACTGAAAGGCTGGCGGCGGCCATCGTGCCGTTGACAGCTGATGCGAGGGATAGGACTCGCTTGGCGTGCATGTCGTTGCCGATCATCTCGGTGACGGCGGCATGGATTTCACGCGCAGACATCGTGCGCCGTGATGCTCGCTTACGTTGGAGATCCCGTTGAGCGCCCTCACGGGAAGCTATCCGGCGTGCATCCACGCGATGGGTCTCGGCGAGCTGGTAGTTGCTTTTCGGCGTCCGTTTTGGCATCGCATGCAGGAGCTCTGTGCGACAATGAAAATTCCCCTCCGTGGCCAAACTTGAAAATGTTTGTAGTTTCGAGTGTTTACGCCGAACTCGGGCTTAGGAAATGAGGGGATCCCTCAGGGGCATCCGACCTCACTTTTTCGCCCGGTCCGGGCGGCGAGCACACCATGAGTGTGGCCGGCGAAGGGCGGATGCCCACGCGGGAGCACGACCTCGCAGTGGCCAAGACAGCGGGGATGAAAGATACCGAGGCGAATGTGGCGATCGATAGGGTGAATGTGGCGCTCGCTCGAGCGAGCGTTGGGCGGAGATCGCGGAGGAAGCGTGCTGTCCCCGAGCCGCGAAACAACGGGTGAAGAGAGCGCTGAGGCCTCTGTAACGCATCCGAGGAGGTCCCTCATGCCGCGGTTTTCCGTGCCCCGTACATCCACGACCGCCGTCTGGCCGTCGAGATGATCTCTTCGCTCCACGCGGCAGGGGTGGGGTGTTCTCGCAGGCGGATGTGCGCTCAGTTTTTGTCGGCGCCGCCTTCAGCTTGCTTCTTTTTGATGTCGGCCCGAACTTCGTCCATGTCGAGGCCCTCGACCTGGGTGAGCAGTTGTTCGAGCGCGGCGGGCGGGAGGGCGCCGGCTTGGTTGAACACCATGATCTTCTCGCGAAAGATCATGATCGTTGGAATGGAGCGGATGCCAAAGCTGCCGGCGAGCTCCTGCTGAGCTTGGGTGTCGACCTTGCCGAAGACGATGTCCGGGTGTTTCTCGGAGGCTTTCTCATAGTGAGGCGCGAACTGTTTGCAGGGGCCGCACCAGTCGGCCCAAAAGTCGATGATGAGCATGCCCCCCTTGTCCAGCGTCTCTTGAAAGTTTTCGTTCGTGAGCGTCTTGGTCGCCATGGCCGGGATTCTAGCGGAGATCAAATGACACGCAAAGTGCGATTGAAGTGCGAAGGCCGGGCCGGGCCGGGCCGGCCCGGCCCGGCATGGCCGGGTCGATGCACATCGCAGGCGATCTCCGTGCTATGTGACCCATTCATGGGCCGCCTTCACGATCGCTTCATGCATTTTCTAAAGGACCGTTTTGAAGGCGAGGGCATGCAGCCGCGCGAGGATGGGGCCTTGGTGTTTGTGCTCGATGATGATCGCGGACACGAGTGGGGGTGCCTCGCTGTGGCCGATGAAGAGGACGAGCGGGTCATGTTCTATTCGGTCCTGCTTGAGGCGACCCCGGCGGAGCTTGTGGCCGAGATGATGTTGTTCACGAGCATGGCCAACTACGGCATGCCGGTGGGGTGTTTTGAGTTGGATCTGGTCGATGGTGAAGTTCGATTTCGGACGGCTCTCGATCTGGAAGGCATGGAGCTGAACGAAGTCATGTGTACAAATCTTGTTGAATCCAACCTCGGAACCATGGGCGGCTATATCGAGGGGATTCAAGCCGTCATGCGTGGCGAGAAATCCGCCAAAGAGGCGATCTCGACGATCGAGGGGTGAAATCGAAGTCTTGGAGGCACTTGGGGGCCCGTGGTAGGAGGTGGCCATGGTTCTCTCGCTCCGTCCGGCAACCCCCTCAGACGCCGCGCTGATTCATGGCTTTATCGTGGATCTTGCCGTCTACGAAAAAGAGCCAGATGCGGTCGAGGTGACGCCTGAGATACTCGCCAGACAGCTCGCGGAGGTGCACCCACCTTTCGCCTGTGAGATCGCTCATTGGGCGGGTGAGCCTGCCGGGATCGCGCTCTATTTCTTCAACTACTCGACGTGGCGCGGGGGCCAAGGCCTTCACCTCGAGGATCTTTATGTCGATCCGGGTTTTCGCGGCAAAGGGATCGGCAAAGCGCTCTTGGTGCGTCTCGCCCAGATCGCAAGCGACCGGCAGTGCGCGCGAATGGAGTGGACCGTCCTCACCTGGAACCAGCCCGCGATCGATTTCTATGAGTCGTTGGGCGCGGAGATGCTGGATGAGTGGCGAAGCTATCGACTGGCGGATGACGCGCTCAAAAAGGTCGCAGCCTCAGGTCGGGGCTGAAGAGCGGCGGGCGCGGTCACGTCGTCTTTACTAAAGCGAACCGCCTCGTGGGCCGATGCCCAGGACGCACCGTGAGTGCCCAGGTAGGGTCGATGAGCGAACAGATCGAGGATTCGAAGGAAACACAGGGGCCGGGATTTTTTGGCGAGTTCCTGGTCGCCGACGGGGTGATCTCGGGCGAGGCGCTCGGTGAAGCCTTGGATGAGCTTGAGCGGCTCAATCCAAAGATCTGCGACCTGGCGGTGGAACGTGGCTTTCTTAGTCGCCAGCAGAGCGGCTATCTGCTCGAGATTCAGCGCGGCAGCGAACTTCGTGTGGGGGAGCTGGCGATTCAGCTGGGTTTCATGACACGCTCGCAGGTCACCCAGCTGGTACGCACTCAAGAGAGCTCTCGAATCATGCTTGGAGAGCTGCTGGTGATGCAGGGCTTGCTTTACGAGTCTCAACTTGAACAGTCGCTCGCTCGTTTCGGTGAGGCCCACAAACAAAGCTTCGCCGATCGCTGCATCGCTGACTATGCGACGGTTCCGCTGTTGGGATTCTTGGTGGACGCGCTGCCCTATTCATTAACGAGGATCTCTGGTTCTCGAGTGCGCTGTTCTCAGGCGTCTCCATGGCTGGGAGACGGCTCTCCCTATGCTCACAGCGCACGTGTGTCCCTTTCGGGGGCCGTTGCGCTGGAGTTGGGTCTGGCTGTCGACGACGAATTTGGACGCAGGTTGGTCGAGATGGTCCCCTCGTCCCATCAAGAATGGCCGTGCAGCGTACGGATCGCGGGATTTTTGGAGAGGTTTGTCGCCGAGATCATCGCTCGACACGCGGAATATGGCGGAACAATTGTTGGGGAGAGCGCACGTTCGTCCCTGCCTGAGGGGGGATTGGTATATTCGCTGAAGTCCCCGGTCGGGAGCGGAATCCTTGTTGTGCACGCGCCGTTGGCAATTAGCGCCGCCGCTTGAACGGATTGAGGCCGGCTGTTTGGTCGGCTGTCGTTGTTGCTTGTTCTGCGGTGGTCGGTCAATGTCGACGCAATGATCCGGTTCTCACGGGCGAGCTCAGTCAAAGGGCATAGACGAAGAATCCATAGACCGGGATCCGCCTACGCCATGTGTGTACTTGGGTGGGCTGTGGCTTGCGGTCGAGATGCACAGGATGGCGAGGGCGCGCAAGAGCATGGTTGGGCCGAGGAGTGTGTGGAACAAGATGCGCCTGAGGGTGGAGACCCTGACGAGTGGCCCGAGTGGGAGCCGCCGGCGGTCCAGGACTACGGCACGTTCCGCTTCGACTTCCCACTGGATACGGACAGCGAGCCCGATGGTTCCGTCTCAGGGAACCGTGAGGTGAACGAAGACGCGACCGAGGGCGACCGAGTTCCCCTGGAGCACGCACCGGTGCGGGGATGGGCGCTCGACCCGGTCACCGACACCTACTTCCGTCGCGCGACGGGCTTTGAGGTTCGAGAGAATCATTGGAAGCGCGGGGACGTGTTGGTCGTGGCGCCCGGGCAGGCCTATGCGATGGGCCAAGGGGTGGACCAGGTCTTGATCACGGTGCCGCTGAGGCGCCGCGAGGGGCCGCGCGAGATCCTCGGAGTGGCGATGGAAGAGTCTGACCTCTTTCGGCAGGAGTCGCTGCGACTGGAACGGCGACGAAGCTATCGCGGGTCTTGGATGGCTCAGTGGAGGTCGACCGCACACGGGACGGCGGTCGCCGAGGCCTTTCAGCCGCTTTTTCATGCCTATGCCCAGCCAGGCATGGGCCCAGGACCCCACCGCGCGGGTGGCGACGATGTTTTTGTCGATGCGCTGGCCGACGACCATGGCGGTCTGCGGGTGAACATCGTGCAGGCCGACCGTATGTATGTGCTCGATGGACCGCATCGGGGGGCGGTGCTCGAACATCGGCTGCCCCGCGTCGGCGCTTCGTTGATGATTTTACGGGCAAAGGCGGGCCCACTTGGCCTCTACAATCAGCCACACTCGGCGTCCAACGCGACGGAAACTCGCCCGAGGGTCGAGGAGGCGCGTACGGCGACCAATCGCTGCGATGATGGGTTCGACAACGACGCCAGCGGATATGCTGACGTCTGTGATTTTGATTGCATCGCTCATTTCGACTACCTCGGGGTCGGACAGTCCCCGGCACACAATGAGGAAGATACGAAGAGCTTCGGGATCTTCGGAGATGCGATGTTTTGCTCTTCCCACCCCGACAACTGGTGGACTTTGATGCAGGATGCGGGGGACAAGGCTGCACTCCTACTCAATCAAATCGATCCGCCCAACACCGATCTCGATGCCCCGGTTCTACGGTTTGTGATGGGAGGCTGCGCGGTCATGACCGATACCGAAGGGAACGACGTGTCGCGTGAGTGTCAGGTCGATGGGCAATGCCTCGATGGCTTCTCCGGCTATCCCTATCGGGGCATTGGTCCCGATGAAAACACCGGAGGAAGTTTCGGGAGGTTTCCGGGCGGCTACATCGGTGCAGCATGGGGGATGGTGAACTGGATGGTGGAAGCGATGGCCTTAGGAGGCGGGGACGCGGTTGCGATGCACATGGTGGTGATCTGGGGCGTCCAACTGCGTTCGGATCTCGCGGGACGGGCCTATGCCGACTGGGAGAACGATTGGATGGGCAATCGTGGGGCCGCGGTCGCAGACCCCGGTCGCGGGCATCTGCCGGTGGCCCATGAGCTTGGTCATCTCTTGGGCCTTCCGCATGACGACGCCCACGTCAACGGCCATCCGGGGGTGATGGCCTTCCCTACGGGTGGCTATGCGCCAGTCTTGGGCAATGCGGTCGACGACTTCGCTCGCGACAATACCCTTACACCCTACGAAAATTGGGTGACCTATCCACCCGACAAGATGTTCCCTCGTCCCAGCGGATTCATGTTTCGCGGCTGTGTAGGGGACTCCGAGTGTGAATACTACCCGGGCTTGCGCTGCCGCGGCACGGGCGATGGGTATCCATATCACTGCGCCCGGGCCGACTCGAGGAGGGTGCTGCCCCGGGCCCGCGTGCGGCGTAAAAGCACCAGCGCTGCGACCAGGCCGAAGGCAGAGAGGGCGGCCATGGCAAAATAGGTTGCCCCCCCGAACTTCTCGTAGACGAGGCCAGAGGCTGGGATGACCAGCCCGAAAGCGACACCAGAGGCGAGCGCGGAGTAGAGCGTCGTGGCGATCGCTATGTCTCGATCTGGGGTGTGCGCACGAATGTACTCCATCGCCCCAAAGTACATCGCTGCAAAGGTCAGCGCATGAAGGGCCTGGGTAGCGACGAGCGGGGCGAGGCTTGTCGCCCCCGCGAGCACGGTCCAGCGAAGCACGCCCCCCGCTGCGGCGATCACCAGCCAGTGGGCGGGTCTGAAGATATTCTTCAAACGACCCGCGACCCAAAACAGGATGACCTCAAAGACTACGGCCTCCGCCCACAGCATGCCGATCGTGCTCTCGTCGATGCCGATCGTTCGCCAGTGCAGGGTGCCAAACACGTAGAGCATGGCGTGGCTCGCCTGGAGAAAACCACAGGTCAGTAGGAACAGCGGAAAATTGGGTCGCCGAAGTTGGTAGAGTATCGGGCGGCTCGGGACCTGGTTGTCTTCGGTCGAGGCGGACGGCGTGGCCGAAGAGGGGGGAATGTCGGTTCTCGGGGCCAGCAGACTTGCGAGCGCTACGATGAGGCTGCTGGAAAGCACGAGCACGAGCACGAGGGATTCGGAACGGTCCTCGAGCAACCATCCTCCGAGCAGCGAAGCCGCGATGAAGGTCACTGAACCCCAAAGTCGAACTCGACCGAAATCGACTCTTGAGGTGAGGGCGATGCTGTCGAGAAGCGGCAACATGGGCGTGTCGAGGAATCCGATCAACAGCATCAAGACAAAAACGACGGCGAACTCTCGTGTGGCAAAGAAGCAGCCGTAGCCAAGTAGCGAAGCCACCGCCAACCCTGTGAGCAGACGATGGCGCGCGATCCGCCGGTGCGCGAGCCAGCCGGCCACGGGATTGGCGAGCGCTCGGGTCCATGGACCCAGCCCGAAGAGCAAGGAGATCTGGAGGGGAGTGAACTCAAGAGATTCGAGCCACACCGGCCAATAGGGCGTGTAGACCCCGACAAAGAGAAAAAAAGCGCCGTAAAGGATCGACAGTCGTAACGTGGCCCGGTCCTTGGCACCCATCCGCGTGCCGATACCACACAACCGCGGTCCGGAGAGTGGCGGGAGCACGGTGGCCAGTCTCGGGCCGTCAAGTCGCCGAGGATCCCGTGATACATCTGCGGCCCATGCCACAAAAAGGTCGAAACACGGACACGGCAGCTCCGATCCAGGAGCGTGATGATGTCGACAAGGTCCCGGCCTGGCGCCAGATCATCCGTCTGATCGGCTATGCCCGTGCCTATCGCTCGCGTCTCGCGGTCGCTTTCGTGGCGCTCTTGATCGCAGGGGGGCTGGGCTTGGTGCTTCCGCTCTATGGCGGAAAGGTTCTTGCCGGTGCCTTTGGCTCGCTCGATTCGGCGGCGCTCGACGGCACCGCCAAGGCGCTTGTCTTCATTGTCGCGGCACAGGCCGTGTTTGTATTCTTTCGTCACTACCTGATGAGTTGGCTGGGCGAGCGGATCGTCACGGACCTCCGAGTGGAGGTCTTTGAGCATCTCTTGAAGCTTCCTCAGAAATATTTTCATGCGACTCGGTCCGGAGAGCTGCTCTCGCGGCTCTCGGACGACGTCACCCGGTTGCAGGACATCGTTGGCCAGGACCTCAGCATCGCCCTTCGCAACCTGATTTCGCTGACGGGCGCAATCACCTTGATGCTGATGCTGAGTCCGAAATTAACCCTGGGGATGTTGGCCGTCGTACCCCCCCTGGTTGTTGCGGTCTCCGTATGGGGACGATTTTTGCGCCGTGTCAGCCGCGCCGCCCAGGATCAACTCGCCCAGGCATCGGGTGGATTGCAGGAGAGCTTGGCAGCGATCGATACCGTCCAAGCCTTCACACGTGAGAAATATGAAGGGCGCCGGTACGCGGCCGCGATCGAGGCTGCTTTTGATCTGTTTGTACGGAGAATCATGGCGCGCTCCGTATTTATGTCCGTGAGCAGTTTCTTGGCGTTTTCGACGGTGGTCGCTGTCTTTTGGTTCGGTGGCCGAATGGTCAGCACAGGGGAACTGGCGGCCGAGGACCTCGGGACCTTCTTCATTTTTACAATGCAACTCGCCGGGTCTGTCGCCTCGCTTTCAGGTCTGGCAGGTCGCTTCAGCCAGGCGGTAGGCTCGACCTCAAGGGTGTTTGAGATTCTCGACACCGAACCAGAAATCGCAGACAGTGATTCGGCACAGCCGTTGACCGCCGCCGAGGGAAAGGTCGTCTTCGATGGCGTGTCCTTCGCCTATGACGATCGCGACGTTTCCGTGATCGCTGATCTCAACCTCGAGGTTCTGCCCGGAGAAGTGTGCGCGCTCGTCGGCCCGAGCGGCTCAGGAAAGACGACCGTCGGTCGCCTATTGATGCGATTTTGGGACCCCTCCGCTGGCTCCATCACCCTCGATGGTCGTGATTTGCGGGGGATACGACTCGCGGATCTTCGCGGTCTCATGGCGGTGGTTTCACAGGACCCCGTGCTTTTTAGTGGATCGGTCACCGAAAATATTCGGTACGGGCGTTTGGATGCGAGTGAAGAAGAGATTCGCTCCGCGGCGATCGCGGCAAACGCCGATGAGTTTGTTCGTGGATTCCCGGACGGCTATGAGACGGTCGTGGGCGAGCGCGGGATCAAGCTCAGCGGGGGGCAGCGCCAGCGCCTGTCGATCGCGCGGGCAATTTTGCGCGATCCGAAAATCTTGATTCTCGATGAGGCCACTTCGGCCCTCGACAGCGAGAGTGAGCATCTCGTCCAGTCGGCGCTAGAAGAACTGCAAAAAGGGAGAACGACGCTGGTCATCGCGCATCGTCTGAGCACGATTCGTGACGCGGATCGGATTGTTGTCATCGATCATGGTCGGGTGGCCGAAGAGGGAAAACACCCCGATCTTGTGGCGAAGAAAGGGATCTACGCGAAGCTCGTGGCCCGTCAGGCTCTTGATCAAAATACGCGCACGAGCGCGAGCTAGGTCCGCCGCGACGGAAGCGAATCCCGAGCACATGTGCTAAGAACCGGGCCTGAGTGTACCCATGGCGAAGGCTCCCGAGGACAAAGAATCAGACCTCCTGCAAAAAATCGTCTCCCTGTGCAAGCGCCGGGGTTTCGTGTTTCAGAGCTCCGAGATCTATGGAGGGCTGCGCAGCGCCTATGACTATGGGCCGATGGGGGTCGAGTTAAAGCGCAACTTGATGAACGAGTGGTGGACCGCCATGGTGCACAGCCGCGAGGATATCGTTGGCTTGGACGCATCGATCATCATGCACAGCGACGTGTGGCGTTCGAGCGGTCACCTCTCCAACTTTACGGACCCCTTGGTCGATTGTTTGTTGTGCAAAGAACGCTTTCGGGCCGACAAAGCGCCAAAGACTAGCGAAGACGAGCCGCTGACGATCGAGATGTCCGACAAGGGCAGAGCAAAAGTCGCGCTCGAGGCGGTCGAAACACTCGGTCATGTGCTGGAGCGTAAGGGCAAGACGCTGACGGGCGCCCGAGGGTCTACACGAGGCTACGTCTGCCCAAACTGCGGGTCACCTTTTTTGAGCGAGGAGCGGGACTTCAACGGAATGTTTCATACATCGCTCGGTCCCGTCGACCCCATTGCCGGGGTGATCGAGGTCGTGAAGGCGGCGACCAAAGATGGCGCGGACGACAACAAGATACGGTCGTTGGTCGAGGAAAAATTGGCCAGCTCGCAGGTCTATTTACGGCCCGAGACCGCGCAGGGGATGTTTGTTCAATTTGGCAACGTACAACAGAGCACCTCCGCCAAGGTGCCCTTTGGTATCGCGCAAATGGGCAAGAGCTTTCGCAACGAGATCACCGTGGAGCACTTCATCTTTCGTTCCTGCGAGTTTGAGCAGATGGAAATGGAGTATTTTGTGCCACCTGGAAAGGGTCCAGAGTACCTTGAGTATTGGAAAGAGCAGCGTATGGCCTGGTGGCGGAGCCTCGGTCTCAAGGCCGAAAATCTGCGTTTTCGTGCCCACGACGCGGGGGAGCTTGCTCACTACAGCGACGGCTGCTTTGACGTGGACTATCATTTTCCCTGGGGATGGGACGAACTCGAGGGCATCGCGTCACGCACAGATTTTGATCTCCGTGCGCACTCCGAGGGCTCGGGGAAAAAACTACAGTACTTCGATCCCGAAGCCGTGGATCCCGAGACAGGCAAGAAAGGTTGGCGCTACTTCCCGCACGTGGTCGAGCCCGCAGCGGGAGCGACACGCGGTGTGCTGGCTGTGCTGTGTGATGCCTACGACTATGAGCCGCCCGATGCCGAGGGCAAGGGCGAGCGTACGGTCTTGCGCCTGCACCCGAGGTTGGCGCCGTACAAAGTGGCGGTGCTGCCCCTGATTCGAAAAAATGGCATGCCGGAAGTGGCGCGCCGGATCGCCGAATCGTTCTTTCAAGAGGGGATCAACTCGAAATACGACGAGCAGCACGCGATCGGCAAGCGCTACGCTCGACACGATGAGATCGGGACCCCCTATTGCCTGACCGTGGATGCTCAGACCTTGGAGGACGAAACTGTCACGATCCGTTACCGTGACGATCGAAGGCAGGAACGGATCAAAATCAAAGAGGCCGTAGAGGTCGTTCGCCAGGCGCTTCGAGATCACTAGAATCGACGACGTAAAGCGAGGAATATTATGAATCAAATCCGACTTGTACAGTGTAAACGACTCAAAGAAGAGCTCCCCGGCATGCCCTTCAAGCCCTTCCCCAACGATCTTGGGCAGGAAATTTTCGACCACGTCAGCCTAAAAGCGTGGCAGGAATGGATCGCGGAATCGCCCCGGTACATCAATACCTATCGATTTGACCTGCAAAGCGAAGAAGGGCGCAGTTTCCTAGAGAAGCAAATGAGGATCTTTTTCGGGTTCGTGGAGGGCGATCTGGCCGAGACGGCATTTGTGGCTCCGGAGGAGGGCTAACGTTACGAGGGGGCGGAGCGGACGGCCGCGCGAGCTGCCGAGTTTCATTCGATCTTCTTTTTCTGTAGATTTCCTAGGCGGGAACAGGGGGATGGGTTGTTGTTTCGGCCCCTCTCGGTTCTTTTTTTGGTGGAGACAGATCTAGGATTGGTCTCGTTGTCCTTTCTGGCCTTGCGGTGGGATGCGGAACGGACTCGTCACGCGGAATCACATATGGCGCGCCGACCGATGGAACCGGAGACGGAGACGGTTCGGATTCTACAAACTGGTGGGAGTTTCCCAACGAGCTGCCATGCCCAGAGAACGAAAACGCCGATGCGGTTCTCACAGGTACTTGTGTACACGCCCAACCTCGCCGTTCCGGTCTCGAATGCGCTTGTGTACATCACGGGCAGGCCTCCCGAGGGGATTCCGGATGGCGTCTACTGCCCGGATTGTGTGCCGCTGGATTGTCCGAATGAGGATGCCATTCTTACGGCCGCGGATGGCAGCTTTTCGTTGTCGACGGAGTCGGGCACGGGAAAGTACTTGGTTGTGCAAAAGGGGCAGTTTTTGCGGATTTCACCTGTCGATATTGAAGTCGGCGACACGGCTCTCGATATTGCATTGACCAGCCTACCCGGCCAGTGGAACCCGGACGGTGGTGAATGGACGCCCCGGATCGCAGTCGCGGCAGGCGAATTCGATCGATTGGAGGATGCGCTTGGAAAACTCGGGCTTGGCGAGACCGACATCGTCAACTGGGAAGAGCGGCTGGTAGGAGGAACGGCGAAGTTCGCTTTTTATGAGAACGGGTACGCGGTGTCCGGAGATGGACATACCTCGCTGGGGACGCTCGCGGATCTGGTCTCAGATCCAGCCGAGCTGGCCAAGTATCATATTATCTTTATTCCCTGCGGGAACGGGGTTGTTGATGGCGTCTTGACCCCCGAAAATATTCAGAATATTCGAGATTGGGTCGAGGCGGGAGGGCGGTGGTACGTTGCGGACTGGTCTGGGGAGTTCATCGACCAGGTTTTTCCAGAATATCAAACCTTCTACAAGGACGGTGGTGGAAGTCTCGATTTGGAGTCATACGATGCGATCGGGACGTCAACCGATGCCGCCTTGATGGCGTGGCTCGACGCGATTCCAGAAGGACTCAAGGACATCAATCCTCTGAATGACGAGAACGACCATCCGACCTTGACCCATTTGCCTGGGATTCCCACGGTCGACAATTGGTCCGGCATTGAGTCTACCCCCTACGTGATTGTGAATGACCCGGTGTACGGCGCCGTGAATCTAGGGCATCGTACTTGGCTCGAGACCACCACAGGAAATTTTGGGGAGATACCATCGGGGACGTCACATCCGCTGACGGTGACAGCACAGTACGGCTGTGGTCGCTTGCAATTTACGAGTTACCACGCGGCGGAGTTCGAGAACTATGTCGGCCTGAGCCCGCAAGAGCTCGTGTTGATCGATACGATTCTTGAGATCGGCATGTGTGTCCCAGCACCGCCGACCTAGGCGGATCCCAACACGCGCCACTCAGGGCCGAGGCGTGCTGCCTCGGCCGATGCCTGCGTAGGTGAAGCCCAGATTCTCGACCTGCTCGCTATCCCATTGATTTCGGCCGTCGAAGAGCACCTTTTGATTCATGAGCTCGGCGAGTCGATTGAAGTCAGGGCTTCGATATTGGCGCCACTCCGTACACAAGATGAGGGCATCCGCATCTCTTGCGGCCTCGTAGGGGTCATCGAAGAGGTCGACTGGGGACCCCACGTGACCGAGCGCGCGCATGAAATTTTCGCCAGCCTCGGGGTCACACAGACGTAGGTGCGCGCCGTCTCCAGCGAGTGATAAGGCCATCGTTAGGGCGGGCGCTTCACGGATGTCGTCGGTTTCGGGCTTGAACGCGAGGCCCCAGATGGCGAGTTTCTTGCCGACGAGGTCGTTGTTGAACTGTTGGCGAATCTTGCGGACAAGGACCAGCTTCTGTCCCTCGTTGATACGATCTGCGGCCGCGACGATCGACATATTGAGACCGTTCTCCCGTGCGGTACGAAGAAGCGCTCGTGTGTCCTTCGGGAAACATGAGCCGCCATAACCGACCCCCGGATAGAGAAACTTGTTGCCGATTCTGCCGTCGCTACCCATTCCCCGGCGAACCTGCTCAACATCGGCGCCAACGGCATCACACAGATTGGCCATGTCATTCACGAAGGAAATTCGTGCCGCAAGGTAGGCGTTGCAGGCATATTTCGTGAGCTCTGCGGAGCGAGTGTCCATAAATAGGATCCGCTCGTTGGTCCTGAAAAATGGCTTGTAGAGCTGACGAAGTAGGGCGCGAGCCCGCTCGTCGTCGGTGCCGATGATCACACGGTCTGGCTGCATGAAGTCACGAACGGCAACTCCCTCCTTGAGAAACTCGGGGTTTGATGCGACCACGAAATCGCTTCCACCCGCGTCGGCGATGATCCGTTGAATCCGTCCGGCGGTACCGACGGGCACCGTGCTTTTGTCGACCACGACGGTGAATCCACGCATTTTCGGTGCGATATCGGCCGCGGCTTGGTATAGATACGAGAGGTTCGGGGAGCCGTCCGTCCCCTGGCTGGGGGTGCCGACAGCGAGGAACACGATCTCCCCATGGGCCGCGGCCTCGCCATTGTCCGTCGTAAAGTGCAGGCGCTTGGCTTCGACATTGCGCGCGACGATATCCGCGAGGCCAGGCTCGTAGATCGGTATGTTTCCGGCTTGTAGCTGTTTGATCTTTTGTGCGTCGATGTCGGCACAAAAAACCTCGTTTCCGTGTTCCGCAAAGGCCGCGGCCGCCACGAGGCCGACATATCCGGTACCGATGACGCTGATTCGCATGGGAGCGAGAGTGTACGACAATAGGACTGCGTGCATTCCGCCCATCGTTGGGTCATCGACTCTGCTACGGACAAGCGGCGAGCCACGGTGGTGGGGTGGGCTCCGTCGTCTGGGTCGCGTTTTGAAGAGACTTGGTTCAACATTCCACGATTATCCATGACTGAACCCGCGCCCCAAGAGCTGTCAAACTCAGAGATTTTTGATGGCGAGCGATTGTCTTGGATCCAACGGGCGTTGATTGTTCTAGGCCCACTGGGTCTTGCGATCGATATCTTTGCGAGTCTTTGGGTCTCGAGTCTGCACGTCACGCATTCGGTCCGAGTGCAGGTTGAGCGGCAGATGGTCCCCGGTGAGAAGCTGGCGGTGCGAGCGCAGCTTCTCGACCGTCGCGGCGACGCCGTGGACGATGTGGGGGTCTCGCTGCACCTGGTCCCGCCGAGTGGAGCGGTTCTCGATCTAGGCGCACTAACCGCCGTTGATGCCGCGGTCAGCCAAGGCACCTTCAACGTTCCGGCGACCATCATGGCAGGCGGTGTCCAAGCATGGCCCATGGAGTGCGCACTGGAGCTTCGTCTCGAGGCGCCAGAAGCCCTTGGCGTCGGTCTTGTGCGGGAGCGTGTGGCGGTGACCATGGTCAAAGAGCGTGATGAGCGGGAGAGGATGCTTTCCGTGGCACGCAGCATGTTGCAGTGGGCCGACGACACTGAAGAGCAGCCCGAGACAGTCCGGGTTGACCTCCGACCGTTTGGGCGGATTTTGGCCGGATTTCAAAACACCTTTCTTGTGAGGGTCACGGATCTTGAGGGCATCCCCTATGCGGGGCTGGTTGAGATTCGTCTCTTGAGTGGCGAGTTTGCTGCGAAACGAGGTCAGGAGTCCGATCCGCCAGTGCTCTTTCGTGGATCGCTCGATGGTCTCGGTACGACGTCGATCTCTGGGCAGCTGACGTCGGAGGTGATTCGCTTTGAGGTTGGTCTGTTGAGCGATGCGAGCGAATTCCCGTCTAGCTCTCGCCGCTTTCGCTGGGTGAGTCATGCGGGCGGCGTTCGGGTGTCTACGAGTTCGATGGTAGCGTCCAAGGGGGCGACAATCATGGTCGGGGCAACCGCTTTGAGCGCTCGCCGCCCTATTTATGTGGATATTCATGGCCCCGATGGTGCGTGGATCGATACCCTGACCCCACCGCTTCGTCTGACAAAGCAGGCCCGTGAGTGGCGGATTCCGTCGCGGTGGACCGATGGATCTTTCATGCAGATCGAGGCCTACCACTTCACGGCGGCACCCGATGACTCCGCCGCCGTCGGCCGGGTACTGCTAGGCGCGGCCGATCAGGTCGACTCTCCGGAGAGCCTGATCGCACTGCTGGAGAGGCAGCGCGCGCTTCTTGACTTGCCGCGTGTGGAGAAATATTTCGATCTGGAACGTGAAAATAAGTATCTGGACTATGTTGAGGGGGCCGAGCTCTCTGCCCTCGAGGTCAAGAGCGCCCGTCAGTGGTTGATGGGCACTCTGCCCATCGAAGTCTATGGGCCCCCCATGGCGCTCGACACTCGCCCACGTGATGAGAAATTGCTCTTGGCACGAAAAACACGGTGGATTGTCGGGCTCCGATGGTTCCTTTGGTGCGGCGGTGGGCTGTTTATGGCGATTCTCGGGGCTGCGCTCTGGTGGGAAAACCATCAAGTTCGAGCCAAGGCTCGTGAGGCGATGGGAGACGATTTCGATCTGGGGGCGCTCGCTCAAGAGGGACGGCAAATGTGGGGACGCTTGGTACTTGTTCTGGCGTTCACGGCGGCGACGCTGGCGCTAACGATTGCACTGCTAGAGAGCCTCGTCTGGGTGCTGTAACGGTCGAGTGGGACCCGCGCTTCGATTTTTGACGCAGTGATCGACTTGCAGCCACCGCGGCGACGTGGTGAGAAGGTACACCCATGGATACGCGCAACCGACCACGAGCAATGATCATGGCGGCGGGGTTCGGAACTCGGCTCGGGTCTTTGACTGAACTTCGGCCGAAACCGATGTTGCCGCTGTGCGGTTCACCGCTGATTGAGTGGGCGGTGTTGTATTTGCGTCATCAGGGGGTGCGCGAGTTGGTGATCAATCTTCATCACATGGGCGAACAGATCGAAGCGTATCTAGGCGACGGATCTCGCTACGGACTGGCGATCGTATACTCGCGAGAGGCGACGATCCTGGGGACAGGTGGTGGGTTGAGAGAGGCTCGTTCATTGCTCGATGACGGAAAAGGAACGCCGATTGTGGTGATGAACGGCAAGATACTGATGGAACTTCAACTCGCGGCCGTGTTGGACCATCATCGCCGTACCGGAGCCGAGGCCACCTGGGTGATGAGAGACGATCTCGAAGGGGTCTGGGGGGGCAGCCTCGCCGCGCGATCCGACGGTCGAATGGTCAACTTTCTCGGTGAACGGCTGGCTACCGCGGCCGGAACGAATTCAGAGGATCGGCGCCTGATGTTCACGGGCGTTCATGTGTTCGCGCCAGAATTTCTCGATCGCATCCCCACACAAGGAGAACAATGCATCGCACGTACGGCGTACCGGACCTTGTTCCACGAGGGCGGCCGCTTTCAGACCTTTGTGACTCCTGGGTATTGGTGGGAGCACTCCACGCCAGATCGGTATCTCGCCGGAATCCGCAACGTGCTGGATGGCAAGGTCTCGCTCCCCCACGCGAAATATCGTCTTCGAGGGGTTCATCCGAGCGCGAGGATCGACGCGAAGGCGGCGCTCATCGACCCTGTCTGGGTCGGTCCGAACGTTCGAATTTTGGCAGGAGCGACTGTCGGGCCCCACGTTCAACTTGATAGTGGCGTGCGGGTGGCCTCGGGGCTTCATCTTCACAACTGCGCGGTGTGGTCGAATGTTGATGTGCGGCGCAACCTGGGCGACGAAATTGTGGCGATCTGACATTTTCGTATTGGATTTCTAAATCCGTGTGGTCGAGCAAGGACTGCCCCCAACACTCTTATGTAGAAAGAGGAATTACCTGGCGGGGGGTTGACCTGGTCTGAAGCGTGAGCAGTTTGTTTCTGTCGCGCACGGGACTCACGTGCTCCCAAAGGAAAATATGATGTTGATTCCACAGATGATTTCTCCGCTTCATGCCATGTCCGCCCCGATGCCGAGCTACGAGGCTTTTGGACGGCTCTTTGAGAGATATGGCGGGGCGCCGGTTGTCGCCAATAAAAAATCTCCAGAGAGAGAAGATGGCGCCCTGCAATTTGTAAAAGACCAGGGGTATTCATTGGAGTTGGATCTGCCTGGTTTGGACCCTTCGGAGATCGAGATTCGTGTCGATGAAGATGCGGTTGAGATTCGAGCGACACGCGGGTCGGAGGCCCCTCAGGGGTATCGTGTCGTTCGGGGCGAGGGTCGTTCGTATCAATACCGAAGGCGATATGCTCTTGCGAACCGTATTGACGTGGCGCAGGCAGAGGCGGTCCTCGAGAACGGTCTGCTGCATTTGAAAATGCCGCTGATCGCCAGGACGGAGACTCGGGTTCTAGAGATTTCGAGTCCAACTTCGGACACCAGTGAAAGAGAATAGGGACAAGACCATGACTTCATCCACCCAACATTCAACGGTTGTGTTACCCCTCGCAGATCTGTTTGAGAGCGAAGATTGTTTTTTGCTAGAAGCAGACCTCCCCGGTGTCCAGGAGTCCAGTCTCGTGATCAGTGTCGAAGATGACCTGCTGCGATTTGAAGGGTCGAGCCACGGAGGAGACCGTATCTATCGACGACGGTTCCGGTTGTCGAAACGGGTAGAACGAGACGAAATTTCGGCCGAGTTCGAACATGGCGTTCTCAAACTTCGGTTGCCAAAGGCTGAGACCGCAAAGGCTCGCAGGATCGAGGTTCGCACTGGATAATGGACGAATAGGGCGGCCGCGGGCGCCGGTTGGGCTCTCCGTCGTCGTATCGGTGTCTGTCGCCGGAGGGCTAGCGAGTGGCGGAGGCGGGAGGCTTGTCAAGATCGACGACAAGCACGGCCTCTTCCGCCGCGATTACGATACGCGTAAGTCTTTTTAGACCGTCGGTGCGCGCGAGGTCCCCGAACATCTTCATCAAAGAGTCGTAGATTGCGGGATCGGTCACGATGGCGAGTGGGCCAACGTGATTGTTCATGTCAGCTCGGACTGTAGCGATGTCGCTTCGAAGTACGTTGATTTTTGGACCCGCGTCATTGAGTTGGCTGGCAAGCAGAGCGATCTGCTGTTTGAGGTCGCTACCTTTGATAGGATCGACAAGGGCCCGCGTGATCGCGTCGACGGTCTCGGGTTTTTTGAGGTCGCTGACAAAGGCGATGAGCCGGCCTGTTTCGTCGGTAACAGTTCGGATTATTGGTAGAAAATCGTCTGAAAAATTACGGGCCGAGCGATCGATCTTGTTGGCGAGCGTTCGGGCATTTTTCAGTTGTTCGGGGAACTCGGCATGAGTTTTGGGACTGTAGAACCATGCGCCGAGCTGGCCCTTGCCAGCTCGGACGTGGGCGACGTCGTCGTTGAAATTTGAAATACGACTCCGAATGGTAGTCTCGTTTCGATTTTTTACGCCGGGGGCCAATTCTGCGAACACCTCGTCAAAACCAGAGAATGAGCGAGTGATCTCGTTTGTGATCCCGCTGAAGCGTTCTTCGAGCATCGAAAACTGCTCGAGCAGGGTTGCCCCGGCCTGGATATGACCGCCGTCGCCCACGGCGGCGCCTGTGCCTACCGTGATGTTTACAAGTTTGTCCCCCAGTCCGCTGGTGGCGACGGTGGCTTGACTGTTGGCGCAGATGAAGTGGCTGCGTGGCTCGTCGATGCTCATGGTGACCCGGAGTCGTTGAATTCGCGTGTCGTATGGGGCGCACACGAAGCGGGGCCCAACCCAGCTGACGAGTGGATAGCGATGCCGAAAGTTGTCATTGAGGCAGACTTCTCCGGAGGGACACTGGTCCGTCTGCGTACAAAAGGAGTGCGCATAGTCGCTGTCTTGCCCCGTGTAGGCCTGGAGATTTGCACAGCGCTGAGCGTTGGGCTCGGCGACGGAACTGCTTGTCCGCGGCGGGATGCAAAAAAGCGAGGGATCGCAGTCGTTGGTGCGTGCGGGAAGCCGTCCACGATCTTCGTGTTTTGCGAGGCAAGGGTAGTCGGGATTGATGAATTGGAGGTCGAGTACTCGGCCAACTTTCATGCCGTCGAGATAGACAAGTTGGTTCTTGCTCAGTCCGCTGACAGCTTTGAAGTCGGCGTGGATGAGGACCTGCGGGTCGCGCCAAGGGTCCTGTGTCGCGACAAAAAACAGCCCGCCTACCAGAGCCGCCGTCACGCAAACCACGCTGAGGCCGGTACGGAGATCGATTGACTGTTCGTCGCGTCGAGGCATCGCGGTGCGCGGCACAAAGCATAGCTCGCTTTTTCATGCGGTTGTGTGGGCGATGTGGGTCTTGGCGATTCGCGCAATAGGCGCCGATGCGAAGAGCGACGGTTCACAACCTGCGGCGCGAGCGAGATCTCTCGCAGCCGGACACGATGGGGGCTGGCCGTCCGATATCGGGTCCTCACGTAGGCTTGCCGACTCATTGGAGGGAGGCCGGACCCTCTTGTGGGCGGGGGCTTGCCCGTGGCCGCGCAGGCCTGCAAAATAGAGGTGCCTCTTTGGAACTTCGTATGTCGACCGCCGCACCCATTCAGGACTCGCCCCAACATGCCGCGGTGATCCAGGTGCGCGCAGGGTCGATGCGGGCACGGATGGCGGACCTTCATCGTGGTTTCTGCATCGCGTCGCCTCGGCTCGGCGAACGCTTGGTGATGTACAACGAGAACGGCCGCCAGCGAATTGTGACCACACCCGTACGGCGGGTCCTGGAGGCTGAAGGATGTGTCTACGTGCAGACCGTAAACAGTACCTACCGCCTTGAGCCGGCGACCAGCGCGGAGATCGACGCTGCGATCGTCGATGCACGCTCGCAGCTGCCGCGTCGGCCCCAGCGGTAGCTGCGGTGACAAAGACTCGGAACTCGCGGTTGGCGGTTGCGATCAAGAGGCTCGCGCGTACCATGGGCGAATGGACCACGGCCATGGCGACGGCAAGCACGACGAGCCCCAGCACTTCATTCGAGCGATGATCGCCGAGGATCTCGCGCGCAAAAAATTCTCGGGACGCGTGGTGACTCGATTTCCCCCAGAACCCAATGGCTATCTACACATCGGGCATGCAAAAGCGATCTGCCTCAATTTCTTGATGGCAGCGGAGCACGAGAGGGGACGCTGCCACCTGCGTTTCGACGATACAAATCCGACCACCGAGGACAACGAATACGTCGAGGCGATCAAGCGCGACATTCGTTGGCTGGGGTTTGATTGGGGAGAGCACGAGTATTTTACTTCGGGGCATTTCGAACAGCTTTACGCCTTCGCTGAGCAGTTAATTGGTGCGGGTAGGGCCTACGTCGACAGCATGAGTCAAGAAGAGATCCGTGCGCACCGTGGCACGATCTCAGAGGCGGGTCGGCCGAGTCGGGACCGAGATCGCAGCATCGCAGAAAACCTCGATTTGTTTCGTCGCATGCGCGCAGGAGAGTTCGAAGATGGAGCCCATGTTCTGCGCGCCAAAATCGACATGGCGGCCGCAAATATGCAGCTGCGAGACCCACTGCTCTACCGGATTCGTAATGTGGAGCATCACCGAACAGGCAGCCGTTGGTGCATTTATCCAATGTACGACTACGCGCACTGCCTGTCGGACGCGATCGAGCAAGTGACTCACTCGCTTTGCACGTTGGAGTTTGAGAACAATCGGGATGTCTACGACTGGGTGATTGAGGCGGTCGGGAAATTCGATCAGCGACCCTTTCAGACCGAATTTGCGCGTTTGGAGCTGAGTTCCACGATCACGAGCAAGCGAAAGCTTCGAACCCTCGTGGACGAGGAGTTCGTCGACGGCTGGGACGACCCTCGAATGCCCACCCTTGCGGGTTTGCGTCGTCGGGGAGTTCCGCCTGAGGCGATTCGAAGTTTTTGCGACAGAGTTGGCGTCTCGAAGGCCAACAGCGTGGTTGATCTACAGCTGTTTGAACATGTTGTGCGCGATGAACTCAATCAGAGGGCGCCTCGTGTGATGGTTGTGTTGCGTCCGTTGAAGGTCGTGATCGAGAACTATCCTGAAGCGAAAGTGGGTGCGAAAAGTGAGTTGCACGAGGCTCCCTATTGGCCTCACGATGTTCCAAAAGAGGGGAGTCGCGAGCTACCCTTCTCAAGGGTTATCTACATCGAACGTGAGGATTTTCAGATGCATCCAGCCAAGGGATTCTTTCGTCTCGCGCCTGGGCGCGAGGTGCGATTGCGTTATGCCTACTTTGTTGTTTGCCAGAGAGTCATTTCGGATCCGACGACGGGAGAAATTTTGGAACTGCGGTGCACCTACGATCCCGAGACTCGGGGAGGCAATGCTTCGGACGGACGTAAGGTTAAGGGCACGATTCATTGGGTGTCCGCGGAGCATGCTGTCGATGCAGAGATTCGTCTGTACGATCGTTTGTTCGTGAACGAGGACCCAGGGAGCGGTGGCAAGGACTTTCGTGACGAGCTGAATCCGCGATCACTCGACATCTTGGTCGATGCGAAGGTCGAACCGAGCCTTGCCGACGTGACGCCAGGATCCCATTTTCAGTTCGAACGTCAGGGGTATTTCTATAGCGATCCAAAACTATGTCGTGAGGGTCGATTGGTGTTCAATCGCACCGTGTCGCTTCGTGACTCATGGGCGAGGCGAACCGAAAAAAACACACCGGTCGCGCCGCCTCCGGCCGAGCGAACCGCTTCAGAAAAAACATCCGAGCGGAGCCCGCGTCCGAAGAAACGATCGAAGGCCGAGCTGCGTGCACAAATGATGGCCGCCCAGCCAGAACTTGCGGCGACGGAGCGTCGATTTCGAGAGATCCTCGAGATCGGTGTTGGCGACGTCGAAGCTCTTACCGGCAGCATGGCTGTGGCTGATTTCTTTGAGGCCGCGCTCGCTGAGGCGGGGCAGTCCCATCTCAAGCTCGTGACCAACTGGGTCGTGAACGAGGTTCTTCGGGAGTTGAAGGGGCAGGAGTTGAGCGCGCTTCCCTTCGAGGGTGCGAGCCTCGGGCGCTTGGTCGCAATGATCGCCACAGAGGCGATCTCAGGAAAAATTGCAAAAGTCGTGTTCTCTCGAATGTTGGCCGGGGAGGGCGATCCTGAGGCCATCGTCGAGTCGAAGGGCCTGCGCCAGATCTCTGACCCGGCGCTTCTACAACCGAGGATCGAGGCGGTGTTGGCTGCGAATCCGATGCAGCTCGCGCAGTATCGGGGAGGAAACGGCAAGCTCTTCGGGTTTTTTGTGGGCGCCGCGATGAAGGCCACAGAGGGGAAGGCACAGCCGAAGCTGCTCAATACGTTGTTGCGAGTCGCTCTCGATGAAAAGGAATCTTGAATCCGAACAAGGCCCCCTTCGCGACCAATCTAAGGTCAGCCGCCCACCGACCAGAGCTGCGTCTTGCGGGGGCCACCGCCGCAACTTCGTTGGCGGTCGGGTCCCGAGGTGTGGGTCACTCGACGCTGATGAAGCTCGCCGCGGTGGCGAAAATACTCATCACTGCCGCCCGTGAACTCTTGGCTTCGTTCGTGGCGCAGGGCGGAAAGCGAGTGTTCTCCGAGGGTAGAGCGCAGGTTATGCTCAGCAACCTGGGCGGCCTGGCTGAGATTCGGTTGGCCGCGGAGTCGGTCGAGATCGTAAATGTCGCCGCCTAGGCTCGCACGGTGGAGGCGCGGGAGTTCGTTGGCTTGGACGTGACCGTACATGGGGCCGAGCGGGAGCACGAGTAGAGTCGGGGCGAAACGGTGACCACCGAGATGAGAACATTGCCACGTGGAGTCAGGGGCGATCTTTGAAAGGGCTTGGTAGATTGGGATGCCCCATTTTGCGCAGCAGAGATCGCGCTGACCGTGTACGCATACAAAATAGGTAGGTGTGTGGATTTCGGCCGAGCCGTCGAGGGTGAGAGCTGCGAGATCCAGGGTGCCGAGGGCATCGAGTTCGCGGAGTGTTTGCGAATGCAAGGTGAAGGCGCCATCCATGGCGCGGGCTAGAAAAAGTGTGCGTTCGGGGCGGCTTCGTCCAGGACGACGGATGAACTGGACTCTCAGTCCAGGAAACTGGCGCGCGGCTCGGTCAAGCGCTTGAAGAACGGTTGGCGAGATCGCCGCGTCACCTGGGACTTTAGCGCCCCATGGCCCAGCCTCTTCGAGAAAGAGCCATGTCGTGCACCGCGGAGCGCTACCGGCCAGTGGCTCCTTGGAAGAGCGGCTTATGGCGCTGCAATAGTCCGAAGTCGTCATATGAGGACGGTACTGTCCCGATAGGGACGGAACAAGGGCGATTGATCCCCTTCTTATTGCTGGGAGAGACGGTAGGAAGAACGTCAATGCTTTTGTCTTCACGATATCGAGCCGGCGAGCCGGCGAGGCAGCAGTTGTCGCCCGAGCAGATACGGGTGCGAGACAGGATCCACGCGCGAATGCGCAGTGGCGAATACACGATGGTTGAGGTCGCGTGTCTTTGCGGTTGTGAGGAAGGGGACGTGCTCTCAGAAATCGATCGCTACGGGCTTCCGGTTCGGACAATACTTTGCACCCATTGCGGAATCGTTCGCAGCTCGCCACGCCTCGACGAGCCCTCGACCTTACGATTTTACGAGGAGGACTACCGCGAGCTCTACACGGTCGATGGCGAAGACCCTGAGCTTCTATTCAACAATCAGCTGGCGAAGGGACGCCAGTTGGTCGGACGCTTTGCCAAGCTTGTCGATAAAGTCGACCGGGTCGTCGAAGTCGGCTGCGGCGCAGGGGGGCAGCTCGCCGCCTTTGCAGAGTTGGGGAAAAAAGTCGCTGGGGTCGACCTCGGAAGCGAGTGGCTCAACGTCGGACGAAGGAAGGGGATCGATCTTATCTGTGGAGATGCGATGGATCTTCGGGAGCACCTTGATTGGCCGGCAGACATGGTCGTTGCGACCCACGTCATCGAGCACTTTCTCGAGCTCGATACCGAAATAGCGAAGATGGCAGCGTTGCTCGCTCCTGATGGAGTGATGCTTCTAGAGGTTCCTGGTATCCGCATGGTGGCATCCGGCTACCGAGGGGACTTTCTTCTCTATCTACAAAATGCCCACAATTACCATTTTACGGCGGCCACCTTCGGATATGCCCTGAGCCGCTGCGGGCTTGACGTGTTCTTTTCAGATGAACTCGTCTCAGCGATCGCGGTTCCAACCATCGAAGGGCCCCTGTGTCGTGAGATCCCGGTCCCGATCGGCGAAGCGCAAGCGGTTCGCGCGTACCTCGACGAGCAGGAGCGAATTTGCATGGAAAAGACACCGCGGGTAGCCTGAGTCGGTCATGGATCATTTCGCTCGCCTTATCGCCCTGGTGGTGATCTTCGTGATGACTCCGGTCGGCGTCGAGCTGATCGAGAATGGTGTGCATCTGGTGAGCGAAGGGCACAGCGCCCACGGAGATCACGGTGACCATGATCGCCTTGACAGCGACGCGCCCAGGCATCCGGAGCATGGCTGTACGGGTACTTTTCATGCTTGCTCGTGCCACGCTGCACCCACATTTTTGGTCCCGGAGGCGTCCGCAGACATTGTGATCGCGCTCCAGCCGGGTCGGCAACCGTCGCCGGTGGGTGGGCAGGGCCCGAGGGCTGGCTTCGAGGGCGATGTGTTTAGGCCACCTTCAGCCTAGCGCGTCCTTCGTCGGGGCTCTTGTCCTGTAAACGCTGAAGAGCGCGGCCTGGCGGTTTTGCTCGGCCGGCCTTTGTTCAGCAATTTTTTCTTGTTCGACCTCCGATACCCACGGTGGGTGAAGGTAGAAAAAATATGTCGCCGCTTTTGTTGTCTTCGCGAGGCTCGCAGTTCATGCGTGTCCTTTGCCCGACCCTTGTCCTAACTTGTCTCTCCACTCACATCGCATTCGCGGGGACTCCGCAATCGTCGGTGGTCACCGGAGTTCAGAAGGTGGTGAGAACGGACCACGTCACGCTCGCCGAACTTCTGGCACACGCAGATGTGCATGCGCCCAGGCTCGAGGTTGCGCAGGGCGGTCGTCTACGCGCCCACGCACAGGTGGAGGCAGCCGGGCGCCTCCAGCCCTACAATCCCTCGATAAGCTTTGGGTTGGGGCGCCGCAGCCAGGGCAACCAGACCGGTTTGGATGCCGAGGTCGAAATTCAGCAACAGTTGAGGGTCGCGGGCCAACGCAGACGCGAGCAGGCCGCGGCCAAACAATTGGACGCCTCTGGGATGGCCGACGTGAAGGTTGTTCGCTGGGCGATCCATACCGAGATCCATCGGACCTTTCAGCTCGCCGTGACGGCGCGTGAGCGGGCCCGACTCGCCGAGGAGTTGGCAGAATTTACACGAGAGATGGAGAGTTTGGTCTCACGGCGGGTCGAGGTTGGTGAGGAGTCGCCGATGGTCCTCGAGCTGGCGAGGGCTGAGCGAGTTCTGGCAGAGGCCAACAGTTTGGATCGCCAAGCGCGCGTGCAGGCGATCGATTCGGAGCTTGCTGAAGCTGCCGGTTGGCCTGGAGACCGCAGCCTGACGGTCGTGGGATCACTCCCGGTCGCTCGTCGACTGGTGGCGATGGAGGCGCTTGTAGAGGCTGCGTTCCGCGCCAATCCTACGCTGGCTAGCTTTCGCGCACAGCGTGAGTGGGCGAGCGCGGAGTCCTATGCGCAGACACGGCGTGCAATTCCATCACCGACTTTTGGGGTTCGCTACGCGCGTGAAGGCGGCGTGGCAGCCCAAGGGGGCAGTGCCGTCGACACCGATGTGTGGATGGGTACGGTCAGCTTGCCTATTCCGATGTTCGCACGCAACCAAGGTGCACGCCTGCGGGCCAATGCCGACCATGAGCTGTCGAGAATCCGTGAGCGAGTGGCCGCGAAGCGCTTCGATCGACAGGTCCGCAGGGCAGCGGCCCTGGTCGAGGCATCCGCGCGCCGTGTGGTGAGTTTCGAGATTGGGGTGTTGGGAGCCTACGCCCGTAATCTCAGCGCGCTTCTCCGCGCATACGAGGTGGGTGAGCTCGATCTCTTTCAGCTGACCCAAGCGCGGCAGAGGATGTGGCAGGGACGGCTTTCTGCATTGGATGCTCTCGAAGATCATGTGGGGGCTGTTGCCGATCTCGAGGGGCTCGTCGGCGCGGAGATCGGCGAATTTCTATTTGCAACCAAGTCGGTGAGGGGGGAGTCGCTATGAGTCAATTTTTTCGTTTTAGAAGGGGACTTCTTTTCTCGCTGTGCATCGCTTGCAACGATCGAGCGCCTGTCGAGGTGGGCCATGGACACGGCGAAGAACCCGAGCCAGCGCACGGGGACCACGGGGACCACGGGGCCCACGAAAAGGCTCAAAGTGGGTTGGGAACCCCGGAGGTCATTCGCTTGAGCGATCACGTCATTGAGAGCAATGGAATTCTCAGTGAGACAGTGACGAAACACCTGCTGCTCGGTGTGCTGGAGATCCCCGCGGAAATCCAAGCCAACCCCGACCGCACTGCGCACGTGACATCGCTGGTCTCAGGCCAACTCTTGCATGTCGATGTCGGGCTTGGCGATCGCGTGCAGAAGGGCCAGACCCTTGCAACGATTCGAAGCATTGAGCTTGGTGAAGCTCGAGCGGCGGTGGAGATCGCACGCGCTCGGAAACAGGCGAGTGCCGCGCGGCTTCAACGGGCCCAGCGATTGTCCGACGCAAACATCGCAGCGAAAAAGTCACTCCTTGAGTCTCAAGCCCACGACGCGGTAGCGAAGGCGGATCTCGATGCGGCCAAGGCCAGCCTTCGAGTGTACGGAGTTCGGGGGGGACGGGGCCCGGATATGGCCCTGCGCAGCCCACTGGCGGGCATCGTGATCGAGCGTCATGCCAGCCCCGGTGAAGCCGTCGACACGAGTGGAGCCCGTTTTGTGATCGCGGATCTTGATCCACTATGGGTGATTGGTCGTGTGTATGAGCAGGAACTTTCTCGGGTTGAGAAGGGCGGGGCGGCGGAGGTCGCCTTTGTTGCGTATCCGGGGGAGACCTGGAAAGGCACCGTGGACTATGTTGCAGATACCTTGGACGAAGAGACGCGCACGCTCGCGGTACGCGTGGTGCTGGCCAATCAAGATGGCCGTCTAAAGCCGGGAATGTTCGGAACCATCGCGCTTGGTTCGGTGGGGACTGAAGCCTCTGCGCGTGTGCTCGCCATACCCGACACCGCGTTGCAGACAGTGCACGAAAGGACGCTCGTCTTTGTCGAGGCCGAAGGATCCTTTCAAGGCCGCGATGTCGTGCCTGGCGAGCGAGCGCATGGCCTCGTGGAGATTCGTCAAGGACTCAAAGAAGGCGACCGAGTCGTCATTCATGGGTCCTTTGTGCTGAAGTCTGAGATGCTCAAGTCTTCGATCGGAGAAGGTCATGCACACTGACATCATCTCATCCATCGTCACGATGTCTTTGCGGAACCGCCTGTTGGTGGTGTTCATCGTGCTTCTGGTCGGGGCCTTTGGTGTTCGTGCCATGAAGAGCCTACCGATTGACGCCGTCCCAGATGTCACGAACGTCCAGGTCCAGGTGATGACATCGGCACCGTCCTTGGGTCCCTTGGAAGTGGAGCGTTTCATCACCGTGCCCGTCGAGACCGCAATGAGTGGCCTGCCGAGGCTTGAGGAGGTTCGCAGCATCTCCCGTTTCGGTCTCTCGGTGGTGACCGTCGTGTTCGAGGAAGGCACAGATATCTATCGAGCGCGGCAACTCATTGATGAGCGGCTGAGTTCCGCACGTGAATCGATCCCCGAAGGCTACGGCAGCCCAGAGATGGGGCCGACATCCACTGGCCTCGGTGAGATCTATCAATTCGAGGTCCGAGGCGATCCGTCGTGTCCAACGGACAGCCCCGAGGCCGCACGGGGGGGGTGTTGGACCCCAATGGAGCTACGAAGCGTGCTTGAGTGGGATGTCGCGTTTCAGTTGCGCAGCGTGCCTGGTGTTGTCGAGATCAACAGCTTCGGCGGTGAACTGAAGACCTACGAAGTCCAGGTCGACCCAGACCGCTCGCTCGCGCTGAGAATCGGTCTCGACCGTGTCATTGAGGCCCTTGCCCAAAACAACGGGAATGCAGGCGGCGCCTACATTGCACATGCGGGAGAGCAACGCCTGATTCGGGGCATTGGTCTCGTTGAAACGATCTCTGACATCGAGGAGATCGTTGTGGCTTCGAGACGCGATGGCACACCGATCCGCATCGCGGATATCGGCGAAGTGAAAATCGCTGCTCAGGTTCGTCAGGGGGCTGTGACACGGGATGGCCGAGGCGATGTGGTGACGGGCATCGTCATGATGCAAATGGGTGAAAACTCCCGTGAGGTGTCGCGGGCGGTCGATGAGCGGATTCAAGAGATTCGCTCGTCGCTCCCGAAAGGGGTCACGATCGAGACTTTTTACGATCGTACAGATCTGGTCGACCGTACGATTCGGACTGTGGCGATAAACCTTTTTGAGGGTGGCGTCTTGGTGATTGTCGTGCTTCTGCTTCTCCTCGGAAACCTTCGAGGGGGGCTCCTGGTCGCGAGTGTGATTCCACTGGCCATGCTTTGCACCTTTATTGTTATGAAGGCGCTCGAGATTCCTGGAAACCTCATGAGTTTGGGCGCACTGGATTTTGGGCTGATCGTCGATGGCGCTGTCGTCATGGTTGAAAATTGTGTCCGCACGTTGGCTGTGGAGAAAACGGCTCCAAAAGACGTCGCCAGCGCTGTACGCCGGGCATCGCTGAAGGTTGCGCGCCCTGTGGTCTTCGCCGTTGGCATCATTATTGTGGTCTACATCCCGGTCCTGACCCTTCAGGGGATCGAGGGCAAGATGTTTAGGCCCATGGCGCTCACCGTGATCTTTGCACTTGCGGCATCGTTGGTCTTGGCATTGACGCTGATGCCCGTCGCGGCCACGGTGCTATTTAAACGTGGGGTACGCGAGCGGGAAACATGGCTCGTTCGTGCCGCCGATCGGCTGTATACGCCGCTGTTGGCCCGCAGCATGAAACATCCGCGCGTTACCTTGATGATCGCAGGTGGCGTTTTTGCAGCATCGTTGTCTTTGACCCCTTTGCTCGGCGCCGAATTTATCCCGCGTCTGGATGAAGGGTCCATCGCAATGCAGGCCGTACGCCTGCCTTCGGTATCCTTAGAAGAATCGATTGCGACCACGACTCGGATCGAGCGCGAACTGCTCGACCATTTTCCGGATGAAGTCGAAACTGTCGTATCGAGAACCGGGCGCGCGGAGATTGCGACCGACCCGATGGGGGTCGAGATGTCCGATATCTACATCATCTTGAAGGACCCCTCTGGCTGGAAGATTGGCAGCAAGTCTGAGCTTGTTGCGGCGATGGCCGCGATCATGGAAGAAGACTTCCCAGGCCAGCGATTTACCTTTTCGCAACCCATTGAGTTGCGGACCAATGAACTGATCAGTGGGGTCCGTTCGGATGTGGCGATCAATATCTACGGTGATGACGCGGACGACCTCTCTAGAGTGAGTGCGCGAATTGTGGAGTCGATCGCAAAGATCCCAGGGGCCGCTGACGTCAGCGCTGAACAGGTCGCGGGGCTGCCATTTTTGAACATCGAAGTCGATCGCCGCGCCTTGGCAAGACATGGTGCCAACGCCCGAGATGTGCTTGATGCCGTCTCGGCCATGGGCGGAGCGAAGGTCGGCGAAGTGTACGAAGGGCAGCGCCGCTTTGCTCTTCAGGTGCGGTTCGCCGAGCGTTTTCGCGAGGACTTCGCTGCGATCCGTAGGATCCCAATCTCGACATCGCAAGGTGCGGTCGTCCCTCTGGGGCAACTCGCAAAGATTGAACTCGAGGATGGGCCTGCATCTGTGAATCGTCACAACGTCCGTCGACGGACGGTTGTACAGGCCAACGTCCGTGGCCGAGATTTGGCGGGATTTGTCCAGGAGGCTCAGGCGCTTCTTGACGATGAACTGGAGCTTCCGGCGGGCTACTACCTCACATGGGGGGGGCAGTTTGAAAATCTTAAGAAAGCGCTCGATCGCCTTGCATTTGCGGTTCCCTCCGCCTTGTTGCTGATTCTTGTTCTCCTCTACGTGAACTACGGTTCGTTGCGACCAGCCCTGATCATCTATCTGAATATACCCCTTGCAGCGAGCGGGGGACTGTTTGCATTGGTGCTTCTGGGTATGCCCTTCTCGGTGTCCGCTGGGGTTGGGTTTATCGCCCTGTTCGGGATCGCGGTACTCAACGGAGTTGTCATGATCTCGCATATTCGAGATCTCGAGGCCGAAGTGGGCGTGACTCAGGCGGTTGTGCGCGGTGCTCGAGATCGGCTTCGCCCCGTCATGATGACCGCCATGAGTGCACTCTTCGGGTTCGTGCCGATGGCGATGGCGACGAGCGCGGGGGCTGAGGTTCAGCGGCCCTTGGCGACTGTCGTGATCGGTGGACTTCTCACTTCAACAGCGCTCACTTTGTTAGTTCTTCCCACGGTCTACGCGAGTCTCTTTCGCAGGACGCGCGAACCAAGAACCTGACCCACGGAGCGGGAGGCCAAGAGGGAGCGTTTCGATCGCGTTCAAAACGCAATTGAAACAGCTCCTTCTTGGCAGGGGGTCCGGCTAGCACATGGTGTCAATGCAGGCGTTCGCGGCGTATCCTGCGACGACTGCGCGTGAGAGGGCCGTGACAACGAGCCCCCAACCCGTGCTGCCGACGGCGGCCCCAGCCCCGGCACCCGCGGCGACACCGAACAGTTCACACCATTCTTCGCAACCGAGGTTTTCCTGGCCCGAGGGCATGGGGGTGGCAAATTTTTCGAGTGAGGGGGACTGCGTCATCGCCTGTTCGATCGCGGCATCGAAGAGCGCGAAGGTCCCGGTGTCGGCCGCGTCTCTCAAGACGGACTCCTTGCCAAGAATGTAGGTGTAGGCGTCATCGTCCGAGGGCGAGCTGTCGAGCGATGCGTGTTGGTCTCGAAGTGCGACCACGTCAAACTCGATGGCCATCAGAAGTTCATCATCGTGAGTCATCTCGATCCTTGGAAACACTCCGCTTCGGTCGATCATGAGTGCGCCGACATGACCGGATGTGGTGGTGAAACGGATGAGCCCAAGTCCGTTCTCATCTTCGAAACCGGAGACATCAACAGATGTGAATGGGGACACGGGCTCGGGGGCGAGGGGGGGCACACAGGGGTCGTACTTTTCGAGTTCCTCGTCGCTAGACTCATCATCGTTGGGTCCCGTACCCGGGGCCTGGCCACAAACATTCTTATCGATGTTGGAGACTGGTGAAGTGGGATTCTCTGGAGAATCATCAGGTCCAGAGTCGGTGTCCGAGTCTGGATCGACATCGCTTCCGGAGTCGGTTTCGAGATCCCCAGCGAAGACGGATCGCTCCGAGTTTCCGAGGTCGTCGCAGGCGGTCAAGCCTGCTGTGGTTGCGAACAATCCGAGGGTCAGGAGCGCGTGGGTGAAATTGATCTTGTTCATCTTGGTGTCCGTTCTCTGGCCCAAATGCAGGCCGTTTGTGCCAACCACTCGGCCACCCGGGGATTCCGTTGCAGGTGTTTGAAACAAAGATCATATTTTGAAACGAGACAAATGCGCACATCAGGCCCTCGATCTCTGTGGGCCTGCCTTTTGTTCACTGCGATCGTCCTTCCGTTTGAGAAGAAATGATCACAGAGAGAAAAGTGAGCAAACTAGGCTACAATTTCGCCAAGGGCAGAGGATATGCTGATGAACATAGAGAAACGGTCGAACTGGGGTGTAGAGGTTTTCACGAATTCCTGTCGCTGGGGCGGAATGATCGGGTCCGCAGCGATGCTGATGTTCGCTCTGCCGCAGATCGCGTGTTCGGACGCGCCGTCGGGAACTCCCTTTGGCAACGGCGCCGGCGGTAGCGACGAAACCGGGGACGGTAGCGGTAGCGGTAGCGGTAGCGGGGGCGGTGACGGGGATGGAGACGGAGACGGAGACGGAGATGGAGACGGAGACGGAGATGGGGATGGAGACGGAGCCACCGAGCCACCCGACTTCGCAAACAATTTGTTTCCATCGCCGATGCCCCCTGGAAATCTGACCCCAGAAGATGCGCCGCAGATCATCGTGTTTGGGTGGGACGACTGCATGTTCTCTGGTGACCATGCGACGGACATTGCCCAGGCGCCCGACAGCGGTATGAATTTTGTGGCGAAGACCTTTGGGTCCATCACCAATCCGGATGGGTCCGCGGGCCACGTGACATTCTATGAAAATGGCGCCTATCTTCCCAACAGTGAGATGGGCGGACCTTGGGGGAGCGAGACCGAGCTGATGTTGGCCGCCGGGCAGGAACTGTTGGCCCTCGGTTTTGAGGTCGGAAACCACACCTTTGACCATCTCGAAATCAATGGCACATGGGGGGGGATCCCCGCGACATGGCACGAGGGGTCGCTCGGGGGCTGGACGGACCGTGTCGGAACCTTGATGGATCAGGCCGCATGGGAGACGTCTGCGATCGGATTCAATGATCAGTTCCTTCGTCAAATCTACGGCATTGATAAAATTCGTGGATTTCGTGCGCCGCGCCTCGAGATCAACGACGAGGGTCTCAATGCACTGGTCGCTTCTGGCTATGACTACGAGGTCAACATGGAGGAAGGGCATCAGTGGGAATACGTGACGGCCGCCGTCACGCCAGGCGCCGAAGAAAAGGGATTTAACTGGGTCGTCTGGCCGTACACGCTCGACAACGGTTCTCCGGGCGTTTGGCAGTCACAGGACTTCGGAGAGAAGGACTACTTGACCAACTACCCGGAGGGCCTGTGGGAAGTTCCAGTCTATATGGTCTACGTGCCTGACAACGGGCTTCAAGAGACTATAGCGAGTCGAATGAAGACAGAGATTACGACCGAGGACACCGGGTGGATCGGCGATAAAGTCCGGGAGATTACAGCGTTTGACTTCAATACCTTTCTCTACGCGCGCATGACCAAGGCGGAGTGGGTGGAAATGATGAAGTACAACTTCTTACTTCGATACAACGGAAACCGGGTGCCGTTGACCTTTGGTGCCCATCCGGCAGAATTTAGCTGGCGCTACGACAATGAGGTGATCAAGCTTCAAGCCGGGAATGAAGACTTCAAGGATGTTCTGAACTACAACACCTACCAGGACCGCAAGGATGCCGTCACAGAATTCGTGACGTGGGTGAAGACCAACTACGCGGACGATGTCTACTTTTTATCCAGCGCAGAGCTTGTCGACTACATGAAAGCGCCGTTCGACAAGAGCGGCAATCCCGTCGACCCCGACGCCTTGGCGACACCGACCTGCGATGCGCCTCTTGACCTGCTGCAAGAGTGGACGGCCAACGTGGATGAGCTTGGTTCGACCGCCGCTGTGACTCCTGGGAATGGACGTTCCATGACCATCGATTTCGCAATGGCCGCAAGTTTACCCGATACGGGAGAGTATGCATTCGCGGACGTTTCCACCTACTTCGCGGCAGGGGGGCTCAAGAACGTCACACATATCGATATACAGTATGAGGCCGATGCTCCATTTCGGGTGCGCTTGTTGCCGGAGGACGAGAGCGAGACCTTGAGCATGCAGGTGTTGTTGGCCGGTTCAGGAGTCCGTGCGGCGCGGATTCGGGTCAAGGATTTTCGCCCAGACCCCTACGCGGATGCCGCGAAAATTCTCGATGCCTCGGCGGTCGATGACGATTATTTAGCGAAGGTCGTCGGCCTCGCCTTCGAGTCTGCTGCGACCACAGCCTCAGCGACGTTCACTGTCAAAATCAAACAAATTACGCTGCATGGCTTGGATGCTGGAGACCTCGGTGACTCGACAGGTGCTCGTCCGCTTCCCATCGAGCTGGGTGAGGGCCGGAACCGTCGGCCCGCAGGGAGCACTTCCGCAGCCCTGTGGAGCGGTCATCCGGAGTTCTCGTCCCCCTAGAAGCTGACGTCATTCTCCATCGCTCGATAGGAATCCGCGGTCGCGCCAAGAGGCGATCGCGGGTGACCTTCCAATTTGTCCCGGCTGACGGCCGGGACAAATTGTGTCAGGATCGTGTCCAGAGCCGCGAATGAAGAAAAAAATTGAGAGTAGCTACCTCCAGGTGTTTGAGAACAACCGCCGCTGGGTCGCAGAGAGAAACGAGACGGATCCAGGTTTCTTTGAACGACTTGCGCAGGAACAAAATCCTGAATTCCTTTTCATTGGTTGCTCAGACAGCCGCGTTCCCGCGAATCAAATTATGGGTCTCGATCCTGGCGATGTCTTTGTGCACCGCAATGTGGCGAACCTGGTGCCCAACACCGACACAAATGTGCACTCGGTGTTGCAGTATGCCATTGAGCAGCTTGGCGTGCGACACATCATCGTCTGTGGGCACTACGGATGTGGAGGGGTGCAAGCGGCGATGATGTCCGCAGATCTAGGCCAGCTCAATGGCTGGCTGCGTGAAATACGTGACGTCTTTCGGTTGCATCGAGATGAACTGATGGCGATCGGCGACGAGAGCGCTCGCTACAGGCGACTTGTTGAACTCAACGTGCAAGAGCAATGTGTCAACGTCATCAAGACTGCCTTTGTTCAGCGAGCCTACCGGACGAAAGGCTATCCCTTGGTGCATGGCTGGGTCTACGACTTGGCCGATGGGCTCTTGCGCGACCTCGAGATCCCCTTTGAGAGCGTTCTCGACAAGATTCGCGAGATCTATCACCTCGAGAAATAGCGGTGAGCGACGAGAGGGGTTCTGCTCCGCCACAGGTGGCCGCGCGGAACAAACGAATTGCTGAGGTCTGCAGGCCGCTTCCTGGGTCGATTCCTTACGAGAATCGGCGACCGATGCGGGTGAAGAAGGCCGGGTCCGGGTGCCGAATTCTTTCCTACCTGGCCTTTCAGCATCCGCACATCTCCGCAGAAGTATGGAAGAAAGCTCTTCGTAGTGGCGAGCTTTTACGTCATGGCCGGCCCGCAACCCATGACGATATTCTGGCCGCGGGGGATCAATTGACCCACGTTGTGCCGAATACGGTGGAGCCTCCAGTGAATCCGAGTCTTCGAGTTTTGGCTGAAGATCTCTCGGTGATGATTTTTGCCAAGCCCGCACCCTTGCCGGTTCACCCGAGCGGACGATTCAATCGCAACTCGGCAGTGATGATTCTTCGGGCGGCGTTTCCCGAGCTCCGTCTTCGGCCCGTCCATCGTCTGGATGCAAACACCACAGGAGTCTTGCTCTTGGCGAAGAACCGGGAGGCCGCTCATCGCTTGGGGCAGGAATTCGCCGCTCAGCAGGTATCGAAGGTCTATCTTGTAAGAGTCTGCGGGTTGCCACGGCACGACGATTTCGAGTGCAGTGTTCCGATCGGCCGGACCAAGAGGGATGCGGGGACGCGCGATGCCGGTGGCCCCGGAGCTCGCGCAGCCTACACCCATTTCACCGTTCGGCATCGCGATGTGCAGTCGAAGACCAGCCTGTTGGAGGTTCGGCCCCGGAGCGGCCGAACCAACCAGATTCGCATCCATCTCGCGGAATTGGGCCTGACGATCATTGGAGACAACGCCTACGGCGAACGCCGTGATCTCGGTTCGGGGCTTAGTCAGGCGCAGACCCTCTGTTTGCACGCTTGGCAGCTCGAATTTGTGCATCCAGGGCACGGGAGAACTTGTCAGATCGAGGCCCCGCCTCCGCCGTGGGCCCATGGATCGTTGCCATAGACCTAGCGAAGATCTACCGATCGATGTGGCGCGGTGGGATCGAGGGTCTGTTTTTGGTACGCAGTGCGGGTGAAACCGTGGGAATCGCTTGCCCAAGCCGTGGCGCCAGATGGCGCAGCCTTGGAACTACGTCGCCGTGATGGAGAATATCTGATCGTCGCTGGGGGCTATGATTTGATGTCGAGCGCGGACGACAGCTCCTCAAAGGCGTTGGCCTCGCTGGGTCTCGGGGCCACCCGTGTCGATCCTGCACCACGAAGAGTTCTCGTCGGTGGTCTCGGCATGGGATTTACGTTGCGTGCGGCGCTGGACCACGTGGGGCCACAAGCCGTAGTCGAAGTGGCTGAGCTTGTCCCTGCTGTTGTCCGCTGGAACCATGCTGAGCTCGGATCCCTCGCAGGGTGGCCCTTGAGAGACGCTCGCGCGCGGGTTGTTGAAGGGGATGTACGAACGAGGATTCGGGCAGTGACGGAGAGCTACGACGCGATTTTATTGGATGTGGACAATGGTCCCGACGCCCTCGCTCACGGCCAAAATGATGGACTTTATGGGCGGCGTGGGGTGCAAGAGGCCTGGAACGCGCTGACGTGTGGGGGCGTGCTGGCGGTTTGGTCCTTTTCTGACGACCGAGCTTTCACCGCGCGCCTCAAGCGATGCGGCTTTGAGGCGGCAACCCATCGCGTCCCCGCCTCAAGGTCGGGACGAGGACGGCATCATGTCATTTGGGTGGCGCGCAAGGCCGCTCAAGCCGCAATCGCCACGCGGAGGCGGCGTTAGCCCGCCTCGCGCGGTCGAGTGTGACCTACTCTACGTAGGTGCAGACGCCCAGGGCATTTCCGGATTGATCCAAAGATCCAAGGGACTCACATCGTGCACCACAGGGGCAGATGGTGCCCCAGGCAACATCGACATCCAAATAACATTGGAGGCCACAGACCCCACCGTCGCTGTTGGTCCACAGACATTTTCCATTTGCGATGGTCTGTTCGTGACCAGGACACGTTTTAGCGATTCCACCACAGCTGGGTGCGCAAAAGGAGCCGAGTTTACCGGGTGGCGTGAATGCTTGCTCGCCATCTCCACATCCCGCAGAGACCGGGGCGTAGGGAAGGTTTGGTTTCAGATCCTCGAGCGGGCACGATTTTGTGTGGCACTCTGGATATCCCGGCATCGACTGGTTGACGTTCTTCAGCTGTTCCTCACAAAAGAAGTGGCATTCCCGCGCAGCATCTTCGTCGGCCCAGCAATCAGAGTCGGCGCCGTAGCGTGCGAGTGCGTCGTCGTAGGAATTGGGCAGGGTCACCTGAAAACACTCAAGCATGAGCTTGCAGTCGGACAGCGTAAAATAGTCTGTGTTGGTGTCGCCATCGCCATCGCCATCGCCATCGCCATCGCCATCGCCGTCGCCGTCCCCGTCCCCGTCGCCGTCCCCGTCGCCGTCGCCGTCGCCGTCCCCGTCGCCGTCCCCGTCGCCATCGCCGTCCCCATCGCCACTCCCGTCGCCATTCCCATCGTCACACCCGGTGGCCGGAACGAGGAATGAGCCTCCCAGAAGGAGAGAAATCATTGTGGTCGCAAGAATAGAATTTTTGTGAGTCATGGCCCTTAATCCCTCGCAAAAATAACATAGCTACTTCGCTGTGAACATGCGCGGAGATTCATGGGCAGCTCGAGACGAAGTTCGATGCTGGCGTGGCCCCATCCCAATCGAGCTCTATCGCGCGCAGCATGAATGCAAGCGCGTTGCACGGATGTTGCGTCACATCCAGACCCACGTAGGTGCATGGTGGTGGTTCGTGGCCCTGTGTGAACAGCGCGGTCCAGGGGTGGCGTTATCGACGCGTTCGAGGTTGGTTCATGGCGTGACCGAGGCGGGCACGCGGGATAGAGTGGTGCGATGTCGACGGCTTGGCGCTCCTGCAGCAACTGCAATAGGGATATCCTTTTTGGCGCCGCCTACGTGGCGTGCACGGTTTCGACATGCAATCGCGTGCGCACCGGCATGGTTTTTTGTGGCCTCGATTGTTGGGACGCGCACTTGCCCATGGCGCGACACCGCGAGGCATTCGCCGAGGACAAAATGGCGCCGGCGGTCGCGACAAAAGAAGGGACTGCGACGGTGGGAGGCGATGCCCGGGTTCACAAGCCGACCCAGAGCCGCCGTCGGCGGGTGGTCCCGGCCGTACGTAGGGATCCGAGCCTTCCTACGGATACGCTCGTCGTGGTCAAGGCCGTGAAGGGCTACATCAAGGCCGCGGGAGCCTGCAATACCTCCGACGCCGTGATGGATGTGCTTTCGGAGAAGCTTCGATCTTGGTGCGACCGCGCGATCGAGCGTGCCAAAGAAGAGGGTCGAAAGACTGTCCTCGATAGAGACTTCACGGTTTAGCAGGCGCTGAGGCCGGGCGGGCGAGGGGTGCCGAAGCGACCTTGTAATTCCTCGATCGCCTGGTACACCCCTTCGTCTATTCGCGGGCTTGAGAGCGCGTGAAGGGGGAGTCGACTGTGAGCGAAACCAACACCGAGTTTGATGTTGTCGAGGTCATTGCACAGGAAATCCAGCTCCCGGCACCGGTGGTGCGGGCGGTGATCCAGCTTTTTGAAGGTGGCGCGACCGTTCCCTTTATCGCCCGCTACCGCAAAGAAGTGACGCAGGGGCTCGACGAGGTCCAGATTCGCACCATCGAGGAGCGACGTGGCTATCTTCAAGAGCTTGGAAAGCGACGGGAGGTCATACTCGCCGCGATCTCCGAGCAGGGAAAACTCAGTCCCTTGCTCGCAGAGAAGATCGCCAACTGTGGTCACAAGCAGGCGCTGGAGGACCTCTATCTTCCCTACAAAAAGAAGCGAAAGACAAAGGGGATGATCGCCCTGGAGAAGGGCCTCGGGCCGCTCGCAGACCGTATCGTGGGGCAGCCGAACGAAGGGGACCCGGGGCGCGAGGCCGAGTCCTTTATCGATCCCGCCCAGGAAATCGTGGGTGTAGACGATGCCCTAAGGTTTGCCCGTGATATCGTTGTCGACCGTATTGTCGAGGACCCCGAGGTACGATCCTTGGTTCGCCGGCGTTTCTCTGAAGATGGGGTCTTGAGAACTTCCGCAGCCCCTGGAAAAGACCAGGAGCGCAGTAAATTCGAGGACTACTACACCTACGAAGAATCGGCGGCGAAAATTCCGTCCCATCGCTATTTAGCGATTCGTCGTGGCGAAAAAGAGGGGGTTATACGTTCACGGATCGAACTCGATGCGGCGGTCGTACTACCCCAGGTGGAACGCCGAGTCGGGGTCCGTGAGGCATCGCCCTTCGCCGACCAGCTGCGAAAAGCCACGCGGATGGCGTTTGTGGGGCGGCTCTCGGTGGGTGTCGAGACCGATGTTCGAGTCGAACTCAAGGGCAAGGCGGACGAAGCCGCCGTCGAAGTCTTCGCGGACAACCTGAAGAACCTCCTGCTCGCCGCCCCATTGGGTAGCAAGGCTGTGATTGGGATCGACCCTGGTCTTCGAACGGGGTGCAAGTGTGTCGCTGTCGATGCGACCGGAAAATTTCTTGAGACCATCACAATTTTTCTTGCCCGCGGTGAGACTGAAGTTGAACGTGCTCGTTCAGTATTTCGGCCCTTTGTGGAGAAACACGGGCCCGTAGCAATCGCAGTCGGAAATGGCACGGGCGGCCGAGAGACGGAAAAATTTGTTCGTGACCTGTTTGCCGCGGACTCTCGGACGTCGACGATGGTGGTCAGCGTCAGCGAGGCAGGCGCGAGTATCTACAGCGCGTCCGATGTCGCTCGTGAAGAATTCCCGGATCTTGACCTGACGATCCGTGGCGCAATCTCAATCGCGCGTCGGTTGCAAGACCCGCTCGCCGAATTGGTCAAGCTCGAACCGAAATCGATCGGCGTAGGACAATACCAGCACGATGTTTTTCAGTCGCTCTTGGTTCGCAAGCTGCACGAGGTCGTGGAGAGTTGCGTAAATAAAGTTGGTGTTGAACTCAATACCGCGAGCGCTTCGTTGCTCTCGTATCTCGCCGGGGTTGGTAAGTCCTTGGCGCTCAAGATCGTCGAGCACCGGGACACAATCGGCGCATTTTCCAGTCGAGAGGCCTTGCTTGATGTTCCCGGAATGGGCCCCAGGACCTATGAGCAGGCGGTGGGGTTCTTACGGGTACGCGAGAGCGAAAATCCGCTCGATCGCTCGGGAGTGCACCCCGAACGATATGGGTTGGTGGCTCGAATCGCGAGGGACATGGGCCGCAGTGTGAGCGAATTGGTGGGGGACTCGCGGGTCGCAGACAGCATCGATATCGCTCGCTATATCGATGATGAGGTCGGTGAACCGACCTTGAAAGATATTGTTGAGGAACTGAAAAAACCTGGTCGGGATCCTCGTCAAGGATTCGAACTCGTGCGTTTTCGCGAGGACGTACACGAGATGAAAGACCTTCGGGATGGAATGAGACTCGAGGGGGTTGTGACCAACGTGACGGCCTTCGGCGCCTTTGTGGATGTGGGTGTGCATCAAGATGGTCTGGTTCACATCAGTCAGCTCTCCGATAGCTTTGTTCAAGATCCGAGTCAGGTTGTGAAGGTCGGGCAGAGAATCAAGGTTCATGTCTTGAGCGTGGATCTCGAGCGCAAGAGGATAGCGTTGTCGGCTCGTGCAAAGGACCCGAAGACCTCGTCTGCCCCAAGAGGAGAACGCGAAGGCAACGTGAAATCCGAGGAGAGAAAGGGACGGCGGTCGGCGGAAAAGCAACAAGGCTCTGGCCAGGCCGCGAAGGGGTCTTTTTCAAACAATCCCTTTGCGGGGATACGGCGGCGGTGAAACGCGGATCCCCCGATGGTCCAGGAACGTGGTAGTCGACAAGAAGGATAAACATGCCCCGCAAGAAGATTTCCTGGCACTACCATCGTAAGGGCTGAACGAGTTGTACACGAGCGTCCAAGTTTCTGGATGCCAAAACACTCGAGGCCGCTGAACAGGTCCCCGCGAGTCGCAAGCTCAGCCGTGAGCACGCCATCGATTTACTTGGGCAGGCGTCGCGTTTGATCGTGGCGAAGGGCAAAAATGTGAAGGAGTGGGCGAAGGTCTCCGCGGATGACGAAGAGGCAATTTTGGCGATGCTCGGTCCCACAGGGAACCTACGCGCACCTACACTCGTTGTGGGTAAGACGATTCTTGTTGGTTTTAACGAGGATGTGTACGAAAAAGTATTTGGGACCTAGCCTAGCAGGCCGTGGACAAAGTCGGATTTCGCGTCGCACCTCGTCCACCAGCGCATGATCGCGAAAACCGGCCACGTCGTATAGTATGGCGAAATGGCGATGGGGACCAAGGACGGCGAGCAGGATA
>Ga0256845_1000237_pt1 | contig 52167 bp, 34 predicted proteins | sample RiftiametaG_FD_189101 | JGI IMG/M metagenome (GOLD analysis project Ga0256845, IMG submission 189101) | Tube worm associated microbial communities from hydrothermal vent at the East Pacific Rise, Pacific Ocean - Riftia | ecosystem: Host-associated > Annelida > Integument > Unclassified ...
TGTTAACGGTTGTAATATTGTAAATCATTTTATTTAAAGCTCCGGTTTCAACAGTTCCTTCATACATTTGTTCAAAATTGTTTTGAAGATTAATTTTAGCTAAAGTATCTGCCAAATCCTCCCAATTATCTACGCCATATGCATCATATAATGAGTCATTGTAATTGGGATAGTCAAACGCGAGTCTATTGGACCTGCTATAACCTCTATTTTTTTGTCGAAATTTACGATTACTCATTCTAATTTCTTTGTTAAACATACCTTTAATTGTAATTCCCATTCTACCGAATAAACGACAAAATAAAATAGGACACTTTACTCCCATAGATGATTGTCCTCCTCCCCAATTTATTATGTCATTAGAACTGGCTGAATTAAAATTTTCATTACCTGCTATCCAATTCATGTTATGATGTTGATCTCTTTCACCATAGAATAATTGCATATCATTTCTTACAGTGTCTGTCGGCATGAGGATGCCAATTGTTTTCCCATTGGCTAAACTCAACGTGTTTCCATTTGCATCTGCTGCTTCAGTATAAATCATTCCTCCAGATTCTAACAATTCACCGTTAGAAGTCGTGCTTAGGTTTTCTCTAATCATATCAGATTTCGAATAAACTTCTTTCGCTTTAAATGTTACACATTCAGTTGAAGCAGTTGTAAAAGCATGAGCTGGAATAGTTAAAATAGTTCCTTGTTCCAAGATTAAGATAGTATCTCTATTAGGGTCAATACAAAATGATTGTTTGTCCAATTCTAATAAACTATATAAATCTTCGATAGAATCTTCATCAACTTTTATAGAAGGAGGTAATAGTTTCCACTGAATAGTAACTCTTCGATTTACTTTCTTTTCTACGGCATTGTTATTATAATTTGTTGGCTTACTTTCTCCAAAATAAGAAGTTCGAATTTGCTGGTCGTCAAATCCCAATTCCATTAGGGTGTGTTTAATTTTTTCGACTCTTCTTTGTGATAGTTGCAGGTTGTAAGTGTTAGACCCTACGTTGTCTGTATGGCCAACAAGCTTAATTTCCATTGCATAAACGAGCTTCTCTTGAAAGACTTCTTTCAGTTTGTCAGATTCCGTTTTGGTCAGTTTGTGCGCATCAGTGTCAAAAAGAATATCATACGTTTCTTGAGAAAAACTGACAGTTGTAAAAGCAGAAAATAGCACGAAAAGTAAAACAGAGCGAGTAATCGTCATAATAGGTTGTTTCGTTTTTAAACGCTATTAGTGTCTGTTTTATTATAGATGTCGATTATCTGTATTTATTTTTCCCTTTTCATCCCAAAATCACTCATTTTCCGGAAAATATAACTGTTTTTCTGGAAATTAAAATCTAATTCACTAAAGTTTAACCATTGACATCATTGAGGTCATCGAACTGACTCCACTGAGTTTACCGAAGTGTGTCGAGATGCCGAGATGCCGAAACCCCCACATCTCAACTCTTTTCTTATCTTTACTCATCAAAAAACCAACATGCAAAAAGAAAAACATATCCCATATTCTACCGATCATTATTCTGAAGAAGAAATGATTGAGCGCTCAGCTGTTTTCTTAGAACAGATGGATAAACGTCGTTCTGTGCGAGATTTTTCTCCAACTTCTGTTCCATTGGAAGTCATGGAGAATATTATTTTAACTGCTTCAACGGCTCCTTCAGGTGCGCACAAACAACCGTGGACATTCTGCCTTATTTCAAACGCTTCACTTAAATCAAAGCTTCGTGAATTAGCAGAGGAAGAAGAAAAGAAATCATACGGCGGTAGAATGTCTGAGGAATGGATTGAAGATTTAGCACCATTAGGGACGAATTGGGAGAAAGAATTTATAGACATCGCACCATGGATTATTATTGTAATGAAAAAAGCGTATGATTTTGATGAGAAAGGTGAAAAGACGACAAATTATTATGTTTCAGAATCTGTTGGCATCGCATCTGGATTTTTATTGGCGGCAATTCACAATGCAGGTTTAGTGGCACTAACACACACGCCTAGTCCCATGAATTTTATTTCTAAAGCGCTGAATAGACCGGTTAATGAACGGCCGTTTCTACTTATTCCAGTTGGTTATCCTGCAAAATCAGTACTTGTGCCAAATTTAGAGCGAAAAAAAAAGGAAGATATTATAGAATATTATGCGTAAAACTTTGTTTTTTCCGTTATTTGTCACTTAATTTGCGGAAGAATTAACCCTTTAAAAACAGAAAAAAATGTCTGACGTTAAATCAAAAGTAATATCTATCATTGTAGATAAATTAGGAGTTGAAGAAAATGAAGTAACAACTGATGCAAGCTTCACAAACGACTTAGGAGCAGATTCTCTTGATACTGTAGAATTAATTATGGAATTTGAAAAAGAATTCAACATTGCAATTCCAGATGATCAAGCTGAAAACATCCAAACTGTAGGAAACGCTATTTCTTACATCGAGGAAAACGCAAAATAATTTTAGAACGAAATTAGTTAAATAACGATTCGAACATGGAGTTAAAAAGAGTAGTAATTACTGGACTAGGAGCATTAACACCAATCGGAAACACGGTTGACGAATATTGGGAAAGCTTAAAAAATGGTAAAAGTGGAGCTGCTCCAATTACTCATTTCGATGCGTCGTTATTTAAAACAAAATTTGCTTGTGAAGTCAAAAATTTTGACATCAAAGATCATTTAGATCGTAAAGAAGCAAGAAAATTAGACCAATTCTCACAGTATGCCATGGTTTCCGCTAGCGAAGCTATGGCAGACTCTGAGTTGTTGGAGTCTAACCCAGATCTAGCTAAAATCGGTGTGATTTGGGGCTCTGGAATAGGAGGATTAAAAACGTTTCAAGATGAATGTATCAATTTTGGTGCAGGAGATGGAACGCCTCGCTTTAATCCATTTTTTATTCCTAAAATGATTGCAGATATCGCTGCAGGTCATATTTCAATTAAATACGGTCTTCGTGGACCAAACTTCGTAACTGTTTCAGCTTGTGCTTCTGCAACAAATGCCATGATTGATGCTTTCAATTATATTCGTTTGAATAAAGCGGTTGCATTCGTAACTGGTGGCTCAGAAGCTGCAGTAAATGAAGCTGGAATGGGTGGGTTTAATGCACTTAGAGCTTTATCAACAAGAAACGATTCTCCCGAAACGGCTTCTCGTCCATTTGATTCAGAACGAGATGGTTTTGTACTTGGTGAAGGTGCTGGAGCATTAATTTTTGAAGAATATGAGCACGCTAAAAAGCGTGGTGCTAAAATTTATGCTGAAGTTATCGGTGGAGGAATGTCTGGTGATGCTTACCATATGACTGCCCCACACCCTGAAGGACTTGGTGCAATTAACAGTATGAAAGCTGCATTAGAAGATGCGCAAATTGATCTTGACGCCATTGATTATGTCAATGTTCATGGAACTTCTACACCTCTAGGTGATGTAGCTGAAGTGAAAGCAATTCAAGAAGTATTTGGAGATCATGCATATAATTTGAACATTAGTTCAACGAAATCAATGACCGGTCACTTACTTGGTGCCGCCGGAGCTATTGAGGCTATTGCATGTGTGAAATCTGTGCAAGAGGACATTGTTCCTCCAACAATTAATCATTTTACTGATGATGAAAACTTGGACAATAAATTGAATTTTACATTCAATAAAGCTCAAGAAAGAACAGTGGATATTGCCATGTCAAATACTTTTGGATTTGGCGGTCATAATACAACTGTCATCATCAAGAAATATAAAGGTTAATCAAAATCTTGTTACCGGGAAAAAAACAATCCGTTTTGGCAGTAATTGCACTCTTCCCGTTTTTCGCAAAGCATAAATCAAAGGAGGACGCTGAAATAGCACAATTTATTTCACGAAAATTTGGCTACCCTGTCAAAAAAATGTTCTACTTTAAAAAAGCTTTGACGCATAAATCATATGCAAATAATAAAGGAGAATTATCGAATGAACGCCTCGAGTTCTTAGGAGATTCTATTCTTGATGCTGCGATTGCAGAATATCTTTTTGTACGATTTAAAAATGAAGACGAAGGATATTTAACCAAAGTGAAATCTAAATTAGTCAGTAGACGTACATTGAGTAGAATTGCCCGTGAAATGGACATGAATACAATGATGCGTTACAATAAAGGTAGGTCTATTAACCTAGAAACTATTGAAGGGAATGCGTTTGAGGCATTGATTGGAGCAATTTATATGGACGGTGGCTACAACGCTGCCAAAAAGAGTGTGATTTCTCATGTGCTAAAGAAATACATCGACTTTAATTATATTCTAGAAGAAGAAATTGATTTTAAGTCAAAACTATTTATCTGGAGTCAAAAAAATAAAGTTGCATTAAAATTCGACGTTGTGAATGAAGTAAACAACGGGAATTCATGGATGTACACCGTTAAAATTTTTGTAAATGACCAAGAGTTCGGTATGGGTTCAGGATCGTCTAAAAAGAAAGCTGAACAGGCTGCAGCACAACAAACAATTGAGTTAATCGGGAGGTAACAAAGTTAAAATATGGAAATATCGTGGTACAATAATCGGATTTTTCTTGTTGTGTATTTTGTAATTTTCCTTCTTATACTATATAAAATATTTCATGTTCCAATTACACACGATGAGGTTTCAACAATATTCTTAGCAGAGGAAGGTACTGTATTGAGTATTTTGATTTCTGATGGAGAAATGCCTAATAATAACCATATACTCAACACGTTACTAACCAAATTTTCTCTGTACATGTTTGGAATGAATCCATTGTCGGTTCGTTTGCCAAATTTGATGTCATTTATTGTGTTTAGTGCCGCGGTGTATCGACTGTTAACAAATGTAATTGGTTTGAAAAGTTGGCTTTTCATTCCAGCTAGTTTATTCTTTGTAACAAATTTATATTTTTTAGACTTTTTTGGATTGTCGAGAGGGTATGCCTTATCTATTTCATTTTGCATTTTGTCTATTTCATATATTATACCTGCGTTAAAAGAAATGAGCTATACAAAGGTCAATTGGAGTGTTTTATTTGCTTTTCTTTCAGTCTACTCTAATTTTACACTGATTTATTTTTGGGCAATTATTCTTCTTTTAGCGTCATTTTTTTATATCAATAAATACAAGAATGATAATTTAAAAACGAAGCATATAATTCTTTTCTTAACTTTTATAATCTTATTTCTTGTCTCGGTAATTCCACCATTACAAAATATGATTAGCACAAATCAGTTTAAGTACTGGACTTCGAATGGATTTATAGATGAAACAGTTCAGCCATTGATTATTCATTCTCTCTACGGTAGTAAAGTGTTATTTTTCCAGTTTTCTAATTTCTTTCTTCTCCTTTTTTTTATCGTTACTGTATCAACAGTATTTTGGTCGTTTCGATTGTTTTTGAGGAAAAAGAATAAAGTTGAGGTTTTCAATGATCCATTATTTATAGTTTCATTTATTTTGATTGGCGTAATCACACTTAATGTTTTACATGTTTACGTGACAGATGTACCAAATTTAAAGAATAGAATTGCATTGTTTTATTTTCCGTTGTTTATTCTTGTACTTGTTTTTGGACTAAAAACGATTCAATTTCAAATGAATAAATGGTTAAAAGGGATACTTTCAGTTATTCTATCTGTACTTTGCATTCTTCAATTTACATTTAATTTTAAACTAGATTCTGTTCGAGAATGGTCGTATGATGCTAATACTCTTCAAGTAGTTCAATTCATTTCAAATCAACCAGGGGGTAATCCTACACTTTCTACTGATTGGAAATTCAACCCATCATTTTATTATTACTACAGAAATAACGAATTGAATGATATCGTTTTAAATTCGTATTCGAAAGAATTGAATATCAATTCTGGTGCAGATTATTATTATATTTTTGAGAATGATTTTAATTTGTTTGATAAACAGTATAGAATTGTAAAGAAATTCGAACAACATACTTTACTTATAATGAAGTATGAATTAATAAAAAAATGTATTTTTGATTTTTTAAATTTTCATTATGTATAAACAACTTTTTTATTACATACTATTGGTGTGTATGTGTGTGTCATTTTCAGGATATACTCAGATTGACAACACTTTTTCTAATTATGTAAATGTAGAATCAAAAGGGAAAATACCATCGGCTTTTACAGAATCTACCCAATCTAAAATTGACAAAGATCGTTTGAAAGAGCACGATGGAATGACCGAAAAAGAGGAAACAATTTTTTTGGAGAACATTCATTATGGAATAGATGAGCTTCTGAGCTCTGGATTAGTTCTTTTTGGTGATGAAACAACCAATTATGTTCAAGATGTTGCCAATAACCTATTAAAAAATGACAATAAGTTAAGAAAGCAACTACAATTTTTTGTTTTAAAATCAAATGTAACGAATGCATTATCAACAGATCAAGGAATTATCTTCGTAACACTAGGATTGTTAAGTCAATTAGAAAATGAGGCGCAGTTGGCTTATGTACTTTCGCATGAAATTGCTCACTTTACGGAACACCATGTTGAAGAATCTTTCGAAGAAAGAATGCGGAACTCCAACGATGGAAGTTACGATGATCGTATAAAACGATTGAGTTCTTACTCCAAAGACAATGAATTAGAAGCAGATAAGAAAGGTGTAAGGATGTACTATGAAGCAGGATATGCGGAGAGTGAGTTGTTGGCAACATTTGATGTGTTGACCTATTCTTACTTACCATTCGATGAGGTTAGAATGCCTAAAGATTATTTCAACAATGAATATGTATATGTACCTGAAAAGTATTTTCCAAAAGAAATCAATGAAATTAAAGTAGACGAGAATTACGACGATTCTAAAAGTTCTCATCCAAACATTCGTAAACGAAAGAATGCGATAATTGGTGAATTGGAAAATTATTCCAACTGGAAAGACAATGTTTTTAATCTGCCCGAAGAGCGTTTTTATAAAGTGAGAAATATTGCACGCTTTGAGAATGTTAGAATGGATGTATTAAACCATAAATTTGGGAAAGCGTTGTACAGTATCTTTATTTTGGAAAGAAATTTCCCGGACAATGTATATTTACAACGATTGAAAGCACAATCTTGGTTAGGTTTAGCCGATTTTAAAATGCATTCAAATTATTCAAAAACCGTTTCTTCACCTTCAAAAGTTGAAGGCGAAAGCCATGCGATGCATTTTGCATTGAAAAAGTTTTCAAAAATTCAATTGTTAACGATGGCTGTTCGAAATATCGAAGATGTTAAAAAAGCTTTTCCAGAAGATGAAGTAATTGAATTGATTCATACTAAAATTATTACATCTGTTGCTGGATATAGCAAATTTGATATTTATGACTATTCTGAATTAACCTATGAAGAGAACCTTCAAGAATTTGAAAACAGTAAAATTGAATTGGAAGAAACAAGAATCAATGATTCCATTCAAAAAGCAGAAAATATAGAAGTTGAAGAAGGAGAAGAGTTGAGTAAGTATGACCGAATTCGAAAGAAACGAAAAGGAAACACTGCTACAGCAATAGATGATGAGTTTGATGTGACTAAATTTTATATATATGCTCTTTCTGATTTAGTGGTAGACGAGGCTTTTAAAAAGCGTTTAAAAGAAGAACAAGGACGATTAGAAGAAGAGGAAGACATTGAGGAAGAAAAATACAATGAGCCTTCAGAAGCAAGAGATTTTGTCTTATTAGATCCGTCCATACATGCAACAAAAAATGGATTTGAAACGAAAGAAAAGTCCATTGAAATTGAAGCCTTATTGGTGGAAGTATTTAATGAATATGCGGATGAGTTTGGTTTAACTTTCAATAACATGAACAAATCTTCAGTAGAAGAGTTGACAACTGAAGAATTCAATAAGAAAGCCATTTTAAACGACATGTTACGTCAAAGTGCAGAATACGATGGTGTTGAAATGGTTTCTGTTGATTATTTAAAAATGAATGCGTTAAAAAAAGAATTTGGCTCAGCTAAGTTGATGTTTGTTTTTGGTAATTACAGGGCTAATCCTGTTCGACCAGGAATGGCTGTTTTTGGCATACTCTTTCCGCCAGTTGGAATTCCTTATTTTCTTTCAAAAATGGTAAATGGGAATAAAATGATTGTTGTCGCTACAATAATCGATATTGAGTCTGGTCAAATTGAAGATGTAATTGAATATGACTTCAATCAGAAACCGAAAAAATTTATCATTGATGGAGTAGTTTATAAAATATTTTCAATTATAACAGGTAAAAAGAAATAAAATGAAGACTTTCACATTAATACTTGTTTTAAGCTTCGTTAGCTTATTCTCATTTTCTCAGAATAGAGCGGGTCATATTGGTAAGAAGAATATGGTTTCTGTTTTTACGACGTCAAATGTCATGTTTTTCAACCACGTTAGTAATTTTTTAAAGAATGGCATTTCTCCACATTATGTTTCTTTTAAAGAGGATAATACGAAGAAAGACAAACTTCAATTGTTTAGAATTGATTATCGTGTTGCTTACCAAAGGATTCTATCCAATCGAATTGCTATTGGGGTAGAGTACGCACATGAAAAAGTAAAATTGAATTCATATGTTTTTCATTTTTACTATGATGATTATTATAATTCGATATTTTTAAGCGAGTATTCTTCGCCTGTTTATAATGCTAATTCATTTTTATTAACGGCGGATTTTTTTCAAAAAGAGAATGTCGCTGGCAAAGGATTTTCAGTAGGCGTTGGAGTAGGACCAAAACTATATAGCTTTAACAAGAAACAGAACTACCGCATTGATGAAAATACTCAAATAAACGTAGATGGTGTTCACTCAAATCTAAACTATTTAGCCATTAATGCTTATTACCAAATGACATATCGACATCCAATTACTTCTTTTTTAAGTTTTGAAATTGGATTGCGTTTTCATACGGGGTTCGTGTTGAAAAAAAATTACAACAATAATTTTGAGGGGTCAAGTCTCTGGCCTGAATATATTATAAATCAAGAATTGAGGCGTGTCAATGGTTTTAACCTTGCCTCTCTAAAAACAGGATTTGTATTCTCCCTTTAAAATAGTTATTTTCACTCTCTATTAAACAACATATTATGAAATACATCAATTTACTTTTTATTTTCCTTGTTTCTCTAACTTCTTTCGCGCAGGAGAATGATTTTTTCAATGACTATAAGAGAATGATTTCTTCAGGACCAATTCCTAAAGCATTCACAACTTCAACAGCTGATAAAATAACACAAAAAGAAGCGGAAGAACAGTTGAATATGTCTGGGAAAGATAGAAAAGAATTTATTCAAAGTGTTAACTATAGCATTGATGAATTACTGCAATCTGGCATGATTGTTTTTGGTGATGAAACTTCTAAGTATGTGCAAGATGTTGCGAATAAATTATTAGCAAATCACCCAGATCTATTGAATGAATTACAGTTTTTTGTAATGAAATCGAACATTACCAATGCAATGTCTACTGATCAAGGAATTGTATTTGTAACCTTAGGATTGTTAGCACAAATTGAAAATGAAGCTCAATTAGCGTATGTTCTAGCTCATGAAATTACGCATTATACGCAGAAACACATGCAGCGAGGTTTTGAAGAAGGAAAACATGCTCGATACCGTTCTTACGATGAAATGGTTGTAGATATGAGTGCTCGTTCTCGTGAAAAAGAAAATGAAGCTGATGTAATTGGGGTTAAATTATTCCACGAATCAGGGTACTCGAAAGAAGATATAACAGGAGTATTCAATGTTTTAATGTATTGTTATTTACCTTTTGATGAAGTGAAAATTCCCAAAGATTATTTCAACAATGAATACATGTATCTTCCTGAAGAATTTTTCCCAAAGGATATCAATCCTATTAAAGCAGAGGAAGATTACGATGATACAAAAAGCACACACCCTAATATTAAGCACAGAAAAGATTCCACCAATAAATTAATTGCGCAATACAATAACTGGGGGACAAAACATTACTTTTATCCAGAAGATCGTTTTAAATATGTTCAAACAATTGCCCGTTTTGAAGGGGTTAGAGTAGATTTAATTAACCGACAATATGCATCGGTTTTATACAACGTTTTTTTACTCGAAAAAGAGTTTCCAAACAGTCGTTTTCTAAGTAAAGCGAAAGCGAATGCATGGTTAGGATTAAGTCAAACTAAAATTTTTGGAGATTATAAGAAAGCATTTACAGATCCAAATAAAATTGAAGGAGAATCTTATGCAATGTATTATGTTCTAAATGAATTTACGCCAGAGCAAATGATAACTGTTGGTTTGAGAATGATTGAAGATCAAACAAAAAAATTCCCGAACGACACAGAAATTCTAGCTATAAAAATGCAGATGGTGGATTTAATGGCTAGGTCAGGAAAATTTATTCCAGAGAATTACAAAACAATCACGTATTTAAAAGCCAAAGAATACAATAAAAAACACAACCCATCTCAAGTCGTTAAGAAAACAAAAAAGCAGACTAAATTTGAGAAAATTAAAGAGAAAACAAGTATTTCTTCAGTGGGATTTGATCCAAATGAGTTCTATTTATATGCGATAAGTGATTTAATGAAGGACAAAGAATTTATTCGTTTATTCAATGATGAAATGAATAGAATGAGTGCAATGCCACACGATTCAATCGTTAAAATGAAGCCAATTGACTTGAAAGACATTATTCTCATTGAACCACATTTTGCTTCTTTTAAAGGACGACAAATGGATGTAGAGAAATCAAATGAAATCGAAGATGAAATCGCCCGTGGAATTGACGAGTATTGTAGTGTATCTGGAATAAATGTGTATGATTATTCTAATACCGCTATTTCAACAATGACGACTGAACAATTCAATGAAAAATCAATGTTGATTGATTTTGTAAATCAACGCTTTTCAATAAGTTACATGAATATTTTCCCTGTAGATTTTATTGAATTAAACAACTTTACTAAAGCACATAATAATGCAGAGTTATTGTTTATTTATGGTGCACACCTTAAGAAACCAGTTAGTTCTTCCGCAGTTGCGTTAAGTGTAGTTGTTCCATTTATTGGATTACCTGTTTTGGTTGCTGGAGCAATGAAAAAAAATGCAATTGATTACAATGCTTTTGTAATTGATCCAGAAACCGGTTCATTTAAGAGTCGTGTAGAGTATAAAGTAAATGCTAAACCAAGAAAATTCTTTTTGGGTATGTTAACTAAATCTGCTTTGAACCAGATCAGAGGTGTAAAGAAATAACCAGGAACAATAACACAGAGAACTCAGAGAGAATTAAAGCATTCTTTTCAATCAAGTTCTGTTCATCATTACAACCTCAGTGTTCTCTGTGTAATTAAAAAATAATCCAGCGTAAAAGAGTTTAGACATTACTTTTTCAATTTGATTTTTTTTCTTAACTTAAAGAGAAAATACACGATGAATCACATTGAATTAGGTCAAGAAGGCGAAGATATTGCTGCAAATTTATTGGTGAAAAAAGGGTATCAAATTCTTACACGAAATTATCGTTTTAAGAAATTAGAGATTGACATTGTTTGTGAGTTTGAGAACCAACTAATCATTATTGAAGTTAAAACTCGACAGACTGCTGCTATTGGTGAGCCGTACAAAGCTGTGACGATTAGTAAACAAAAACAAATCATCAAAGTAGCCAACAAATACATCGAAGAAACAAAATGTCAGTTGGAAGTTCGATTAGATGTTGTTTCCATTGTTTTGAATCAATACGGAACAAGAATTGAGCACATTGAGAATGCGTTTCATCCATAGATTTTTTTTGGATGTGGAACAATGTTTCTCCACCCGTTTTTTTACCACACATTCTTCTTATTATTAATTGTATCTTTGCGGAAATATTTATGCTCGAGATGAACACAAGAAAATCAGGAACTCGCGGAGGCGATTCAAAAAAGAAATCATTCAACCGTTCTAAAAAAACAACTAGAACGAGTAAGAAGAATGAGAATACCGAACAAAAAACGGTAAAAGCAAAAACAAAAAGCAAGTACATCGATTATAAGGATAGACTTAAAAAAGGAGATCCATTACCTACGTTTAACCTAGATGTACGATTAAATAAATACCTTTCCAATGCAGGTGTTTGCTCTCGTAGAGATGCAGATGTATTAATTTCAACAGGTGTTGTTTCTGTAAATGGGAAAATCATTGTTGAAATGGGATTTAAAGTCAGTCCAACAGATGTTGTGAAATACGACGGAGAATCTATAAATGCGGAAAAAAAGCGATACGTTTTGTTGAATAAACCGAAAGGATTTATTACAACAATGGATGATCCACAGGGTAGAAAAACGGTCATGGGCTTAGTGAAAAAAGCATGCAAAGAACGTATTTACCCCGTTGGACGTTTAGACAGAGAAACAACAGGTTTACTTCTGTTTACAAACGATGGAGATTTAGCTAAAAAATTGACTCACCCTAAACATAAGGCAAGTAAAATTTACCAAGTTACGCTGAATAAAAAAGTAGTCAAAGAAGATTTAGAAAGACTAGTAGAAGGAATTAAATTAGAAGACGGTACAACTAAATTTGACAAAGCTTCTTACATTTCTGATGCCAACGCAAAAGAAGTGGGAGTGGAGTTGCATTCAGGTAAAAATAGAATTGTACGTAGATCTTTTGAAGCAATGGGCTACAAAGTTACTCGATTAGATAGAGTTACTTTTGCAGGATTGTCTAAGAAAGATTTACCACGTAGTATGTACAGAACTTTATCAGAAAAAGAAGTTGCATTCTTAAAAATGAGTTAATTAAAATTGATGTTATGAGAAAGTCGTTATTAATGATCGTTTTGTTGGTTGTGATACCAATGATTTCATTTGCTCAAACTAAAAAGAAAATATCATCTGCTAAAGGAACTATTTTTCTTCATTGGGGCTATAATAGGTGTGGTTTTACAAAAAGTGATTTACATCTTATTGGTACAGGTTATGATTTTGTATTAGCTGGAGCTGAAGCTCACGATAGGCCCGAAGAGTTTAGCGGTGTTTATTTTGATCCAAGTAAAATTACAATCCCTCAATTTAATGCTCGTGTTGGTTACTATTTTAAAGACCATTGGGCTCTTTCTTTTGGTTATGACCACATGAAATACATTTTTAATGATAGAAATGAAGTAACACTCAGTGGAAACATTGATCCAGGAATTGATTCTGTTTGGTCAGGAACGTATAGTGGAGTGCCAGTTATAACCAATGGAAATGAATTTCATTACGAGAATTCGGACGGTTTGAATTATATTCGATTTGAATTAACGAGAACGGATCAATGGTTGAAATATGGTAAAAAAGACTGGTTTGGGCTTTCTACCAATGTTGGAGTTGCCGTAGGTGGACTTTTGTCTTTCAATGATTTTACATTCGCACAACAAAAAGATGTCCGAACGATTTCTTTATCTGGGTATGGTGTTTCACTTCACACAAGTCTCCGATTTGAGTTTTTTAGACATTTTTACATACAAACAGGAATGTCCGGTGGTTTCCATCATCAATTGAAAGTTAGAAATAGAAAAGATGATCCTACTGCTTATTCTCGTCAAAAATACGGTTATGCTGCTTGGGAAACTGTTGGTGGTTTCTTCTTTTATTTGAAACAGGGTAAGAAATGCAATACTTGTCCAGATTGGTAAAAAAGATTTATTGAATTGCAAAATAGGCAAGAATCAATAACTTAAAAATTAATACAGCACCTAAAACTCCAATTGTTAAAGCGATTGGAGTTTTATTTTTTTGGAGAAATGAAGGTTGATAGTCTTTAGGAGATTTAAGTTTTTCAGAAAATTCTAAAAATGCTATTATAGCATCGATCAGGCTTAAAATACTTTCATCCTTTCCTTTATAAACCGGTTCCGTATAAATTGATTTATGAGGTAGGATCTGGAGGGACGTGTGTGAATTAAATCGTTCGCAAAACTGAATCATTTTCATGTTTTGAACCAATGTTTTACCCCAATCTATATCGTGAGAATAGGCTTTGATTCCATTTAAATTAGTGTTTATTTTGTGTAAACCAATTCTCCACAATGGTGGGATTGATTTAGAAATAGCAAAACTGGTATTTATCGTATGAGAAATAGTTATCGTTAACTGTGTCTTGGTTTCATTTAAACGCCCCATTGTGTTTAAACGCACTGTAACCGTAGAGTTGTTCATTTCTTTTTCAAAAGACACTCCAGTGTATCCATTAAGGATGATTTTAAATTTATTTTGAGTAAAAAATGAAATGTATCTTTCATTTGCTTGCTGGACTCCTTTTAATACATCACGATCGCGACGCGGGGTTTTTAGTGGTAACATGATTAGGTTTTCTCTAAAGCTACAAAAAAGATGTAGATGTTTTTAGGGAAGTAAATAATGCTCGATTATTCTTATGGTAACCAGTTTTTTTAAGCTTATTTGAATGTTTTCAGATTAACTTTTCTATCAAGAAATAAGTCCTTCACATAACCTCTTTTGACCTATTATTGGTCCAATATTCCCATAGAAAATTAATGTAAAAAGGAAGGAGTATTGAAAGAAATTTAGTATTTTTAAGAAAAAACGCAAGAGTACTAAATAGTTGCTTACTTGATTTTATAGAGGGTTGGTGTGATTTAGTTGCTTGTTAGTAATCATAAAAAATGAAATACAGAATAATTGGAATATGTACATTAGTTTGTATTGCACTTTGGATTAGTTCATGTGTTTCAGTTAAAAGCGCTTCTACTTCAACAACGAAGGATAATACAACTTCAGGTTTGGATTCTATTTTTATTGATTATCAACGAACTATTCCTGAGAATATTAAATATCATATATTCCATGCTACAAAAGATGGAAGGTCTGGTTGGATGAATATTGAAGGTGATTGGATTATTCCTCCTGAATATGATACTGACTTCCGAAGAGAATGGAATGAGGGTGTCAATATATGTAGAAAAGAAGGTAAGTATGGTGCCGTAAATTATAAAAATGAAGTTGTAATTCCATTTATCTACAACTCCCCACCTAACAACTGTTCAGATGGGTTAATTTTAGTAACAGACAGTATGAGGCAGGAGGCGTACTATTCAAAAACGGGAACACAAGTCTGTGAATTTAAAAAAAGGCAACCTGAATTCAGAAACGGATTTGCTATTATCACAAGTAACAGAGAAAAACTGGCATATTATCCAAGAATTGATCTAGAGACTTCTAAGGCATTGACTGATATTTACACTTGTGATTTTATTGTTGTAAATACAAAATTTGATACTCTACTAAGCTTTACCAACGTTCCTTTTTTACTCGAATTTGGTACACTTAATAATAACAGAAGAACCCTATTCTTGTACCCATACATGGCGCATCATGCCAATCTAGGCATTGATTATGGTCAATATGGATATGTTGACGGAGAAGGAAAGCTAGTTATAATTCTGCAATTCAGAGCGTCAGATGTGTTCATTCCATTACGTGGCTTCGTGCAAGAACCAGATTGCCCATTCTATTCTAACTTATCCAAGGTTAGAGAATTAGACTATTACTATTTTATCGACACACTTGGAAACAAAGTGTTCGAGTTACATACTGATAGAGAACGGCTATATAATGTGGGTCATTTCAATAATTATGGAGTTGCCGGCTATCGAACATGGGGAACATCAACCAATGGAATTAATCCAAGTCCGAGTATGATTCACTTGATAGATAATACTGGAAGAGTTGTTTATGAAGCATTTGAAAGTGATGCTTCTTTATCCTATGTTGCTGGAAATGTTAGCTCCCAACCAGGCAATGACCTTATTCCTATTTACGATAAAAAAAATGGGGTTCATCGCATTTACACCCCTAGATTTGAACCTTTCGCGTTCTTTCCTCTTATCGACTCTTCTAAAACAATTACATATCAATACCGGCGATTGGTTGGTAAAAAATTGAATGATAAATTCATCCTGACTCAATTCCAATCATCAAAACAATTACCTTACCCTGGTTCTCGCAAACGCCTTATTGACGAGAATCAAAATGTTAGATCCTCATGGTTTCCATTGAATTCTATCCTTTCAAGTACATTCGGTAATTTTTCGTTGTTAGACACAATCAAACAATCAATTACATTATATGATTTTGAAAAAAACAATATCTACACCTGTGACTCTTGCTTTATTGCTAGCCACCACAAGCTACGATACGAAGGAGTTTATAAATTCTATCTACCAAATAAAATACAGAGATTTGTCAATTATAGGGGAAAAGTATTAAGTAATTTATTTGACACAATGGATGAAAAAATATACGATTTAACTGAACAAATAAAAATATTTGAAGATAACACACATCTGACCTTATCTCTGGATGAAGCTGAAATAGAAACTCTTTTTGAGCAGTCAATAATGAACAAACGTATAATTCGATAATGTTGGCAACACCATATAAGAAAACATAGACGTCCTTTTGGACGGTAGCGTTTCTTATATATCGTTACCTATCATTGTACAGTGTCATCAACATCGTTTTCACTTCTATACTTCGAAGCTCTCAGGCTTAATGTTTTTTACATAAAAATGCCTGTCAATCAAAAGATTAACAGGCATTATAATATGAACGTGTTATTCTACAATCCTAACAAAACTTCAACTGGGTCTTTCGAACCAAATATCATTCTTTCAGGATTTTCTAACATTTCTTTTACTTTTACTAAGAAGCTAACAGATTCTTTACCGTCAATTACGCGATGGTCATAAGACAATGCTACAAACATAATTGGTCTGATCTCAACTTTTCCATTGATTGCAACTGGTCGTTGAACGATGTTGTGCATTCCTAAAATAGCAGATTGTGGAGGGTTAATTATCGGTGTCGATAACATAGATCCGAATACACCACCATTGGTGATTGTAAATGTTCCACCTGTCATTTCATCCGGTGTAATTTTCCCATCTCTAGCTTTAATTGCCAATCGTTTGATTTCTCTTTCAATTTCAGCCAAAGACATTTGTTCTGCATTACGAACAACGGGAACCATTAATCCTTTTGGGGAAGAAACAGCAATTCCGATATCCGCATAATCATGCATAATCATTTCTTTTCCTTCTATTTGAGAATTCACAGATGGAAATAAATTCAAGGCTTCCGTAACTGCTTTCGTAAAGAAAGACATAAATCCAAGATTCACCTCATGGTGTTCAACAAACGCTTTCTTGTATTTTGTACGTAAATCCATGATTGGCTTCATGTCAACTTCATTGAAAGTCGTCAACATTGCCGTTTCATTTTTCACAGCTACCAATCGTTCCGCAATCTTACGACGCATCATGGACATTTTCTTTGGAGCAGACTCTCTTGTTCCACCCCAACCTTGAGCGTCATTTGCAGAGAAACCTGCTGCCATTGCGGCAACTACATCTTGTTTGGTAATTCTTCCGTCTTTTCCAGTACCATTTACTTGGTTAGAAGAAATCCCATTTTCTTTCATGATTTTCGCAGCAGCTACAGATGGAACACCTGTAGCATACGATGTTTTAGCTACAGGATCTGGAGAAACTGTTTTTGGTGCTTCAACAGGAGCTGGTTTTGCAGCTTCAACGGGTGAGCTTACCGAAGTATCTTCCGTTGGAGTAGATACAAAATTTGCTGGCCGTTCAGCTGAAGTGTCAATTAAACAAACAACTGCACCAACAGCAACTGCATCTCCGTCTTCTGCTTTTAAAGTAATAATTCCGCTTTCTTCAGCAGGTAATTCAAGGGTGGCTTTATCTGAGTCAACCTCGGCAATTGCTTGGTCTTTCTCTACATAATCTCCATCCGAAACGAGCCATTGTGCAATTTCAACTTCTGAAATTGATTCTCCAGGACTCGGTACTTTCATTTCTAATATTGACATAATCTATGCTTTTACTTTAGCGTATTCAAATAATTCGTTGAACAAACGTTCTAATCTACGTTTGTGTAAGTCATGTGACCCTTCTGCAGATGCTGCAGATGCATAACGAGAAATACCAATCAAGTTTATATCTCTTAATGCCATAGCCATATATCTCCACGCTCCCATATTCTCGGGCTCTTCTTGTGCCCAAATAATATTTTTAGCGTTTTTATATTTCTTAATAATGGCGTTGATTTGTATTTTTGGAAGAGGATACAATTGTTCCACTCGCACAAATGCCATATTGTCAACACCTAATTCAGCTGCCTTTTCTGACGCTTCGTAGTAAAATTTACCTGAAACGAAAACAACCGTATCTATGTTATCTACTTTAGCATTTGCATCATCAATTACTTCTTGGAACCCGCCTTTTGCCATTTCATCCAATGAAGAAACTGCACTTGGATAGCGCAACAACATTTTTGGAGAAAATACAACCAAAGGTTTTCTGAAATCACGTTTCATTTGTCTTCTCAACAAGTGAAAATGATTGGCAGGAGTAGAGGTGTTACAAACTTGGATATTCAAATCGGCACATTGTTGTAAAAAACGTTCCATTCTACCAGAAGAATGTTCAGCACCTTGACCTTCATACCCATGCGGAAGTAACATGACCAATCCACTTTGCGTGGACCATTTGTCTTCCCCAGCAGTGATAAATTGATCGACCATGATTTGTGCACCATTATAGAAGTCACCAAATTGCGCTTCCCAAATGGTTAAACCGTTAGGGCAAGCCAATGAATAACCATATTCATAACCTAAAACACCGTATTCTGATAAGAAAGAGTTGTAAATACTAAATGGAGCTTGTTTTTCCGAAAGCATGTTTAAAGTAACGACTTCTTCTTCGGTGTCTTCTGTCTTAACAACAGCGTGACGGTGAGAGAATGTTCCTCTTTCCACATCTTGGCCAGAAATACGTACAGGATGTCCTTCTTCCAACAATGTTGCGTAAGCTAACATCTCAGCAGAACCCCAGTCCAAGCGATCTTCTTTTATTGCATTTGATCGATCTCTAAAGATTTTAGCAATTTTTCTAAAATACTTTTTCCCTTCAGGAAGGGTTGATATTTTTTCACCTAAAGCCAACAACGTTTTTTTATCGACTCCTGTAACAGGTGATTTTTCAAAATCTTCATCTGTTCCATGTCGAAAACCTTCCCAAGTGTCACTCAAGAAATCATGCACCATCGCCATTTTTTGTTGATGGGATTCATCCAATTCAGCTTCTAAATAAGCATTGAATTCAGAGGTTATTTTATCAGCTTCAACTTTATTGATCACACCTTCACTCTCCAATTGTTTGAAGTAGATATCTTTAGGGTTAGGATGTTTTGCAATTAAATTGTATAAATTAGGCTGGGTGAATTTAGGCTCATCTCCTTCGTTGTGACCATATTTTCTGTACCCTAAGATATCAATAAATATATCACTGTGAAAATGTTGACGGTATTCCATCGCCATTTCCATCACTTGAACGATTGCTTCAATATCATCTCCATTTACATGGAATACAGGGCAAAGAGTCGTTTTTGCAACATCTGTACAGTACGTTGAAGAACGACCGTCTAAATAATTGGTTGTAAATCCAACTTGATTGTTGGTCACAATGTGAATTGTTCCACCTGTTTTATATCCATCCAATTGAGCCATCTGAATGATCTCGTAAACGACACCTTGTCCAGCAATAGCAGCATCACCATGAATTAAAATAGGACAAATTTTATTGTAATCGTTGTCTAGTTTATGGTCAACTTTTGCTCTTGAAATACCTTCAACAACTGGGTTAACTGCTTCTAAGTGAGAAGGATTTGGAGAAAGTGTTAAAACAACTTCTTTTCCATTGTTTGCTTTCACGGTAGAGGTAAATCCTTGGTGGTATTTAACATCACCATCAAATCGTTCGTCTACATCAAATTCTTTTCCTTCAAACTCAGCTAAAATATCTTTTGGTCTTTTTTCAAAGATGTTTGTCAATGTATTTAATCGACCACGATGTGCCATTCCAACAACGAAATGATCTACACCTGTTTCAGCACCTTTTTGAACGAGTGTATCAAGTGCTGGAATTAACGATTCCAATCCTTCAATAGAGAAACGTTTTTGTCCAACAAATTTACGACCTAAGAAAGATTCAAAACCAGTGGCATGATTTAATTTTGTATAGATTTCTAATTTACGATTTTTGTCGTAAACAGGTCTATTTTTTAATTCAATTGAATTTTTGAACCAAGCAATGTGATCAGGCTCTCGCATATACATATATTCAATCCCAATGGATTGGCAGTATGTTTTTTCTAAATCTGCAACAATTTTTTTTAATGTTGCCGGTCCGATCCCAATATCTTCACCTGCTTGAAAAACAGTATTTAAGTCTGCTTCCGTAAGTCCGAAATTTTCAATAGCAAGTGTCGGAGCGTAGGTTCTACGATCACGAACTGGATTTGTGTGGGTAAAAAGGTGTCCACGATCTCGGTAACCATTGATGAGATTAATAACTTTAAATTCTTTTTGGAAATTTTCCGGAATATCACCACTTTCTTCAAAGTTGGTTCGAGCAAAATCGAATCCTTCAAAAAATTTTTGCCACCCAATATCAATACTGTTAGGGTCTTTTAAGTACATTTCGTACAAGTTGTCAATGGCATTTACATCTGCATTTCCAACGTATGTTACTTTATCCATTTTTTTCGTCACAATTGTGTTAAACAAAAGTAAAAAATTTGAATGGTTAAAGGTCGTTTTCTTTAAAAAATACTTTGGTAAAAATACTGAATTTGATGGAATATTGTATTTCTAACTGAATTGACTCCTTAAATAGACTTTATACGCTTCTCTTTTGAGAATTAATTCACTCATTTTAGGTAAAAACTTTGAGTCTGTCGTTATTGAAAGAAAACTATTCTCCGGGATGTCAACTAGATATAAATATTGAAGAAAACGTTGTTCGCCTTCTTTCATTAATTCAATTACGTTGGCTTCAACTTCAAGAAGAATTTCTGACATCATCAATGCTGTTTGATTGAATTTTGAACTAAAATCAATGGAGAATTGCCCAAAATCTTTCGCGATTTGGAGTTGCGTTTTTAAGATAAATTCAGGAGAATTGAACTCTATTAATAATTGTTCATGAGTGAGTGCAGTTTTCAATAGAGTTATTCTTTTATGACTTTTATTGTAGAATTTAAAGCATCATTAATCTTGATGAAATAAACACCTTTATCTAATTCTATGAGGTCAATATTTTGACCTGGATAGTAAATCAATTCTTTAACAATTGTACCTTGCACTGAAATAATTTGAATGCTTATTTCATCTGTAACTCCATCAATTTCAATTTCTTGACTAAATGGATTTGGGGAAACAGAATAAGGATTGGATTTTAATTCAGACAAGTTAACCAAACAGTTATTATTAAAAGTTACAGTTGGAGCTACAAAGCCAAGGTTTACAGAAAAACTTGAAGTTGGTGTGCTAATAGTTTGTGTTCCCAGGACTGTTCCTTGATTTGTACTTAAATTGCCAATACAGATGATTCCGGTGCCTTTGATTGTATCATTTGTTGCGTTTAAAAAGTTATTTCCAACAACATGTGTACCGTTGTTTGTGTACAAAGCTCTTCCTCCAGTAGTGTTTAGATTTGAAAAATCAACAGCAATTGTAATTGATCCAGAAGGGGTGTTATTGTATTCCCCTTGAATTAACATATTGTTGGTAACGTTGATTGTACCGTTGTTTGTTGTTGAACCATTTGTGTAAACATTGTAATCATACGTTGTAATTACTCCGTTATTTACAACATTACAACTGTCATTCCAGAGACTATCACAGTTTTGAATTACTCCATTATAAATGGCTGACCCTTGAGAAACAGCTATGCGCCTCATGTCAAGTATTCCGTTTATAACTGTTGTAGAGTTGTTTAGGAATAAATCTCCTTCTCCCATTTGCAAAAGGGTACCGTTGGATCCAATTGTTAAACTTCCTCCATTGAAGTATGTTCTACCGTCAAGGTTATTAATCCCATCATGAATGTTAGCAGTAACAACGTGGTTAATTGTAATGTCAAGTGGTGACAAAAAAGGGTAAGGAATACAATTACAATCCCATGTTGAAGGATTAGTCCAATCTCCGTCTTGAACGGAAGTTTGTGCATAAGAGTATGTGGTAATGATACATGCAAAAGCAATAAATAAGTAATTTTTCATTGTAGTTTAGTGTTAATTAGATGCTTAGAAAAAGTGTAGTTTTGACAAAGCTAACATTATTGTAGGATTTAAAAAATGACTAAAATCATAAAGGTCAATTACCTTACTTCACATCCAGCGTCAAATTCTTTCTCAGGAACAACGAAACTCAATTCTCCCTTTGCATTTTCTGCCATTAAAATCATTCCTTGAGATTCTACTCCTCGGATTTTTCGTGGAGCAAGATTCATTAAAACACTCACCTTTTTTCCAATAATTTCTTCTGGAGAATAATGTTCTGCAATACCTGATACAATTGTTCTTTTATCTAAGCCTGTATCCACAACTAATTGAAGTAATTTCTTTGCTTTTTTGACTTTTTCAGCTTCTAGAATAACACCAGTTCGAATATCCATTTTCATGAAATCATCAAATTCAACGGTATCTTTCTGTTCTTCATAAATTGCCTCAACAACTCTAGATTCTTCTAATTTAGCGACTTCTTTTTCAACGAAATCATCTTCAATTTTCTGATAAAGAATACTTGGTTTATTGGTTTTATGTCCTGCTGGAATTAATTTACTGTGTCCTGCATCTTCCCAATCTTTACTTACGAAATTTAAGAATTGAGATAGTTTTTTTGAGGTATCAGGTAAGAATGGTTGTAGTACAATGCTAAGGTTTGCGGTAATTTGCAAAGCAATGTTCATGATTGTTTCAACACGCTTCTCGTCTGTTTTAATTAATTTCCAAGGTTCAGTATCTGCTAGATATTTATTTCCTAAACGTGCAAGGTTCATTGCTTCAGCTTGTGCGTCACGCAATTTGTAATCGTATACTAATTTTGAAATTTTAGCAGGAATTGCTTCCATTTGTTTCAAAACTTCTTTATCGTAGTCCGTTAATTCTCCTAACTCAGGTACAATTCCATCGTAATATTTCTGGGTGAGAACTAATGCACGATTCACGAAATTTCCAAGAATATCTGCTAATTCAGAATTGATGCGTGTTTGGTATTCTTTCCATGTAAACTCACTGTCTTTCGTTTCGGGTGCAATGGAAGTCAATACATATTTCAATTCATCTAATCGGTCTGGATAAGATGCAATGTATTCGTGCAACCAAACTGCCCAATTACGAGAAGTGGAGAATTTGTCTCCTTCTAGGTTTAAAAACTCATACGCTGGAACATTGTCAGGCAGAATTAATCCTTCGTGTGCTTTCAATAGAATAGGGAAGATGATGGCATGAAATACAATGTTGTCTTTCCCGATGAAATGAACCAATTTTCTGTCTCCAGTCCAATAATCTTTCCAGTCTTTACCATTATCTTGTGCCCATTGCTTTGTTGCAGAAATGTATCCAATAGGAGCATCTAACCAAACGTAGAGTACTTTTCCGTCACCACCTTCAACGGGAACTTTCACTCCCCAGTCTAAATCGCGCGTCATTGCTCGAGGTCTTAACCCTCCATCAATCCATGACATGCATTGCCCTGTAACTTGGTTTCGCCATTTTTTAGGATCGTGTTGTTGAACACCGTCTAATTTACCTTCCTTTATCCATTTCGTTAACCATTCTTCGTGTCTTTGCATCGGCAAATACCAATGAGAAGTTGTTCGCATTATTGGAGTTTTCCCACTTAACGTTGAAGTTGGATTAATTAAATCGGTTGGACTAAGGGCAGACCCACATTTTTCACACTGGTCTCCGTATGCGCCTTCACTTTTACAACTTGGGCATGTTCCGGTAATGTATCTATCGGCTAAGAATTGATTGTATTCTTCGTCGTAATATTGCTCACTTGTTTCTTTGGTGAAATGGCCTTTAGCATCGAGTACTTTAAAGAATTCTTGTGCTGTTTCATGGTGAATTTCAGCAGAAGTTCTATGGAAGATATCGAAAGATATTCCAAAGTCATTGAAAGCTTTATGTATAATTCCGTTGTATTTATCAACGATTTCTTTTGGAGTTGTTCCTTCTTTTTTTGCGCGAAGCGTTATCGCTGCTCCATGCTCATCACTTCCGCAAATAAATGCGACATCGTGATTATTCATTCGTAAAAACTTCACGAAAATATCAGAAGGTAAATATACGCCTGCTACGTGTCCTAAATGAAGGGGGCCGTTAGCGTATGGTAATGCGGCCGTTACTGTAAATTTTTTTTTGCTCATTCTGAAATGATAGAATTTGTGAATTGCAAAGATAATTGATGTTCTTGATTTACCTAATATTTTTTGGAGGAAGAAGTGCTTGTTTAAAAACAGTACGGACAGGTTGTGACCTGTCCGTACTGTTTTTAAATTAATTTTATATTAGTAGTGTGGGGAAAAGGCTTCTAATTCATCCGTAATATTCTACTTTTATTACCACTAACAACTTAGTGTAATCACCTCTTAAATCTCTATCTCTATCTCCGTAAAATGAATCCCGTATTTATTCAATTCTTCTAAAATTGGTTCATAAATCTCTTTACGAATAGGTAGTGTCACTCCTTTGACTTTAATTTTTCCGTTCAAAATCATTTTTCCAGAAATTGCTGCAGGTAAACCAACGGTATTTGACATGGATGTATAAACTTGATCTTCACCAATATTAATCATATGAGAAGTGATTAAATATTTTTTATCATTTAATTCGTACTCAAATTTGTGCCACATCACTAACATATCTTTATCCTCTGGATCCAATACCCATTTCTCTTCAATGATTTTCTGAAGGTATTGAGCAGGGGTAACGTCTTGATCAAATGTGTATTTGTCTTGATCGAATATTCCCAACCAGACTAATTTATCCCAAATAACATCATCTTGATCGATTTTCATTTGATGACGCAATTTTAATTCTACCGAATCTGTAGAGTGGTATGGTAAAAATGAATTGATGAAATCTCTTTTGGACATGTTTTTACTGTCTTCAAGTACATAAGTGTCATCTGTTGCTCCTAATTGAACAAAAAGATTCCAAGCTTTTGAAAACCCTTTTCTTCTTAATGTTCCTCTATATATTGTTGGAATATCTTGTAAGCCGTATGTGTCACGGTATGACAAAGAGTTTCTATTTGCATAACCTTCAAAATCTCCGTAACCTTCAATTGGAATGATTTCCGTTCTTCTGAATAATCGATTGTAAGGAATGTATTTATATCTCCCTTTTTGAATGAATTTGGCTGCACCACCTTGACCTGCTAATACGACATTACGAGGATTCCAAGTCAATTTGTAATTCCAAGGATTGTTGTCTGATTCTGGCGCAATTAGTCCGCCTGTAAAAGACTCAAAAGTTGTAAGATTTCCACCTTTTTCCTTTATCGCATCAATTACATTCATTGCACTCATATGATCTAACCCTGGATCAACTCCAATTTCATTCATAATGATGATTCCAGCATCTTTTGCCGCTTGGTCTAGCGCTTTCATTTCAGGAGAAATGTAAGAAGGTGTAATTAAATTTGTTTTTAAATCAATACAGTCTTCTGCTACACCAATATGAAACCTTGCAGGTAACATAGAAATTACAATCTCTGCTTTCTCTATTTCTGGACGTCTTTCATTCGTGTCCAGTGCATCAAATGATAATGCTACACCATTAGGGTGGTTATCTAACTTGCTTTTTACAAGTTCAATATCACGGTCACATACACGTATTTGCCAATTGTTTTCTTCAGAATTTTCTAAAAAATATCTGATTAAAGAAGATGCTGATAGTCCAGCACCAAGAATAAGGATTGATTTCATAGTCTATTTTGTTCTACCCAAAAGTAGAAAATGAAGACTCCGAATCAAAGGAAATTTAAAATTATTTTTTTGCAAAAACGAATGTAATATTGGATTCTTTTTCTTAATCATTGAAAGTGAGTGTTCAAGGTAGGGGTAATATACTTTGACTAAAAGTGCAAAAAAAGAGGGAGTGAAAATTAAATTTCACTCCCTCTTTTTAAAAAATCGTTATTATTTTGTTGTTTTCACAAATCTTAATCGAATTGTTTGTTCAGAATTTGACAATACAATATGGTAAACACCATTTTCAAGATTGTTGACGGAAAGACTGTGATTCGATACACCTTCGATACTTTCTTCCGAAATTAATCGTCCAAATTGATCAATAATTTGAATGCTTGTTTTTTCATTTAAAGTGTTCTCCAATGAAATGGTTATTTGGTCAGAAGTTGGGTTTGGGAATAGTTTAACTTCTCCAAAAACTAAATCATCTAATCCAACAAAACTGATGAAGACTTCTGGTGACAATCCAGAACAACCATTTGCGAAAGTCACTTCAACGGAATAGTTACCTGTTTCATTTGCCGTCCATTCTGCCGTTGTTCCTGCAGTGATTGGTTGACCGTTGAAATTCCATTGGTAAGAAACACCCGTAACTGTTGAGAGTGTATTGGAAGTGTTATTGATTGTCACAACAGGTACTGGGTTGACAGTTACAGTTGTAACAGTTGAAGTACATTGTTGTTGAGTAGAGTAGAGGACATGAGAAGTTGATTTTCCAGCTTCTATAAATCCAACTCCATTCAAATCCGAAATGTGTTCGGGTATGTTAATCATTGTTCCATTCGTTGAAGACAATTGGTCTTCCGTATTGTTTCCAAATCCAAAGACAGAATTATCCGTTCTTTTAACCAATGTTGTGTATTGCCCTGCAGAAATCATCGTTGCTCCTTGGACATTAATTTCTATTGGGGAAAGTGTATCATTGAAATCACCTGTTCCAAGCTGTCCAAAAGAATTTCCACCAGAAGTGAATACTTTATTTTCATTGGAAAGGAAAACACTGTGCGTTGCCCCACCTTGCGCATTGATTATGTTTTTCATCGGTGACAATGTTGCATTTAATCGATTGTTAATGTCATTCATTCCAAGTTGTCCAGAACCATTGTTTCCCCATACGTATAAATCACCTGTATTGTCAATGGCAAAACTGTGGTATTCTCCAGCACCTACTGCAATTACTCCTGATAAACCAATTACTTGAGTAGGAGTAAATGATGTTGTTAAATCACCTGTACCTAGTTGACCATAGTCGTTGTTACCAACTGTCCAAACTGTTCCATCTGTTTTAAGAATAACAAAGTGATTGAGTCCTCCCGCTATTGAATCGGTATTGGAGAGTGTATTATTTATCATTGGGAAATTAACAACGGATGTGTTTCCTGTCCCCAACTGACCTTGCGTGTTATTACCCCAAACATACACATCACCGGAATTTGTAATTGCCATAGAACTTGATTCAGAAGTCGCAATTGTTTTTACTCCACTTAATGTGGGTACTTGATTTGGCGTATTTTCACTGGTGTAAGTTCCGTTTCCTAGTTGTCCAGAACTATTCTCTCCCCATGCATAAACGTCACCAGAGTTCGTTACTCCTAAAACAAAATCAGCTCCAGATGATATTTCATCCAAAAGAATAGTATTGTTTGAGGGGGTTGGTTCGGCGTTATTTAAATTATTACCATTTCCAAAAGTTCCTGTTGCATTCATTCCAAACGACCATAAATCTCCATTTCCACCAGAATTCACTTCTAAAGAATAATCGCCAGATGTCAAGACTGTTATAATTGTATCTGTTTCATTTACAATTGGTGAACCATTCATTAACCATTGGTTTCCTATTGGCGATTGACTGATCAATTGTACAGAATCTCCTTGGCAAAAAGTAGTGGGCGATAGTGTAGAATAAGATGGAGTTGGTAAAACATTCATTATGATGTAATCATCATAAATCTGAAGGCAAGAAGTTGTGTTCGATAAAGCAGAATATGTAATTTCATCTAAATCATTCAACGTAGATGAAGTATATATGTTGGTTGTACTCATTGCACCAGTCGAAGTACCATTTAAAAAGAACTCATATTCGTCTGCTCCAGATGCAGTTATTGTAACCAATTCTCCCGCACAAATCATAGAAGAAGCTGTGATAGACATGTCAAGATTCATTGAATTCACGGTGAATGTATACGTGTCAACACTTGAAGCGCAATCTCCATTAAAACCTGTAACCGTAATTACATCTCCGTTAGTTAAATAATTCAAACCAAAACTAGTAGAAGTTCCATTTTGAAGATTTGCTCCGTTTAGGTTAAAACTATAATCAGTTGCACCAGAAGCTGTGAAATCAATTTGATCATCTAAACAAATGATATTATCAGCATCTGAAGAAGTTGAGGTTAATGAAGGGTATGTATTTACCAAGAAACTGAAATTAGAGTTAGAAGTAGATATACAACCATTGGATTCTCCATTCACAGAAATAACATCATTGTTATTTACAGAAGATGTAAAAGTCGCAATTGGACTAAAAGGCCCTGTTGAAATGCCATTCACAAAAAATTGATAATTTGTTGCGCCTAGCGCTGATAGGTTGGTTGATTCTCCGGTACAAACTGCTGTATCTCCAATGATTGAAAATAAAACTACGGGAGCGTTATTCACTGTAAATGTGAATGAGTTTGATGTAGAAGGACAGCCAAAACTAGAGCCAATTGCTGAAATCACGTCATTGTCAAGAATAGAAGTTAATGCAATTGTATCAACTAATGAACTAGCTCCTTGCGAGTTTCCATTGATGAAGAATTCATAATTTGTTCCACCAACTCCTGTGAACACGACTTCATTTCCACTACATATTTGCAAATCAATGTCAGAACTGTTCAGTGTAATTGTTGGAGAATTGTTGACCATTATTGGTGTCATTGCATTAGATGAAACACATCCAGTTGGTCCGGTAACTGTTACGCCAACAATATCATTGTTGTTCAAAGTACTTGTTGTTAAAGTTGAAATAGGGGAGGAACCTCCTTGGGAAGTGGCATTTACAATAAATTCGTAGAAATTTCCACCTGATGCTGTATAAGTAACAGGGTCACCACTACAAATTTGATTATCAATGTCAGAAGATGTTATCGTAACATTAGGTAATCCATTAACTGTAAGTGTTAAATTGGTAGAATTTGTACAAGAACTACTTTCTCCTATAATAAATAAATCATACGTTCCAGTAATAAATCCAGCACTTGTGAGCGTATTTACAGCCGAAGAAGCGCCTTGAGAGACACCATCTACAAAAAATTCATAATTCGTTGCTCCATTTGCTGTATAATTAACGATATCTCCAACACAGAAGACATTGTCTATGTCAGAACTCGCAACAGAAACTGTTGGAATTGGGTTTACATTAAAAGCAATTGAATTGGAGGTACCAAGACATCCTAATGTCGTTCCATTAATCGTTATTGTTTGGCCATCAATTAAATTTGTTGTTGTCAAGGTGTTTGTTGTAGATAAACTTCCCTGAGGAGTACCGTCAATGAAGAATTGGTAAAAGTCACTTCCGACTCCTGTGAAAGTCACAGATTCTCCGTTACAAATTGTTGCATCCAAATCAGAACTTGACAAAACCATTGTAGGTAATGGAGTAGCCAGTATTGATAGTTGAGTCGAGCTTGTGTCAGCGCAACCATTTCCACCAGTTCCTATTAAGAAAATAGAATTGAGTCCACCAGGTAATGTAGGATTGAATGTTGGTGAAGCTTGAGGTGCACCTTGAGATGTATTGTTTACAAACAATTCATATTGAGCAGCATTTGCTCCTGTGAAAGTGATTGCATCTCCAAGGCAAATTGAGTCATTCGGGTCGTTTGAAAATAAATTCACTGGAGGTAATGATAAAACTGTAAAAGGAATTGATTGACTAATTACACATGTATTAGACGTTCCATTTACTGAGATTAAGTCATTATTATTAAGGGTAGAAGAAGTGAAGGTATTCGTTGCTGAAGCAGTACCTTGTGATACTCCATTGATGAAAAATTCATAATTCGTTGCTCCATTTGAAGTAAACACAACAGTTGTTTCATCGCAAATAATTGAGTCAGCGTCATCACTAACAAGAGTTGTAGACGGTGCTGTAAATACTTCAAAAATTAATGTGTCACTTGACTGTTGACATCCACTGAAGGTACCAACGACATTAATGTTATCATTATTGTTTATTGTATTAGCAGTGAGTGTGTTTGTAGAAGAAGGGACGCCTTGAGAGACACCATTGATGAAGTATTGATACAAAGATGCTCCTGAAGAAGTGAAAATTACAGATTCATTGGAACAAATTGAAGTATCAATATCTGAAGAAGTAATTGTGACATTCGGTAAAGGATTTACAGTGTATGTGAAAAACCCGGGAGCCAATTTACTACATCCTTGCGTAGAATAACCAAGAACAGTAACGGTATCACCAGTTGTTAAAGATGTTGTATTGAAAGTTGCACTGCCTGGTGTACCTTGTGATACTCCATCGATAAAGAATTCATAGGTGTTAGCCCCGGAAGCAGTAAAAGTTACACTATCACCTGTACAGATTACATTTCCACCTGAAGATTCTATAAATGTTGTCGTTGGTAATGGGTTTACAGTAAAAAACATGGAAGAAACCGTATCAACACAAGTCGTTATGGTGTCCGTTCCAATAAGAAATATTGTATCGTTATTGACAATAGAGTTTGTGGCATAATAACCTGTGGCTAATAATGGAGTTACAGAGCTTGAATTGATGAAGAATTGATAATTATCGGCTCCACTTGCATTGAAATACACTGAATCCATATCACATATTGAAGTGTCAGCGTCAGAAGAAGTCCAAGTTACAACAGGGTTTGCATTCACATGGTAATCAATTTCTGGTATTGAATCAACAATACAACCGTTCTCATAAGAAGCTACGCTAACGGTGTCATCATTATTCAACGTTGTGGTGAATAAAGTGTCATTTATAGTGGGGGTGTTTTGAGAAACTCCATTGAGAAAAAATTCAAACGTTGTAGCTGGGATAGAACTTGCAGCTTCAAAGGTTACCAATTCTCCTGCACAAAGTACTGTATCAATACTTGAAGAAGCAAGGAAGATATCAGGTTTGTTTAAATGAATTAGTAAAGAGGCTGTATCTGTACAGAAATTAGTGTATTCTGTTACTAGTTGAACTGTAATATCTCCTGTTTGTGTAAAAACATGCTGATTTGTATCTTCAACATAAGTAATCCATGTACTATCTGTTGGTGGATTTGCATAATATCCTGTAGATCCATCGTTGAAGAACCAATAGGTATTCATGTCCGTTGAATTTCCTGAGAAAACGCTTGAGGAATTAATAATTGAAGTGGTATCTCCAAAACAAATTGTTCCAGGAATTGTAAACGCCGATGTTGCAGAATTACTTGGACTAAACGTCCAGTTTACATTTCCAACTCTATTTTTTGAGAAAAGAGCAGTGAGGCTAGCATTTGAGCATTTAATATAGGAGAAATCGACAACTTCTATAAAAACATTTGTATTCGAGGATTTATTAAATGAAGCTACTTGTGTTGTGTTACTCGATGATAAATATATTGAATCTTTACAATCACCAATCATAACGAGACTGTCTACAATTGTTTGAATAGAATTCGAATCAATTACAATGGCTGAACCCTTTGTGACAGTCAATCGATAAAATGAATTATCACCACCAAGTCGCTGTGTGTCAGGTGTTTTCTGAAAATCTAAGGTGACTTTGTGAAAAGTTAAACCTTCAGTCAATAAAGAATTTGTTTTGTTATCCTGTCCAATATATACAGTTGCTGTACCGCCATTAAACGTGAAGTTTCCTGTAGAGTTTTCCGAATTAAAAGTTTGAGCAATTTTAATATTGGAAGAACCTAAATCTAAATGTTTAACAAAATCTAATGTCGGAACACCAGTTAAAGTTAAGACTAACACTGCACCAGTTTCAACCGTGTTGTTTTGAAAGTATGCCTTCCCACTGATTAAGTAGATTGCACTAGAGTCTGTCATATTCAGCTTATTGGTTAAAACCATTGAATCAGAAGTGCTTTCCATGTAAATAGAAATACTACAATCAATTATAGCAGAATCAGGGTTAAAGAAAGATTGTCTTGCAAACTTTAACTGTTGACTTAAATCTGCTCGTGTTACGAGCAAAGTATTGTGCAGTGTAACATCGCCATAACTAATTAAATCATGTGCTAATCGAAGTTTTGGACTGTTTGTTACTGCTGACCAGTCCATGTATCCAAATTCTGATAAAACATTCACAACGACTTCTTGTCCAGTTAAAGAGAATGAGTTATTGTCAAAAATTACACTATCGGTAATCGTTGGAATACAAACTGAAGTTGGACCGCCAGAAGAAAAAGACCAATGATTCGCATCTGTCCAATTACCTGAATTTCCAATCCAATAAAACTTAGATCCAGATAAATTCCATCCATCAGAACCGTTGATTGTATCGGAAAGAGAAAGGTTGTATATTTGAGAGGCAGGGGAGTTCGCATCAACATTATCAAGAAGAAGGTTTGAAGCATAAAAAACGGAATAACCTGTTTTTTCTAATTTTGGAGATATTCCTCCAGGTGTAATTGATGAGATAAGAAAAGGAATAGAACAGTTTCCTACTACAGATAATGAATCAAATTTCTGAGTAGAACCGTTGTTTATTTTGAATTTTTTTACGGATTCAATCAGTCCAAAAGAATTATTGTTAAAAAAGCGCAAATCAGATGTTGTTGATCGAAGCGTATCATAATCTAAGTGTCCACCGTTAAATAGAGTAGGACTAACTAATGAATAGGAAACATTTATTGTAGAGGAAATTGCATTCCAAGTTAATAACGTTGAGTCAATTGACCAATTAGTTCCTGAAAAGTTTAGAATACTATTTGAAATGTTTATGTTTCGTGAATTCGGGGTTGAAGAAATGAAATCCCAACAGGAAACAATCTTTCCATTGGAGTTAAAGGTGCCATTGTTTACAGTGATGTTTCCAGAACCGATATTAAAATCATCCATTAATTGAATTCCAGCTCCATTGAATACAAAATCAGTATTCCAGATTGTTCCTCCAGAGAAAATCGTTTCGTTAATTGTTCCATTCATTCTAATCTCTCCTCCAGGCCAGTTAACAATAGCACCACTTGTATTTCCTATAATTGAACCTTGAATTTCCGCAAAAACTTCTGTAGAGATAAAATCAAAACTTGTTGCAACACCCGAAAAATCAAGTGTGTCAATGATAAATGTAGTATCTATGGTTACCGTAGAAAGTACGGTTAATCCAGAGTTTATGTCAAATATTGCATTGTCATTCAGTCCTGGGTATGTTGTTCCAGCTACCCCGCCAGAGCTCGCTGACCAGTTCGTTACCGTTTTCCAACTTCCTGTACCACCAATCCAAAAATGGTCATTGGCAAAGGTAGAGTTTGAAATAAAAGTCAAAAATAAAAGTGACGTGAGAATAAAAGTCAGTTGTTTTTTCATAAGTGGCATTCAATATAAATTATCACAAAAATAATTCAGGATTATCGTACAAAGTTTACTTAAAAAAATGGATTGACAATGCAATTGTAAAAAAATAAGGGTTACCCCTCATTTTTTCTTTTTAATCTTAAAAAACTTTGTCAGTTGGCTAACAATGAATAGTTTTACGCTGAGATTTGAAATTTTTCAAGTCAACTACTTTTTATTATGAAACTGATTTTAACCCTATTCACGTTGTTTTTAGCAACAGTTCATTTATTTGCACAAGAAACGCCGCTTGTCAATAGACCCGATACAATTTTTGTTGAACCGTCTTCAGTTAATGCAGATTTATCTTTAATTATACCTCCTGAAGGTTTTGTTGTTTCAGAAGCATTTAATGGTTATATCCATTATCAAATGGCGACAGCAATCATAATGACGATGATTGAAGGAGCTAATTACATAAATATTGAAAAAGGAATGACTGAGGACTTTTTCAAGGTTAATCAACTTCATTTTATTACTAAAGAGAAAGTAGTTACAGATAATGGTACAAAAGGACTTTCTTATAAGTTTTCTTTCACCTTAGAGAATACAGAATTTATAAGGTATATGGTTTACATAGGAGATTTGAATAATACTTTATGGATGAATATAACTTATCCTAAAATGGCAGATGAATTACTTTCTTCAGAAATTGAAAAGGTTATTCAATCAGCACAATTAACACCACGGAAAGATGAAGAATAACAAAATTATAAAAAGTATTGCCTCTTTACTGATTGTATTTGCTTCATACACGTCGTATAGCCAGCAAATAGTTAATCACATTGTTAATTTCTCATCAGGTCAACAGAATATGTGGGGGCCATCTTTTAGTCCTTTTACTTTAAATCAGAATATTAATTTATTTGAAGTAAGTTGGAATGAGACTTTTGGAACAGGAAATGCAGGGATTGTAAATATATTAGGCGCCAATTTTGGAGCAGCAGTCAATGGTAATTTTTCAGGTACAATTGGTTCTAATTTTTATATACAAGGGTTTACTACGGGAGATGTTCAGGTGGATTATCCTATTGATGTAGAACTCGATATGCCAACTGATTTGACGTATGACCAAGGGGATACAGTAATGATTAAAACATCATATGAAGTTAAAACTGGTTATCAATTACAAACCAATTATCCTGATGTTGGTCAGTTTGGTTTAGATATTTACTTTCAGATGGGAGCAGGCTTGTCGGCTCAACTATGTGCTTTCGGTTGCTTGTCATTTCCTGTGATACCTAATTTTAATACAGGTTTACAAACCATTAATGTTTTTACTGCAGATAATACAGGTATTGGCTTTTTTGGTGTAAATGGGAGTCCAATGTTATATAATTACGGTTTACCTATTACTACTGGTTTAATTCCAGGTGATCCTCTTGGTGGTTATGGTTTGGAGGCTGGTATAGCTCTTCCACATGTGACGACTTCAGACAACCTTTCAGGCTATAATTTATCAGCTTGTGGGAATGATCCTTATTTTGAAATTACTTTGGAGATTTTTCAATTATTGAGTAATATCCCTTACCCACCTCCAGTAACAGCTATTGGGCCTATTCTTGAAAATTTATCAGGTTCTGAATCAATACCTCTTGGCGTAGGGAATTACGAAGCTGAATTCTCTTGGACTTTCTTAACTGCCTTTTTGAAAGCAGAAACGTTTAATAGTCAGTGTTTTGATTTTACCCCAAAAGTATATGGTAAATATGAATTTCCTGTTGCTGTAGAATATGACGTTCTTGATTCAACCGGAACTTTATTATCAAGTGGAACAAGTAGTATTATTAATATTGAAGTTGGGAATGATATTAAATATAAATTTCCGTGTTATTTCGTTGATTTAGATATTGTTTCTACATACTCGATAGATGGGCAGTTTAGAAATCATACGTATGATTCTCTTGCTTTCTCATTTAATATGGCAGCGTTCAAATTTGCTTTAACATTTCCCTCAATACAGATTACACCTGCAATCAATGTTCCTGAGATTTGTATTTCGATACCTTATCCTTGCCCAACTTGGTCAAGTCCGTTTAAATGGTGTTCTAAAACTGTTTGTACACCTGCCTTTACTATTCCCTCAGTTAATTCAGGTGCGCTAAACTTTGATATAGGACCTTTATGGTCATATACTTTGCCTTTAGGAGCTATAAAATATGATTGGTTTGATCAAACGTGGGCATTAGAAGGGTTTAGCGAGCACGTTATGCTTCCATTCAGAATGAGTGCAAAACCATTAGGAATTATTAATTCTTTTATTGATGTTGCATGTTACGGTGGAAGCGATGGTAGTATCGATGTTACAACTTCTGCTATTTCTCCAGCTTTACCTTATACATATACTTGGACAAACGGTACAACTATTGAGGATTTATCAAGTATTTCTGCAGGACCTTATGAAATATCTGTAATTGATGCAAATAACTGTCAAATGTTTACAGGAGCAACTATTTCTGAACCGCAACAACCCTTGTCAATTTCTGTGATTAAGAAAGATAAGAATTGTAATGGCGGTGTGGATGATGGTTCAATCAATACATTGGTGCAGGGTGGAACTTTACCTTATACTTATGCTTGGTCAAATGGTGCTACATCTGTAAATGTAAATAGTTTATCGACAGGTGTTTATTCTTTAACCGTTACAGATTCTAAAGGTTGTACAGAAAATGTTTCTGTTACAATTGATGAACCAAGTGTTCTCGGACAAGTAGCTTCAATTACAGCAGTAAATTGTAAAAATGATGCGGATGGTATAATTCAAATAGATGTTTTTGGAGGAATACTTCCTTACGCTTATTCTTGGACAGGTCCTTCTTCTTTTACTGCTTCTACAGAAGACCTCACTGGTTTGTCAGGTGGAGCTTATTCATTGACAATTACAGATGGAAATGGATGTGTGAATAATCAAGTCTACAATGTTTCTGAACCAGCAACTTTGATTTCTCTTTCATCAACGAAAGTAGATGTTAGTTGTAAAAACGATTCTACAGGCTCAATTGATTTAACAGTAACTGGAGGAACTTCTGGATACTTATTTAAATGGTCGAATGGACAAGGAATTGTCTTGCCATATACAACAGAGGATTTAACCAATGTACCTGCGAGTAACTATACAGTAGTTGTTACGGATATGAATGGATGTACAGAGCAGTTAACGGAAACAATCAATGAGCCATTAAACGCTCTAAGTTCTTCGGAAACTTTAACGAACATTAATTGCTTTGGTGATGCAACAGGAAGTATTGATCCAGGAATTGCTGGAGGAACTTCTCCTTACACGTATGCTTGGTCAAATGGTGCAATTTCAGTAGTAAATAGTTTACTTACTGCAGGGACGTATGATTTAATAATTACAGACTTTAATGGCTGTACGGCAAATTATTCATATATACTGACAGAACCATTGGCGGCATTATCCATTGCTTTAACTGGAACGGATATTAATTGCTTTGGAGATAATTCAGGAAGTGTTTCTTCCATAGTAATAGGAGGAACTGCACCATATACTTACTTATGGAATAATACAAATGTAACAACTGCAATTTCTAACCTTATTGCTGGTAATTATGACCTTACAGTGATAGATGATAAAGGATGTGTAGCACTTCAAAGTACTACTTTAACACAACCTCTTGCTCCACTATCGATTACATCAACTCTTGTAGATGTGGATTGTTTTGGAAATAATTCAGGAGCAATTGACGCAACTGTATTAGGAGGTTCTGCACCTTATGTTTACGAATGGTCAAATGGTGGGTCCGTTATTCTTTCCGATACGACAGAAGACTTAACGAACATTACGGCAGATGCATACAATCTATTAGTTACGGATAGTAAAGGTTGTGTAGAGAATCTGGTAACAACAGTTAATCAACCTCTTGCTCCAATCACAATGACTGGAATTGTTGATGATGTGAACTGCTACGGGATGAGCGATGGAGGAATTGATCTTTCTGTTCTTGGTGGCAGCGTTACTTACACATACTTGTGGTCTAATGGAGCGACAACTGAAGATATTTCGGGAATTGTTTCGGGAACATACAGTGTAACAGTAACCGATTTTAACGGATGTACAGAATTTACATCGTTTACTGTTGCTCAACCACTTGTGCCAATAGCGATTGTTACTAATCCGAAAGATGCCCTTTGTACTGGAGGAAATGATGGTTGGATAACGTCTCAAGTTTCAGGAGGAACATCTCCTTACACGTATATGTGGTCGAATGGAGAAACAACGAATGATATTTATAATTTACCAGCAGGAAACTATACTTTAACAATTACAGACGCACAAGGTTGTACTGCATTCTCAGGAGCTGTTGTGAGTGAACCTACTCAAGCATTGGTTGTGAACACAGCGATCATTGATGTAAGCTGCTTTGGTGGTAATGATGGAGAAATTGCATTGACTATTTCTGGTGGAGTGGAACCTTATTATTTCAATTGGGGAAATCAGAATGAAATTTTATTGAATAACTCAAGTGAAATTCTTGACTCCTTATTCCAGGGAGACTATTTCATCCGAGTTAGAGATAAAAACGGTTGTATTAATGAGCAGACAGTTACGGTTAATGAGCCATTTTTATATGAGTCATCTGTTGTGATTACTGATTTACTCTGTAACGGAGATGTTTCAGGGGCAATTGATTTAATCTACATCGGCGGAACGTCTCCATATTTGACACAATGGTCGAACGGTATGACTACCGAAGATTTAATGAATTTATCAGCAGGTATTTATGAATATGTTGGTACAGATGATTTAGGATGTACTGTGAAGGGAGAAGTGATGGTAACTGAACCAGATAGTGTCCAAATCACTGAACAATTGATTTCTGTTTCTTGTATTGACCAAGCTGATGCTGCGATATACATTACGCCTTATGGGGGAACAATTCCGTACACATTCTTATGGAATAATGGAGCAACGTCACAAGATATTGAAGGCTTGAAGCCAGGTTTATTTGATGTAACAATTACGGATGATCATGGATGTGCCTATGTTTTCAATTTTGAATTACTTGAAATTGAAGATGAGTGTTTAGGAGTTCCAAATACATTTACACCGAATGGAGATAACTACAACGACACTTGGTTGATTAGAAACATTGATTTATACCCGAATGCTTCTGTGAAAGTTTTTAACAGATGGGGGAATGAAATCTTCAGCTCTAAAGGAGAATATAAACCTTGGGATGGTTCGCACAATGGAAATGCATTGCCTTCCGAAGTTTATTATTACATCATCGTTCTTGATAATGATCAAGACAATAAGTATACAGGAACAATAACTATTATTAGATAAAGTCATGGTAAAGAAAAAAAAATATTTGGTTTTAACTTTCTTATTCTTTGCAGGAGTGATTTTTGCAAATGAAAAGCCGAATGCAGCGTGCCCAACAATTGCAATGTCAGGGACAGATGTTGCTTGTTATGGGCAATCCAATGGGTCTGCTCAAGTAGCAATTTCGAACGGAAGTGGAAACTACACGATTACTTGGTCAAATGGTACTAATGTAAACAGTATTGTAGGGTTGTCTGTTGGAACATATACGGTAAATGTAAAAGACAATGTTTCCGGTTGTACTGTTGTTGGAGCTTTTGTTGTCGGATCTCCAGATCCAATTTCAATAACGGAGAGTATTACCGATATAAATTGTTTTGGAATTAACAGTGGTGAAATTCAAATCACAACGATTGGAGGTACTGCAGGGTATACATATTCTTGGTTGAATAGTTCATCTGTTCAAGTTAGTACAAGTGAAGATTTATTAAATGTTGTTTCTGGTTCGTATACGGTTAATATAACAGACACAAAAAGCTGTACTTTTTCTAAAGTATTTAATATTTCTCAACCCATTGAATCTTTAAATTCGTCTGTTGTAATTAAAAATGTAGATTGTTACTCCGCTGCAACAGGTGAAATTGATGTAAATGTTTGGGGAGGAACGCCTCCTTATGCTTATTTATGGTCTTCAGGTCAATTGACACAAGATGTTTCTGGTTTAACGCAAGGGAGTTATACCTTAACAGTTACGGACGCTAAAGGTTGTTCTATTGTTTTACCATATAATATTACGCAACCGGATGACCTTGGTGGTTCCATCAGTTCTTCTCCTGTTTTATGCTACGGAGATGCTACGGGATCTGTTTCTTTTTCTCCGGTCGATGGTACGGCACCATATTCTTATGTTTGGCAAAATTCTACAACTCTTTATTCATCCAATGTAAATGTGCTGAATAATGTGATTGCGGATACATATCAGGTAACAGTTACAGATGCAAAAGGATGTACTTTTATTAGTTCTGTAGATGTAAACCAACCTTTTGAAATGACAACAAGTCAAACATTCTCAAACGTCTCTTGTAATGGAGGAAATGATGGTTCGATAGACCTCACTGTTTTAGGTGGATCGCCGACTTATTCTTACCAATGGACAAATAGCAATGGGGATAATGTTTCAACTTCACAAGATCTAATGAATGTGGTCGCAGAGACTTATACGGTTGTTGTGACAGATTCTAAAGGTTGTACAAAATCATTGACGCAAAAAATATCTCAACCTCTTTTACCTATTAACGTTCAGACGGTTGTGAAAGACGTTTTATGTTTCGGTGAAAATACAGGCTCTATTGATCTCTCGATTATTGGAGGAACAAGCCCGTATGTTGTTTCTTGGACTTCTAGTCAAGTTACGGAAGATATTGCTAATATTTTTACAGGAACTTATGGTTATACTGTATTTGATGCTAAGGGATGTACATTCGTTGGCAGTGAATATGTGTCTGAACCAGCACAACCGCTAATGGTTTCAAATACAATAACAGATGTACTTTGCTTCGGAGAAGCAAATGGGAATATAGATTTAACTGTAACAGGAGGAACGATTCCTTATACATATGCATGGTCTAACAGCTCTTATTTATTGAGTGAAATAGGAGAAGATATCAACGATTTCTTGGCAGATTCTTATACGTTTGATATTACAGATGATAATGGATGTAAATACATTGATACATTAGAAATAATGGAGCCACCAGTTCTAACAACGAATGTTGTTGGTGTAGATGTTTTGTGTAAATTCGGAAACAATGGTTCTGTCGATTTAACGGTGAATGGTGGAGTACTTCCATACAGTTACTTATGGTCAAATGGATTGTTAACAGAAGATATTGCAACTCTTACAGCAGGATCCTATTCTGTTACAGTTACAGATTCAAACAACTGTACAATTAAAGACAGTATTGTTTTAATCGAACCAATGGACAGTATATCGTATTCTTTTACAGTAAAAGACGTAACATGTAATGACGGTACAAATGGTGAAATTAATTTAACAATCGATGGCGGAACATTGCCTTATTCGTATAGTTGGTCAACAGGTGATACAACAAGTTATGCAACTGATCTAACAGCTGGATATTTTATCTTTACTGTAACGGATGATCATGCTTGTGTCTTAAGTGATTCCATTTTCATAAACCAACCTGCTCCACTTACTCTTTCTGAAATCATCACACCAGTTACATGTTATGGTTTAAGTGATGGAGAAATAAATATCTCTCCTGTTGGAGGAACTGCACCGTACAATTTTACATGGTTCAATTCTACTTTTGCACTTTCTGCTCAAACAGAAGATTTGATTGGTTTTCCTTTGGATACTTATCAATTAGAGGTTTTAGATTCTAACAATTGTTTTTATGAAATATTCTTTGAAATTGAACAACCAGACTCCATCATAATTGAGTATGTTTTTGAAGTTGTAAGCTGTCAAGGTGGAGATAATGGAGGTATTGATGTAACAGTTACTGGAGGAAATACTGGTCCAAACACATATGAATGGTCGAATGGAGCTTCTACGGAAGATGTGTTTAATCTTGCAGCAGGAGTTTATGAAATGATCTACACAGACGCTAAAGGTTGTAGCGATTCAATTTCTGTAGAAGTTGTAGAGCCAGATACAATAAGTATTACTTTCGACCATGTTGAAATTTCATGTGCAGACCAAGAAGATGGAATTGCTTACGCATTTCCTGTAGGAGGAAACGGAGGATTTACTTTCTTATGGTCAGACGGTGTAATTGAAAACATGAATACAGAACTTTCAAATGAATGGTATTCAGTTGTTGTTACGGACCTTTTAGGTTGTACAGCTGAAGATTCAGTTTTTATCACAAAGAATGATATTGATTGTGTAAGACCTGTGAATACATTTACTCCAAACGGAGATGATTACAATGATACTTGGGTAATTGATAATTTACACCTCTACCCAGAGATGGATCTACAAATTTTTAACAGATGGGGGAATATTATTCACACCCAAAAAGGAGAATACAAAGCTTGGGAAGGTACCGACAACGGAAGTAAGTTACCTTCAGACACCTATTACTATGTTTTAGTTTTAGGACCAAATAACGAACCAATAACAGGAAATATAACAATTGTAAGATAGCACGATGAAAAAGTTTTTAGCAATAGTATTTATAGGTGTAGCAGGAATGGTTTCTGCACAACAAATTTCATTGAATTCACAATATGTATTTAATGAAATGCTCGTGAACCCAGGGGCAACAGGTAGTAAAAATTATGTACCTGTTCAGTTAGCTTTTAGAAAACAATGGGCTAACTTCCCAGGGTCTCCAACAACTCAAGCTTTATCAGCTCACGGAAAGGTTGGGACAAACATGGGCTTGGGTGCAACAGTTTTTAATGATGTGGCAGGTCCAAGTAGAAGAACAGGATTCAATATCAATACGGCTTACCACCTTCGTTTAGATGCTCAGAAGCACCACATCCTTGGTTTAGGAGTAGGGATTTCGATGACGCAGCATATCATTGATGTTAATCGTTTGACAACATATTTGCCAGATGATCCAGCAGTACTTGCAGGATACAATAACCAATTGGTTCCTGATGCAAATGTTGGGTTATACTACCGATTTAAAGACAAAGGATTTGTTGGTTTGTCTGCGTATAATTTAATTGAATTGAAAAGAAATTTATACGATTTTGAACATTCTTTTATTAATCCTCTCGTTAGAACTTACTACGTTTTTGGAGGGTACAACTTTGAACTAAGTAAGAATTTTGGGTTAAAAGCCTCCACATTAGTACAAGGAATAGAAACAGGAACGTTTCAATTTGATGTAACTGCAATTGGGACATTTAAAGACATGGTTTGGATAGGAGCTTCTTATCGTCATGAAGATGCTGTGGCATTTTTAGTTGGTGGACAAGCTGGTCCATTTAAATTTGGGTATTCATATGACTATACGCTGTCTGATATTGGCGATTATTCTAACGGATCTCATGAGATATTTTTAGAATTACAGATTTTCAAATCAAAAGGTGGTGCTCAAACACCTTGGTTAAAAAGAAACAGAATTTACGCTCCTAAAATCTAATGAAATACATTACAGTTTTATTCCTGATATCCATTTCGACAACATCGGTTTGGGCGCAATCATTGACAAAAGCAAATCAATGGTTCGAAAACTATGAATATGCAAAAGCTGCTGAGATTTATAGTGATTATGCTAAAAAAGATGAACTTCCGATGGAAGATTATAAAAGATGGGCATACGCATATTTTGTGTTAGGAGAATACAATAAATGTCTTCCATTAGTCGATTCAATTATTCGTACAAATGATTTCTCACCTACGTTTTATTACATACATGCTGAAACTAGTTTTGCTGCAGGGTTGTATGAGCAAGCCAATGAATCGTATAATAAATACGATGAGTTAGATAGTGAGTTCATGGTGGCAACAAGGATTGAATCTTGTATATACATTCCCACCAAAGAAGAATTGAAATTTGTTGAAAATCGCGCACATCCTGATAATGATGCTAGAGCTGATTTTTCAGGAGAAATATGGGCGTATGGTCAAGTGTATTTTAAAGAATTTGGGAAAGATAGTTTAGGGAAATTCATGAGTCATGCGAATATTAAGCATTCAGAAATTTTTGCTGTGCACCCTTTTATAAAAGATGCAAAAGGGGAGAATCACCGTATTGTTTTTCCGGATTCGATTCTTCACATCTCTGTACCATCCATTACTATAAACGAAGCGACTAATCAAGTGATATTTACGGTGATGCAGCCCATTGCAAACAAAGAATTAGATGTTATCCCACATCTTTATCAAGGAACGTATGATTCAGAAACGTTTACGGTGTCAAATATGAAATTGTGGAAGTTTTCAGGTTATGAAGATTCAACTTCTTGTGCTTTTGCAACATTGAATAAAGAGAATAATATTCTTGTTTTTTCTAAAATGGGAAAATTTACCAATGGAGCAGATTTGTATTTTTCTGAACTAAAAAACGGAGAATGGACCTCGCCCAAAGAATACAAAGAATTGAATTCAGCTTTGGATGAGATGTATCCATTGTATAGTGGTGATTCAATTTTGACATTTTCTTCAGAAGGCCGACCGGGTTATGGAAATCTAGATATTTATTATACTGAGGTGAATGGATTATCCGTCGGAGAAATAAAACATTTCGGTTCTCCAATCAACAGCTATGGGGATGATTTTAATTTCTATTACTTTTCAGTAGATTCAGCACGTTTCTCTTCCAACAGAATAGGAGGAGTTGGCGATGATGACATTTATGTAATTACTCTTTTGGAGGACAAAAATACTGTTGCAGAACCCGACATGCCAGTTTTTGTTCAAAATTGGGTAGATCAAATCTTGTATTTTGATTTTGATAAATTTGCGTTAAAAGAACAAATTTTGGATGATTTAATTGTATTCATAAATTCTACGGACGGGTATCAAATAGTGATTTCTGGTCATGCAGATGAAAGAGGTACAATCGAATACAATCTTAAATTAGGACAGAAAAGAGCAGATGAAGTTGAACGTGAATTTATCCGATTAGGTGTAGACAAAGAAAAACTGAGGACAGAAACCAAAGGAAAAACTGATCCTCAGGTTGATTGTAGTAATGGGTGTACTGAAGTTGAATATGCTAAAAATAGGTTTGTGAAAATTCAATTACTTCAGAAAGAAAAGTAATTGAGTATTGAAGTAATTAATAATAAGTAAATTCATCCTAATTATAATAAATAATTCATTTATGAAATCAATTGTCCTTCTTATTCTATTACTTATATCTTCACCTTTGTTTTCTCAGATTTCCGAAGGTTATATTCAATATACTATTGAAGTGGAGGCTATCGATACTAGTATGGAGACTAAACAGAGTGTTGGATTACTTTTGAATAGTAAAATGGAGATTTATTTTGACCAAGCTCATTTAAGGGTAGATTTTAAATTGGGTAAAATGAGTCAGACTCAAATGATTTTAGACTTCAATAAAGATTCAGTTGTAACTTTAGCTAAATCTGTATACGGAACATTTGCAACAGTAAGTACAATTGAGGAACTAAGTTATTTGCAAAAAGAAGAATCAAGTTCTATTCAATTGATTGATGAAACAAAAACATTTCTCGGTTACACCTGTAAAAAAGCAATTGTTTCAAGTAAAGGTATAGAAACTGTTTATTGGTATTCTGATCAGATTAAAGTTGAATTTAAAGGGAATGAGTTTTTTGATAAAAAATTACCAGGCTTTCCACTTTTCTTTAGTAAAACAGAAAATGGGGTCTATATGCAATATCAAGTGTCAAATGTGGTAACTGAATTGAAAGATGTAAACAAAGTATTTGATTTAACTATTCCAACAGAATATTCGCTAATGCCAAAATAATTGTTGGTTTTCTTTCTTTTCAAGATTCAACTCTTTATGGATTACTCCTAATTGAACTCTATTTTTCAATATAAATTTTTACTTTTGTTAGAATATATAATTTAAGAGTGAATCATGGGAAGAGCATTTGAATATCGTAGAGCAGCAAAAGAAAAACGTTGGGACAAAATGTCTAAGTTGTTTCCTAAATTAGGGAAAGCAATTACAATGACTGCAAAAGAAGGCGGAACTGATCCTGATATGAACTCTTCTTTGAGAACCGCAATTAAAAATGCGAAGACTCAAAACATGCCCAAAGATAATATTGAGGCAGCCATTAAAAGAGCACATGCAAAAGATGCTGAAACTTTTCATGAAATGAATTATGAAGGAAAAGGTCCGCATGGTGTTTTGGTGTTTGTAGAATGTGCGACAGATAACCCAACAAGAACGGTTGCTAATGTTAAATCATATTTCAATAAAGCTGGTGGTAGCGTTGTTGCAAATGGCTCACTTGAATTTATGTTTAACCGTAAATCTGTTTTTGAATTTGATAAAACAGAGGAAATGGATATCGAAGAATTGGAATTTGAATTAATCGATGCAGGTTTGGACGAAATAGAAGCCGAAAATGATAAAGTATACATTTATGGTGATTATAAATCATTCGGTTCATTGTCTGAAGCGTTGGAAAAATTAGGTATTGACGTCTCTAAATCTAATCTCCAAAGAATACCGACTTCTCCTGTTGAATTCTCGGAAGAACAATTAATAGACATCGAGAAAATGCTAGATAAAATTGAAGATGATGATGATATTCAACAAGTTTTCACAAACATTGCCTAAAAAAACAAAAAGTACTGTTACGGTGTAACTGTAAAAATGAGTATTAAATTATAATAAAGTAAGTATTATTGAGTTTTAATGTTTCTACTTAGAAATAACACAACTATTGAATGACGAAATTTTTAAAAAAAGCATCTCTTCTTTTGTCTCTTGTTGCCGTGCTATACGCATGCTCAACTGAGAAAAACACGTTGCTTAGTCGTTCATTTCATGGAATGACAGCTCATTACAATGGTTATTTTAACGCCAATGAATTACTGAGAACTTCAATGAATACTTTTCGTGCATCGGTAGGCGAAGATTTTTACGAGTTAATTCCTGTAGAATTAGTCCCTAACGATGAGGAAGTTATTGGAATGTATCCTGCAATTGATACCGCAATTGTAAAATGTACAAAAGTGATCACTGATCACAGTATGCCTAGCAACGATAAGCCCTCAAAGAAGAAGTATGAGCACAACCGTTGGATAGATGAGAATTGGACAACTATTGGGATTGCATCTTATTACAGAAGAGATTACGAAGGGGCAATGAAAAGTTTTGAATTTGTAAAAAAATTCTACAAAAACGACCCGTCACTCTACGTTGGTGAATTATGGATGGCTAAAATTGACATCACTCGTGGAGATTTAACAGAAGCTAAATTCAAATTGAATAATCTTGATAAATCAATCCAAGAAGAGAAAGAACGCAAAGAAAATAAATCAAAGAAATCAAAATCGAAACGAAAAAAGAAGAAGAAAAAAAAGAAAGATGAGATTGCTAAATTTCCTAAAAAGATTCTTTTTGATTTTGAAAAAACAAAAGCAAGGTTAGCTATTTTAAATAAAGATTACCCTGAAGCAATAAAGTACTTAGAAAACTCACTTCAATACGGTAAAACTTCTGCTGAAAAAACAAGAGTTCATTTTATTTTAGGCCAACTTTATGAAAATGAAGGTCAAAAAGAAAATGCTGTAAAACACTATAGTAAAGTCCTGAAAGGAAATGCTCCTTTTCAAATGAGTTTCAATGCACGATTGAAAAAAGCATTTTTAGGAAATGACGGGAAGACTGAAAAGCATTTGAAAAAAATGCTTAGAGATGCAAAAAATGCAGAATATAAAGATCAAATTTATTATGCATTGGCTCAAATTGAATTCAGTAAAGGTGATGAAAACAAAGGCATTGAATATCTACATAATTGCGCCTTCTATTCTGTAAATAATTCTCGACAAAAAGGGATGGCCTATGAAGATTTAGGTGATTTGAGCTTTTCAAAACGACATTATGTTCCTGCCCAGAAATATTATGATTCTTGCGCACAAGTAATCAATGACGATTATCCAAATGCAGAAGCTATACGAAATAAAGCAAATGACCTCGCTAGTCTTGTGGTTGCGGTTGAAACGGTTAATTATGAAGACAGCGTTCAATTAATTGCTCTGATGGATGAAAATTCAAGAGACAAGTATTTAAAGTCAGTGATTAAACAAATCAAAGACGACGAGCAACGAAGAAAGGAAAGAGATGCTGAAAGATTGAGAGAGTTACAGCAAAATGAAAATCTTTTTGCCTCAACAGGAACGGGATCTAAGTGGTACTGGAACAATCCGAAAACGAAAGCAGAAGGTTTTGATGAGTTCAAGAAAATGTGGGGAGAAAGAGTGGATGAGGACAATTGGAGAAGGTCTGAAAAAACAATTGCTGCAGCAGACATTGTGAACGAAGATATTAGTGTGGAGGACTTGGATACAATTATCGAGGTTATAGATACTCTAACGGTTGAATATATGACCAGTAAACTACCGATTTCTGATTCTGCTTTAGCGCTTTCAAATCAACGTCTTCTTGAAGCGCATTATAATGCTGGAATTATTTACAAAGAGCAGTTGGATGAAGATAAAATTGCAGAAACAGAGTTTAAAGCTGTTCTAGATAAAGATATTGAAGATGAACACAATCTTCTTTCTGCTTTTCAATTGGTGAAGTTGTATGAAAAATCAAATCCTGTCGAAGCAAAAAAATACAAAGATTACATTCTAAATAATTACCCGAACAGTGATTACGCTAATTATTTGCGGGATCCAAATTATTTTGTCAAGAAAAAAGAACGAGATGCTTTGGCTGAACAAGCGTACGTGAAAGTACTTGATAGATACAACAGAGGTTTATATTACCCGGTCATTTCTAAAGCAAACTCGGTTATAGAGAACGAGAAAGATAACGTTTTTAGAGCGAAATTCATGCTTTTAAAAGCTTTGGCTACGGGACAACTGAAAGAGAATAAAGATCTTCTAATTCCTATTTTGACACAAGTTTTAGATGAGTACCCCGGAACGGAAGAAGCTTTGAAAGCACAAGAAATGTTAAACATTATTGATAAAGGGTATTCTAAGAATATAGCAGCAGATTTTGGAAGTAAATATCCATTCATCTACAATGAAAGAGCAAAGTATAAAGTGATTATCTTTTTGGAACCGAAACAAAAATCAAACTTATCTAAATCGAGAATTATTGACTTTCACAGAGAATATTTCAGCAGAAGTAAATTGAAAGTATCTTCTAAAATATACGGTAAAGATCAAAGTGTTGTTATAGTTAGTGATTTTGAAAAAGAATCTGATGCATCAGATTATATAAGAGTTTATAAGAAAACAAGAAAATATTTATTGAATCTTCAAAACAATAAGATTTTCATGATTTCAAAAGATAACCTTAAAATTCTCTTCCAAAAACAAAACCGTATCCTATACGAAGAGTATTACGATGAATATTATTAAGTATGAAGAAAAAAGGAAATAATGTGGCGAATAATCCAGATCGATTGAATGCGATTATGGAAGGTTCAAAAGTGATTGGAGATATGATCACTGTATCTAATCTTCGAATTGATGGTGAAGTTGTAGGAAATATATCTTCTCCTTCAAAAATTGTTATTGGAGAAAACGGTTCTGTTCAAGGGAATATTATTTGTACAGATGCTGATATTGAAGGTGTTGTTACAGGGACAATTAAAGTTGACAATTTACTTTCTTTAAAATCGACATCGAAAATATCAGGTGAAATTACAACAGGGAAACTGTTCATCGAAGAAGGTGCAATGTTTGATGGTAATTGTACGATGGGAAGTCGTTCTCCAAAGGCTGCGAATGCATCGAAACAAGATGATATCGTTTATTAATGGGAGAAGATAATTCAGATGGTTTTTCTAAATATGCCCGATTCTCTGGACTTGGTGTTCAAATGGGGCTTATCATTGGCCTTTTTACTTGGTTAGGAACTTATTTAGACGAGAAATACCAAACTGAAACGCCATGGTGGACACTTGGTTTATCTCTTTTCGGGGTATCAACTAGTTTGTATTTAATGATCAAGGAAGTAATCAATATGAATAACAATGAAAAGTAAAAAATACTTACAATATTTCATGTCTGGAGCAATAGTTGTTTTTGGAAGCCATATCATTCTAGCTTATTTAGAAGTTTTTAAAGTCAGCTTTTCAGCAACACTTAAGCTCGATACAATCGTTTTTATTGTTTTTGCATTGGGTGCACTCTTTATTGCAGACGGATTAAAAAAAAATGCTGAAACTTTTGTCAATCGATTTCTTATTCTGACAACATTTCAAATGTTAGCCATGATGGCTGTTCTTCTTGCAATGGTGTATGTGAAATTCCCAGATTTTCAAACGGTAGGTTTCCATACAATAAGTGTTTTTACAATTTTATTAATTATTCAATCTTTGTTTTTAATTCGTGGAGTTAATGCCAAATAAATATTCTAACCCTTTATTTTTTCGTATAAATGGTCGATTCAAAGAATTTGAAAAAAAATCAATGCATATTTTCTCTTTTTTTATTGTCACTTCTAAAAGTTTCAATACCTTTGCGCCAAAATTCAAGCTATTTAATTAACAATGGGAATTAAGAGTATATATAGATCGTTATTGGCAATTGTTGCAATTGCTTCATTCAGTTTTTCTGCATTTGCATCTGATGAGCATGCTGAGGTTTCTCACGAGGAATCAACTCATACTGAAGGTGGACATGAAAAAGAGTCTTTCAATGTAAATGATATGATTATGCATCACATTAGCGATGCACATGAATGGCATTTATGGGGTGATGCTCATACAGGTACTTCAATTTATTTACCTATTATCCTTTTAGATGATGGTTTGAAAATGTTTTCTTCTGCTCACTTTTATCATGGAGAAGCAAGGGTAGCAATTGATCACGTAACGGGTAAAGAAGCACATTATTTTGCAGGAGTAGGTCCAGCAGAAGGGTATGCAATGTTACATGAGAAAATATATAAATTAACAGACAGTGGTTTAGATGTTGATGGGGATATCCATTTTGAGAGTGGACATGCACACAATGCAATGCCAATGGACTTTTCTATTACAAGAAATGTTGTAGCTCTATTTACAAGTTTCTTTTTTATTCTTTTGATTTTCTTTTCTACGGCTAAGTTTTACAAGAAAAATGGAGCAGTAGCACCAAAAGGTATCGCTAAATTCATGGAGCCATTAGTGGTGTTTGTACGTGATGATATCGCTAAAGCAAACATTGGAGAGAAAAAATACAAGAAATATGTTCCTTATTTATTGACGATTTTCTTCTTTATTTACGTAAGTAATATGATTGGGTTGATTCCAATTTTAGGAGCGAATTTAACTGGGAATATTACAATTACATTCTTCTTAGCAGTCTGCACTTTGTTAGTGACAGTTTTGTCTGGAAATAAAAATTATTGGAAACATATTTTTGCAACACCAGGCGTTCCTATCGCTTTGTTGCCGATTATGATTCCAATTGAGGTGGTTGGTATTTTGACTAAACCTTTTGCATTGATGGTTCGTTTGTTTGCGAACATGACTGCAGGGCATATCATTATATTGGCTTTAGTTTCTATTATCTTTATAAATGAAAATGCAGCGTGGGGAGCTTTATCTGTTCCTATGGCATTGTTTATCTCGGTTCTAGAGTTGTTGGTGGCTTTCTTACAAGCGTATCTATTTGCAATGCTTTCTGCATTGTTTATCGGTGCTGCAGTGGAAGAAGCACATCATTAATAAATAGTAATTTTTAAACACAAATAGTTATGATGGTAGGTAGTGTAGCCGCTATTGGAGCAGGTATCGCAGTATTAGGTGCGGGATTAGGGATTGGTAAGATTGGTGGTTCAGCAATGGATGCAATCGCTCGTCAACCTGAAGCTTCAGGTAAAATTCAAACAGCAATGATTATTGCAGCAGCCTTGATTGAGGGTGTAGCATTATTCGGAGTGGTAGTAGGTCTTTTGGGACTTAACCCAGCTTAAGAGGAATTGTAGATTTCGCTGCAACGGTTGGTTGCAGCGAAATTTATTTAGTTTTAAAATTAAATAAAAAAATAAAAAATGGATTTAGTTACTCCTGACATGGGATTGTTGTTTTGGACAGGTCTTGTGTTTATTATTTTATTGTTTTTACTCGCTAAATTTGCTTGGAAGCCGATTTTAGGAGCAGTAAATGCAAGAGAACAAAAAATTACAGAAGCTTTAGAACTGGCTGAAAAAACAAAAGAAGAAATGAAAGTTTTGCAAGCGCAGAACGAAAGTCTTTTGAAAGAAGCTAGAGCTGAAAGAGATTCAATGATTAAAGACGCGAAGGAAACTTCATCTAAAATGATTGACGATGCAAAAGAAACTGCAAAAGAAGAAGGTGCTAAAATGATTGCTTCTGCAAAGAGCGTAATCAATGCTGAGAAAATTTCTGCAATCGCTGAATTGAAAAATCAAGTAGCTTCAATCTCTTTAGAAATTGCTGAAAAAGTAGTGCGTGAAGATTTAGCATCTGATGCGAAGCAAAAAGCATTGGCGGATAAATTGGTCGCAGATATTAATTTGAACTAAGAACGATTCAGATGAAAAGTACGAAAGCAGCATCAAGATATGCTAAAGCATTACTAGAAATTGCAATTGACCAAAAGAAGGTTGATTCAATTTTGGGTGATATGAACTTTATTTCGCAAGTAAGTACTGAATCAAATGATTTTACAAAGATGCTTTCATCGCCAATTGTAAAATCAGATAAGAAGCAAACAATCTTTAACCTGATCTTTGATCAATTTGAAAAAGAATCAACAGATTTTATTCAATTGGTTTTAGAGAATAGAAGAGAGGAAATGCTTCCAGCAATCGCAATTGCATTTGATACACTAGTGAAAGATTA
>Ga0256845_1000238_pt1 | contig 51978 bp, 48 predicted proteins | sample RiftiametaG_FD_189101 | JGI IMG/M metagenome (GOLD analysis project Ga0256845, IMG submission 189101) | Tube worm associated microbial communities from hydrothermal vent at the East Pacific Rise, Pacific Ocean - Riftia | ecosystem: Host-associated > Annelida > Integument > Unclassified ...
GGATAATGTATTTCATTACGAAATCCACAAATAACTTTCCATAAAGTGCCATTATCACGAAGGTGGTTGTACATCCTTATGGATAATTTCGGGTTTATATCTCTGTATGCTTTGTAGTTATAAGGTTCTAGTTCGTAGTTTAAGTTGTTGTCAATTAAGAATTGTTCTAAATCGAATTCGTTTTTGTCCTTTTCCATTGTTTTAGTTTTTTAAGGTCGTAATTGCGTTACCATCTTTTGTTATGTAGTTTTTCCAGCCTTCAAGGTCATATATGTCGCTCTCGTGGTAACTTGTCCTTGAAAAAGCTAATTTAATTGATTGTAGTAGGTCTTTCTTGCTTCCTCCCTTTATATAGCAATGAATATGGTTTTGCTTGTTGGATTTTTTTTCTTCTATGGTGTAGTTTAGCTCCATCTCGCTATCGTTTGTTTCCTCATAGATGTATTTAATGATGGTGTCTAAGTCATTTCTAGTGTAGTTGTCGCAAGGGTCAATCGTTAATGCGAAGTGCTTTTCAGATTTAGTTCTTTTTCTTTTGAACTCTGGTAGTAAGAGGTGATGGATGTTCCATCGGTTGAGTGCATCTTTAAATAACATATCTATACTCTTTCCTTGTCTTATTTTCATTATTATTTTTCTAACGTTTCTAGCTGTCATATCACATATTTTACTGATTTCTGTAACACTCAAATATTCTTTAGTTATTATCATTTTTATCTTTTTTTTATATACCAAACCTATTAGGAGAATGTCTTATTTCCTTTAATTTGGCTTATTCTATATTATAAATATTGGGAAGCTCTTAGAAAGTTCCCTAGGATATAATTTTAGCACCACAAACTTTTTTAATATCCTCATTATCAATGAGAATAAATTTAAAAGTTGAGGTGAAAAATTAAGAAACAGGAAAAGAACCTTGTAGGCTCTTCTCTGTTTTAGCTATTTTTCAAGCCTTGATATGATGTCGTTTTTAATATAGCGTTTTCTATTTCCTAAACGGAATGCTATTTTGATAGTACCCTTACGTTCATACTTTAGTAAAGTATTTTCGCAAATGCTCAACATACTCATCACATCTCTGGAGGTTAGAATTTTTTTCTCCATTTTGATTGTGTTGAATGCAACTCTCTTATTTTTGTTATGATAGTTTTATCCAACAGTGAGCTGACGAATTGAGTCGGACTATCCTAACTGGAGCAAAAAAACAGGTATTTTTTTTATTCCACAATGGTTTTGCGATTTATTTTTGAAAAAAGTATACTACGTGAATTACTACGCTATAAAAAGAAAAACCCTACAAACGCTTTGTTTGTAGGGTTTTTTAGATTCTTGTGCAGCCCGTAGGGGAATCGAACCCCTGTTTCCTGGATGAAAACCAGACGTCCTAACCCCTAGACGAACGGGCCAAAATGAAGTATTTTCATTTAAGGTTTGCAAATGTATCGTTTTTTAACATTCTGGCAAACATTTTTGTAAAAATTATTCAATATTATCATTGTCGGCCTGAAATTTAAACCCAAGTCGTTTACCAGTTTTAATACTCATGGCACTTGTAACCTCATTTACATCGTTTACACTAACCATTTTCATGGTATCGTAACCAGGGGTTAATAAGTCAAAATCCATAGAATATAGGATAGATGATTCTATAATGTTTTTGATTTTTTTATTGTCAATAACCTCATTTACAAAATCGTTATATAAAAAACCAAGTTGTCTTTTTCCTTCAACAAAGTAGTGTAGATCTTTATTTAAGAATATGCGAGCCACTAAATATCCAACATCGTTTAATCTATTGTATTTAAAAGAGTCAGCTAAGAAGTTGTAAACGTTAATCATTCCGCAGTAACTTCTTAGTTCATCATTCTTTACATAAGAAGTGTTCCATATTTGATGACTTTTTTCAAAATCAAAAACATTAGTATGCATAAAAAATACTAAAACATCTCCACCAAATTTAATGTGAAATTCATATTCACTTTTCTCAATAAATTCAACGAGAATATTTTTGTCAACTTTTTCCATTTCTAATTTTAGTTCAGCAAGCAATTCTTTTGCTTCATCTTTAAAATTGAGAAAAACGGCTTTAGTTTTTTTAAAAACATCTTGCTTTAAACAAGCTTTAGTTTTTAAAGTTTTTAAAATTAGTTCTTTAGCATTTTCCATAAATGGGTATTAGTATGATTTAGCAAAAACTACTCGCTGAGTAGATGGTTTTCCAGAAAAAATACATTTCCCTTCTTCAAGCTTATTATCTAAAGGAATGCAACGAATGGTTGCTTTCGTTTCTTGTTTAATTTTTTCTTCAGTTTCAGCAGTACCATCCCAATGTGCAATAACAAAACCAGTCTTATTTTCAATAATATCTTTAAACTCATCCCAGCTATCTGCGTTGTGAGTCATATTTTCTCTAAAGTCTAATGCTTTTTGGAATAAGTTGTTTTGAATATTTTCTAATAAGTGTTCAATTTTGCTTGCAATATCTTGTTGCTGTAAAATTTCTTTTTCCTTAGTATCTCTTCTGGCAACTTCAATAGTTCCATTTTCCATGTCTCTAGGTCCGATAGCTAGTCTTACAGGAATACCTTTAAATTCATACTCAGCAAATTTAAACCCTGGTTTATAAGTATCTCTATCGTCATATTTAACAGAGATTCCTTTAGCCTCAAGTTCAGCTTTAATTACTGCAACTTGTTCAGAAATTTGAGCCAATTGTTCTTCACCTTTATAAATAGGAACAATTGCTACCTGTATTGGCGCTAAGTTTGGAGGTAAAACCAAACCATCATCATCAGAATGGGTCATAATTAAACCACCTATTAGTCGTGTAGAAACACCCCAAGAAGTGGCCCAAACATGCTCTTGTTTCCCTTCTTTAGTTGTATATTTAACATCAAAAGCTTTAGCAAAATTCTGACCTAAAAAGTGTGAAGTTCCTGCTTGTAATGCTTTTCCATCTTGCATTAGTGATTCAATACAATAGGTGTCAATAGCACCAGCAAACCTTTCACTTTCAGTTTTAACACCTTTTAAAACGGGCATTGCCATAAAATTTTCAGCAAAATCAGCATAAACATCTAGCATCTGTTTTGTTTCAGCGATAGCTTCATTTTCTGTTGCATGAGCAGTGTGTCCTTCTTGCCATAAAAACTCTGTAGTTCTTAAAAATAAACGAGTTCTCATTTCCCATCTAACAACATTTGCCCATTGGTTACATAAAATTGGCAAGTCTCTGTACGATTGTATCCACCCTTTATATGTTTTCCAAATAATAGCTTCAGAAGTTGGTCTAACAATTAGTTCCTCTTCTAATTTCGCTTCTGGATCTACAATTAATTTTGTTTTATCGTTAGGATCTGTTTTTAATCGGTAGTGTGTAACAACTGCACATTCTTTGGCAAAACCTTCAGCATTTTTTTCTTCAGCTTCAAACAAGCTTTTAGGTACAAATAATGGGAAATAGGCATTCACATGACCAGTTTCTTTAAACATTTTGTCTAATTGAGCTTGTATTTTTTCCCAAATAGCATATCCATATGGTTTAATAACCATACATCCCCTTACAGCTGAATGTTCTGCTAAATCAGCCTTTATAACTAATTCGTTATACCATTGTGAGTAATCTTCTTCTCTTGATGTGAAATTTTTTGCCATTTTTATTTTTTAGGTATAATTTTTGCTTGTTTGAGAAACAAAATAATAATTTTAAGAAAGCAAATTTAATTAAATCTAAGCTAACATGAAATCTATTAAAACATATTTACCATTACTATTTTTACTTATCTTTTTTAATGTTCAAGCTTTTTCGCAAGCTAGTTTTAATGAAGGTGAAAATGAAGGAGGTGAAAAAGAACAAAAGCTTTCTAAAACAGATAGTATTATAGTGAATACTTACTTTTCTGAAGAAGATTATAATGAACTTTATAAGATTGAATACCTTAGTGACGATGAAAACTCAACGCTGTATTATGGCGATGAGGTTTATGGAGAGGAGCCATTTCATAAAAATAAACATAGGAATAGATTTTGGGATACTGTTGGAGCTGAAATAGTTGTTGATGTAGTTGTAAATACTGTTTTTTTTCTCACACTTTTTTGGCAATAATTTCAATATTGTTTTTGGCATAATAATTGATAATTTAACAATGGAAATGAGTTTTAACATTTCATTAACAATGAAAATATAGGAGGATATATTATGATACGATTTAAACAAATTACATTATTACTTACCTTATTAGGGTTTTTAGGGAGCGTAACCGCTCAAGACGATTTTTATCCACCATCAAAAAAGAAAGAGCTTGAAGTAATTAAGTCATCAGAAGAAGCATTTTCTGAAGATGATTATGCTACCGCTACAGATTATTATATAGACAATAGAGCTAAAGATAAAGCAGCAGCTTACAATAATAAAATGGGTATTACGGATAGTACTACTTATTATGAGGATGAATACGGAAATGTTCAGATCACTAATAATTATTATGATGGTAATAATTATGACTTCGATAATGAATATTACGATTATGAGTACTCTTCTAGAATAAAAAGATTTAGAAGAAGTACAGTAAATGCTGGGTATTATGATGATTGTTATACCAACTATTATTGGTACGATCAAAATCCATATAACTATGGATCAAGTATTTATACGAGCTACAATTGGTGGAGTCCTAGGCGTTCAACTTTAAATGTAGGTTGGTCTTATTATGGAGGATGGTCTTTAGGTTGGAATTGGGGCTGGGGTTACACTGGTAATTATGGTTATTGTGGTACCGGATATGGATACCATGGAGTTTATGGTAACCATGTATCAAGCTATTATCAAAATGGATTTGGAGGTTACGGGAATCAGAATGTTTATGCGAGCAATTACTATAATAGTTATGATAGGAATAGTCATTATTATGGAAAAAGAGGTCGAAGTTCAAGCTATTCAGGATATGGTGGAAGAGGAAGTAGAACTAGCGCAAGTACTGGTAAATCTTTTGGTAAGAAATATGAGGCTTCAGTAAGAAGTCATACACCTAGAAGTACAGTAAGAAATACAACTAGAACCGGAAGTGTGCGAACAACTCCAAGAAATGGATATTCGACTCCAAGGACGACAACACGAAGTGGTTATACTAAACCAAGGACAACTAGAAATGTTTATACAAAGCCGAGAACTACAACGAGAAATCCAAGAGGAAATACTGCTCCGACTAGAACTACAAGGACTACTCGCACAACTCCTTATACAAGGCCAAAAACGACAACTACTCGAACAACTCGTACTACCGTAAGACCAAGGAGTACATATAGTAATTCAAGAACTAGAACGACTACAAAACCGAGAACGACTTATACAAAACCTAAAAGTAATTCAAGGTCAAATTATAGTAGACCTTCAGGGAGTTATAATAGAAGTAAAAGTACAACAGGTACTCGTTCAACAGGAAGCTCAAAAAGTAGAGGGAGTAGATCTACATCTGGAGGTGCTAGAAGAAGGTAGAATTTAAAACTAGAAAAAAAATGAAGCAGTTATTTATATTTTTATTAGCTTTTACTACACTTTTAAATGTAGGGTTTTCACAAAATGAATTTGATGTGTTGAGACTCTCGAAATTAGAGTATTCTGGCGAAGCAAGGTTTAATGCAATGGGAGGTTCTTTTGGAGCTTTAGGTGCTAATATGTCGGCATTAAGTGTTAATCCGGGAGGTTTGGGGGTTTATAAGAGTTCAGATTTTTCATTCACTCCAGCTTTTCATTATAATTATTCAGAGAGTAATAAAGATGGAAATACGGTTTCTGATGGAAAACTAAATTTTCATATCGCAAATGTTGGTTTGGTGGGAAGTTTTGAAGGAAGTGGTGATTGGAAAGCCGTGAATATGGCAATAGGTTACAATAGAACAAATAATTACAATACAAGTATTGCTATAAAAAGTCAAACCAATAAATCTTTGTTAGATTCGTATACTTCAGAGTTAAACCTTAACGGAGGAACGTTTGAAGATGATATCCCGTATGAGTTTCCATTTTCGTCAAACTTGGCCTATCAAACGTTTTTGGTAAACCCTATAGTTCCAGATACATCTCAATACGATCATGTGTTTAAAAATTCTAAGAATATTAGTCAATCTACTCGTTATGAAACTAGAGGAGGTACAGGAGAAATGTATTTTGCTTTAGGATCTAATTATTCAGATAGATTATATATCGGAGCATTAATCGGTATTCCAACAGTAAGGTATGTTTATGATAGAAAATATATGGAAACAGCTGATCCTTCGGATACATTAACAGCGTTTAACTCTTTTTCGGTACATGATTATGTGAAAACTACTGGTACAGGATTAAATTTAAAATTAGGAATGATATATAAAGTAGCTGATTGGTTTCGAATAGGAACAGCATTTCATACACCAACAGTTTATTCGTTATCTGATTCTTGGACAACTACTGTTACTTCTGAAAGTAAAACGGGAGAATCATTAACCGAAGAATCACCTTTAGGGAATTTTGAATATTTTGTAACAACTCCTTATCGTTTTGTAAGTAGTGCAGCGTTTATTATTGGGAAACACGGGGTGATTAACGGAGATTATGAGGTTGTTGATTATTCTACTGCAAGAATTAAAGAAGATAATTCTTTTGGCATTGCAGATTTTTCAACTGAAAATCAAAGTGTTCGAGATAATTTTAGGTTAACCCATAATATTAGAGTTGGAACAGAATGGAGGTTAGATGTTTTCAGATTGAGAGCCGGATATCGTTATCAAGGAGATCCGATTAAGAATAGTTTTGATGTAGATAATAGTTCGTCAACGTATTCTTTTGGATTAGGAATTAAGCAAGAGGATTATTATTTTGATATGGCGTATTCTCTGAAATTTCATAAAGCAGAATCTGCAATTGTTGCAGAGCAAAATGATTTTGCTTCAGTTGAGTTAAAAGATCACTATATTTCTTTTACTTTAGGGTTTAGGTTCTAAGAAAAGCTCCAATAATTGCAAGGGTTATCATTGCTACTGCAAAAAGAATGATTCCCCACCGGAAATAAGTATTAGGAATTATTTTATTTCTGTATTTTGCACTTACTAAGTAGTTCGCATTCATAGCCTTTTTTGAGTCACCTTTTTTAACTCCAAATAAATAAAGCGTATTCTCATTTTCCTCAATGGATGATTCAAAATAAACATTATCTTTTTTTAATAATGCCTCAAAATAATCTGCGCGTTCTTTTTCAAAAAACCGGTAAACAGTATAGCCAACTCTTGTTGGATGGTCAGTATAGTTAAGAATGTTTAGCATTATTTGATTCGAATTTTACGACCAACAATAAGTGTCTTGTTGCGTCTAATTCCATTAATTTCGCAGAGGTCGTTCACAGTAATTCCGTATCTATTGGCAATTTTATACATAAAGTCACCAGACTGTATTGTGTGATATTCAATCCCTATTGGAAGAGCAGAATAATTCCATTTGTGTTTTATTAATTGTAGAGAATCACTAATGAGCGCATTCTGTTTGAAAGAAATAATGTGCTTTGGGTTTAGTGGCTTTCCTTTATATCTCATTTCATAATGCAAATGACTACCAGTTGATTGTCCTGAACTACCACCCAAACCAATAATTTGACCAGCCTCTACAATATCACCAGCTTTAACTTTAAAACGGTGTAAGTGAGCGTACAATGTTTCCAATCCATTGTAGTGTCTAATAATTACAACTCGGCCATATCCGGGGTGGTAGAGTGCTAATCGAACCATTCCATCAAAAGAGGCTGCAACAGGATCCCAAACATGCAAATCTATATCCATCCCATGGTGGTTTCTACCATTTCTCCAACCAAAATAAGATGTAATAACAGGGTCTTGTATTGGTGCAACAAAATTGCAATTGTTTTTAGTATCGGTAAGAGTGAGAATTAAAGAAGTATCATTTTTGGTAATGGCTTCACTATAAGGAGAAATGTGTTTAGTATCCCATTTTCCATAAGTAGAGTTTGATGGAATAGCAGAGTTATCATAATAATTAGTTAGAGAGATGTAATAATCATGTTCTAAAAGTCTACTTTCTGCGTAATCATTTATTCCGTTTAATAAACCTTTAGGGATTTTATCTAATTCTAAAATAGAATCTATAAGTAGCATAATTTCATTGCCTGATAGCTTGGAAATATTGTTGTAAAGTGGGTTTTTTGGAGTAATAACTAGTGCTGATAAAGTATCTTTATTAGATGTTTTATTATCCTCATCATTGTTTCCAAAAGATGAAAAAGAAATGCTTAATAGCACAAAAAATATGTAAATGTTGCCTCTAACTTTTTCCATTTTTCTTATAAACGGTTGCCCAATATAGTAAAAAATCAATAAATGAACTTTTGTTAAAGCTCATTTTCAGCCCTTTAATTTTGGATAGGGATTAAAAAAAGCTAATTTTAGGAAGAAATTTAACGTTAAGAAAATTGAATTATTTAAAACGAATTGCACTCATTGTTGTTTTGTGTTGTCTAATAGGAACAATAGTTTCTTTGTTTCTGCCATCTGAATTAGAGTTGAAAAATGTAGCAGTTATAGATGCTGATAAAAAAGTCGTTCAAAAGCAACTAAAGACTTTTAAATATCAAAAAGTAATAAACTATCATTTAAACGCTGAAGATGAAAGTTGGGAGTTTAATGAATTGAATGAAGGATTAGAGATTACTTCTAACGTAAAACTTTCTTTTGGATTTGATCCTATTACTAAGTTTTATGCTGTTTTTGATAAAGCAAAAATTAAAGAGAGTTTTCAGCTTAAGTTTGATAGTATAAAATTTGTTTTAGAAGAACTTCCAAAAATACAGCGTGTAGGAGTGCAAAAAGTAATGATGGAAAAAGATATTTGGTTTTTATCTATTAGAGATACCATTAATCAAATGAACATGAATAATGCACATGGAAAATTCTATGAAGAGATTAATCAATATCTACTTGCTAAAGAATATAATATTTCAGAGCCACCATTGGTAATTTATCATTCTTGGTCGGATACGATAGTTGATATAGAGGTTGGGGTTTCAGTTGGAGACTCTACAATGTTAGGGAATGAGAGAATTGTCATGAATAAAATTGAGCGATCAAATGTGGTAACAGCAATTCATTATGGAGCCTATGAACGTTTACCAGAAACCTATTTTGGTATTAATGAATGGATGAGAAAAAATAAAGTTGTCGTAATGGGACCCCCTTGGGAAATTTATTTAACAGACCCAATAACAGAATCTGATTCTAAAAAATGGGAGACAGCTATTTATTTTCCAATAGAATAAAAAAAATAACATAATATGAAGGAAATATTTTTTATAGGGTTTTTAATGTGTGTTACATTTGGTTTACAAGCACAAAATAATATTGATTTAGCTAGTAAGTTAAAAACTCAAACAGAGAAAGGAGATTATATTGTTTTAGAGTTGAGACTAAACAAAGAAGATGAGTTTAGAACTATGGAAGGAGGAAAGTCTAGCTTATCTCGAATAGCTATTTATACAGGTAAGAATACTGGGGAGGAGTTGTTAATGAAGGGGTTTGAAGGGATGAATTCTGTTCTTGTTGTGTTGAATAATTTAAAACAAAATGGGTATCGATTGGTAGATGTTTATCCTATAAAAGGAGAATCATTAATTATAACACATTATATTTTAGAACGTAAAAAATAGGATTAACCGAGTAAATTTTAAAGTAGGAACTCAATAATGTGAGGGTTATAAACTTGGGAATAAGCAGCTTTTGTTTATTTTTAGACGTTATATTTCGTATTAACACAAACTAATATGTTGAAAATTTATAGATTTCTGATAATTATATTGTCATTTTTGTTTATTCAGAATGGTTATTCACAAGTTGTTATAAATGAGTATTCCTGCGCAAATTCTTCAGCAGCAGGATTCTCTGATTTTTTTGGAGAGAAAGAAGATTGGGTAGAGCTTTATAATACTACTGGAGCGGCTATTGATTTGAATGGTTATTATATAAGTGATAAGGCAGGAAACACAACAAAATTTCAAATTCCAAGTAGCATTATTATTCCTGCAGGAGGATATCTAATGGTTTTTGGGTCTGGGAGAGCTACAATTGCGGGAGGTTCTCAGATACATACAAATTTTAAATGGACACAAACAAGGTTTGAGAAAATTATATTATCTGATGTGTTTGCTACGGTTTTAGATAGTTTAACAATTGTTCCTAATCAGCATTTACACTCAAGAGGAAGAACAACAAATGGTGCTGGAACTTGGTCCCTTTTTACAAATCCAACACCTAATGGTGCAAACTCTGGGGCTCAACAAGAATATGCAACAACGCCTGTTTTAAGTGTGCAAGCAGGGGTTTATGCGTCTACACAATCAATAACAATAACTACTCCAGATCCTAACATTACTATTCGCTATACAACTGATGGTTCTAAGCCAACAAATGCTTCTTTGACTTATTCTGGGCCAATTAATATAGCTACAACTACAGTTTTGAGAGTTAAATGTTTCAGTTCTACAGCAAATACTCCAGCGAGTTTTATTGAAACAAATACTTACTTCATCAATAATAGTCATACAATACCTGTAGTATCTATTTGTGGAGATAATATTGGGGCTCTTTTGGGAGGTACGCAAATTATTGCAGAAGGAGCAATAGAATATTTTGATGAATTTGGGGTAATGCAAACAGAAGGAACAGGGAACTTCGATAAGCATGGAAATGACTCTTGGGCTTATCCTCAAAGGGGTGTTGATTTTGTGATGAAAGATCAGTATGGTTATAATTATGCGTTAGATAATCAACTGTTTGCCAATAAAACAAGAACTAAGTTTCAGCGAATAATTTTAAAAGCAGGAGCTAGTGATAATTATCCTTTTGAAGGAAATCCAAATTCAGCATATTCAGGAGAGCTCGGAGGTATACATCTTCGAGACCCTTATGTGCAGGCACTATCTCAAAATGGTGACTTACATTTAGATGAAAGAACGCACCAGTCATGTGTTTTGTATGTGAATGGTCAGTATTGGGGTGTTTATGAGATAAGAGAAAAAGTAGATGATAGTGATTTTTTAGATTATTATTATGGACAAGATGAGCAGTTTACTGATAGTCCAAATCATATCCAATATTTAAAAACATGGGGTGGAACATGGTCTAAATATGGCGGAGCTGCTGCACAAACTGATTGGAACAGTTTATTGGCCTATATAACAAGTAATAGCATGGCAATTCCAGCGAACTTTAACTATGTAACAAGTCAGTATAAGTGGAAAAGTTTAGTCGATTATTTTGTGTTGAATTCTTATATTGTGAATCACGACATGTTAAATTGGAATACATCATGGTGGAGAGGTTTAGATACTAATGGTACAAAAAGAAAGTGGCGTTATTCATTATGGGATATGGATGCAACATTTAACCATTATACGAATTATACAGGTGTTTCAAATACAGGACCAACTGCAGATCCTTGTGATATTGATAATTTACCAAATCCTGGAGGACAAGGACATACTGTTATTTTAAATGCCCTCATGAACAATCCAACATTTGAACAATATTATATTTCAAGATATATTGATTTATCAAACACAACTTTTAAGTGTACCAATATGATAGCTGTTTTAGATAGTTTGGTAAATATTATTACACCAGAAATGCCTGGTCAAATAGCACGTTGGGGAGGTAATATGACTCAATGGTTGCAAAATGTACAAGATATGCGAAATTTCATTAATGCCCGTTGTGCAGGTATTAGTGCAGGGTTAGGGCCTTGTTATACTCTTACAGGTCCTTATCCAATGCAAGTTAATGTTAATCCTGTTGGAGCAGGAGACGTACAGATAAACTCTATTACTCCACCAAGTTATTCTTATTCAGGAACCTATTTTGGAGGGGTAGACATTTTGGTTACAGCATCAGAAAATCCTGGATTTATATTTGATCATTGGGAAATTTTTAATCATACGTTGGATTCTGGAATTATAAATCCAAATAATTCTTTAAGAATAACACAATCGGACAGTATCGTTGCTCATTATGTTTTATCAGGAGATACTGTAGAATTAACTTTTGATGTTGATCCTGTTTTAGGAGGAGACATATCTATTAATGGATTTATTCCACTTTCATATAGTCATACTCAATTTTATCCAAACACAAGTTTACAAACATTGATTCCGATACCATTGCCAGGTCATATATTTTTGAATTGGAGCTCTAATAATACGGCATTTTCTCCCTCTCCAAATGATTCTGTAGTAACTATAACAGTAGGTATAGCTGATACAATTGTGGCTCATTTTGAAAAAATAGACACATTTGCTGTTACGTTTGATGTGATACCAGCTGTTGGGGGTGATATTTCTATAGATGGATTTACCCCTCCAGCATATATATATAGCGATGATTATATAGAAAGTACGGTTTTAAATTTAGTTGCAACACCTCAATCGGGGTACTTATTTTTAAATTGGACATCTAACAATACAGTGTTTGTTGTAAGTGCAAATGATCCGTCAGTACAAGTCGTAATTGATCTTGCTGATGATCTTGTTGCTAATTTTATTCCTATCGATTCTTTTGATATTGAATTTATAGTAACTCCAATTCCTATGGGGAAAATTGATATAGATACAAATTTAATATTTGACGATTTTACTACAACATCTGTAATTAAAAAGTATATGACAGGTGTTACTGTAGATTTAACAGAAACACCTATTGGGAACTTCTTATTTGACCATTGGTCTTCAAATTATCATGTTTTAACACCATCAACAACAAGTTCAAATGTTAGTTTTGTTGCTTCGAGTGATGATGTAATTACTGCTCATTATGCCGCAGAAGTATTTCCTCCACCAAATTCAGCGCAATTGCCAGAGGCATTTTCGCCAAACGAAGACGGAAATAATGATATTTTGTATGTGTATGGAAATCAAATAGTAACCTTAAGTTTAGAGATTTATAACCGTTGGGGAGAACAGGTTTTTTCAAGTGCTTCTAAGACTGATGGTTGGAATGGATATTTTAATGGATTAAAAGTAAGTTCAGGTGTCTATATGTATAAGTTAAATGCTCAATTTATAGATGGTAAATCAGTAACAAAATCAGGTAACATTACATTGGTAAGATAATGCGAGGATTAAGATTAATAAAACTTTTAGTTGTGTTTATTGTTTTAATTTCAATAAATGTTGTTATGGCTCAGGATGTTCATTTTTCACAGTTTGGACAAACGCCTCAGTTAATAAATCCAGGAGCAACAGGTTTGTTTGAAGGTAATTTTAGAGCTTTTTTAAACTATAGAAGCCAGTGGGGTAGCGTTGGAGGAGGGTATAAAACCTATGCAGCATCATTTGATGCTCCAATTAAATTTAAGAAAGGGAGGAGTAGAGGGAAAGGAGCTTATTTAGGAATAGGGTTAAATTTTTACAAAGACGTGGCAGGGACCTCTAATTTTGGAATAACTCAAACAGGAATTTCTATCTCAGGAATATTGCCAGTTGCAGAGCAGCACACTTTTTCTTTAGGAATACAAAGTGCTTTAGGTCAAAATTCTGTAAATTTTAACACACTTACTTGGGGTAACCAATTTAATGGAGAAGTGTTTGATCCAAATAATAATTCTAATGAGTCAATTGGTTTGAAATCAACACAGTTTTTTGATTTGGGTGTTGGGGTTGTTTATGAATTTAATACCGAAGAAGCCTCATTTTTAAGTTCAGATGTTTTCACTTTTAATGTCGGTATTGCAGCTTATCATTTAAATAAGCCAAAGCAAGAATTTTTATCAAACACAATGGATGAGCTGCCTAGGAAAATTGTTGCTCAATTTTCAGGATCCTTTGATTTAGGTCATATTCCAATGTCACTTGTTCCTTCTTTGTTTTATGCTGTGCAAAGAAATTCTAAAGAGATTATGCCTGGTTTATTATTTAAGCTAAGACGAGGGCATGATACTAAATATTCAGGAATGTTTAAAGAGGCAGCTCTTTATGTTGGAGCTCATTATCGAGTTGGTGATGCAATAATCCCTGAGTTGTATTTGGAGTTTACAGATTATATGATAGGAATATCATATGATTATAATAACTCCGATTTTGCTAATGTTAAAGGAGGTGCTAGTAGTGTTGAATTTTCTATTCGCTATATACACCATTCGAAAGCTCTACAAAGAGCTTCTTTTAGGTGAAGTGAAATTAGTTTGTTCTGTAGTCAAATTTATGAGCAGCTAAGTCTTCGTTTGCTTTAGATATCTTAAGTTTTAAATTCTCTTTATATTTAACTGTTTTATTGAAAATGGTTTCATCACCAGAGCCGATAATTTGAGCAGCTAAAATTCCAGCATTTAAAGAACCATTTATACCAACAGTTGCAACAGGTATCCCGGGAGGCATCTGTACAATAGCTAATAAAGCATCCATACCATCTAAAGAAGCTTTAATTGGCACTCCGATGACAGGAAGTGGAGTCATCGCAGCAATTACGCCTGGTAAGTGAGCAGCCATTCCTGCTGCAGCAATAATCACTTTAATACCATTTTCTTTCGCATTTTTAGCAAATTTTTCTACTTGCTCAGGTGTTCTGTGAGCAGATAGTGCATTTATCTCGAAAGGAATTTGCATTTCATTTAAAAAATCAGCCGTTTTCTGCATTACGGGCCAATCAGAAGTGCTACCCATTATTATACTTATTTGTGCTTTCATAGTTTTAAAAAATAGACTACAAATGTAGTTATTATCGTTACTATTTTGTTATCTGAATATTAAATTAATTACATTTGCCATGAATTACTGATATGGAAATAATAACAGTTAAAGATAAGTCTTTTAAGGCCTATATTTCTGAGGAAAATCTACAGATCTCAGTAAAAAATGTTGCCTCAAAAATTAATAATGATTATAAAGGAATTCAGCCTATATTTTTAGGTGTATTAAATGGTTCTTTTATGTTTTTTGCCGATTTATTAAAATCGATTAATTTAGAATGTACGGTTTCTTTTGTGAAATTAGCTTCTTATGAAGGAACTAATACAACAGGAAAAGTAAATGAGCTTATTGGTTTAAGCGAGTCTATTGAGGGGAAAGATATTGTTATTGTTGAAGATATTGTAGATACAGGAAATACCTTGGTTAAATTGTATGATATTCTTTCTAAGGGGAATCCTAAAAGTATAAAGATAGCAACATTATTATATAAGTCAGAAGCATATAAAAAGCATCATCCAATTGATTACATCGGGTTAGAAATTCCCAATGCATTTGTATTGGGTTATGGTTTGGATTATGATGGTTTAGGAAGAAATTTAAGTTCAATATACGTATTAAACGATTAAATAAGATGTTAAACATAGTATTGTTTGGCCCTCCCGGGGCAGGAAAAGGAACTCAAGCAGAAAAGTTAGTTAGCAAATATAAGCTAGTTCACTTATCTACTGGAGATATATTTAGAGCCAACATTAAAGGTGAAACTGAATTAGGAAAATTGGCGAAAAGTTACATGGATGATGGAAATTTAGTTCCTGATGAAGTAACAATTAAAATGTTAGAATCAGAAGTAGATAAAAACTCTAATGCAGAAGGTTTTATTTTTGATGGTTTTCCTAGAACAACACCTCAAGCAAATGCTTTGGAGTTGTTTTTAAGAGAGAAAAACACTTCAATATCCGTAATGCTAGCGTTGGTCGTTTCGGAGCAAGAGTTAATTAAAAGGTTATTGTTAAGAGGGAAAGATAGTGGGAGAGCAGATGATGCAAATGAAGAAGTAATCTCAAATAGAATTAATGTTTATAATAAACAAACAGCGGTAGTTGCTGATTTTTATACTGCTCAAAATAAGTTTGAAAAAGTTGATGGAATAGGTTCTGTTGAAGAAATTTTTGGGCGTTTAAGTAGTGCTATTGATAATCATAAGGTTAATGCATAACTAACCAATTCACCAATTGATAACATGTCGGGTACTAATTTTATAGACTATGTAAAAATCCATTGCCGTTCGGGTAAAGGAGGCGCAGGATCTAAACATTTCAGAAGAGAAAAATATATTTCTAAAGGCGGGCCTGATGGTGGTGATGGAGGAAGAGGTGGACACGTAATTATAAAAGGGAATGCACAAATGTGGACCCTTTTACATTTAAAACACCAGAGACATGTTAAAGCTGGACATGGCGCAGGAGGTTCTAAAAGTACAAGTACTGGTGCTGAAGGTGATGATGTTTATGTACAGGTTCCATTAGGAACTGTGGCAAAAGATGCTGAAACAGGAGAAACACTTTTTGAAATAATTGAAGATGGCGAAGAGCAAATTTTAGTTAAAGGAGGAAGAGGTGGATTAGGAAATAATCATTTTAAGAACTCTACTAACCAAGCGCCACGTTATGCACAACCAGGAGAAGATTGTGAAGAATCATGGAAAATACTTGAATTAAAAGTATTGGCAGATGTTGGTTTAGTTGGTTTCCCAAATGCAGGAAAATCTACTTTATTATCAGTTGTTTCTGCTGCTAAGCCAGAAATAGCAAACTATCCATTTACTACGTTGGTACCTAATTTAGGAATTGTAGCTTACCGAGATCATAAATCTTTTGTAATGGCTGATATTCCTGGAATTATTGAAGGAGCACACGAAGGAAAAGGATTGGGCTTGCGTTTTTTAAGACATATTGAACGGAACTCAGTATTGTTGTTTTTAGTGCCAGCCGATAGTGATGATATCAATAAAGAATACGAAACATTACTCAATGAATTAAAACAATTCAATCCTGAATTGTTAGATAAAGACAGAATATTAGCCATTTCAAAATCTGATATGTTGGATGATGAATTGAAAGCAGAAATTGAAAAAGAACTACCTAAAGTTCCTTGTTTATTTATTTCTTCTGTTGCTCAACAAGGTTTAGTAGAGCTTAAAGATTTGCTTTGGAAAAGTATTAACAACTAGTTTAAATTTCTTACAAAAAATAGCATGGAAAAGACACAAGCACCCTATACGATGTACGCAGAAATGACTCCTAACCCAAACACTATGAAGTTTGTGGCAAATAGGTGGTTGGTTACTAACGATAAATCGTATGAGATTTTAGCGAATCAACGTGTTGGAGGACCATCTAAATTAGCAGAAGAACTATTTAATTTTCCTTTTGTAAATGGTGTTTTTATAGCAGGTAATTTTGTTACCATTACTAAAAGTGAGGCAATAGAATGGCAAGAAGTGATGATTGAATTACGTGATTTTATTTCTAATTTCTTAAATACAGAAGGGAATGAAATTATTCGTGCTGAATTTTTAAATGCTACAGACGAAGAAGAAATAACTGTTTCGGAAGACGGTACAGAAGCCGCTACTGCTAAAGTAGATTTAACCGATTTTGATAAAAAAATTATCGAAATTTTAGATGAATACATTAAGCCTGCAGTAGAAAGTGATGGTGGAGCAATAGAGTTTCATTCTTATGAGGCTGGCTTGGTAAAAGTAGTATTAAAAGGTGCTTGTAGTGGCTGTCCATCTTCTACAGCAACTTTAAAAGGAGGTATAGAGTCATTACTAAAGAATATGCTTCCTGAAGTAAAGGAAGTGGAAGCAATTAATGGGTAACTGAAATACGATATTACAGGTTGTTTGTAAATCGTTATTCTATTAATAGCTCAAGATTCCACTCTGTTAAGCCTTCGAATTCTTCTATCAACTTTGCAATTACTTGTTTATGCTCCCATTCTTTTTTCCCTTGTGGGTGATGAGAAACAATATATTTTGTGCCTTCAATTTTAATTAATTTGGTTTTATATTTCCCCCATTTTTTCTCAGAAATCACATTCAAATCTTCTCCTTTATTTAAATGTTTTAAAAATGGCCATTCCCAACTAGAAGTAAGCATAATAACATATTCAGGAGAAAGAGCTATTATTTCTTGTTGTAATATATCAAAACTATATTTTTTCTGTTGTTTTTGAAGTTTGCTATTAGGGTTTCCTCCTGCAGATGGAGCAATTTTATAAAGATTAGTCCATGCAATATGAGAATACCATTTATCAGAATAGTAAGGTCTAGTTATTTTTATTATTAGCCTCCAAAACGCTGATTTTCTAGTGTTCAACCCTTTGGTGTTGCCAGAATGATTATTTACCCATTCCATTTGGTCATCCCGATCAAATATTCTTTTCGAATTATTATTATCAAAAAGAGTATCTACATTTTGATTGCTAGTAACCCAACCGTTAACAGCTTTTCCGACAAACAAAAGTCCTTTATTCTTTTCTTTTGGGAATTTTTCACCCCACTGAACTGCAAATGTGCAAGTGTTTTCGAAATTATTCTGATTAAATAATTCTCTATAAATAGGAAATATTTTCTCTCTCAATTTTAATGATATACTTTCATTCATAGTAAACTATTTTTTATCAAGTTTATAACCAATTAAGAAACCTATTGATACAAAAATTATTGTATTTACTTTATCTATAGACATTAAATCTAAAATGGGTGAAGTAATTACCAAGTGTAAGTCATTGAACCATATTGCCTTGTAATAAATAGCTTAATGGTAATCCAATTATTACTCCTATTATTACAAGTATTATCTTTTTCATTATTGATTCTTACCCTTTAAAAACTTTCCAATTATATCTAATTGGCCTTTTTTGTGAAACTATTTGCGATAATATCGTAAGTGTAAATGTTGGACTTTAAGACTTGATCATGATTCAGTCCATCACATCCTGTGTCTGAATTATATGGGTTACAATTGATGGTAGCGGGAATTTCAAATGAACTATTAGATACCCACCAAACACTTTCAAGGTCAAAGATTATTTGCTCAGCTTCAATGTTGAATTCAGAATCGAAGTTTAATTCAATTAATTGATTTGATTCTAGGTTATAAGCAAATAATGTCCCATCAGCTTCGTAAGAATGGTGAAACAAAACAAAATTATTATTAGGACCCCAAGATAGCCAGTTATATGGAGAGTAAATATCTAATTTAAATGATGTTAGTTTTTCCAAGTCACAAATGAATAAACCATCATCTCCCATATTTATTGAAGCATATTTATTATCTTGTGAAGAAGGAGATATATTAAACCCACCAGAACCTTCGGCATTGGATAAATCACCTTTAAAAAGGTGGCTGTTGTATCTTATATGGCTTGATTCATCTAAAAGAAATCTACTACCCATATCGGTATCTGACCACTCAGTTTTAGCGTGGGAGTATAAATTTAAACCTTCTTGAGTAGCTTCTTCTTCTTCTATACCATCAAATATTTCTTCATCTTCTTCTAGGTAAAAAAGAAATCCTGAGAAGCTTCTTACAAGATTATAAGTAGTATTATTCCCTTTTAGAGTAAGATTATTTTTGTCTTCGGAAAAGGCGTAAGTAAATTCTTTATCATTTAAGATTAGTAAATCGTCTGTCTCAATGCTTATTTTAGTCCAATCATTATTGCCAAAGGAAATCTCCCCGTCATTCTTTAAATCATCAAATTTCATTCGAATTTTTTCACTCTCTGGACTTGTCCATTTACCAAGAATAAAATCTTTACCTGAAGCTTTTGTGAATAATTTTCTGTAGCTACCGTCATACAAAACAAAAGAGCTATCAGTCATTTCAAGGATAGTGTCGGTTCTAGTATCTATTGTTAGTTTATTTTCAGAATACTCAATTATTCCTTGAAACAAAGGAGTGCTTTTATTTAGATCCAGAGCTTCATTTTTTGTGAATTTAATGATTGAAGTCCCTGCTTCTTCATTGTATTCCACTGTCCTAATCCACCATTTGTTTTGTATTTTTTCTTTATTATTTGAATTGTTTGAGCAAGATGATAGAATAATTAATATTCCAAAAATGTTTAATAGATTAGTAATTTTCATTGTTTTTATTTTTGAAGTCACAATATAAGGAGTGGTTATGATATATCATAACTCTTTAGATTAATATAATGAAGAAATTGGTCAATGAATGAATGACCAAGAATTTTTAATAAAATTAGGCAAGCGAGTAGCTGAGGTAAGGAAAGGAAAAGGTTTTAGTCAATTAGACCTGGGAGCAATCATTGATATGGAGAAGTCTAATTTATCAGCTATTGAGAATGGGCGCCAAAACCCATCTTCTTTAACTTTAAAAAGAATTGCAGATGCTTTAAATGTTAAGGTTGGTAATTTTTATGAATAAAGTATTGTTTTAATAAAATATTCATACCCTTATTTAAGTTTAATCATTTAACTTTAAACCAATCCCACCTTTCTCATCCCCATTAATTACTAATGTTATAAAATAATAATACCGTAAATCTGAAATTTAATTGCGGAATTACGGTATTAATTGTATATTTGATGTAGTTATGATTAACCGAGTTAAGATAAAAAAGATAGAAAAGCTGTTGCAACATTTTCCTGCAATAGCAATTGTAGGTCCTCGACAAGTAGGAAAAACAACTTTAGCTAAAGAAATTGCACAACAAATAAAAAAAGAAACAATCTATCTAGATCTTGAAAACCCAAGGGATCTTGCTAAATTACAAGACCCTGTTTTATATTTTGAATCGAATGAAGATAAATGTATTATTTTGGATGAAATACAACGCAAACCAGACTTGTTTCCTGTATTAAGATCAATAATTGATATGCATAGGGTTGCTAGTCGTTTTATATTATTGGGCTCAGCAAGTCCAAATTTAATAAGAGATTCATCGGAAAGTTTAGCAGGAAGAATTGCTTACATAGAACTTAGCCCGTTTAATTTGTTAGAGGTAGCAGAGAAAAGCAATCAACAAATAGATCGTTTATGGTTGCAAGGAGGTTTCCCAGATGCATTTTTGCTAAATGATACTGAAATGGTAACCGATTGGCATTATAATTATATAAAAACTTATGTGGAAAGAGACTTGCCCAATTTAGGTTTAAAAGTAGATTCTACGACTCTAATGAAACTGTTTCAAATGCTTTCTCATGTGCATGGAGATGTGGTAAATTATAATAACTTATCAAAATCATTAGGAATTACAGCAAACACCGTAAAAAAGTATATTAATTTTTTTGAAGAAGCATTTATTATTAAACAATTACAACCTTTCCATACTAATATAAAAAAGAGATTAGTGAAAGCTCCAAAAGTTTATATTAAAGATACAGGGATACTACATTATTTGCAGAATATTAGTGATAAAGAAGATTTGTTTGGAAATCCGTTATTGGGTAATTCTTGGGAAGGATTTGTTATTGAACAAATTACACAATTGGTGCCTCAAAAATATCAATGTTATTATTACAGAACACGTGATGGTTCAGAGTGTGATTTGGTAATTGTAAAATCTCAAAAACCAATAATGAGTATTGAAATTAAATATACTGCATCACCAAAATTAACAAGAGGAACAACGATTGCTTTTGAGGATTTAAGTAGTAATAATAATTTTATAATTACACCTAATAGCGATGACTACTTAATAAAAGAAAATGTTAGAGTGTGTAATCTGTTAGATTTCTTAGTAACTTATTTGGCTCAATTAAAGTAGTGAAATCAAACTTAATTATTCAGCATCAATCCAATCCCACTTTTCTCATCTCCATTAATTACTAATGTTATTTGGTGTTTTCCTGTGTAATGTTTTCGGGTAGTTAATTCTTTAAACCATTGTTTGCGTTTAAAGTGTTTTTGTTTATTGGGAGTTAAACTAAATTCAGAAATCTGAAAAACTTTATCAGAAGTACTTCCGTTAGCTTTTACAAAGGCTACTTTATATTCTAATCTAATATTTCGGGTTTGCTTAGAATTGTTAGTTACATCAAACTCAAAATGAATAAAATCTCCAATTTTAATTTCGTTTCTTGATAATGTTAAATTGGAAGTTTCAAGGCTTGTTGAATCATCCAATCCAAAAATGGCTAAGGCTTTTTTATCTCCTTTTTTTAATAAGGTTCTTAGTGCGTGTTTAACAATCCAGTCAGTATTTTTCGTTTTTCCGTGCCATTTTTTAGTTAATTCTAAAACTAAATTAGGGTGATCTTTAGAAATATCATTAATATGGTTAGCTACACTTTTTCGCACATAAAGTGCCTCATCATTTTTTAAGTTTTCTAATATTGGCAAAACGGAAACGGGGTCAGCAATGAAATTCCGTAGCGGAGAAGCCCAAGGTAATCTGGGCCGGCAGCCTTCACTAGATAGCCTTCTTAAATGTTCGTTTTTGTGTTTACTCCAAGCTAACATTTGTTGCATCGTTTCATTCGGGTACTTTTCAATAAACGGACGAATAGCAAATTCGGCAGTAGAATATTGTGTAAATAATTCCATTGCTTTTAATGAAGTGTTGAGGTCATCTAAACCATAAACTTGTACAAAGTCAGGGAAAACCATTCCTTTTAAACCTCCATAATTTGAAACTATTTTAGAAAGAATTTTAATTTGTTTGGGGTATTTAACATCTAAATGAGAATGAATTTTTTCCGTTACATGTCTCATTCGTTCCTTTAGCTCTTTTGTTTCCCAATTTTTATTAATGATGGATTTTATAAAAGAGTTGGCATCAAAAAAAGAAACCTCTGTAGAAAGTTTAGTTGCTAAATCTTCCACAAAGACTTTATTGTATTCGTCTTTTAGGTTCATGTTGAGTTAAATGAAAAGATCCCGCAACAAGTGCGGGAATCTATTGTGTATAAAATAATTATCGACCGACATTGTCGGTTACCAAATAGTAACTCTTAAACTATCAGGAGCAATCATTGCACCTTCTTTACATCCAAAAGCATTATGAAACTCAACCATGTTTGTTAAAGGTCCGAGAATTCTAAAACGTGTTGGTGAGTGAGGATTAGTTTTAACTAAGTTGATTATTGCTTCATCTTTATAGTTGTTATGCCATACTTGAGCCCATCCTAAAAAGAAACGTTGCTGGTAGGTAAACCCGTCAATCATTGGATCCTCTTTTCCTTCCATTGCTTTTTCTAACGCATAATAAGAAAGTGTAGAACCTGCAATATCTGCAATGTTTTCACCTAACGTAAGTTGCCCGTTTACATGGTTTCCTTCAGCAACTTCATAAGCATCAAACTGATTAACAAGCTTAGCAGTTCTTTCTCCAAAGTTGGCTAAATCTTGTTCCGTCCACCAGTTGTTTAAGTTTCCTTCACCATCATATTTACACCCTTGGTCATCAAAACCATGAGAAAATTCATGTCCAATAACAGCTCCAATCCCACCATAGTTAATAGCATCATCAGCATCAGCATTAAAAAATGGAGGTTGTAAAATTGCTGCTGGGAAAACAATTTCATTCATAGTTGGATTGTAATAAGCATTAATAGTTTGAGGGGTCATTCCCCATTCATCTCTATCAATAGGTTGACCTAATCTGTTTACATTTTTCTTATACTCAAAATAGTTCATGTTCATTACATTTTGAGCTAAAGTGTTTGCATTAATGTCAACAGAGCTGTAATCTTCCCATTTATCAGGGTAACCAATTTTATAAGTGAATTTGCTTAATTTTTCCATTGCTTTAACTTTGGTTTCTTCGCTCATCCAATCTAATTTTTGAACACGTTCTTTAAAAACAGTATTAATGTTAGCAATTAAATCCAACACTTTTTGTTTTGATTCTTCTGGAAAATGTTTTTCAACAAATAATTTTCCAATTTGCTCACCAACAGTTCTGTTTGATTTTGATAGAGCTCTTTTCCATCTAGGCTTCATTACTTGAGTTCCTCTTAAAGTAGTTGAATAAAAAGAAAAAACTTGATTTTCAAAATCAGCACTTAAATTACTTGCCATGTCATTTAATAAATGCCATTTCATGTACGTTTTCCAGTTTTCGATTGAGAATTGAGTTAAAGAATTATTTAATGCTTTAAAGTAATCAGGTTGACCAATAATTAAATTGTCAACACCATTTAATTCTGCAGCAACAAAAAACGATTTCCAATCAATACCCGGACATAAAGTTTGAAGTTCCTCAACAGAGAACTTATTATATGTATTATCAGGATTTCTACGTTCAACTCTGCCCATTGAATTTTCTGCTAAGTAAGATTCTAATTCAACAACAGTAGCACTGTTTTCTGTAGCTTTTTGCTCATCATCACCAGCTAAAACAAACATTGCTGAAATGTGTTTTTTGTATTCAGCTAAAATATTCTCACCTCTTTCATCAGAAGGTTTGTAGTATGTTTTATCAGGCAATCCTAAACCACCTTGAGATAAGTGCATAATGTATTGAGAACTGTTTTTTGAGTCAATTCCAACATATCCAGAGAACATAGATCCAGAACCTTTTTTTCTAGTTTCAGCCATTGTTTCAACCAATTCTTGCACAGTACTTACTGCTTCAATTTTGTCAATTAATGGTTGGATAGGCGTAATACCTAATTCATTCGCTAGATTAGAATCTAGTGCTGAAGTGTAAAAATCTCCCACTTGTTGTAGCGCTGTTCCTTTTTCAGCTTTAGCATTTGACGCTTCATCAACAATTGCTCTTAATTTTATTTCATTGGCATCATGTACAATATTAAAACTTCCCCACCTGCTTTCCGATTCTGGAACAGGGTTATTTTTTAGCCAGTTTCCTACAGCGTATTTTTCAAAATCTTCACAAGGCATTATGGTTGAGTCAATTTGACTAACATCAAAAGCTGGAGTAGTTATTTTAGTTTCTTCTTGGTGAGTTTTTTCCTCATTACTTCCGCAGGCAACAGTAATTGCTATAGCAGTAAGCCCAAGTATTGTTTTATTAATTTTATTCATCAGAATAGGTTTTAAGTTAAGTTGCATCGAAAGTAATAAAAAAATGACTTATGTTTTTTAGAAAATGATAAACGGTTTAATTTCTATATGAAAAAAGTTTTTCAAAAATTTTATGGAATTTGAGAAGTGTTTACATCTAACAAGTAAGAATTCTTAAAAAAGACATGTTGAATTGAAATTTATTCACTTAATTTAAAACTTAGAAACGATGAAAAAACTAACGACACTAATAACGATTGTACTTTTTATAACGAGTAATTTATTTGCTCAACTTGGAGAAATAAAAGGATTTGTAAAAGATGAAAATGGAGATGCACTTCCAGGGGTAACTGTTTATATAGAGGTAGCAGGTAATATGCAAGGAACAGCTACTGATGCGAATGGAAAATATACGATTAAACCTGTGAATGCTGGAACACATGCTGTTTATGTTACATCTGTTGGCTATAAAAAAATGAAAATTTATGATGTTTTAGTGACATCAGGAGATATTGCTTATGTTAATGTTGATATGGAAGTTGCTGCAACAGAAATGGAAACTTTTGTTATTGTTGAAAAAATACATGATATTCCATTGATAAATAAAGCAGAACCTGGAGTTCAACAGATTGTTCCTAAAGAATTTCATCGGAATGTGAATAGGAACAATCCTATTTTAGCAATTACCACAATGACAACAGGAGTTACTTTAGCACCAAATGGTAAGGATGTTATGATTAGAGGAGCAAGACCAACTTCAACTCAATTTATAACTGATGGCGTAAAATCTCGTACAGGAAGCATAGGAATACCAGGTTTAGCAATAGGTAGCATTAAAGTTTACACAAGCGGAATTCCTGCTGTTTATGGAGATGTTACTGGCGGAGTTATTGTAGTAGAAACAAAAAGTTATTTTGATTTAGCACAAAAATATAAATAAGAAAGAGCAGTTAAATGCGATTATTTAAGGCAAAAAACATACAATCATTAACCGATAACGAGCTTATTACTAAGTATAAAAAAACTGGTGATAATTCGTTAATGGGAGAGTTATATAAAAGATACTCGCACTTGGTTTATGGGGTTTGCCTTAAGTATTTAAAAAACGAAGAAGAAAGTAAAGATGCTGTGTTGCAAATTTTTGAGAACCTATTATCAGATTTAAAAAAGCATGAAATAGCAAATTTTAAAAGCTGGTTACATAGTGTAACTCGTAATCATAGTTTAATGTTTTTAAGAAAGCAACAAACAAAATTAAAGCGTGTAAATGAGTATCAAGCTACTTATCAGCATGAAGAAACCTTTGCAGTGCCTTTTGCTGTTCACGAAAAAGAAGAGAAAGAAGTGATGTTAACAAAGCTAGAAACAGCAATGTTAAGTTTAAAAGAGGAACAAAGAGTTTGCGTAGAGCTCTTCTTCTTAAAAGAAAAGTGCTACAACGAAGTAGCAGAAATAACAGGATATGAAATAAAAAAAGTGAAAAGTTACATACAAAATGGAAAAAGAAATTTAGCTAACATCATGTTAGAAAAATAAAAAATAAAATGAAAGAATTACATAACCACATATTTTCGGATACGACTTGCATCTCAAAAGAAACTATGCTGAAATTTATTAATAAACAGCTTTCTAAAAATGAATTGCATAAAGTAGAAACACATATGCTCGATTGTGAATTGTGTACTGATGCTTATGAAGGAATGGCTTATGCAGAAAACTCATCCATGCTGTTTGCTATTGATAGTCAAATAGACAGCCGTATTGGGAGGAGTGTTACTAAGTCGCCTATAATGCGAAATTTAATGGTAGCAGCATCCATTATGGTAATTGTTTTTGGAACATATTTTTCGTTTACTTTTTTTAACGAAACAATAAATAACGAAGAAAATTTAGTGCTGAATAAGGTTGTTGAATCAAATCAACAAGAGCGCTTAGAGAGTATAATGTCTCATAGTACAGGAGAAGTAGATTTGGTAGAAATTGATGTAAAGACTAAAGAAAATAGAAGTCAATATGTTGAAGAAGAATTAGCAATTAAGGAATTAATTTTAGTAGAACAAATTGCAGATACTGATGATGATGAAATAGAGGAAGAACTTTCTATTGCAGATATAATAGTTGAGGAGGATGAAGTTTCTACTTTTGGATATGTTGAGGAAGTAGAAGAATTAGCCGTAGTAGCTCCAACGAGTGTGCGAAATACTAATAATGTAACAGTTAGTACAAATGAATATGCTGAAGCAGAAGAACCGTCTTTTGATTTTGATAAAAAAGCGTTAGCTAAAAAAGTAGAAAAAGGTAAAACATCTCGTAAACGAGAAAAAAACTTGATGGCAGGTGCTGTTGCTTCTGCTCCTGCTGAAGACGGGATGGGAAAATCTACAGCTAAATTGAGTGAGAAAGATCAAAAAATATTAGTTATAGATGGTTATAAGGTGGTTAATTATCTGGAAGAATATCAAGGGTTGTATGATGCAGAAAATGACATGTTTATCGAATTAAATTCAGTTTCGGCTGGTTTTGAGAGTAAGTTAGATAAAGATGTTGCTCAGAAAGAAACAGCAAAAGTAAGGGTTGAAATTACATATAAAGAAACGTTAGAAAATGCTATTAAGCTTTATAAAAATAAACAATATAGAATTGCTATTTCTGAGTTCGATAATATTTTAGCAAAACATCCGAAAGAGGTAAATGCTCAATTTTATGCTGGATTATGTTATTATTATTTAGGACAGAATGCAGCTGCAATAAAGAATTTTGATAAAGTTTTAAAAAATAAAGAGACTGAGTTTAATGAAGAAACAAATTGGTATAAGGCATTAACATTAGTTAAAATGAAAGCTATTACGAAAGCTAAAAAACTTTTAAAAATAATAGTACAAGAAAATGGTTTCTATAAAGTTAAAGCAGAGGAGGAGTTAAAAGGTTTGTGATTCATTAGAATGCTCTAATTAGTTTGGTATTTTTGCAGTTGAGATGTTGTCTGTATTAATTCCAGTATATAATTTTGATGTTGTTCCGTTTGTTCAGGATCTAGTAAATCAGTGTGTTTCAAATAATATCCTTTTCGAGATAATTTGTTTAGATGATTGTTCTGATAAAGAGTTTAAAGCTAAGAACTCAGTTTTGGGAAATCAAGAACATATTATTTATGAAGAATTACCCGAAAATATTGGCCGTTCAAAAATTAGAAACCGTTTAGCAGAGCAAGCTAAATATGAAAATTTATTGTTTCTAGATTGCGATTCAAAAATAAATGACACCAATTTTATTGCGAATTATATTGCCGAAATAGATAATAAGAGTGTCGTGTATGGAGGTCGGAATTATGAAAAAAATAAGCCGAAAAATTCTGCGGTATATTTTAGGTGGTGGTATGGTGTAAATAGAGAAACCATTAGTTCGGCTGAACGAAAAAAAGCTGTTTACAACCATTTTATGACAAACAATTTTTGCATTCCAAAATCAATTTTTTTATCAATAAAACTAGATGAGACCTTAAAGGGTTACGGACATGAAGATACATTGTTTGGGATTGAGTTGAAAAAAAATAAGGTGCCAATTAATCATATTGAAAATCCGCTTTGCCACATCGGACTGGAAGATTTTGAAACTTTTATTAGTAAAACTGAGGAAGGAATTGTTAATCTGAATAAATTAATTAATCAGCACAAAGTTGATGAATCGATAAAGTTGTTGAGAGCTTATAAGAAGGTAAAAAAGCTTAAGATAGAGCGTTATATTTTTTCATATTACAAAAGAAATAGGTCCAAAATTTTAAAAAAGCTACAAAAAGAAACACCAAGTCTAAAATGGTTCGATTTTTACAAGTTGGGTTATTTAGTTTCTTTAAGGAAGTCGTGAAGAAACTCAGTTTCTCTTTCCCAATTTAATTCAACTGAAGCCTTTTTTGTATTTTCTTTCCAAATTTGTATTTGAGGTTCATTTTGAAGCATTGAGCTAATTTTTTCTGCAATATGCTTTGGCTTATGATTTTCTATTATTTCACCAACCTGATAATGTTGTACTAAATTTTTCATTTCAGGAAGGTTAGCTACTAAAACAGGAACTTCTGCAAGAATGTAATCGAACAATTTGTTAGGTAAGGAAAAACGATAGTTTAGCCCTTTATCTTCTTCTAAGCTTAATCCTAAATCTGCTTGTTGAGTATAACCATGTAATTTTTCTAAAGGAATTTCACCTAACATTATCACTTTTTCTTCTAATTTTAGAGTGATAATTTGTTGTTCAATTTGCTTGGAAAGATCTCCTTTTCCTATAATATAAAGTATGGAATTGTCAATGTATTTCATTGCTTCTACTATATGTTCAATACCTCTATTTACATTAATTGCTCCTTGATAAATAATTGTTTTTTTGCCTTCAATTTTAATGTTTGTAATGGCTGTTTTTTGTTTTTTCAGAATAGGAACATTTCTTAAAAGTTGAACTTTTATGTTGTATTCTTTTTCATATAAATTAGCGATAGACTGGCTAACAGTAATAACATGTTTTAAGTTAGGAAGAATTCTACGTTCAATACGTTTCCAAAAATGTTGCACTTTAGGTCTGTCAATTAATTCGGGCACTTCAGTAAAATACTCGTGACTATCAAAAATGAGTTTTTTATTTTTCCATTTAGAAATAGTGTAATTAGCCCAAAGTGTGTCTAAATCATTACTCCAGAGTAAATTACTTTTAGTAAAAAGCAAAAAGAAAAACAAACGGATATTATAATTAGCGTAGAATAAAGCACCTTTATTAAACCATAAATTAAACCGTTTAGTTTGGTATGGTCGGTTTATATTTTGACTATTTGGAAATTTTCTTCCAACTAATAATACCTTAAAATTAAGTTCGAGAAGTGTATTACAAATTTTATCTACTCGTTGATCTGTAGATAAATCGTTGGTTACTGAAACTATAATTTTTTGTTGAGTCATTTCTGAGGATAAAAGTAATAAACAATAGTTTATGGATATTTATTTTGTGAGTTAGAAAAAAAGTAAAGAGATTAAAATAAATTTGAGATATAGTATCTATCCTTCGATAAACTCAGGATAACATTAAAATAATATTAAAAATGAAAAATGTAGCGATAATTGAGGGTGGTTATAGTCACGAAAAAATAATTTCGTTACAAAGTGCAGAAACAGTATTTCAACATATTGATAGAGAAAAATACAATCCAATAAAAGTTAGGGTAGATGAAAAAGGCTGGTTTGCATTTAGCGGTAATGAAAGAATTGAAGTGAATCTTAATGATTTTTCTTTTAGAGATACTAAGTTTGATATTGCCTTTATAGTTATCCATGGGACACCTGGAGAAGATGGGAAATTGCAAGCATATTTTGATATGTTGAATATTCCTTATACAACTTGTAGTCATTTAGCTGCGACTATAACATTTGATAAATTTGTTTGTAATCAATATCTAAAAACTTTTGGAATAAAGGTGGCTGATGCTGTATTAATCCGTAAAAATGAAAAGGTGGTTAGTTCTGAAATTATAGATAAAGTAGGATTACCATGTTTTGTAAAGCCAAATGATGGAGGAAGTAGTTTTGGAATTACTAAAGTGAAAAATGAAAGTGATCTTGAAAAAGCAATTGAATTAGCGCTGGAACATGGAAGTCAAGCAATTATTGAAAGCTTTATGAGTGGGAGAGAAGTAACGAATGGTATTTATAAAAATAAAACAGGGGTAGTTCCTTTGCCAATTACAGAAATTGTTACAAAAAATGATTTCTTCGATTTTGATGCAAAATACGAAGGAGAATCTAATGAAATTACTCCAGCAGACTTGCCTAATGAAATTACAAAAAGCGTAAAATTCGTTACTAAAAAAATATATGAAATTCTTGATCTAAAAGGAATTGCTCGAGCTGATTATATTATTCAAGGAGAAGAGCCCTATTTGATTGAAATCAACACTGTTCCTGGTCTGTCAGGGGAAAGCTTAATTCCTCAAATGGCAGAACATGAAGGTGTTTCTTTAAAGCAGTTATTTAATGAGGTTCTTGAGTTTGCTTTGTCAAACTCAATGAAACAATGAATTAATGTGGAAATGGAGCAATTGCTACATTAAATAATTGAGTAACCGCTTTTCCTCTATGGCTAATTTTATTTTTTTCTTCTAAACTCATTTCAGAAAAAGTAATATCATATCCTTCAGGTTTAAATATTGGGTCGTACCCAAAACCTTCAGATCCACTTTTAGTTGTGGTAATCTCTCCTTTAGCAATCCCTTCAAAGAGGGTTTCTTTTCCGTCAATTATTAAAGCTATAACCGTTTTAAAGTGTGCGTTTCTATTGGGTTTATCTTTTAAATTAACTAAAACTTTACTCATATTATCGTTAGCATCTCTTTGCTCTCCAGCATATCGAGCTGAATAGATGCCTGGTTCTCCATTTAAACTTTCTATTTCTAATCCAGTATCATCAGCAAAGCAATTATAGCCATAGTTATCATAAACATACTGTGCTTTCTGTAAAGCATTTCCTGTAATTGTTTCGGATGTTTCTGGAATTTCCTCATTACAATTAATGTCGGCTAAACTTAATAGCTCGAGACTATTGCCGATAAGGTTTTTTATTTCTTTAATCTTATTTTTATTGTTAGTGGCGAAGACAAGTTGCATAAATCTAATTAATGGTTGCGTTTCCAAATATAGGATTGTTTAAATATTGGCATTTTTTTTAACGATAAATAATTTTACTCATTATTCTAATAACTCTATTTATTTGATAGAGAACTATTTTGTTTGTTTAAATTTGTTCACGTTATTTGCAGCTCCAAAACGAAAAAAATTTAATGTCGAAAAAGATAATAGATGCTAGCCATAAAAAAATAATGCCTGATATCAAGGAGTTGCTTAATTATAAGGATTTGTTTTATACTTTGGCATGGAGAGACTTTAAGGTAAGGTATGCACAAACTACCATTGGTCTTTTATGGGCAGTTCTGCAACCAGTGGTTACCTTATTGATTTTATCTTTAGTTTTTGGTCGTTTTGTTGGGGTGAAAACCGATGTGCCTCACGTCCTTTTTACCGTTGCAGGAATGAGTTTATGGACCTATTTTTCTTACGTGATGACGAACTCAGGAAATTCTATTATTTCTAGCCAAGGTATGGTGAAGAAAATCTATTTCCCTCGTTTAATCATACCATTGTCTAAAGCTATTGTTGGTTTTATTGATTTTGGAATTTCTTTGTTAATCATGATTGTTTTAATGATCTATTTCGGAATAGCACCGTCTGAAAATATTTGGTACGCTCCGTTATTTATAATAATGGGGGTTGTTGCGGCTTTAAGCGTAGGGGTATGGTTGAGTGCTTTAACTATTCGATATAGAGATTTTCAGCATGTGGTGCCGTTTATGGTGCAGATAGGATTGTATGTTACGCCAATTGCTTACCCTGCAGAATTTGCTGTGAAACAATTACCCAGTTGGGCGGCTGGATTATTTTATTTAAATCCGATGGCTGGAGTAGTACAAGGTTTTAGATGGAGTGTTTTTGGTGGAGATTCACCAGGAAAAATGATTTACCTTTCTGCAGCAATAATTATTGTACTATTAGTTTCTGGGATGTCTTATTTTAGTAGTGTAGAAGATAAAATGGCAGATTACGTATAATGGGAGAGCTTGCAATTAAAATAGAAGGAATCAGTAAAAAATATACTGTTGGTAAAAAAAAGGACAGTAGTTTACGAGGTTCATTGGGGAGTTTGCTGAAAAGTTCAGCAAAAAAAGGAGAAGATTTTTGGGCTCTAAAAGATGTTTCTTTTGAGGTGAAGAAAGGCGAAGTGATTGGGATTGTAGGTAAAAATGGTGCAGGAAAAAGTACATTATTAAAAATTCTATCACAAATAACAAAACCTACCGAAGGAAGAATTGAAATTTATGGAAGAGTAGCATCTTTGCTAGAAGTTGGAACTGGATTTCATCCGGAATTAACAGGGAGAGAGAACATATATTTAAATGGAACTATTTTGGGGATGACCCGAAAAGAGGTTAAAGAAAAGTTTGATGAAATAGTGGCTTTTAGTGGAGTAGAAAAGTTTATTGATACACCAGTTAAACATTATTCATCAGGTATGTATGTGAGGTTGGCTTTTGCGGTAGCAGCACATTTAGAGCCTGAAATTTTAATTATTGATGAAGTGCTTGCTGTTGGAGATTCAGAATTTCAACAGAAATGTTTGGGTAAAATGAAAGATGTAGCACAGGATGGTCGAACCGTAATTTTCGTTAGTCACAATATGGGTGCTGTACAGTCTTTATGTAATTCAGCGATTTTAATAGAGCAAGGAAAGATAACAATGAAATCAGATAGCGTTAATTCTGTGGTTAAGAGTTATTTAAATGCTGCAACTAAAGATTTTAGCATAGGTAAAAGTGAAGAAAGAGAAGGCTTAGGAATGATCAGATTAAAGAACATCGAATTAATAAATAGCATCAATCAAAACATTTTTTCTTGTGGACAAAAGATGAGTTTTCTGCTATCATTTATTGTTAAAGAACTTTCTTCCAATCTATCTTTCTTGGTAAGTATTAACTCAGTAGAAGATGGAGCAATTTTTTTTCTAGATTCTGAGGGAAAATTAGATCAAGAATTAAAAAAAGGTGAAAACAATTTATCAATTGAGTTAGCGGATAATTTATTTTTATATCCTAAAAATTATTATGTTAACGTTGCAATCAAATCTGATTCTGGATTAGAAGATTACATTCCTCATGCGCTTGATTTTGATGTAATCTCAGGAATTTTTAACAACGGAAAAGATCCAAAAAGTAAAAGCACTATATTAACAAACCCTATCTGGAAAATCAACACTTAATCTATGATAATTAAACAGCAAAACGTTGATTTCGCGGATTCTGCATCTATAGATCCTATAGGGAGAGTGTTTTTTTTCGAACAAAAGACCTATAGATATATAAACAAAGCATATGAAAATCATATCAATGAAATTTTTAGTAATGGACTAATTAGTGAACTTATCGCAAAAAACTTATTTGTAGATTCCGAAATTTCTAATATGGTTTTTGAAGACTATAATATACTTATAGAACATAAGAAATTAATTAATTCTACGATATCTGATTGGTCAATTGATATGATCTATGATGCTGCGTTTTGTATCCTCAGTATAAATGGTATATGTAATAAATATGGATATGAATTAAAAGATGCTCATACTTACAACATTTTGTTTGATCAAAATAAACCTAAATGGATTGATTTAGGTTCAATTGTTAAAATGCAATCTGAAAAGAATTGGATTGCAGAAAAAGAGTTCTATAAATGCTTAATTTTTCCTCTGGAACTTTATAAAAAAAATGAAATCTACCTCTTTAAAAAGATATGTCAGGGAACACATTTTCCCTCTATTTTTACAGAGCCAATCAAAGATCTTGAAGATACTAATATTTTTATAGCTACTGCGGATTATGTCAGTATCAACCTATCCTTAAGACTTAAAGGGAAGAGCTTCTTTTCCTTTAAATTTACACGTTCAAAATTTCTAAAAAAACGCCTAGCTAATTTAAGTAATAGACTCTTTTTTAGCGAAAAATTTTTTCCTTCAAAAAATCATCTAAATAAAATATTATCCCAACTAAACTTAAAAGTTAAGGATACAAGATGGGGAGATTATCAAACTTATTATAAAGCAGAGAAAGAGCATAGGTTTTCTCAAGTTAAAGACCTATTAAAAGAACACAACATAGCATTTACAGATGCTTTGGATATTGCTGGAAATCAAGGATTTTTTAGCCAGTATCTTTTAGAGGAGGGTCTCGCTAAAAATGTTATAAATATAGATTATGATGAGGAGGCAATCTCAAAAGGCTATCAAAATTCTAAAGGAAAGAGCATTCATTTCATCTTATCGAATCCATTTATGGAGTACCATACTAAACTCCTTACAAAAAGATTTAAGAGCGATATTGTCTTTGCAATGGCTTTAACGCACCACTTAATACTTTCTCAAAATTTAGAAATAAACTTCATATTTGAAGTTATACAAAAATTCACCAATAAGTATATAGCAATAGAATTTATGCCGCTTGGATTATGGGATGGTACACAAGAAGTTGAGACGCCTGAATTTTATACAGTTGATTGGTTTAAAGATAACTTTGAGAAAAATTTCAAATATTTATGTCATAAAGAAATAGCTCCAAATAGAGTTCTGTTTTTAGGTGAAAAATTATAAGCTCTAGGCAGAGAGCGATTATGGACCGCTTTTATTAGATTATAAATGGAATTGGAATCTCAAATAACAAATACTTTTAATTTTGTTTAGAAATTTAAAATATATTAAGCTAACATCAATATTAACCTATGGTTTCTATTGGTTATCGATAAAATTTGGATTTGATTACAAAGAGAAACAAGGTTACGAACGGTATTTTTATGCTCTACAAAATATAAATTCTACTCCTTTATTTTTATCTAGGTTTATTTTGGCGAAAATTAATTTATTGAAAAATAATCTTAATGTTTTTTTAAGAAAAGGGAGTTCTGATGTTGAAGTTTTTGAACAAGTTTTAGTTAATCAGGAATACTTTCCGTTGTTGGAAAAACTTTCTTTCACTGGTAGTCATAATATAAAAATTGTTGATTGTGGTGCCAATATTGGTCTCTCAGCAATGTATTTTAATTTATACTTTAAACAAAAAACAGAGCTGTATTTATTGGAGCCTTTCCAAGATAATTTGAGCCTTATTAAGAAGAATCTGGAGGAGAACTCAATTTCTGCTACCGTTTTGGATAAAGCCTTGTGGACTTCGAATGGAAAACTTTCTTTAGATAATAGTTTTCGTGATGGAAAAGAATGGTCGTTAACCGTGAAGGAAGATGTAAAAGGAAAAATACAAGGAATTACGTTGAAAGAGTTAATGCTTGACTTAGATTTAACAGAAATAGATATCTTAAAGGTTGATATAGAGGGTAGTGAATTTCCAGTTTTTATAGAGTCTAAAGAGAATTTATCATGCCTTAATAAAGTCAAATATTTATTCATGGAAATTCATGATGATATAGGAGATAGGAAGAGACTATACGAAGTTTTAATTACACAAAATTTTGAAATAGTTGAGTTTGGAGAATTAACTCTTTTTATAAATAAGCAATTCTTGAAATAATGGTTCTTAAATTAAGAGAAAGAATATTCGGCTTGGATTTATTAAGAAGCATTGCAATTTTAACAGTTCTTTTTGCTCACACTTTAAAGTACTTAGATCTACCAATTCCTAAATCAATACCATATCACTTAGGGCTATTTGGGGTCGAGTTATTTTTTATTTTAAGTGGATTCTTAATCGGAGGAATAATATTCAAGCTTCCAAAGAATGGGAGTATCACGATAAATTCCTTAAAAATATTTTGGCTAAGAAGATGGTTTAGAACTGTCCCTAATTATATGCTAGCTTTAATTATTCACGCGGCAGTATTATATATATATCAGAATTATTACTTTGTTTTTTATAATCCTAAGTGGTATCTATATTTTGTGTTTTTTCAAAACTTCGTTTCTGTTGAACCTGGATTGTATGGTGTAGCATGGAGTTTGTCAATAGAAGAATGGTTTTACTTATTATTTCCATTCTTATTTTACCTTATAAGTAAACGCTATAAAATGTCTTCCAGAAATCAATTTATCATCATAGTTTCATTTATTTTAATCATTATCTGTTTACGATTTAATTATTGCTTATCTGAAATGTCGAACTATGATTTAGAAATCCGGAAAAGAATCCCATTTCGTTTAGACTCTATTGTTTACGGTGTTTTAATTGCTTGGTTTTGGAGAAATCATCAATCTAAAGTAAATAGATTAAAAATATTTTTATTAGGATTAGGGCTGTTTTTTCTTATTGTAGGGATATGTGTTGTTGAATTAAATTATTTTGATCAATTTAAAAATCTTTCTCTTTTTAATAAAACGTTTCTATTTACTTATTTTAACATAGGATTCTCGCTTATTATAATCTATTTTGTCAAATTGAAAATTGTATTGCATCCTTTCATCAAAAAAAGTATTACCTTAATAAGCTTAATATCATATAGTGTATATCTTTTCCATATTCCAATTATCAATATAATGAAATATTATTTTGATGATGGATGGATTCTATTTCTTTCTATATGGATACTAACTATACTATGCTCTTGGTTGATATACAAGTATTTTGAACTCCCTTTTTTAAAACTTAGAGATAAAGTTACATTGAAAAAAAATAACTAATAATAATGAATCTTTCTGTAATTATATGTTGCTATAACAGTGAGGATAGACTTAGGCCTACTTTGTCTGCGCTAGCAAATCAAACAACTGAAAATGTTCAGTGGGAGATAATCTTAGTTAACAATAATTCTAATGACAATACTTCTGAGGTAGCACAGCAATTATGGGATGAATTTAATTGTGCTGTACCATTTGAAATAGTTGATGAACAAGAACCAGGTTTAAGTTATGCAAGAAGAAAAGGAGTAAGTGTGGCTTTAGGAGAGTATATCCTTTTTTGCGATGATGATAATTGGTTAAACGAAAATTATATAGCTAATGCTTGTCAGATAATGGATAATGACCCTTTGGTTGGAGCGCTTTGTGGTAAGAATATTGCCGTATATGAAAAACAACCAGATGAGTTTGTAATTCAATATGAAGAGGCTTTTGCTGTTGGGCACAACAATTTAGATTCTTGTTATTTGGATGGTAGAAGGGCCCCATGGGGGGCAGGGCTAGTTTTAAGAAAACAATTTTTAGATAAATTAGAATCTTTAAGTTTCTTAAGTTTACTAAGCGATCGTAAAGGCTCTGAATTAAGCTCCGGAGGTGACACAGAACTTTGTTATTTGCTAAGGTTATGTTGTTATAAATGGAAATATGATACTCTTTTAGAGTTAAAGCATTATATACCAAAAGAGCGTTCGAATTTTGAATATTTAAAAAAGCTGTATTATGGTTTTGGTAAAGCGAATTTAGTTATTGATTGGTATTATAAATATGGTGTAATGGAGTGTTTTAAACAGGAGCAACCATCTTGGTTAAAAGTCTATTTTAATCAATTGTTTCAAAATTTGATCAGTCAAAACTCAAATAAAAACGTCAAAGTTAATGCGCTAAACAAATCCTATTCAAAAGGATATATGGATCAGCTTAAAATGGAAAGAGTAGAGTTTGAAAAAAAAGCAACATATATTAAAGAAATTGTGAATCAAATGTTATTAGATAAACCTTGAAAATTAATGTACTTCATATCAATTATTCAGATGGAGGAGGCGCAGCAAAAGCATCACTTACTCTTCATCAAGAATTGCTAAAAAAAGGAATAACATCTAACTATTTGGCACTTAACTTAACAAAAGAATATCTTGTAAATGATTACGTATATTCTCACAGAAGGGTTTATAACTCTCTTTTTGAAAAAGCTTATTATTTATATTATAAAGCAAGAAGAATTAATAATAAAATAGAACAGCTATTTAAAGGCTTACCCAAAACTCCAGAAATTTCAACATTTCCTATTTCAACATTTGACATAACAAAAGATCCTCTTTACAAAGAGGCTGATATTATTCATTTACATTTTATTACCCAGTTCGTTGATTTCCCCTCCTTTTTTAACTCTAATAAAAAACCTATTATATGGACTTTACACGATCGAAACCCTTTTTCAGGAGTAAAACATTGTAATTATAATTTCCCAGAAAAGGAGTTTTCTAATTTAGAAAAACAAGCCGTTAAAATTAAAATAAATGCTCTAAATGGACAGGATGTTCATGTTGTTAGCCCTTCGATATCATATGAAAGTGCATCTTTATCTTCTGAAGTTTTAGGAGGCTTCCCTCACAGTGTTATCAATCATGGTATTGACCAAACAGTATATCATCCTTTAGATAAAAGTGCTTGTAGAGAAAAGCTTAACTTATTAAAAGAGGATGTTATATTTTTAGTTGTTGCTACAGATTTAGAAAACAGGAGTTTAAAAGGCTTTGATAAGATAGTGAAACTTGCAACTAACATGCAAGAGTCAAATGTTTTATTTTATGCTGTTGGTAACCATAATGAAAAAAATAAGCTACCAAAAAATATTAAATTAGCTGGAGTTATTGATAGCCCTGACCAATTAAATTGTATTTATAATGCTTGCGATTATCATTTGTCGGCATCTCTGGAAGAGTCTTTTGGACTTACTGTAGCAGAATCAATAGCAGCAGGGACACCTGTGATTTGTTACAATGTGGGGGGATTGAAAGATATTGTAAAACATAATGAGAATGGAGTTCTGGTTGAGTTTAATAATTTCGAAGAACTTCAAAAAACAGTCATTAATTATGCAAAAGAAAAGGTTTGTTTTAATAGAGAAAGTATTAAAAAAGATGCGGTAAATAGGTTCGATTTGAGTACTCAAACTGAAAAATATATTAAGTTATATAAGAAGGTGTTGAAAAATAAAATAAGCTTATAATGATTGTGCTAGAACATGAATATGGACAATTAACAAATCGGATGTTGATTATCCATTTTATGGAATAGAGTTCGGAAAAACAGTAAAGGTTCAGTGATTATGAAAAAGAGTAGTTTAGAAATATTACCCAAAAATAAATTAGAGTTAAAAGGATGGCCTTGGTCTGAAGAAACAGATAAAACAGTTTTTAATACTAATACTGATTGGCCAAAAATCACAATAATAACACCTTCCTTTAATCAAGGTGAGTTTCTTGAAGAAACGATACGTTCCGTTTTACTCCAAAATTATCCCAATTTAGAGTATATTATTATTGATGGAGGAAGTACAGATGAGAGCGTAGAAATTATTAAAAAATATGAACCTTGGATAAGCTATTGGGTTTCTGAAAAAGATAGAGGACAGAGTCATGCCATAAATAAGGGTTTAAGAAAGACCAGTGGAGATATTGTTAATTGGTTAAATAGTGATGATTTTTATGAACCTCAAGCTTTATTAAAAATTGCGAACAAATTTAAAGAGTCTAAAAATATAGAAGCTGTTTTAGGTGTGACTAATGTTTTTGGTGGGGATGAAAAGAATATTTTATCTAAAACTCCTTTTGGAGACTATTTTTATAATTTTTCTAAAGCAAAAATAGAACAACCAGCGACTTTCTTCTCCGGTAATTTTTTTAAAGAAATAAATCAAGTAGATGAAGATCTTCATTTAGCCATGGATTTAGATATTTGGATTAAATTTTTATTGTCTAAGAAATTAGATCAGATAGCCGAGATTGATGATGTTATTGTTAATTTCAGGAAACACGAAGACTCTAAAACAGTAAACAATGTAGGAGGTATGATTGTAGAGAGAGCCACTTTATTACACGAAGTAATCTTGAGTATTGATAAAAAAAATGGTAGATATAGTCACCTCCTGAATAACACCCCAAAGGATGTTAAAAAAGAGATTATAAAGGGCTGTATTGATTTTCAATTGTTTTGGTATAAAAACATTAAGCAACCTGAATATAAAGTTCAACTTAAGAATTTACTGAAACAACAAAAGAAAACAATTAAACAAAAAATAGAATTATTTTTGAAATAATTTGTACTTAACAAGGAGTCGTGACAATCTTATTCTCAATAATAACACCTAAATTCACAGCTATATATTACTGATGATTCTACCAATTGCAGAAGATATTATTGATACTGATAAAAATGAACATGATTACTAAAATAGCAGAATTTTATTTTAAATATTATGGTGTTTTTATTTTAGATAAAGAGAACTACTTACCAGAGACATATAATTTGGATCCCAGGTTTGAATTCAAAATTTTAAATATTGACGATTTATTCTTATTTAAGAAATTAGATTCGAAGAAAAAAAATTATAATCTATATGTTGATCGACTTAAATCTTCTGATTTTGTTTGCTTTGCTATTATTGAGAAGTCAAAGAGTGAAATAGCCTATTATTCATGGTTGAATTTTTCAAATCGTTATTTTGTCCACGAGATAAATAAAGTTATGGATTTTAAGAAAGAAAAATCTGTTCTTTTTCAAGATGATAATACCATAGAACCATATTTGAGATTAGGATTACATAAATACGTAATGCAGAAACGGGTTCAATATTCTTTTGAAAATCAAGTCAATAGAATATATATTGTGATCTACTTGAGGAATGTGCCAGCCTTACGAACGGTCAAAAAAATAGGGTTTAAACAGATTAATTTCCTATCTATTTATTTAAGAAAAGGAACATTAAAATATACAGTAAAGAAGATAATGAAAAAAACGAACCTTTTTAATTTATAAAGTCATATAAATATTTATTTAAACGAGATTCTTATTTATCTTGAGAAAATAATTTTAGAGGGTTTCAAAAGTAATAGAAAATTGGATTACACAAGACCTAAAATTCGCTCGTAACAAAAAAATGAAATTTAGTATAATCATACCTACATTTAATAGATCTCATCTTATTTCTATAGCAATCAAAAGTGTTCTTGATCAGACGTTTTCAGATTGGGAATTAATAATTGTAGATGATGGTTCTACCGACAATACAAAGGAAATTGTTTCTGGGTTTAAGGATGAAAGAATAAAATACATTTATCAAAAAAACTCAGAAAGAAGTGCTGCTAGAAATAGAGGTATTGAACATGCAAATAGTGGCTGGATATGTTTTTTAGATAGCGATGATAAATATCTACCAGATCATTTAGAAACGCTAAATAATGAATTATGTATAGATTCATTGCCTAGACTTATTGTTACTGGAACTCTAATTCAGGTAAATGGACAGCTTAAAAAAAATCCATTAATTAATTCTGAATCACATAATGTATTAATGGAGATTTGGACAAAATTTATACTGATGAATAGTGTTTGTGTTCATTTTTCAATATTACAAAATAATCATTTTGACATTAGATATAAATATTGGGAGGATACTCATTTATGGCTAAGAATTGCTGCTCAATTCCCGTTCCAACAAATTGAAAAATATACAACTTGTCAGATTTCTAATGAAGAAGGTACAGTTAATCAATCTAGGAACAATTTAACTCTTGACATTGTTAATCAAGCCATAAACAGTATTAAAGACTTAAGAGATAATTATGAAAATATTTTTATTGATAAGTTGAAAAAAACTGATTTTAACAATCACATAGATTCTAAGTATAGAAATTTTTTATATATAAATCGTCAATGCAAAAATGTTTATCGTTCTTTTGTAATTTGGCTATTAGCAATGTTTAATAAACCGTCATGGTATTTGGTAACTGAATTACCTAAGATATTTATGAATAAATTAGGTATTGGTATTTCAAAAAATGATAACTAAAAAATTATAGTTATTTAGCACTAATTATTGGTGTAAAGAAGACAGGAACACATTAATCTTGCAAAAGAACAAGTAAGGATACTATAAATAGAGAGAGAAAATTGAGGCTTATAATATGGAAAGACAGGTAGTTAATGGGGTTAAACGTGATTTTATAAAATGAGGGAGAAGTCTTTTATCGAAATAAAAAGCACTTTAAATATGGAGGATCAACTACTTATTAAGCAGTTGCAATCGTCCGTTTCTAACATTCCTATTGCACAGGCAATTGAGTTTCCACACCATATCAATAACGAATCCAGATTAAATTATATATTATTATATAAAAATAATAAAACACTTCTGGGCTATTGTTTGGTAATCGAATCACATTCAAGAAAGCTGCCTTTTATTAAAACTGCCAAAATCTTTAATGGTCCGATTGTAATTTCGGTAGATGATCAATTTGAATTTATTAATACTATTTATAAACATTATAGAAAAAAGAAGTTCACATCTTTGTCTATACAGACTGGTATCGAAGAAAATAGTGAAAGTCATTTTTTAAACGATAAATTAATAAATGATTTATCGTTTAAATACATTAAAGGAAGCAATAAAAATTGTACCCTACAGGTTGAACTTGATAAAACTATTGATGATATTTATGCTGATTTTAAGAAAGTGCTTAAAAAAAATATTAAAAGTGCTATTAATAAAAACGTAGTTGTTGAGTTAGTCGAAACTGAGAGTGATGTGATTAAGTTTTCAAAAATTTATAAGAAAATGTGTGAAGAGCGTAATATTCATTTGTATTCGCAGGAAAGCATTATTAATATATGTTTGACAATAATCAAAAGTAAAAAAGGATTTGTGTTAAAAGGAGTTTATGAAGGGAACATAATTGGTGGAGGGATTTTCGTTGATGAAGGCTCAAAAATAACTTATTTGTGTGGTGCGTCTGATTCAGAATACCGAAAAATACCAACTAATCATTTAGTACTCTTTGAAGCAATAAAAGAGTCAAAGAAAAAAAACAAGCAATTTTTCGACTTAGGAGGGATAGATTTTTTCGCAAAAGAAAATAGCCCAAAATATTTTATCAATCAATTTAAATTAGGATTCTCATCAAGCTATGTGTTTTATTCTCCAGAAATAGAAATTACTTACAATAGATTATACCATTTTCTGTATGATATTGTAATTTTCATTAAAGAGAGAGTCATTAAAAAATGATTTAGTCGTTATAATAGGCTTAAATTTATACGGATATTATCTAGTTTTAAAAATGTTAACAAACCGAATACGTAATAAAATAAATAGGACATTTATAGATGCATCCTTTTTAATTGGATTAGAATCTTTTTTATATAAAAACAAAAAAGGTGCTGCTATCATTATGTATCATGGGGTTGATCTTTTTGAGAATAAATATTTTAATTTAAGACATGTTGGAAAAGATAATTTTGAGAAACAGATTGTTTGGCTGAAAAAATATTGTAATATTATTTCTATAGATGATTATTTTCAAGGGCGATTGAACCCTGAAAAATTTAATGTAGCCATCACCTTTGATGATGGTTATGAGAATAATTATAAATATGCTTTCCCGATATTAGAAAAACATCAAATAAAAGCGACATTTTATATTACAGGTTTAAACCATACAGAACAAAAAATGATCTGGGGTGATACGAATAATTTTATACAGAAATTATATCCTAAAAAGGAGTTGATTATTGAAGGAAGACAATTTGTTAAACAGGATGGTGATTTTTTGGATTCAATATCTAATCAACCGTTAAGCTATTTTTGTCGACATTCAGATTACTCTTTTAAAGAAGAGTTAAATAAAGTTCTTTTTTCTAATGTAGATATGGGGAAAGTTGAATTCTTCGATTATTGGAAACTAATGACTGACGAACAGATTCGAATGATTGGAAATTCGGATTTTGTAAGTGTAGGGTCTCATGGTTGGTATCACAATAACTTAGGAAACATTAATGTTACTAAAGCAAGAAAGGAAGTTCAATCTTCAAAAGAATACCTTGAAAATCTCGTTCAGAAACCTATCTTAAGCATTGCATATCCTGATGGAAATTATTCTGAAGATGTAAAAGAAGCAGCGACTAGTCTTGGTTTTACTCAACAATTGGCTACAGAAAATTATTTATTTGAAAATGACTGTAATGATGCAAATATTCGAAGTAGATACGGAGTGTATCCCGCATTCTCTTGGTGTAATCAGTTAGATCAAATGTTTTAAAGTGTAGTATCTATTTATGAAATCTAATCTTAAAATATTAATACTTGCAGGATGGTACAAAGAGGCTGGAGGAATACCTAATTTTATTGAGGAGCAGGCAAGAATGTTACAAAGGAATGGACACAAGGTTTCTGTGTTGCATGCGTATATCAAAGGAACATTTATCGATACGTTAAAATCAAGAAAAACAGAATTTAGTGTTGTGTCGGATGAAGGTATCCTTACATCTCGTATTGGTGTCTCCCCTGTGTTGCCAAAAATGCGTCAATTGACGTATCGGAAATTGATTGAAGAATGTGTTCATTATTTTCGAAGTTATATTGATGAACATGGAAAGCCTGATATTATTCATAGCCATTCGATGTTTATGGGGGGAGTTGTTGGATTTCACCTTGCTAAAAAATTCAATATTCCTTTTTTTCATACAGAACATACTTCAGGCCTAGTTTTTCAACCTAGTCAATACACATTGGCTGATGTACGCTTGTTAAAAAGAGTCTATCAAAAATCTGATAAAGTATTTTTTGTGAGTGACTTTTTTAAAAGAAAAGTGATTAATCAATACAAATTAAAAGAGAAGAATATAGAAGTACTGCATAATGTTGTGGAACAATCATTTTTTCAAACATCAAATATAGCTGCCTCTGTAAATTTCAAGTACTTAATTATAGGGGGGTTAATACCTGTTAAGAATCATGAACTTTTATTGAAAGCTTGGAGTATTCTATTAAAGGAGTATCCTAAGTCGAAATTGATAATTGCAGGAGAAGGACCTTTAGAAATTGAATTAAAAAAAAATGCAAGCCAATTAAATATTGATTATTCATTAAAATGGTTGAGTCGTTTGAGTAGAGAAAAAGTTCTTGATGAGATAGGAGTTGCTAATGTAGTATTATCCACAAGTAAAGTTGAGACCTTTGGTTTAACGATAGCAGAAGCTCATGCTAAGGGGAAGCCCACTGTAGTTACTGATTCAGGAGGGGTTGGGGATAGTGTAAATAGTATAAATGGGATTATAACGGAACAAGATGTAGCTTCTTTTGCAGAGGGGTTGATAAAAATTCAAAAGGGTTATAAAAACTATAATCCACAATTAATTAGTGATGATTGTTATCAAAAGTTTTCAGAAGAAATTATTTATAATAAACTCATGGAATATTACGATGTTGTATTAGCTGAATTTTTAAGTGAAAAAAAATGAAAATTCTTATTATATCTCAGCACATATTTCCTAGACAAACACCACGTGCTCACCGTACAACTGAGTTAATTAAAGAGTTTGCGAAGCAAGGTCATGAAGTGACTGTTTATGCTGTCCTTGGAGAATATAATTATGAAGTTTTTGAGAAAACACACAATGTATCCATAAACAACATCTCTATTAAAACCCAACTTACACCTTATACAAGTGATGATACTAGCACTAGAAGTTTAGTTGATAAAATTTCAGGAAAATTGTTTGGGAAATTATTAGAATTCCCCAATATTGAATTTCTGTATGCTATTCCTAAAATAATTAAAAAGGAAGAAAATATTGATCTATTAATTTCAATTGCAGATCCACATCATATACATTGGGGATGTGCTAAGTCGAAACTAAAAAATCCAACAACATTTCCTAAGATGTGGACTGCTGATTGTGGAGATCCATTTATGGAAAACGGGCATACTACCAGTCATTTTAAGTGTTTTGCTAAGTATGAAAAACTGTTTAGCGGCTTGTGTGATTATATTACAGTACCTCATGAAGGTGCAATAGAAGGGTATTATCCTGAATTTCGTAATAAAATTAAAATTATACCCCAAGGATTTAGTTTTGACTTGTTGGAAGAGAATAAAGTTTTTGTAGAGAATAAGGTTGTTACATTTGCTTATGCAGGCATGTTCTTAAAAGATATAAGAAACCCTAATTTATTTTTGGATTATATATCAAGTATAAATATTGACTTTAAATTTATAGTGTATACGCCATACAGCGAATTAATACTTCCATATAAAAAAAGATTAGGAGAGAAACTTGAAATAAGAGAAGTTGTGGGTAGAAAGGAATTACTTGAAGTTTTAAAAGGAGTAGATTTTTTGTTAAACGTAGAGAATTTAAATAGTCCAACAGCGATTCCAAGTAAATTAATTGATTACTCGATATCCGGTAGACCGATACTATCTATAAACCCTGAAAATATTAATAAAAGTAATGTTGACAGTTTCTTGAAGAGAGATTATTCTAATAAATTGGTGATTCAAAATTTAGAAAGATTCCATATCTCAAATGTTGTTAAGAAGTTTACTAAACTCAGCGAAGCTTAATTTGTAACGATACTTAAATGAAAAATGTACTTATTCTTGCTTATGATTTCCCTCCCTATGTTTCTGTAGGTGGTATGAGGCCTACTAGTTGGTTTAAGAATATGCATAGACATGGATTGTATCCAATTATAATCACTAGACAATGGTCTAATGAGTTTCGAGATTATAGAGATTTTATTTCTGCCAGCCATTCTAAAGAAACGATTATTGAAAAGACTAAAGAAGGAACTATAATTAAAACACCATACAAACCCAATTTAAGTAATCGGTTATTATTAAAGTATGGAGATTCTAGGTTTAAATTTCTTAGAAAAATGGTAACGGCTTATTACGAATTTGCTCAATTTGTTTTTCTTGTAGGACCTAAAAAAGAACTTTATTTAGCTGCGGAAGAGTATATGAAAGATCAACAGGTTGATATGATTCTTGCTACTGGAGAACCTTATGTTTTGTTTAAATTTGCTTCTCAATTAAGTAGTAAATATAATATTCCTTGGATTGCAGATTATCGTGATACTTGGTCTCAAAATAGAGCCGCTTCAAATTATATGCTTAAAAATAAGTGGGAATCTATTTTTGAAAAAAAATATTTAGCCAATGTTAAATTGATTACAACCGCTTCACCTGTGTTCAAGAAGAATATTTCAGAATTATTACCAGGTAAGTCGTTTAGAATTGTTTCAAATGGTTTCGATTTAGAGTCGATAGAAGCCGCATCAAATATTCGCCAAGGAGAAGAAAAAATGAGTATCGCTTTTGTTGGAGCTGTTTATGATTGGCACCCCATGAAAAGCTTTCTTAATAGTTGTTGCCAGTTTGTAAAAAAAGAAGGTAACCCAGAATTTGAAATCAATTTTTATGGCGTAAATCAAAGTCATTTCAAGTATGATATTGCAGACTTGCTTAAAATGGAATACCCAGAATTAGAACAATATGTAACTATTTACCCTAAAATACCTAATGAAGAATTAGTACAAAAATTAGCAACAAATAATTTATTTCTGTTGTTTAATTATTATACCTACATGGGAACAAAAATTTACGATTATTTAGGATTAAAACGAAATATATTATTGTGTTATTCAAACGATGATGAAGCTCGTGAATTAAGAAAGAAATATTATAATTTTAAAGAAGGTAATTTTGGGGAAATACGGGTACAAGAAGATTTAATGAAACAGACGAAATCAGGTATTATTGTTAAAAATTCTGCTCATTTAAAAGATGTATTAGCAATGTATTATGAAGAATTTCAGATGAAAAGAACAATTCAATGCAATTCGATTGGTATCGATGATTTTTCGCGTGATGCTCAAGTTGAAAAAATGAGTGATATTATTTTTGATTTACTAAAATAAAATGCAATTTTAAAACCATGCAAATTACAATAATAGATTATGGAATGGGAAACCTCCATTCTGTCGCAAAAAAGATTAAATCTCTTGGGCATATACCTGTTATAACATCCGATTCATTTGAAATTTCAAAGGCTGATAAATTAATTCTTCCAGGAGTCGGTCATTTTGGAAAGGCTATGGAAAACTTGGAGAAATTAGGTTTAAAGGATGTTTTAAACAAAGTAGTTTTAGAGGATAAAAAACCAATATTAGGTATTTGTTTAGGGATGCAATTGATGGCAACTAAAAGTGAAGAAGGGAATGTTAATGGTTTAGGCTGGATAGAGGGAGAGGTAGTGAAGTTTAAGGTTAATGATACATTAAAATATAAAGTACCACATACAGGGTGGAATCAAATAGTTAAAAAGAAAGAGAGTCCTTTAATGATTGGTATTCCAGATTTAACGGAGTTCTACTTTGTGCACTCTTACCATTGGAAATCTTCAGATAGAACTGATGTTTCTAATGAAACTGAGTATGAATATATCTTTCCTTCTGCTGTAGAAAAAAATAATATCTTTGGAGTTCAGTATCATCCTGAAAAAAGTCATGATGCTGGAGATTTGTTATTGAAAAACTTTATTAATCTGTAATTTGTTTAGACCAAGAATAATTCCTGTATTACTTTTAAAAGAAAAAGGTTTAGTTAAATCAGTTGAGTTTAAAAAGTATCGTTATATCGGAGACCCAATTAATGCGGTTAAGTTGTTTAATGATTTAAAGGCGGACGAACTTGTCTTTTTGGATGTGTTGGCGAGCAAGGAGAAAAGATTGATTTCTTTAGATTTTGTTAAAGATGTAGGTGAAGAAGCGAATATGCCATTTGCTGTTGGAGGAGGTATAAAATCGATTAAAAATATTCAAGATATCATTGCTGCTGGTGCAGAAAAAGTAATCATTAATAGTTATGCGGTTGAAAATCCTGATTTTATTAAAGAAGCTTCTGAAACGTTTGGGTCATCAACAATAGTGGTTTGTATTGATGTTAAGAAAAAGTTTTTTGGAGGACAAAAAACGTGGGTAAAAAATGGCTCTAAATCGACAAAGTATGACCCAGTTGAGTTTGCTAAGTTGATGGAAAAGAATGGTGTAGGAGAAATTATTATCCAATCTATTGAGAAAGATGGTAAAATGGAAGGTTATGATATTGACTTGGTAAGAAAAATATCTGAGGCAGTTACAATTCCTATTGTTGCATTAGGAGGCGCAGGAAATATCTCTCATTTACGAGCGGCTTATAAGGAAGGTTTTGCTAATGGTTTAGCCGCAGGAAGTATGTTCGTTTATCATGGAGACAATAAAGGTGTTTTAATTAATTATCCAAATAAATCTGAACTTTTGTTTGATGAATAAAGTGATAGAAGTTAATATGAGAGAAAGAGAATATCAACAGTGTACAAGATGTGTAATGGACACATCTGATAAGTATATTGTTTTTGATGGAAAAGGACAGTGTAATCATTGTACAGAATTTATAGAAAGGACTTCTAAGTTAACCTATCAAGGAAAGTTGAGTGAACAGATGCTTAATAAAGAGCTTGAAAAGATTAAGAAATCTGGAAAAAATAATAAGTATGATTGTTTAATAGGTGTTAGTGGTGGAGTAGATAGCTGTTATGTCGCTTATGTTGCAAAAAATATGGGATTAAGACCATTGGCAGTACATATGGATAATGGATGGAATTCTGAAGAAGCAGTCAATAATATTAAGAATGTTTGTGGGAAGTTAGGAATAGATTATCAAAGTTATGTTCTTGATTGGGAAGAGTTTAAGGATATTCAGCTAGCATTTTTAAAATCATCAATTGTTGAAATTGAAATGCCGACTGATACAGCTATTTTGGGCGCTTTACATAAGGTTGCTGCAGAGAATAACATAGAATATGTTATTAGTGGAGGGAATTATGCCACAGAAGGGATACTTCCTGATAGTTGGTTTTATGATCCCAAAGATTTTAAACTATTAAAATCAATTCATAAGATCTTTGGTACTCGAAAAATGAAATCATTTCCGGCATTTGATTTTAAAAGTGAGGCTTATTACAAGTTTATTAAGGGCATAAAACTGTTTTATATATTAAATTATGTTCCTTTTTCTAAAGAAGAAGCTATAAAGACCCTGGAAAATGAATTGGATTGGCAGAATTATGGTGGAAAACATTATGAATCGAAATTTACAGGGTTCGTTCAATCATATATCCAACCAGTAAAGTTTAATGTAGATTATAGAAGGGCTACATTTTCTACGCAAATTTGTACTGGAGAGATAACGAGAGAAGAGGCGTTAAAAGAACTCAAGAAATTATCATATAAAGAAGATACAATTCAAGCTGAAAAGGAATATGTTTCAAAAAAACTAGGAATTACTATTAATGAATTTGAAGCATTAATGAATGCTCCAGCAAAAACGTATAAGGATTATCCAAACAGTGAAAAAAACCTAAATTTCATTTATGGGGTTTATCGTAGATTTTTTGGGAAGAAACCTATGTATATTATAAAAGATCATCAATCATGTTTGATATGTTCATCTATTGACTTGAATTTGTTAGCAGGTTATGAATATAACAATTTGGTAAAGTGTGCTGATTGTGGCTTTGTTTTTACGACTCAAGAACCAACAGAAAAAGAGTTGTTAGAACACTACAATCAATATTCAAGAGATGATTATCTTCCACCATTAACCATTAAGCGTTATAATGAGTTGTTGGATGAAATGGAAGTCTATAGAAAAACAAATAACCTATTAGATGTTGGTAGTGGTATGGGGTATTTTTTGGAGCAAGCAAAATTGAGAGGGTGGAATGTTTATGGAACAGAGTTTACAGATGAGGCAATGTCAATATGTAAATCGAAGGGGGCAGATATGAGACAAGGGGTCTTAAGTGCAGAATGGTTTAAAGAAGGTTTTTTTGATGTTATTACCTCTTTCGAAGTTATTGAACATATCAATAACCCACAAATAGAATTGAGCAATTCTAGTAAGATCTTAAGAAAAGGAGGACTATTTTATTGTACAACTCCTAATTTTAATTCTTTTAGTAGAAGGTATCTTAAAAATAAATGGAACAATATATTGTATCCAGAACATTTATCATATTATACAACTCAAACGCTAACAAAAGTTTTTGCGGAGCATAATCTATGGCCAAAAAAAACGCTAACCACTGGGGTGAGTTTAGCGAGAATAAAGAGTAGTAGACATAATGAAAAGAGGTTTGTACCCATTACTACAGGTTCTGCAGATGAAATTTTGAGGAACCAATTTGAAAAAGGAGCTTTCTATAGACGTTTAAAGAAATTAATTAATTCGATATTGACCCTATTTCGTTTGGGTGATACGATTAAAATATACGCCATAAAAAAATAGTGTATGTGTGGTATAACCGGATTTTTCGCTCCAAATTTAACTAGAGATCATTTAGAGAAGATGAATAAATCACTGAAGCATCGTGGCCCAGATGCTGAAGGTTATTTTTTGGATGAAAAACTAACTATTGGTCTTGGGCATAGAAGGTTAAGTATCATTGACCTTTCTAATCAAGCAAATCAACCTATGACCTCTCATTGTGGAAGGTATGTAATGGTTTTTAATGGAGAGGTTTATAATTTTGAGCAAATAAAAAGTCAGTTGAAAAGGTCTTGGAAATCTAAATCTGATTCTGAAGTTATTTTAGAAGCGTTTGCAGAATTTGGAGTAGATTTCGTACATCAATTAAATGGAATGTTTTCCATTGCTATTTGGGATAATATTGAAAAAAAACTACATTTATTTAGGGATCGTTTCGGGATTAAACCATTACTATATTATTTTGATGGAGTTTCATTTGCATTCGCATCTGAATTAAAAGCGTTATTGTCCTTAAGCTTTCCAAGAGTATTAAATAGGGAGGCCGTTAAAGATTATTTCTTTTTGGAGTATATTCCTCAAAACCAAACGGTATTTAAAAATTATTTTAAGTTAAAGCCTGGGCAACATCTTGAAATT